>ERZ773242.315-NODE-315-length-60121-cov-7.061682_pt1 | contig 60121 bp, 64 predicted proteins | sample MGYA00511077_ERZ773242 | MGnify/ENA primary metagenome ERZ773242 (study PRJEB29015, sample SAMEA2737754) | human gut metagenome | biome: human gut; feature: human-associated habitat; material: faeces | place: China | collected 2012 ... | reverse complement strand
ATGACAACATTTTAGATTATCCAAGAATAAAGAGCTATCTGATTTCTGTTAGAGATGTCAGTTAGCTCTTTTTTGTTTTCTGTATTTTTTATGTTGCCTACCTTGCAAAAATACTTCCCGCGATGGGGCATATGAATGCCTTTCTCAAAGCTTGTGCGCTTTCATGGAGGTGAAATCTTTTCTACCCCCAAAACCGATACAGCGGTGAGCGGCCAAAAGAGAAGAGGAAAATCTCCCGGTTCTTTGCTTTTAGGGGGAATTATGGTATAATCCGAAGGGAAAACTGCCCTCAAGGAAAGGAACGCGACCATGAAACAGAACCGGAAAGTCCCCAAGCCTCCCCGCGATCTGCGTGCGGTGATCCACAAAAAACCCACCGTTTTCGCGGTGTATCTCATCCTGCGTATTGTCGTCTTATTGACCCTTGTTTCCTCCATTATCCGCGGGGAGTACGAAAACGCCTTTGTGTGCCTGCTGGTACTGGTGCTGTTTATGCTGCCGCTTTTTATCCAGCAGAACTTTGGCATAGAGCTGCCCAGCACGCTGGAGATCATCATCCTGCTGTTTATCTTCGCTTCCGAGATCCTGGGGGAACTGGGGTGCTTCTTTATTACCTACCCCAACTGGGATTCTATTCTGCACACCACCACCGGCTTTTTATGCGCGGCCACCGGCTTTGCGCTTATTGATATTCTGAACCGCAACAGCAAGATCAAGTTTGAGCTTTCACCGGTGTATGTTTCGCTGGTGGCTTTCTGCTTTTCCATGACCATCGGTGTGCTGTGGGAGTTCTTCGAGTTCGGCATGGACCGGCTGTTCCTAATGGATATGCAGAAGGATACCATTATCCACAGCATCACCTCCGTGATGCTGGACCCCACCAATATGAACATCCCGGTGACCATTGGGGATATCACCAGTGTGGCGGTAAACGGGCAGGCGCTGGGCTTTGGCGGGTACCTGGATATCGGGCTGTACGATACCATGGAGGACCTGTTTGTCAATTTCATCGGGGCGCTGGTCTTTAGCTTTATCGGATATTTTTACATCAAGCGCCGCGGGGAGGGCAAGATCGCCAAGGCTTTTATCCCCACCATTACCGAGACAAAACAGGAGGAAGGACCTGCTGAAGTACCGGCTACGCCCACGACGGAAGAATAAAGGAAGGCTTACTGCTGCTTTGCCTGGAAAAGGGCGGCATCATATTCGCCGCGGGTCTCGTAGTTTGCGGGGTCGATGCCGTAGGCGGAGCCATCCTCGCAGGAAAGGCGCCAGGCATAGCAGTTGCCCCGCAGCCCGCAGTGGAAGGGCAGCACCGAGGTCTGACGGGTGGGCGCATCGAAGGCCCCCAGCGAGCCCAGCTGGCCGCCCATCTGCATGATCTCATCAAGGGTATTCAGCCGGCCCATTCCCGCGGCGATGCCGGCCGCGGCATAGGGGTCCACCCGGTAGGAGTGTTTGGACGCGCTCTCCCTTTGGCGCAGCAGGGCAGAAAAGACATCCAAGGCGAGCGCTGCGCCCAGATCGATCAGGTCCGAGACGATGGGGCAGTAGGAGCTGCTCTGTTTACTGCTTTTATGTTTTGCCATAATGATTCCTCCTTTGCCGGCGCGTGGGCTGGATGCTGGCTTTTTCTCTTGTACAGCCCTATCTTAGCATCTTGTGTGTCCCATAATCCGGACTTAGAAAGGCATATCTCCCCCCATACAGGGAAAGCCCGCGCCGATGATACCATCGGCACGGGCTTTTATCATTGGGCTATTTATATTGGTGCGGGGCAGGGGGGCGTCACTCCAGCAGGCCGCTTTCCTTCAGCAGCAGCTCCACATCGGTGCCCTTCACCTTCTTCAGCAGGATCTTGACCGCTTCCCGCTCGCCGAAGGAGAGCGGCAATTCGCTGATGGGCTTCTTATCGACGGCATAGTAGCAGGCACGCAGCAGCTCACGCACATCGTACTTGCTGCCCCATACCTCCGGCACGCCGCGGTCGATATCCAGTAGGGTGTAAACCGATTCCATACCGGTACGCATGGAGTACTCGGTGGTGAAGATGGTATCGCGGGGGGTCTCCGCAAACTGCCCGATGAAGGCGAAGTTCACGGCGCCATCCGGTACCACCTTGGGGCGGTCGCTTTCCTTGCGGGGCTGGAAGAAGGCATTGATATAGGGCATATAGCAGGTGGTGGTATTGCAGGCCGTCGCCGCCAGCTCCCCAATGCGGCTCTCCTCTACGCCGATGTGGTACAGCCACTCACGGCAGATCTCCTCACCGGTGCAGTCCCGCATGGCCTTCTTGACGAAATTACCCTCCCGGTCGGTGTGCAGGCCGTACACCCACACCAGCACGGTGCTCTTGTCCTGGCTCTTAAACTGCGGCTGGCGGTTGATGGTCCAGGAAAGATACCAGTTTTCTGTGCTGTCCTTCACGGTGACGATACCGCCGGTGGTCACCTTGCCGGCGCGGGGGTCGCGCTTGCAGATGTTCATAATATGGCGGATGATCTCCTCATCGGCGGTGGCTACGGTGGCGCTCATCCAGTTGGTGGCCTCCACATCGCCGCAGAAGGCATCGGGGTTGCCGTATTCGCCGTGCCGGGCCTGGGCGGCTATGGCCTTCCACATATCCCAGGATTCACCGCAGCCATCTTTGACGCCAGAAAGATCGGGCGCGTGGGTCTGGTCGCCGTAGCAGGAGGTATCGGTGCAGCAGCCATTGGTGATGAAAACAAGATCATCCTCGATGAGATCAATGGTCTGCTCCTTGCCGTCCTTCACATAGACGATCTGGCGGGCTACCTTCTTGTCGCCCTCTGTTTCAATAATGACATTGCGGACATCCATGCCGTATTCGATGCGGACGCCGTGGGATTCCAGATACTTCACCAGCGGCAGGATCATGCTCTCGTACTGATTATACTTGGTAAAGCGCAGGGCGCTGAAGTCGGGCAGGCCATCGATGTGGTGGACATAGCGGCACAGGTAGCGCTTCATTTCCAGGGCGCTGGACCACTTTTGGAAGGCGAACATGGTCTGCCAGTAGAGCCAGAAGTTGGTGCTCCAAAAGCTTTCCGGCAGGACTTCGGAGATCTTTTTATCCTCCAGGTCCTTTTCCGGGGTAATGAACAGCTTGGAAAGGGCCATGGCGCTTTCCTTATCCAGCGCGAACTTCTTATCGGTGTGGGCGTCCTCGCCGCGGTTTACGGTGGCACGGCACAGGGAGTAGTTGGGGTCGTGCTTATTGAGCCAATAGTATTCATCCAGTACGGATACACCGGGGGTTTCGATGGAGGGCACATCGCGGAAGGTATCCCACATCACCTCAAAGTGGTTATCCATTTCGCGGCCGCCGCGCATATAAAAGCCCTTGGTGACATCCTTGCGGCCATCGCAGCTGCCGCCGGCCAGGTCCAGCTTTTCCAGCAGGTGGATGCGCTCGCCTTTCATCTGACCATCGCGCACTAGGTAAAATGCGGCGGTAAGACCGGCCAGGCCGGTGCCGATGATATAGGCGGATTTGTTATCGACGCCCTGGGGCTTTTCGGGGTGAGCAAAGCTTTCGTAGGTTCCAGCGGAATAATACATAAATAAGCCTCCTGTAAGATTGGTTTCGGGAACGCCGTTCCCTTTGATGCTCCCATTGTATCCCTGCCGGAAATAAAATGATATAGACAGAAAAACCCCCGTGACAAAAACCTCATCACGGGGAAAGAGCTGCGAAATTTTTTATCAAAGCGGAAGTTTTGTCAAAAAGCGCTGGGCTTATCGGTGCGGAAGCGCTCCAGCGCGGCGCTGATGCTGCCCTGGATGACCAGAGCCAGCTTATTCACCAGCAGCTCCGGCTCGGCCCGCATATCGTCCTTGATCCAATCCAGCATGAGCCCCACAAAGGAATAGGAGTGGACCTGCGCGATGAACTGCTTATCCTCCTCCCGCACCGTCATTCCGGCGGAGCGCTCCGCAATGACACCCATGATGAGCTGATCGGTGAGGGGGACCAGGTATTTTTCCACCTGCTCCCGGCTGACGCACCGATAGACATTCATCACAAAGACCTTATTTTCCCGCACCGCGTGGAAGATCTGCACAAAGCCCTGCTGCCAGGTATCGTAGGTCTTTTTATTCTGCAGGGCGCGGGCGACATCCTCGGCGCAGGCCCACTCCACCAGGTCGTAGATATCCTTGAAGTGATAGTAGAAGGTCATGCGGCTGATGCCGCAGTCCTCGGTGATATCGCTGATGGTGATTTTGGAAAGCGGCTTTTGCTGCAGCAGGTTTTTCAGCGATTGCTCCAGCGCGCGTTTGGTGATCTGGGACATGGGGCATCTCCTTCCGGCTCTATTTTTCCCTATTATAGCATGCGGCGGCCCTACCGTTCCAGCGGCTTTTTGTAAACAAACCGAACCATGGAGGAAAAACGGGACAGGCGGGGGCTTTTGTGGTATAGTAATGGTATAATAATGCTTGCAAGGAGGATATGCCATGAGCTGCTTTATTACCCATTACGCCTCCCCGCTGGGACGCCTGCTGCTGGCTGCCGATGAGGAGGGTCTGACCGGTCTGTGGCTGGAAGGACAGAAGTACTTTGCGGCCGGACTGCCGCAGCAAAGGGAGGAGCAGCGCACGACGGCTCTGGAAGAGGCCTGCCGCTGGCTGGATACCTACTTTACCGGCCGGGAGCCGGATTTTACTCCGCCGCTGCATCCTGTGGGCTCGGATTTTCAGCGGGCGGTGTGGCAGCTTCTGCTGCAGATCCCCTATGGGCAGACCACCACCTATGGCGCGCTGGCCGGGGAACTGGCGCGGCAGCGCGGCTTGACACATTTTTCGGCGCAGGCGGTGGGCGGCGCCGTGGGGCATAACCGTGTTTCCATTATCATCCCCTGCCACCGGGTAGTGGGCAGCGGCGGCAGCCTTACCGGCTACGCCGGCGGGCTGGAGAATAAGATCAAGCTGCTGGAGCTGGAGAGAGCCGATCTTGGCGGTCTGTACCGGCCAACCAAAGGAACGGCGCTGTAAAGCCTGTTCTCCGGCTTGACGCTGGCGACGGCGCGCATTATACTGGTAGAAGATTTTGCAGGACGACCCGACAGGAGGGATGTACGATGAAACAATATCATATCGTGGATCTCTTTGCCGGGGTGGGCGGGCTGAGCTACGGTTTTTCCCAGCTGCCGGGTTTTCGCATCCTGGCGGCCAATGAGATAGAAAAGGACATTGCAGCGGCCTATTCCCTCAATCACCCCGGGGTAAAGATGTTGAATTGTGATATCGCTGACCTAACCAAAGAACGGCTGGCTGGGGCCCTGGGTGGGCAGCAGGTGGATATTGTGGTAGGCGGCCCACCCTGTCAATCCTATTCCACGCTGGGTAAGCGCCGGATGGATGACCGGGCGAATCTCTTTTTGCAGTATAAGCGTATCCTGCAGATTTTGCAGCCGCAGGCATTTATCTTTGAGAATGTGACCGGCATCCTCAGCATGGATCACGGCCGCCTGTTCCAGCGGGTGGAAAGCGAGTTCCGGGCGCTGGGCTACGATGTGCGCCACGATATCCTCAATGCTGTCGATTTTGGTGTGCCGCAGCAGCGGGAACGGGTGATCCTGGTGGGGATGAAGGGAGAAAATAACTACATCTTTCCGGTTCCAACCCACGGCCCGGGGAAAAAGCCCTATGTAACGCTAAAGGATGCTATAGGAGACCTTCCCCAACTAAAAAGCGGGGAGAGTGCCAGCCACTACGCCGGGGTCGCGGAGAACGAATTTCTGCGGTTTGTACGGGCAGGTGCCGGGCAACTGGTAACGGAACACGCTGCCCCCAAAAACGGCGTGCACCTCATCCGCATTATGCAGACTTTGCAGGATGGTCAATCCAAGGATGACCTGCCGGAGGAGATCCGCCCCAAAAGCGGCTACGGCAATACCTATGCCAAGCTGTGGTGGGAGCGTCCCTCCACCACCATCACCCGAAATTTTGCCTGTCCCTCCTCCTCCCGCTGCATTCACCCGCGGGATTCCCGCGCCATGTCCATCCGGGAGGGTGCCCGGTTGCAAAGCTTCCCGGATGATTACCGGTTCTATGGCTCCGATGGTATGAAGCGGCTGGAGATCGGCAATGCGGTGCCGCCGCTGCTCTCGGTGGCCATTGTCCAGGAGATGCAAAGCGCCCTGAAAAGAAAGGAACAGATGCCGGAAAGGAGTGACCCCATGCGGTTGACCGACCAACAGATTGAAGAAACCTATCGGCTGATTGAACAGCACCACCAGGAATTTCTGGTATCCCAGGGGGTAAGGCTGCCCCGGCTGCGGCAGGCCGGGCAGTACACCAAATATGCGCTGACGCTGGTATATCTAGCGCAGGGTTACCCCCATACCCGCACCGTCAGCAAAAAGGAACTCACCGAGTTTATTCGGCAGTACTACCCGGATGTGAATGATGTGCAGCAGGCTAGGCACCTGGGTGCCCAGCAGGGCTGGTGCATCCTTTCCGGGGAGCGCAATGACTTGGCTTCGGAGGGGATGAAGTCCGGGGAATACCGCCTGCAAACGCTGGAGGAGTGCTATCCGGGCTTTACGGCGGAGCGTCGGGAAGAACAAATGGATGCTGACTACTGGGAAGCGCTGAAGGCAAAGTATGATTACCGCTGTGCCTGCTGCGGCTCCCGGGAGGGCGAACCACACCGTTACTGGAAAAATACCCTTACCAAGCTGCAAAAGGGGCACAAGGACCCCCGCCGGCCGTTGGGCCCCGGCAATATCATTCCCCAATGCAGCAAATGCAACCAACCCGACCGCAATTGCTGGGTCTACGATGATAAGGGCCGGGTGGTGGGCCTTGCCAATGCCATTGTAGTGGAGCGCTGCCCCGCCGATCTTCAAAAGGAGATCTACATACGGCTGTACCGGCAATTTGGCGGCAAAGACCCCAAGGACCTGTGATCTTTTTACGACAAAGGAAAGCCAGCCCCCGCGGTTGGCTTCTTTTTATAGGGAAACAAGGGAAACCTTGTTATAAATTTGACGAATACCGCGAAATTTGGTATACTATCCCCATCCTAATCAAAGGCAAGGGGACCGGGAATATGAAACTTTTACCCTGCGCGGTGCGCGGCGTGCTGGCTGGTTTGATGATCTCTATCGGCGGCTATGTGTACCTGGGCTGCGAAAACCGTGTGGTGGGGGCGGTGTTCTTCACTGTGGGGCTCATCACCATCACCCTGTTTGGGTTCGATCTGTATACCGGAAAAATTGGCTACTGGCTGGGCCAAAGTCGGCAGGAACGCTGGCAGACGCTGCTTTCTCTGCCTTGTAATGCCGTGGGCTGCCTGATAGCGGGCCTGGCCCGCAGACCGGCCGGTGCCGTGCTGGCCCTGTGTGAGGCCCGCCTGGCCAAAGCGCCCCTTACCCTGCTGGTGGATGGCATCTTCTGCGGCATCCTTATCTTTATCTGCGTCGAGATCTACAAGACCCGGGGAACGGTGCTGGGCATCCTTATTTGCATCCCCACCTTCATTCTCTGCGGGTTCGAGCACTCCATCGCCGATGTTTTCTACTTCTGCAATGCCCGTATCTTCAGCGGCCAGGCTGTGTTGGTGGTAGTGCTGGTGGCGTTGGGCAATGCCCTCGGGGCACTCATTATTCCGGCGGCCCGGCTGGTGTACCAGCCCAAAGAGGAACAACCCCATTGGGAATAAAACCGCTGCGTGGTCCATCGGGCTGCGCGGCTTTTTTTACAAAAGATCGCATCTCCTTATCGATATCCTGTTGGATGCCGTATGTGTGCGGCGGCTCCTGCCGCAGAGCCCCAGCCCCAGGGTGCTCAGGCGTTCTTCGCCCCTTGGCAGCCTACAGTATTCCATCATTTCTTCTCAAACTCCTTTGCTGCATCTTTCAGGTATTGGCGGATGGGCAGATGCTGGGGGCAGGCGGTCTCGCATTTTCCGCAGCCGATGCACTCGTGGGCTTTGCCGTTGCAGGCGGTGCAGGGGATAAGGCCCTTGGGGCGCAGCACTCGGCACACCTCAGCCACGGCTGTTTGCTCGGTCTCATCCAGCGGCCGGTAGTCCTTCATCACCACCACATTGTCCCGCCGCCAGGTATTCGTCCACCATCTGGCTAAACTGTGCCAGGTCCACCTCCTCGCCCTGCATGGGCAGCCGCATACAGCCAAAGCCAAAGTTCTTTTTTACTTCCGCAAAGCTCATAATAGGCGCTCTCCTTCCATTTTGTTGCTATTTTCATTATGAACCCTAAAGTTCACTTTAGGTTAGGAGCTTTTTCACAGAAAAACCGTCCCCCGGCTGTTTCACAGTTTGGCTCCCCTGTCCCAAATTTTCTCATCCGCCGACTTTTGCCGATGGGCTCCGAGCCGCCCCGGCGCTACAATGAAGAGGAAATAAAGGGCTTTGCCCTGTACTACCGGGAAAGGAATGGGAACTGACTATGACACTGATGGAAAAAGCCGCCCATGCGGCAGAACGCAAGGCCTTTGAGAAGGTGCTGGAAAACTTCATCCAAAAGGGAAAAACAGCGGATGCCGCCTCCGCCGCGCAGGAGCTGGTGGATATGGCCGAAAAGATCCAGGGCAGCGTGTGGAAAAAGGAATCCTTCGAGGTGCTGCGCATGATAGCGGGCCAGCCCGATGGCAAGTGGGCGCACTATGTCCAGCGTATCCTGGATGAAACCGACCCCTATATCCTCAAAACCTTCCTCACCAACGCGGTGTATGAGGGCGGCTTCCGCGGCTACCAGCAGGCCCAGAAGAATGCCGAAAAGTACGGCTGCAATATCCCCTGGCTCATCCTTATGGACCCCACCTCCGCCTGCAATATGCACTGCACCGGCTGCTGGGCGGCAGAGTACGGTCATCAGCAGAGCCTGACCTTTGAGGAGATGGATCGAGTCCTCACCGAGGCCAAGGAGCTGGGTACCCATGCCTGCCTCTTTACCGGCGGCGAGCCGCTCATCCGCAAAAAGGACATCATCCGCCTGTGCGAAAAGCACCGGGATATGGCCTTCCACGCCTTCACTAATGGCACCCTCATCGATGATGATTTCTGCAGGGAGCTGCTGCGGGTCGGCAATTTCTTCGTCTCCGTCTCCATCGAGGGCTTCGAGGAAGCCAATGACGGCCGCCGCGGCGAGGGCCACTTCCAGAAGGCGCTGGCCGCCATGGAGCTGATGCACCGCTACAAGATCCCCTTCGGCGTGTCCATCTGCTACACCTCCAAAAACTACAAGACCGTCACCAGCGATGAATTTTTGGATCTGCTCATCAGCAAGGGCTGCGTCTTTGCGTGGTACTTCCACTATATGCCGGTCGGCGTGGGCGCCTCCACCGAGCTGCTGCTGACCCCCGAGCAGCGCACCTACATGAAAAACCGTGTGCGCGAGATCCGCGGCGTGACCGGCGGTAAGGAGCTCTACTGCATCGATTTCCAGAATGACGGTGAATTTGCCGGCGGCTGTGTGGCCGGCGGGCGCATTTACTGCCACATCAATGCGGCCGGTGATGTGGAGCCCTGTGTCTTTATCCATTATTCCGGCGCCAATATCCGGGAAAAGAGCTTTCTGGAGTGCCTGCAGCAGCCGCTATTCCTGGAATACCGCAAGGGTCAGCCCTTCAATGGCAACCACCTGCGGCCCTGCCCCATGCTGGAAAATCCCGAGCTGCTGCCGGAGATGGTCAAGCGCAGCGGCGCCCACTCCACCGATCTGGAGGCGCCGGAAAGTGCCGAGCACCTGTGCGAAAAGTGCAAGGCCTACGCCGCCTGCTGGCAGCCCACCGCCGAACAGCTGTGGGACGAAGAGCACCGGCAGTAACCAACAAAGAAGAACCGTAAAAGTTTTCGGTCAAGCCTTTTTCAAAAGGCTTGCAGTTTCCAAAGACAGTGTCTTTGGCCGCTTACCGCAGCAAGCGAAATCCTTTAGACCGAAGGGCGCTCCCTGCGATAGCCGTGCCGACTTGCGTCCTCGGAAGGAGGAAAAGTGTGAAAGGGAACCATCAGGGTTCCCTTTCGCGTTTAATAGGTGCTGATTTTGCACATAGGGCAAAATCAGCGGCGGCAGGGCATAGCCCTCCCGCGTTCTATAAGGAGAGGGTTCGCCCTTACTTGTTGTCTTGTCCAGACTATCCTTTCGCCGAGCAGACGAAAATATGCCATCCCCCTAGTTTCCGTCAGATACGCCCCTCACCGTCCAAAGGGCGCGGCCTGCCGCAGTGCCGCCACAAACTGCGCCAGCGCGGGGTTTTGGGCGTCCCGCCGCCACGCCGCTATCACTTCCTCCTGCTCGCCCTGTCCGGTCAGCGGGATAAAAACCAGGTTTTCCGCCGGAGCATTCTTTCGCGCCGAGTAATCCGGCAGAATGGATACCCCTTCTTCTGCCGCCACCATCATCAGGATGCTCTCACTATCGGAGGAGCAGAACAGGATATTAGGCCGGTAGCCTGCCTCCTTATACAGGTTCATAAAAAACGCGTCGCCGTAGGAATCCAGCGTTTCCGCCGGGGACATGTAAATGATCGGCTCCCCCCGCAGCTCCCGGCGGGTCAGCCGCACCCGCTGCGCCAGCGGATGCCCGGCATACAGCGCCGCCACCAGCCCCACCTCCTCGGCCAGCAGCCAGTCCACCCGTTCATCCTGCTTCAGGTTGGTGCTGTCCCAGGTCAGGATCAGATCAAACTGATTCCCCAAAAGTCCCGCCGCCAGCTGGTCGGTGGTGCAGCGGTAAAAGGTGATCAGCAAATTGGCGTGCCGCTGGTGGAATTCCCGCAGGAAATCGGTAAATCCGCTTTGCTCATAGCCCTTTAGGTACCCAATGCGCAGGCTGCCGGAAAGCCCGGTGGAAGCTCCGTGCGCCCGGTCAATGGCCTGATCCATCCGCTCCAGGATCGCCTTCGCTTCGGTCAGAAACGCCTTGCCCGCCGGCGTTAGGGAAACCGGCCGGGTACTCCGGTCAAACAGGGGACACCCCAGCATCTCCTCCAGCAGCCGTATCTGCTGCGTCACCGCTGTCTGGGAGATAAAAAACTGGTCGGCTGCCTTGGTAAAGCTCCGGCTCTCCGCCGCCGCCACAAAGTATCTCAGTTGGTTTCGGTTCATCGGTTTCCTCCCTTTCTCCTTTCCGGTCCCTGCAATCCGCTGCATCATAACTTTTTCTTATATTATAATGCCAAACTGCTCCTTGTCAATGCTCCTCTCCCGTCCTATAATAAGAATACTTTTTATAAAGTCGAAATGAGGAGTATTGTATGCAAAGAGAAAATTTCCGTTCCCGCTTAGGGTTCCTGTTGGTCAGTGCCGGCTGCGCCATCGGCATCGGCAATGTCTGGCGCTTCCCCTATATCACCGGCCAGTACGGCGGCGGATACTTTGTGCTGTTTTATCTCATCTGCCTGGTCATCATGGGCATCCCGGTTATGACCATGGAGCTGGCCGTGGGCCGCGCCAGCCGCAAAAGCGCCGTACAGGCCTACCAGACCCTCGAAAAGCCGGGCCAGAAGTGGCACATCCACGGCTGGTTCTGCATGCTGGGCTGCTGCCTGCTTATGATGTACTACACCACCGTCACCGGTTGGATGGTGGATTACTTTTATAAATTCCTCCGGGGCGATTTTGTCGCCGGCATGGGCACCGAGGCGATCGGCGGCGTCTTCAGCCAGATGCTCTCCTCCCCCGGAGAAATGACCATCTTTATGGTCATCGTGGTCGTTCTGGGCTTTTTGGTTTGCAGCTTTGGCGTGCAGAAAGGCCTCGAGCGCATCACCAAGGTCATGATGATCGCCCTGCTGGCCCTCATTGTTGTGCTGGCGGTGCACAGCCTGCTGCTGCCCGGCGCCGCCGAGGGCATGAAATTCTACCTGCTCCCCTCCGCCGAAAGCATCCGTACCAACGGCCTGGGGAATATCATCACCGCCGCCATGAATCAGGCCTTCTTTACCCTCAGTCTCGGCATCGCCGCCATGGAGATCTTTGGAAGCTACATGAGCCGGGAGCACACCCTCGCCGGCGAGGCCACCCGCATCTGCGCCCTGGATACCTTTGTGGCCATTATGGCCGGCGTCATCATTTTCCCGGCCTGCTTCTCCTATGGTGTCCAGCCCGATGCCGGCCCCCCCCTCATCTTCCAGACGCTCCCCAGCGTTTTCGTCAATATGGAGGGCGGCCGCCTGTGGGGTACGCTGTTCTTCCTGTTCATGACCTTCGCCAGCTTCTCCACGGTGCTGGCCGTGTTTGAAAATCTGTTGGCTTTTGCGGTGGATACCTTCGGCATCAGCCGCAAAAAGGCCTCCCTTATCGGCTGCATTGCCATGCTGGTGCTCAGCATGCCCTGCATCCTCGGCTTCAATGTCTGGGGCGACCTGCAGCTCATCGGTGCCCGCGGCGTGCAGGATAGCGAAGACTTCCTCGTCAGCAGCCTGCTGCTGCCCATCGGCTCGCTCATTTATCTGCTGTTCTGCGTCAGCCGCTGGGGCTGGGGCTTCGAAAATTACCTTGCCGAAGCCAATACCGGTGCCGGCCCCCGTCTCCCGCGCTGGCTGCGCCCCTATTTCCGCTATGTCCTGCCCCTGCTCATCATTGTCATTCTGGTGCAGGGCCTCCTCTGATCCGCCAAAAATCAAGAGCCGTCCCCACGGGGCGGCTCTTTTCGTATCTGGTATTCCGCTATCTTAAGGCTCCTCTTACATCGGGAAGCGGCCAGCCGTGTAAATGACGGCATGGCTGCCGGAACAAGCAAAACCGAGATGATCGCCCCATCTGCCGGTAGGAGAATAGACCAAACCTAACATACCCATCCAAAAGGAAAAGCCCCTCTCGGAGCTTCCTTTTCATAGGACGATCGCTTATGTCATTATCGGCGCTTCTTCCTTCGCGAAGACCATCACACTCACGGTGTAGCACCCGTCGCCCGGCTGTGTCTCCATCTCGCCGCCGTATTTCTTCACCACCCGGTTGATGATCCCCCGGCCGTTGCCGCGGGTCATCTTGCCCTGGTTTACGGCGGTGCCCTCGGCGCCCTTACCGCAGCTGTTGCGGCACAGGATGGAAAGCGCCCCATCCGCCGTCTGCATGGTTAGTCCTACCTGCTTCGGCTCAGCTGCCCCGGCCGCCGCTATGGCGTTATCCAGCAGATTGCTCACCAACGCCACCAGGTCGTAGTCGTCAAAGCCCGCCGTCCCCGCCGTCAGCTTTATGTCAAAGTTCGCCTCAATACCCGCCTTTTCACAGTCGGCGGCCTTATTCACCAGCAGCGCGTTCAGTATGGCGTTGCGGCAGTAGTGCAGGTTGATGAGCTTCGGCGCGGCCACCTCCTCGGCATACTGCTTCAGGTCGGTGCCCTCCGGGGCCCCGGCGGTCAGGCTGCGTATCACCGCCACATGGTTATTGATGTCATGCTGCATCTCCCGTATCTGCTTCTGCTGCTCCTCCAGCAGGGTATAGTAGCTCTGCTGCATCCGGGTGGCCTCCAGCTGGGCCCGCAGCGCGGCGTTCTCGTTCATCCGGCGGATCATCACAAACAGCGCCAGGTCGCCCAGCATCCCCGCCACCAGCGCCGCCACCCCATAGGGGTTAAAAATGGCCGTCTTGGTCTCATTGGCGTACAGCACCAGGGTAATAAAAAACAGAATAAACTGCGAAGCGGGGATCAGGATATACGCCATGATGTCCAGCCGGGCATTGCGGCTCTGCACATACCGTATCAGCCGGATGATCCCCCAGCAGAGCCCCATGATGATCAGCTCCGAGGCGGCAATGGAAGCGTTAAAGTACCACACGCCCCGCACATTATCCAGCAGGTAGTAGTACATGTAGTCGGGGATCAGCCAGATCGCCAGGATATCCCCCAGCGCCATCCCCAGTATTTCTATTATCTTTTCCACAAAGAACAGCAGCAGCCGCATCGCGATGCTGCCGTCAAATACCGTAAACAGATAGACCAGCTGAAAGACAAAATACAGCGCCATCAGCAGGTAGAAAATAGGGATCGCGTTGTTGCCAGGTACTTCCCGCAGGTAGCTGATGATGACTAGCCCAATATACAGCAGCAGGGTGGCGCGGGTCAGGTTTTTCCGGCTTTGGTATTTCGGCTTGTAGGGGATAAACGCGTGGATAAACCACACAAATATAAATGTGATCAGATTATTGATGATGCCATACACCATGTTTCCAAAGAAATGCGATGTAAAAAACTGAATGATCGCTGTCATGCTTCTCTCTCCTCAATTCCGTTCTCTCTCACAGCTCGATATGGTGGTATTTACGGAACTGCTCCCGCACGGCAGGGTAGTAGCCGTGGCTGATGGGCACCACCGTCCCGTCCTTCATCAGGAAGCTCTCCCGCCGAAACACCGCCGCATGGTCCAGGCTCACCGCAAAGCTGTTGTGGCACCGCAGAAAGGCCGGGTCCCCCAGCCGTTCCAGCAGCTCCTCCAGCCTCAGGGCGGTGGTCACGCACTGCCCGTCCGCCAGGTACAGCTTGGTCACCCGCAGCCGCCGCTCCAGGTGGGAGATCTCCCGTTTTTCCAGTACCAGCTGGCCGCCCTTCTGCGGCAGCACCAGTTGGCCGTTTTCGGCCTCGGCCAGTGCGGTCATCGCCTTTTGCAGCGCCAGCGGCAGGTGCTTCTCCATCGTCGGCCGGTACACATAGTAGGTGTGCCGGGTGGCATAGGCGTCGGGGGCATAGTCCAGGTATCCCGTCAGGTAGATGATCTGGCAGGTGGGCAGCAGCCGGTTCAGCGCTTCTCCCACCGCTATGCCGTTCATCTCTCCCAGCTCAATATCCAGCACCGCCAGCTGGTAGCGGCAGTTCTCCTCCCGCACCGCGCGCAGCAGTGCTTCCCCGCTTTCAAATGGCGCAATCAGCGCCTCCTCAGCAAAATATTCCCGCAGCCGGGCGGCGGTCGCTTCCCGCAGCTCTCTCTCATCATCGCATATCGCTATTTTTATCATCCTGTCGCCTCCACTCTTTTGTCAAATTATATCACACCTGTGCGAATTTTGGAAGCAAATATGACAGTATCTTACCTATTTATGCACGCTGTCCCAAAGGGCCTTTCCCCTGCACCCCTTCTGTGTTACAATACCCTTGATAAGGGGTAAGGGAGCGGAGAAGAACGACTGGGCAGATGTCACCCCTCCGTTCCCATGCCGGCACCGCTTTCGGGCAGCGGGGCCGCCGCAGCCAAATTTAGAGAAAACATAGAAGATCGAAATCGGCAGAGCCTCATTTTTGGGGTTCTGCCGCTTTCGTTTTTTTGCGTTTTGGCCAAACTTTTCTCCCGCCGCTTGGTCATTTCGGCGAAGAAAAGAACAGCCCTATTTCGTCCTCAAAAAAATTTCCCGCCGTCTTCGATGCCCTTTTGCCGTTCTTCTGTTGCAAAAACGCAACAACCCACTCCGATTTTTTCTTTTTATAGGGGGACCCCGCACAAATTGTCGGAAAAAATTTTGGAATTCTGCTAAAATCCGTGTGTTGCGCAAATGCATCACTGTTGCGATTACGCAACACAAATTATTTGCAAAAATGCAACAAAACAGTATAATAAAGCCAGCAAGCCCACTTATTTCTACAAAAGGGGAGGAACTCTCATGAACTGGCTCGATACCATCACCTACATCCTGTACGGCTGCGGCGGCCTTATCATCCTGCTGTTTGCCGTCAATCTCATCCTCGCCAAAAAGCGCGGGGAGGACTCCAAATGGGTGCGCCGGGCGCTGTATGTGGTGGCCTTCATCGCCGCCGTCCTCGGCGCCATCCGGGCCAAGGCCGTCTATTCCGAAACGGTTTTCTTCGCCGATCTGCTCGTGATCTTCTGCCTCATCGTTGCCTTCGTCCGCTCAGAAAAATCCCAGCAGCCCCCGGAGGACGACGACCAGCAGTAATTTTCACCCGCTCCAACCAAAAGCCTCCCCTGTGTAAGGGGAGGTGTCAGCCGACTGGCTGACGGAGGGGTTGCTGGCACAAATTATGCCAAAGTTTCCTTTCGCCTGTCGGCGTCGCGGAGCCTTTGCAAAAGGCTCCGCCCCGCCGAAGGCGGCCACCACCCCCCGCGGCGAGCGGCGCTTCCCAAGCCCTCCGCAAGGCTTTTATCTCCCCCGGACTGACGGATAAAAAATCGACCCGTCAGCTCCGCCGCCGGCAGAACCTTCGGGTCGTTTGTTTTACAGGCTCACAGCTGGATCTTTTCCTCCTGCTCCTGGCTTTTCAGGTACCGTGCCTTTACAGCGCGGGAAAGAAGCGAGGCCAGCGCGCCGATGGTCCCCAGCAGCCCCAGCCACCCCAGGAACATGACCGCCGTGATCTCACCGGCCGGGTCGTTTCTGCGGCTCAGCAGCTCCATCCCGCCAAAGAGGACAAGGCACCCCGCCAGCACCAGCAGGATCTTCCCCGGGCGGGTCGTGGCCTTGGCGGTGGAAAAGCCCACATCCAGCGTTACCAGCAGCAGAACGATGCACAGGATCGTCCCTTGAGAAAGCAGCGTGCGGATCAGGAACATATCATTTTTCCTCCGTCTTTTCGTGGGATTCTTCGACCGCCGCGGGTGCGCTCTCCTGCTTCAGCTTTCGCGTCAGCGCCTCCAGCTCCTCCGGGCTCATGGAGCTGCGCAGCTGCTCCACCCGCCGCTCCAGGTCCTTCTGGGCCTCGGCAGCCGCGGTTTTGGCCTGCTCTATGTTCTGCTTTTGGTACGCGCGCGCTAAACCATCCGCGTACGCGCGTCCTGTGGGCGCGGGCGCGACCGGGATCAAAGCCGTCAAACCGCAAAGCACCAGCACCAGCTTCAGGCAGGTGATGGCCGCCCCGTAGCTGGGATATTCGGTGTGCAGGGTGGAAAGGTACAGCGCCTTATAGTCGGCAAAGAAAATGACGGTAAGGATGCACCACACCAGGAAAAACCCGAACCCCAGAATGAGCTTTTTGTTGGTATCCAGCCCCCGGCGGTTGCAGAACAGAATGCCGCCGATGACCAGCAGCGCCAGCATCACCAGCTCCAGCAGCAGGAAGACGGGCCAGGTGGCAGGCCCCTGGGCCAGGTATCCCCGGCTCAGGATGAGATCTCCGATGACCACCGCCGCAAACAGCAGGATGGCCGCAATAAACCGGGCGCGGGGAGCAGTACTTTTTTCCATCGTTGTCACCTCTTTCGCAGAATAAACGGCCCCAAAACGGCCGAAATTGTAAATTTTTTGTTAAAAATTGTGAAATATTAACCTCTCAGATGCAAAAAGGGGTCGATTTTGCCGTATTAGTGGGGGGAGTTTTTCGACCTTGGTTTCATCCACTGTGATTTCAGCCACAGTGTAGCATATGTTTTTTCCCTTGGCAAGTTTTTTCATCAAAACCGGCGATTCGCCGGCAGGGCGCAGGCCCTCCGGCAGCAAATAGAAACTGGGCGGCGGCATCCTGTCCCGCCCGCCAAAAAAGGAGGACCCACCATGGATTGGGCTATCAAAATCGGCTATGCGGTGATGGTTTTCGCCATCATCATGTGCTTCATCTTCAGCAAGCGCGGCGAAAAGGAAATGCGTCATATGGTTGACCGCTTCGCCCAGGCGTTCTGCAAGCTTTCCAACTATGTGCTGCCGGGCGGCAAAGCGCCTGCGGCCACACTTGCCGCCCGCAAAAAGGACGGGGTGATGCAGGCCCTGCCGGCCGCCGAGCAGCCGGAGGAGCTGCAAAAGCTGATGAAGCGGGGAACCGCCCGCCACCTGGCGGAGCTGTACGGCCAAATGGAGGAGGCCAGCGCCGAGCTGGTGTACCGCTGCCGCAAGCATCGCCGCAACCGGGAGCTTTTCGCCGATCCCATCCGGCAGATCTGCTACCTGACGAGTGTGTTCCTGGAGGGCTGCGCCGACCCCAAGACCATCAGCGACCAGAACCGGATCAATGCCTTCGAGAGCTTCTACACCGACCAGCTCAAGCACCGGGCCACCCTGCTCAAGAGAATCGCCGGTGAAAACGCCGAGTCGTTCCTGGAGCTGAACATGGACTACGACCTGGCTACCGCGGAGAAGATGGAGCTGGAGGCCAAGAAAAACCGCCGCAAGAATGAACGGGAGGCCGCCGTCCGCAGAAAACAGGAAAAGGCCGCCCAGCGCGAGACCAACCGCAACAAATAACGCCCGCAAAATTCCTCGCTCGGTAAAGCGGCCCCAAAGGGGAAACCGCAAGACCCATTGGGGTGCGGGGCCGGCTCCGAAGGCGCAGTGGCCCGGCGGAAATGGGGGATTTGCGGCGGGCGCGCCGCAGCGGGGAGGGCTGCCCGTCAGGGTCAGCACGACAAAAGCGGAGGGCGCGCCCGCCTTCCTGCCCGGCCTGCGGGAGTGCGGGTACCGGGCGAAGGAAATACAGCAGATACCAGAAAAACAGCGAATACAGGAGGTTCCGCTAGATGACGGAAAAACAGATAGGAGGGAACGGCATGGCCAAACGGCAGCCAACAGTACTGCGCGTACCGGAAAACGGGGCAGGGGATCCCTTTTTTGGGCGGCAGGGCAATTGGTTCGAGGTTATTTTTGAATCTTCCTACGATGGCTTTTACATCACCGATGGCAACGCCATCACCCTGACCCTGAATAAAAGCTACGAGACCATCAGCGGCCTGCGCAAGGAGGAGATGGTGGGCCGCAGCATGGCGGAGCTGGTGGCCAGCCGGGTCATTTCGGGTTCCGGCACATTGCTGGCGCTGGAACGCCGGGAATCGGTGACGATGGAGCAGCAGTTCAAAACCGGCAAGCGGGCCATCATCACCAGCACCCCGGTTTTCGATTCCGAAAGCAACATCGTCATGGTGGTTACCAATGTCCGGGATGTGACCGAGCTGTACTCCCTGAAGGAGCAGCTGGAGCAGAGCGAGGAGCGCAACCGGCTCTATTCCGCCGAGCTGGAGGCTGCCCGCAGCCGCCAGGACCGCAATCCATCCAGCCTTATTTTCCACGATAAGAGCATGCAGAATGTCATTAGCCTGCTGAACCGCGCCGCCCAGATGGAGGTGCCGGTGCTGCTGCAGGGCGAGGTGGGCGTGGGCAAGGGCGCCCTTTCGGAGTACATCCACAGCAAAAGCAAGCGCCGCAAGGAACACTTTATCACCATACCCTGTGCCTCCCTGCCGGATGACACCATGGTGGCCGAGCTGTTCGGGCTGGGACCGGGGGTCTCACCGGAATACCCACAGGGCAAGGTGGGGCTGCTGGAGCAGGCCAACCGCGGGGTGGTCTTTCTGGATGAGGTGGAGCAGCTGAACCACGAGTGCCAGACCCGGCTGCTTTCGGTCATCAAGCGGCGGCAGGTAAAGCCGCTGGGCTACGGCGCCGATAAGCCCTGTGACCTGAGAATTATCGCTTCCACCAGCGCTGACCTGCTGGCCCTGGTGCGGGAAAAGAAGTTCCGGGAGGACCTGTACTATGCCCTGAGCGTGCTGCCCATCAATGTACCGCCGCTGCGGGAGCGCCGGGAGGATATCCCCTATATCGTGACGGCCTATGCCGCCGAAATGAACAAGAAATATCACCAAAAAAAGCGCTTTGCCCCGGAGACCATCATCTGCATGCAGAGCTACAACTGGCCCGGCAATATACGGGAGCTGCACAATGTGGTGGAGCGCATGATGATCATCTCCAAAAACAATGTCATCCAGCCGGAGGAGCTGCCCATCACCGATAACATCACCATCAGCCAGAAGGAGAGCGAGGAGTACTTTGAGCAGGTGAACCTGCACAAGCTGGTGGAGCAGCTGGAGATCAGCTACATCCGGCGGGCGTACAGCCGCTACGGCAATGTAAGGGACGCCGCCCGCAGCCTGGGCATGGATGCTTCCACCTTTGTGCGCAAGCGCAAAAAGATAGAGCAGGGGAGGGAATAGTTGCAAAAACGCAATGATGCGCAAAAATGCAACACCCCTTGATTTGTTCAAAAATTTTTAACGAATAGTCAGAAAAGCAAGGAATCAAGCGGAAAAACGGAACAAAATTTTTTGAAAATCGGGAGCGGCTGTTGCGGATACGCAACACTTGCTCCTGTTTTTTGGATAAAAAACGCGAAAAAAGCGGCAAAAACGCCCAAAACGCCAAAAGAGCCAAAAACAAAAGTAACCAAAGGAATTCCCGACAAAAATACACCCCTGCCAAACTTGCTCCGGGGCGGTTTACAAGCCGAAATTGGCCGGATATAATCGAAAATGAAAGCGGGCGGACACTGTGCCGTGCCCCTGGAGAAAGGTCCCGCTTTGCTGTAAAAATGCCGGTTGGCCGCCGCCTGATTGGGACAGGGGAGCAGCCCGCCGGCAGAGGAGTTACCACAAAAAACTGTGACGAGGAGGAAACTTCACATGACCGAAATGACCGAAACCAAAAAAGTGGAGGTACCGGAAGGCTTTATGACCGGTAAGTTCCCGCTGAAAAAGCGCGCTTACGGTGAAGAGCAGCCCGGTATCAAAGTAGGCCCCTTCAAGATCCGTCTCCCCCTGATCCACCACGAGTGGTCCTGGACCGAGATGGCCGCCGCCATGTTCTTGGGCGTTGCCTGTCTGGGCGCTGGTGTTACCACCACCATGACCACCTTTGGTCTGGATGACCCCGCGAATATCGCTGCCCTCGGCTTTGATGAGAACGGCGTATTCCTGATGGCCCTGACCTTCGGTGTTCTGAACGCGATCTGCTACTACCTGCCCTCTCTGCTGGGCGACCCCGTAGTTCCCGGCTGGATCACCCCCGCGCTGCCCCTGACCCTGAAGTTCCTGCAGCAGTGGGACCTGCCCAACTACGCCACCGGACAAGTAGACCGTATTTACGCGATGATAGCCCTGCAGATGCTGGTTGCTCTCAGCTTCCTCATCATGGGTGCTACGGGTATCGGCCGTAAGCTGGTAGATGCCGTACCCATGGGTATCAAGGCCGGTATTGTATTGGGCGCCGGCGTAACGGCCGCGGTAAATGTATTCTCCGCCCGTATGCCCAAGGCCCCCTGGACCGTTGCCATCGCTGTACTGATGTCCTACTTCTTCCTGTTTAACCCCACCTTTGCCCGCAAGGCGACCAAGAGCCGCTTCTGGAATGTAGTGCGTAACCAGGGCGTAGTACCTGCCCAGCTGTTCGCCATCATTCTGGCTCCCGTGCTGCTGCACGAGATCCCGCTGCCTCAGATCCAGTGGGGCTTTACCCCCCTGAGCTTCGGCTATGTTCTGGAGCACTTCACCATCTTTGGTCTGGGCTTCCCGGCCTGGAGCTTCTTCCTGGCGGCGATCCCCTCCGCGCTGGCGACCTACATCATCGCCTTCTCCGACTTTGTACTGGCGAAGGAAGTTGTTGCCGAGGCTACCTCTTACCGTCCTGATGAGAAGGTTATCTTCGATGCCAGCCGTTCCAACCTGGTAAGCTTCCTGCGTAACACCATCATGTCCCTCTTTGCTCCCTGGGTCCCCATGTGCGGCCCGCTGTGGGCTTCCGGCCTTTTGACCATCACCGAGCGCTATAAGAGAGGCTACAAGACCATGCACACCTACTGGGACGGCGTATGTACCTTCCGTGCAGCTACCGTAATCGCTGTTCTTATCCTGCCGCTGGTTACCCTCATTAAGCCTGCGTTTGCCATCTTCTTCGGCATCACCATGGGCGTTCAGGCCTTCGCCTGCGGCAACATCGGTATCCGTATGTGCACCACCGCCAATGACCGCGGCGTTGCCTGCGTTATCGCCGGTGCTCTGACCTACTTCACCCCCGGCTGGGCTCTGCTCGTCGGTATCATCGTCTGGGTTGTCGTTGACGGCTCCGAGGCGATTATCAACTTGAAGAACCGCAAGAAGACCCCCGGTGAGCCCACTCCCGAGGAACTGGTTTTCAAGGCTGAAGACAAAAAAGGCTGCTGCTAATTAAACAATCAGATTTACCCTGTTGATTAGGGAAAGCCCCACCCACGGGAGATGAGTCAACACCGCGGTGCGCGCTCATCTCCCGGCGGGCAAGGGAAAGATGGAACTGATGATCCCAAGGTCAGTTCCATCTTTTCCCGCGAAAGCGCGCCGGCCGAAATGAGAAAAGAAAAAGGGAGGTAAACCGCCATGAAAATGCTTTCCATCAAACCGACCATCTATAAATACAAGACCGCCGAGGAATTCGCTAAGGAATTCAGCATCGGCGCAGGTGACCTGGTGATCACCAACGAATATATCTACCAGCCCTTCTTTGGCAAGCTGAACCTCGGCTGCGATGTGCTGTATCAGGAGAAATACGGCGCTGGCGAGCCCTCCGATGACATGGCAGAGGCCATGTATAAGGACATTAAAGGCGACCATAAGCGTGTTATCGCCATCGGCGGCGGTACCGTCATTGATATTTCCAAGCTTTTTGCACTGAAAACTGTTTCCCCCATCCTGGATCTCTACGATGGCAAGACCGAGATCGTGAAGGATAAGGAGCTGGTACTGGTGCCCACCACCTGCGGCACTGGCAGCGAGGTGACCAACATCGCCATCCTGGCGCTGAACAGCCGCGGCACCAAGAAGGGCCTGGCGGTGGATGAGATGTATGCCGACAGCGCCGTGCTGGTACCCGAACTGCTGAACGGCCTGCCCTTCCGCTTCTTCGCCACCAGCTCCATCGACGCCCTGATCCATGCGGTGGAATCCAGCCTTTCCCCCAAGGGCAACGAGATGACCCGGATGTTTGGCTACAAGGCCATTGATATGATTCTACACGGCTACAAGAAGATCGCTGCGGACGGCCCTGAGGCCCGGATGCCGCTGCTGGAGGACTTCCTAATGGCCTCTCTGTACGCGGGCATCGCCTTTGGCAATGCGGGCTGCGCCGCCGTTCATGCCATGAGCTATCCCCTGGGTGCGACCTTCCATGTGGCGCACGGCGAAAGCAACTATGCCATGTTTACCGGCGTAATGAAGAATTACATGGAGATCCGCCAGGATGGCGAGATCGAGAGGCTCAATCAGTTCATCGCCGATATCCTGGGCTGCAAGGTGGAGGATGTTTATGAGGAGCTGGAGAAGCTGCTCAATAACCTCATCCAGAAGAAGGCCCTGCACGAGTACGGCATGAGCCGTGAGCAGATCGAGGAATTTGCGGACAGCGTAATAGCGAACCAGGGCCGCCTGATGGCAAATAACTTTGTGGAGCTGGACCGCGACCGCCTCATCAAGATCTACACCGAGCTGTACTAATTGCACATAAACAGAGCCGACTAACGACGAATCCAATGAAAGAAAGGAAGTAACGAAAATGGCACTGATGACAGGCGAACAGTATATCGAAAGCATTAAGAAGATCAAAATGGAGATCTATATGTTCGGTGAGAAGTACAGCAATCCCACCGAAAGCCCCATTCTGCGTCCCTCCCTCAATTCCGTGCGCATGACCTATGACCTGGCCCAGATGCCCGAGTACGAGGATCTGATGACCGTGGTTTCTCCCTACACCGGCACCCGTGTGAACCGCTTTACCCACATCCACCAGAGCACCGAGGACCTCATCAAGAAGGTAAAGATGCAGCGCCTGTGCGGCCAGAAGACCGCCGCCTGCTTCCAGCGCTGCGTGGGTATGGATGCTTTCAACGCCCTGTTCTCCACCACCTATGAGTGCGACAAGGCCCACGGCACCAACTATCACGAGAACTTTGTGAAGTTCATGAAGTATGCCGCCGAGGCCGACCTGACCGTTGACGGCGCCATGACCGACCCCAAGGGAGACCGTTCCCTGGCACCTCACGCCCAGGCCGATCCTGATATGTTCCTGCGTATTGTGGAGCGCCGCCCCGATGGTATCGTAGTCCGCGGCGCCAAGGCCCACCAGACCGGTATCTGCAACTCCCACGAGGTCATCGTAATGCCCACCCAGTCCATGGGTCCCGATGATAAGGACTATGCGGTTTCCTTCGCCGTACCGCTGGATACCCCCGGTCTGTTCATGATCATCGGCCGCCAGAGCTGCGACACCCGTAAGCTGGAGGGCTCCACCCTCGATGTCGGTAACGCCGAGTTCGGCGGTGTAGAAGCACTGACCATCTTCGACGATGTATTTGTACCCAATGACCGTATCTTCCTGTGCGGCGAGCATGAATTTGCCGGGATGCTGGTGGAGCGCTTTGCCGGTTACCACCGCCAGAGCTACGGCGGCTGCAAGGTCGGCGTAGGCGATGTTCTGATTGGTGCTGCTGCTGTTGCCGCTGACTACAACGGCGCTGCCAAGGCCAGCCACATCAAGGATAAGCTCATCGAGATGACCCACCTGAATGAGACCCTGTACTGCTGCGGTATCGCCTGCTCCGCCGAGGGCCACAAGACCGAGAGCGGCAACTACATCATTGACCTGCTGCTGGCCAATGTCTGCAAGCAGAATGTGACCCGCTTCCCCTATGAGATCGTCCGCCTGGCCGAGGATATCGCCGGCGGTCTGATGGTCACCGCTCCCTCCGAGAAGGACCTGCGCGATGAGAAGATCGGTCCGTACATCGATAAGTACCTGCGCGGCGTGGCTACCGTCACCACCGAAAACCGCATGAAGATCCTGCGTCTCATCGAAAACCTGGCCCTGGGCACCGCGGCCGTTGGCTACCGCACCGAATCCATGCACGGCGCCGGTTCTCCCCAGGCTCAGCGCATCATGATAAGCCGCCAGGGCAACCTGAACGCCAAGAAGGAGCTGGCCAAGGCCATCGCCCATATTGAAGAATAACCTCCTCATAGAATAACCCCTTTATCTCCCCGCGGGGCAGGGCACAGGGCGCTGTGCCCCGGCTCTGCCCCGCCCCCTTTGCGGGGGAAAACCAAAGACCCAAGGAGAGATGCAAACCATGCTGGAACGGATCGAACAGGTTCTGGATGAAAAAGTACGCCCCGCCCTGCGCACCCACGATGGCGACATAAAGGTGGTGCGGGTGGAGGACGGCGTTTTGTACTTCCGTATGCTGGGGCAATGCAGCAACTGTCCCTCCGCGGTGGTAACGGCCGAAGAACTGGTGGCGCCGCCTATTCTGGAGGCAATACCGGAGCTGCGGCAGGTGGTGCTGGATACCACCGTAAGCGATGAGCTGTGGCAGGACGCCATGGAGCTGCTGCGGCGGCGTCACGCCGGTGAAGCGTGAGAATAGGCATAAAGTACTGTGGGGGCTGCAACCCACGCTATGACCGGGTGGCCGCGGTAAAGGAGCTGCAACAGCGGCACCCCGAATGGAAGATAGAGCCCGCCGGAGAGGGCGGGCAGGAGTACATCCTGGTGGTGTGCGGCTGTACCGCCGTGTGCGCGGGCCATACCCAGCTGGAGGCCACCAAACACAAATTTGTCATTAACAGCAGGGAGCAGCTTGCGGCTGCCTGCGAAGCGATAATAAAAGAAAATGAGGTGTAACAATGGAGGACTGGAGAACTCTGTATCAACAGAAGCTGACCACCGCCGAGGAAGCGGTAAAGCATATCAAATCCGGCGACCGTGTGGTAGTGACCCATGCGACCGGCGAACCCATCCTGCTGACCGACGCCATGGTTGCGAACGCCGAGCAGTACGAGAATGTGGAAGTGGTGCACATGGTGGCCATGGGCAAGGCCGAATACTGCCTGCCCGAAAATTCCAAGCACTTCCGCCACAACAGCCTGTTCCTGGGCGGCAGCACCCGTAAGGCCATAGAGGAGGGCCGGGGAGACTTTACCCCTGTGTTCTTCAGCGAGATTCCGGAGCTGTTCCGCACCACGCTGCACCCCAATGTAGTGCTGCTGCACCTGAGCACCCCCGATGAGCACGGCTATTGCAGCTTTGGCGTTTCCTGCGACTACACCAAGCCCGCCGCCGAGTGCGCTGACCTGCTGATCGCGCAGATCAACCCCAAGATGCCCCGCACCATGGGTGACAGCTTCATCCATGTCAGCAAGCTGGATTACATTGTGGAGCAGGAGACCGACCTCATCGAGCTGGCCCCGCCCCATATCGGCGATGTGGAGCGCGCCATCGGCGAGAATATCGCCTCCCTGGTGAAGGACGGCGACTGCCTGCAGCTGGGCATCGGCGCCATTCCCGACGCGGTGCTCCTGTTCCTGAAGGACAAGAAGGACCTGGGTATCCATTCCGAGATGTTCAGCGACGGCGTGGTAGAGCTGGTAGAGGCCGGTGTCATCACCAATGCGAAGAAGAACATTCACAAGGGCAAGAGCGTGGCGACCTTCCTGATGGGCACCCGCCGCCTGTATGACTATGTGGATAACAACCCCGAGGTGGCCATGATGCCGGTGGACTATGTCAATGATCCCCGTGTCATCTGCCAGAACGATAACCTTGTTTCCATCAACTCCTGCGTGCAGGTGGACCTGATGGGCCAGGTGGTTTCCACCTGCGTGGGTCTGCGGCAGATCAGCGGCGTGGGCGGACAGGTGGACTTTGTCCGCGGCGCCAATATGAGCCGGGGCGGCCGTACCATTATGGCCATGCCCAGCACCGCCGCCAAGGGCACCATCTCCAAGATTGTTCCCTTGATTGATGAGGGCGCGGCCGTGACCACCAGCCGCTACGATGTGAACTATGTGGTGACCGAGTACGGCATTGCCCAGCTGAAGGGCAAGACCCTGCGCGAGCGAGCCAGAGAGCTCATCAAGATCGCGCATCCCGATTTCCGGGAGGGGCTCATCAAGGTATACGAGGAGCGCTTCCACGCGAAGTTCTGATTGATTTTCTCTTCATTTTCATGTTCCCCTTCGCGGAGAGGAGGACAATGCCAGCCCCATTGTCCTCCTTTTCTGCACATAGAGAAGCGGAAAAAATGACCGAAAAGAGAGGAGTACACCTCCATGAATGAAGTGATATTAAGCGGACTGGGCATCCTGCTGGCACTGTGCGGCATGACCGTACTCATCTTCCGGCGGGTCTCGCCCATTATAGTAGGGCCGCTGGCGGCGCTGCTGGTAACAGTGATGAGCGGGCTGCCGGTGCTGGATTCGGTGACCGGGGTATATGTAGCGGGCGTCGGCTCCTTCTTTGTTTCCTACTTTATGATCTTCCTGCTGGGGAACATCCTGGGCAGCCTGTACCAGATCAGCGGGGCGGCGGCGAAGATCGGCGAAACGGTGGTGTGGTGGTTCGGCGCCAAAAACTGCATGGTGGCGTGCTTGATTTCGGCGGCGCTGCTGAGCTACGGCGGCATCAACAGCTTTGTCATCATCTTCGCCATCTATCCCATCGCGCTCAAGCTCTTTGAGGAGGCGGACCTGCCCACCTACCTGCTGCCGGGTATTGTGTGCGGCGGCATGTGGACCTTTGCGATGACCGGGCCCTTTTCACCGCAGATCTGCAACATCGTTTCGATGCAGAGCCTGGGGACCCCTTCCTATGCGGGTCTTGTGCCGGGTCTGGCGGCTTCGGTCGTCATGGCGGTGCTGATTGTGTGGTACATGAACCGCCAGGCAAAGAAGGCAAAGGGACGGGGTGAGCACTTTACCCCACCGGAGGGCGGTGTGCGCCAGCATGAGGGGCCCACTCCCGGCACCGTGGTCAGCTTTATCCCGCTGACGGCTGTTATCGTGCTTTTTAATGTGACGGAGATCGGCATTGTGGCCTGCCTGCTCATCGGCATTGTGCTGTCGCTGGGGCTTTTCTGGCGCAGCATTCCGTGGGGAGAGATGCTCTCCACCATGAACCAGGCGGCGGGCAGCTCCGTGACGGTCATCATCAACACGGCTACCATTGTGGGCTTTGGTGCGGTGGCGAAGATCACCCCTTTCTATGCCTGGGCGGTGGAGCTGCTGGAGGCTTCCACCGCGAACCCCTATGTGGTGGCCGCCGTGGGCAGCAATATTTTCGCCTGCATCCTCGGCTCCTCCTCCGGCGGGCTGACGCTGATGTATACCTCGCTGAAGGATATCTTCCTTTCCTACGCGGGGCAGGGGTACAGCCTGGAGTTTATCCACCGTCTGTGCTCGCTCGGCTCCGGGGGGCTGGATTCCATGCCGTGGAACGGCTCCATTGTTTCGGTGTTCGGCATCTGCCACACCACCCACAAGGCCAGCTATAAGTATAACTTTGTGACCTGCGCGGTGATCCCGGTGCTGTGTACCTTCCTCATCGCGCTGCCCATCTGCATCTGGCTGGGCTGAGAGAAGAAGGAGAAAACCCATGAAAACGATACTGACCATGCCCAGCACGGAACTGGCCCTGCTGACGATGACGGGGGAGGGTAAGCCCTTTGTGCTGAACCGCCGCACCATGGCGGAGCTGGAAGCCCTGCTGGATGAGGTGCGCCGCCGTGCCCCCCGGGCCCTGGTGCTCACCGGGGAGGGGAGGTTCTTCTGCGCCGGGGCGGATATACGGGAGATGGCGGCCATGGATGACCGGGAGCTGTATGACTGGGCGCTGCTGGGCAGCCGCCTGAACACCAACCTGGAGGAGCTGCCGATGCCGGTGCTGGCCGCGGTGAACGGCATGGCGCTGGGCGGCGGCTGTGAGCTGGCGCTGGCGTGTGACCTGCGGCTGGCCTCCATGGCGGCGAGCTTTGCGGTGCCGGAGGTGACCCTGGGCACCATATGCGGGGCGGGCGGCACCCAGCGGCTGCCCCGGCTTATCGGTGAAACGCGGGCCAAGGAGATGATCTTTACCGGGCGGGAAATTACCGCCGAAACGGCCCGGGAATGGGGTCTGGTAAATGGGGTCTTTACTGCCGGCAGCCTGCTGGAGGAAACACTGAACCTGGCGGAGGAGATCGCCCGGAACAGCCCCTACGCTGTGACCTGCGCTAAGCGGAGCGTGAACGGCGGACGGGAAATGCTGCTGGAGGAAGCGCTGGAATGGGAACGGAGCCTCTTTGGCGAATGCGGCGAAAGCCGGGACCGCAAAGAGGGCATGATGGCCTTCCTGGAAAAACGGCCCCGGATATTTACCGGGGAATGAGAGAGGAGAGAGCATGGCAAAGGTGATCTCGGCCGCCGGGGCCGCCGCCCTGATTGGGGACGGCATGACGGTGGCGGTGGATGGCTTTATCGGCTTTTCGCTGGCGGAGGATATCCTGTGTGAGATGGAGGAGCGCTTCCTGCGGGAGGGCCACCCCCGTGACCTGCGGCTGGTGAATGTGGCGGGCTTGGGCGGCGATGGCCGCCGCCGGGGCATCAATCATTTTGCGCACCGGGGGATGCTCTCCCGGCTTTTGTGCAGCAATCTCAGCCTGGCCAATGCCATTTACCCCCACATCAGCGCAGGGGATTTTGCGCTGTTTATGGCTCCGCAGGGGGTCATGTCCCACATGATGCGGGCCATCGCCGGCAAAAAGCCGGGGGTGCTGACCTCCGTGGGGCTCAGGACCTTTGTGGATCCGCGGCGGGATGGCTGCCGCATGAACCAAAAGGCCTGGGAAAGCGGCGAGGAAGTGGTGCAGCTGGTGGAGCTGGCCGGGCAGGAGCAGCTCTTTTTCCCGGCGTTCCCGCTGGATGCCTGCATCATCAAGGGCAGCACCGCCGATGCCGATGGGAACATCAGCATGGAAAAGGAGGCCTTCCTGCTGGAGCAGTACGAGATGGCCGCCGCGACCCATAACAGCGGCGGGCTGGTGCTTGCCCAGGTGGATCAACTGGTTCCTGCCCACACCATGAACGCCAAGGATGTGGTGGTGCCGGGCTGCCTGGTGGATTACATCGTGGTGGGGCGGGAGGAAAACTCCCGGCAGCAGTTTGTCACCGAGGAGCGCTGGGTGGAGGCCTTTACCGGGCGGGTGCGCATCCCGCTGGAGGGGCTGCCGCCGGTGCCGCCGGACATCAAAAAGGTGATGGCCCGCCGGGCCGCCGCGGAAATAAAGGACGGTGACTTTGTTAATTTCGGGATCGGGGTGCCTACCCTCATCACCAATGTACTGACCGAGCAGAAGCGGCTGGAGCGGGTGACGCTCAGTATTGAATCCGGGACGATCGGCGGGGCGCCGCAGGGCGGCCTGCTGACCGGCGCCGCCTACAATGCCGATGCCATGATAAAGCAGCCGGATATCTTTGACCTGTACGATGGCGGCGGCATTGATGTGGCATGCCTGGGCGGGGCTGAATTTGACCGGGAGGGCAATGTGAATGTGAGCCGCTTTGGGGAGAAGATCCCCGGGCCCGGCGGGTTCATCAATATCTCGCAGGGAGCGAAGAAGGTGTGCTTTATGGGTGGCTTTACCGCCGGGGAAAGCGAGATCCGGCTGGAAGGCGGCCGGCTGCGCATCATAAAGGACGGCAATATCCGCAAGTTCCGGCAGGCGGTGGGGCATATCACCTTTTCCGGGGAGTACTCCAACCAAAAGGGGACCCAGCAGGTGCTGTATATCACCGAGCGCGCGGTGTTCCGCCTGACGCCGGAGGGCCTGCTGCTGTGCGAGATCGCCCCCGGGACGGACCTGCGGCGGGATATTCTGGAGAAGATGGAATTTACCCCGCTGATTGCCCCCGACCTGCGGGAAATGGACGCGGCGCTTTTTGCCGAGTGAGGGAAATTTATGCGTTTTGAAAGCGTGTGGGCGGTGTACTTTAGTGCCTGCGGCAGTACCCGGCGGGTGCTGCGGCGGATGGCCGAAGCGGCTGGGGAAGCGCTGGCCCTGCCGGTGCGGGAGCTGGACTACACCCTGCCCCCGGCACGGGAACAAAACTATGCCTTTGGCGAAGGAGATCTGATATTCTGGGGGAGCCCGACCTACGCGGGGCGGCTGCCCAATGTGCTGCTGCCCTTTTTGCGGGGGCACTTTACCGGCGGGAGCGCAGCGGCCGTGGCGGTGGTGCTGTACGGCAACCGCGGCTATGATGACGCCCTGAAGGAGCTGTGCGAGGTGCTTTCCGGGAACGGCTTTTGCCCGGCGGCTGCGGCGGCAATGGTGGGCGAGCATGCCTTTGCGCCGGCGCTGGCCCATGGCCGGCCGGATGCCGAGGATATTGCCGCGGCGGAGGCCTTTGCCAGGAACGCGGCGCATACGCTGCGGGAACGGGAACGGCCCATTCCGGCAGCGGTGCCCGGCCGGGAGCCGATTGGGCCCTACTACACCCCGCTGGGACTGGATGGGGAACCAGCGCGCTTTTTGAAGGCGAAGCCGCTGACCGACCCCCTGAAATGCGCCCGGTGCGGGCTGTGCGCGGCGCTTTGCCCCATGGGGTCCATCCCAAAGGAGGAGCTGACCGTTTGCAGCGGCATCTGCATCAAGTGCCAGGCCTGTGTAAAGGGATGCCCCACCGGGGCCAAATATTTCGCCGACGCGGCGTTTTGCTCCCACCGTGCCATGCTGGAGCAGACCTACGCAAAACGGCGGGAGAACGAATTCCTCCCGCCCCTGTGATGAATATACCTTCGCTTGGCAAGAGCAGATACGGCTTTTGCGGATATAAATACCGTCCGACTTTGTGCGCCGCGTTGACAGGCGCCAGCCTGCCTGCCGCTCCGCGCTTCCTCGGACGCCATTTCTCCCGCGCAAAAACTCCGAAAAGCGTGTGTGTCCTTGTCAAGCAAAGGTAAAATCCCCTGTCCAGACCCACGCGGGTGGACAGGGGAATTTTTTTATTCTTCGGTTTCCTCGGTGGAATCTGACTCCAGCGGTTCGGTGCCTTCCCCCTCCGCCAGGCGGTAGCCCACGCCCACCTCGGTAAAGAGGTACCGGGGTTCTTCGGGATTTTTCTCCAGCTTGCGGCGGAGGTTGGCCATATGGACCCGCAGCAGCTTGTTATCCCGGGGGTTGGCCGCGGGGCCCCACAGCTCCCGCAGTATCTGCTGGTAGGTAAGCACCCGCCCGGCATAGCGGCCCAGCAGCGCCAGGATCTTAAACTCACTGGGGGTCAGGCCGGCGTCCTCGCCGCCCAGGTAGGCCCGGTGCTTATTGTAGTCAATGACAAGATCCCCCACGATGTACTGGCCCTCCCGCAGCTCCTCGCCGCCGCAGGCCCGGCGGGTGTGGCGCAGCGCCGTGCGGATGCGCGCCAGCAGCTCCACGGTGCCAAAGGGCTTGGTGAGGTAATCATCCGCACCAAGATCCAGTGCGCCGGCCTTGTCGTCCTCGGTCATGCGGGCAGAAATGACAATGATGGGAACACTGCTCCATTTGCGGATGCTTTGAATGATGCCAATGCCATCCATATCGGGCAGGCCCAGGTCCAGCAGGACGCAATCGGGACAGTGGGAGGCCGCCAACGCCAGCGCCGAGCGGCCATCCCCCACGGCGACGGTATCATAGCCCGCGTTGCTCAAGGTGCTTTGCAGGTAGTGCCGGATGCCGGCGTCATCCTCTACGATCATGATCTTATCACAGTGTTTCATCCTTCAGTTTCCTCCTCATCTTCGGTTCCGGCAGGCAGCCACAGGCATACCCGCGCTCCACCCTCGGGGCGGTTTTCGGCGGTCATGCGGCCGCCGTGTGCTTTTATGATGGCGCTGCATAGCGTGAGCCCCAGTCCCAGTCCCCGGCGGCCATCAGCGCAGGAGCGCGGCTGCGGCAGCAGCTTGCGGTCAAAAAGCTGGGGGAGCAACTCTGGAGGGAAGCCCGCGCCGTCATCCTCCACAGCGATCATCACGGTATCCCCCTGCCCGGCGATCTCCACCCGGATGCGGGTAGCGCCCTCGGCGTGGTTCACCGCGTTTTCCAAAAGGTTCAGAATGACTTGCTCCATCAAGGTGGCATCCATCGGGGCGGTCAGGATCTCCTGCGGGCGGATGACCGTGACCGGCAGGGTATTGCGGCTGCGCCGCAGCTTCATCACGGCGCTGTCCACAATCTCCTCCACCACCTCATCGGTGCGGTGCAGGCTTACCTGTTCCCCGGCCATACGGGTGACCGAGAGCATATTTTCGGTGATGCGGGTCAGCCACCGGGTCTCCTGACGGATCTGCTCCAGCAGGGTACGGCGCTCCGCTTCGCTCAGGTCGGGCTGCTCCAGCAGCAGGCTGTCGGCACCCTCAATGGAGGCGAGCGGTGTGCGCAGATCATGGGAGAGAGCCCGCAAAAGGTCTGCCCGAAGCTTTTCGCTTTCGATCTCATACCGCAGGCGTTCGGTTTGCTTTACCCGAGTGGTAAGGGTGCTGATGACCACCGAGACCACCAGCATGACCACGAAGGTGAGCGGGTAACCCGTGATGCTCATATCAAAGCTCCAAAAGGGGTAGGTGAACATGTAATTGACGCAGAACACCCCGATGACCGAGGCCAGAACACCCCACACATAGCCGTTGGTGACCAGTGCCACTATGGCGACAGCCAGCACAAAGATGAGAACGGCAAAGGGGTTGTTGTCATCGTGCACGCGGGAAAGCACGCTGCATACGGCCACCGCTGCCCCCAATAGAAGCAGCATCCGCAGGGTGTCCCGCGCCCATTCTTTTTTGGGGATCATGCCGTTCACCTCCTATCCATTTATAATGTTCCAACCCATTATACCATGCTGTGCCGGGACAGAAAAATAAATTATTCGCTAAGATTTATGGGGGAGAGTTTTTTTCCAAAAAATTAGCGCGGCTGTGCCTTATAATGGTGTCAAACCAAAACCCCGAGAGGTTTATGAGGAGGATATCATTATGCATACCCAGGCGTACATCGAAGCTCGTAAGGAATTTATCAACTGCATCGTGCTCAGCCCTATCTGTATCTTTGTTTCGCTTATCATTGCGTTTACCGAGTGGCTGCCCATCATGCATGCGGAGAAAAACAAGGTAGAGGCGTAACCCATACATACCACACACTTTTCCGATAGATCATCCCGCAAAAGGCGGCGCAGTACTGGTGGCTGTGCCGCCTTTTGTGTGCTCCCAAAAGCATATGAGCTCTTGTCAAGTGAAGGCAAAATGTTTCATGAAACAAAAATCCCCGCCAAAAGACGGGGATTTGTACTTTTCGGTGGGTCATTCGGCCTTGGGCATGTGGCTGTCCAGGTAATCAATGATATCCCGGAACAGCTCCTCCTTCAGTGCCTCATTGTGCACCTCATGGCGGGCACCGTGGTACAGGGTGATGGTGACCTCCTTTAGTCCCTGCGCCTTTAGGCCCTCATACACCTCGGTGACGCCCTTGCCGTTATTGCCTACGGCGTCCTCATCCCCGGCGTACAGCCACACGGGCAGGTCCTTGGGGATGGCGGCATACCATTCGGGACGGTTGCAGCGGTCCACCAGCTCCAGCAGCTCGCCGTAGCCGCTATTGGTAAAGATAAAGCTGCACCAGGGGTCCTTGATATACTTGCGGCAGACCTCCTCGTCGTGGCAGATCCAGTCCACCAAGGTCTTTTGCTCGGTCTGTTTATTGTTGTTGCCGGTGGTCAGCATATACAGCAGCTTGGAGGTCCCCTTCTTGCCGCCGAACAGCGAAACCAAGGCAACCAGCGCCTTGCCGGGACCGGCGGCGGGGTTCTTCCCGGCGGTGCCGCTGATGAGCAGCGCCTGGAGGTTTTTGCCGTAGCGGGCGGCGTACAGCCGCGCCACAAAGGAGCCCATGCTGTGTCCCAGCAGGAAGTAGGGCAGCCCGGCAAAGTGGGCGCTTATGGCCTTCCGCTCGATCTCCTGATCCTCCACCAGGTTGTTCCAGGCGCCTTTTTTGCCAAAGTAGCCCAGCATTTCATTGTTCAGACGGGCGGTGGAGCCGTGCCCCAGGTGATCAATACCGCAAACGGCATAACCGGCGTCGGTCAGGTGCTGGGCCAGCTCCTCGTACCGCAGGATGTACTCGCACATGCCGTGGCAGATCTGCACTACGGCGCGGGGCTGTCCTTCCGGCAAAAACAAAAAGCCCGAAAGCTTGCTTTTGCCATCGCTGGAATCCAGGGTAAAGGTCCGTTTTTCCATACCTCTTTTGTCCTCCTCGGTTTTATTGCGCTTACACCAGCGCGCGGTCCACCGCGGTCACCTCCTGCGCATCGCCGGCAGGGTCCACGGTGTAAAAGGTCAGGTACTCAAAGCGAGTCCACAGCCGGGGCAGCAGGTCGCTGCCGCCGCCGGGCATACCGGTCACCACATAGTGGGGCAGACTCTCCGCCAGCAGCTGCACCAGGCTGCGTTCAGGGTCTTCACTGTAATGCACGGTCATGCGGGCGCCGGCATTCAGGCTGGTGCGGTACAGGTGCTCTATAGCGGCGGGGTCCGGCACATTGCCAAACCGCGCGATATTCTGTACCTCCAGTACGCACTGGTGTTCATCGGCTAGGGCTCTCCCGGCCAAGATCAAACGGTCGCAGCTAAGCTGGTCGGTCACCAATACCAGCACGGTAGGATGCAGTTTTTGTGGCTTGCGGGTAGTCACCAACTGGGTCAACGCTCCTTTATGTTATTTTTGCATAGCGCTCCGCCCAGGAGCGGGTACTTCTATTTTCATTATAACAAATCCCACCGCAAAAAGAAACGAAAGTGAGAAATTTTCACGAAATGTTTGCAATTGTGCATAAGCAGGTGCCTCCCCAAAATTAGATAAAAAGTTGACGAACGGCCGAAAAAGCGGTATCATATAGGTAAAGCGGCACCCCGCGTATGCCCCACCGTGCCGCAGGATAATACGAGGTGAGCGAGCATGAACGAAAAAACGGTTTCCATTTCGGTGATCCGGCGCCTGCCGCGGTACTACCGCTATTTGGGGATGCTGCTGCACAGCGGCGTGACCCGTATCTCCTCCAAGGAGCTGGCCGCGCAGATGAAGGTCACCGCCAGTCAGATCCGTCAGGACCTAAACTGCTTCGGTGGCTTTGGCCAGCAGGGCTATGGCTACAATGTGGAGCTATTGTATAAAGAGATCGGCGCTATCCTGGGCGTCGAAAAAAAGATCCCGGCCATTCTCATCGGCTGCGGCACCCGCGGCCAAAGCCTTATCCGGGAGGACGACCTGTTCCGGGACCGCGGCTTTGAGCTGATCGGGGCCTTCGATAAATCCCCGGAGAAGATCGGTCAGGTGCTTCCCAATGGCCTGACAGTGCAGGATATTGCCACCCTGCCGGAATTTTGCCGTCAGCGCGGCCCGCACATGGCGGTGGTGTGTATTCCCCGGGATGCCGCCGAGCAGATGGCGGAAACACTGGTGGAATCCGGTATCCGGTCGTTCTGGAATTTCTCCGGCTACGATTTTAAGCTGAAGTATGAGGAATATCCTTCGGTCAATGTCCACCTGGGCGATAGCCTGCTGACCCTCTCCTACCTGGTGAACCACCCCAAGGGGGAACCGCAGGAAGAATAAGCGTATATAAAAAAGCCCCCTCCAAGGGGGCTTTTTCTATTCCCGGCCAAACCCATCTCACCCCAGCCCACAGGCTCCCCTGTGCAAGGGGAGGGCACCGCCCCATAGCCTCCCTTGTGTAAAGGGAGGTGGTGAGCGGAGCGAACCGGAGGATTGATGGCACAAATTATGCCAAAGTATCATCTCGCCTGTCGGCGGGGCGGAGCCTTTTGCAAAGGCATAAACTGCACGCCTGCCCGGCGGGGGGTTACTTTTCTGTGAAGAAAAGTAACCAAAAGTCATTTAGGGCTCCGCCCTAAAGACCCAACGCGTCGGTACGCCCCGACCGGAAGGCCTACAGCCTCCCGGATCTGGGGCTAGACGACGCTTATAAGGTGTTTATTTTAATTCGGTCTCTGCTGTATCCAAAATAAAATGCGCCGCAGGCACCTTGAGAGCGTATCTGCGGCGCTGTACGGACGATGTTTACATCGTTCGTATCCAGCCGCAGCTTAGCGGCAAGGGGGCCTTGGGGCACAGCCCCAAGCGTGTTTTGCCTACTTTTGCACGAACAAAAGTAGGCCCCCGCCGGGTAGGCGTACTGGCTTTGCACCCTACAAAATCTCCGCGACGCCGAAGGCGACTACCAACTTGCCCCCCGCGGCAGCGGTGCTCACCAAGCCTTGTAAAAGGCCCCGCCCCGCCGTCAGGCGACCACTATCTTGGCTTAAATAGGTCTTTTACCTGCTTTTCTTCATAGAAAAGTACGCCCGCGTCAGCGCCTTCCACTGCTCCAGCGTCACCTGCTCCGCCCGGGCATTTTCGGCAATACCCGCCGCCGCCAGCAGCGCGCGGGTGGCGTCTTTCTCCCACCGCAGCCCGGCGGAAAGGGAATTGAGCATCGTTTTGCGCCGCTGGCCAAATCCGGCCCGCACCACTGCAAAGAAGTCCTCCCGCGGCGGCAGGTCCTCTGGCAGCTCCTGCGGCAGGTCCAGCCGGATCACCGCGCTATCCACCGCCGGGGCCGGCAGAAAAGACCCCCGTGAGACCGGGAACAGCAGCTTCGGCGTGCTGTAATACCACACCGCCGCGCTGATAGCCCCGCATTCCCGGGTGCCCGGCGCCGCCGTAATGCGCACCGCGGCCTCCTTCTGCACCATCACTGTCAGCGAGCGAATGGGCAGTGGCCCCTCCAGCAGCCGCATGATGATGGGCGAGGTGATATAGTAGGGCAGGTTGGCGCACACCACCACCGGCATCCCGGCAAAGTGCTCCGCAATGAGCGCCGGCAGGTCCAGCGTCATCACATCCCCCTGCACTATGGTCACATTCTTAAATTCCGCCAGCGTTTCCGCCAGGATGGGCGGCAGCCGGTCATCCAGCTCGATCGCCACCACCTTTTCCGCCCGGCGGCACAGCTCTGCCGTCAGCACGCCAAAGCCCGGTCCGATCTCCAGCACCCCCACACCGGGGGCGGCGCCGCCCAGCTCCGCCATTTTGGGGCATACGCCGGGGTTGATGATAAAATTCTGCCCCAGCGCGCGGGAAAAGGAAAACCCATGGCGCTGCAGCAGCTCCTTGATGACGGCGGGATCGGTAAGTGTGGGCATGGCGGCCTCCTTGCGGGGTGATTTTTCGCTTTTCAGTATATCGTTTTTGGGGCAAAAATGCAACACCGCGCCCCCGATTTGTAAAGGCCGCTATACGGAAAGTATTTCACACTTTCCACCGGGTTTTCCACATTTGCGGGGTGGAAAAGCCCAAATTTGTGTCAAAATTGTGACGATCAAGGGCCTTTGAGGACAATATCCCACTAAATGGGTGTGGAAAACCGTGCCTCCGGCAGGCAAGGCCCTAAAACACCTCGTAATGATTCCAAAATGTCAACCCCCTTTGTCCCCTAAATTTTATCCTTATTTTTGATGGAGTTTGTCAAGAAACCGTCTTGACAACAGGGAATAAGATGGTATAATAATAAAGCGCTATGCGGAAGTGCTGGAATCGGCAGACAGGCACGTTTGAGGTGCGTGTGTCTATGACGTGTGGGTTCAAGTCCCATCTTCCGCACCAAAAAGAAAAAGACGCCCTTGGGCGTCTTTTTCTTTTTGGTGCGGTGGGGAGCACAGAGCCTGCATAAAGGACCAGTCTGCCCCAGCTTAAATGCGGAATAGGCTATTTTCACCTGTTCGGTGAAAGAAAAATCTGATTAAATCAAAACAGAGGGGCCGCTCTCTCTTGCAGAGCAGCCCCTCTGTCCAAAACGACTACACCGGGTCGTTTTGTCCATTCACCCCCGGCAGAGCGCCCACCGGAGAGCTATGGGGCCAGTCTGTGTGGGATGCTTTCCTCAAAAATATCTAGCTGATATTCTTGAGCTAATGCACGAATGGTATTTCGCTCGCTGCGGCGAGCGACCGGCCTTTTGAAAAAGGCCGGCGCCAAAACTTTTTACATTTTTCCTCTCGCGCACGCGCGTGCACCCGCCCGTACCCGCGCGCTACATGCGTGTATATGTACGCGCGCATGGAATTTCAGTCCGGATTATGGGACTCATCATCTGCTACAATAAAACCGTGGAAAGCAGCCGGCAGCCCCTTATCCCAGGAGAGAAACCGAGAAGAAAACTGCCGCCGGTCAACCATTCCGGGCGGCCAGCAGCCCCGCCGCAAAATCCCGTACCCGCTGCTTTTCCGCCGGGGTCAGCCGGGCCAGCAGCGCCCCCAGGCTCTCCCCACCCAGTCCGTCCTCCGCCGGGAGGGCGGGCTTTTCTATTTGCGGGGAATTGCCGCACAGCCAGTCCACCGTCACATTGTACTTTTCGGCGATCTCCCGCAGTTTCCCCCGGTAGGAGCCGCTCCGTCCGGCCCGCCAGTCGGCCACCACATTGCCGCTTTTGTAGCCAAGCGACCGGGCAAATTCCGCATCCGCCCCATGCCGGTCCGGGATCAGGGATAGAATTCTTTGCAGCATAATATCCATATTTTCTCTCCTCATTTTGGCTAAATCTACAAAAACTCATAAATCGTGAGAAAACACTTGAAATCACGCAAAACATGAGTTACAATGGAAAGTGGGATCTTTCCCAAAACGCTCTGTTTTGTATGATTTTTCGCTTGTTCAAGCGGTTTCCGTTTCTATCATACCGCAAAAAACCACCCTTGTCAAGTGCTTTTAATCCACATGAACATGAGCCTTTGGCACAGTCCCAGCCGGGGGAACGGCCTGCCGCGGCGGGGGGAGCCGTCCCACCCGGCGAAAACCAAATGACCGGCGGAATGCCGGAGAGAGAAAACCGATGAAGTGCCGAATCAAAAGCCAAACGGACTTTGGCCGCCGCCTTGTCAACCGGGCTTTTGGCGCAGCTTCAGCCGGGGGAACGGCCTGCCGCGGCAGGGGGGAGCCGTCCCATCTGGCAAAATCAAACGACCCGGCCACGAGGCCGGAGAGAGGAAACCGATGAAACACAACACAAAAAACCGAAAGGGGGCCACCGCATGAGCACCGTCTATGCCAGCCCCATCTGGCTGGGGAGACCCCACTGCCCGGTGACAGTCACCACCGGGGCCGGGGCAGTCGTCACGGCCGCCCTGGGCAGCCTTACCCTGACCGCCACCGCCGATGCCAACGGCCTTTGCGCCATGAAGCTGCCCCGCCGGGGCCGCTGGAGCTTTACCGCTGTACTGGGGGGCAAAAAGGGCTTTGGCACGCTGGCTGTCCCGGGGCAGAGAAGTCTTTCCCTGCCGCTGTATTCCACCACCCTGGCGGAAAATTCCTGGGCCGAGATCGCCGCGGCGGCAGCGGCCGGGATAGCTGCCCGGCTGTGGTCACCGGGGGATGTGAAAGAGCTGACCATCAGCGGCACGGCCGGCCTGCTCACCGTCACCGATCTGACCATCGGGGCCATCATCCTGGGCTTTGACCACAATGCCGCCCTGGAGGGCAGCGGCCGAATCCACTTCCAGCTGGCGCGCCTGGGGGCGACCCCGGTGGCCCTGGTGGATAAACGCCACGGCAGCTTCAGCGACCTGGCCGGGGCCTTTACCATGAACACCACCGCCACCAGTGAAGGCGGCTGGCAGGGCTGCCATATGCGGCAGGAGATTTTGGGCAGCGACAGCAGCGATGTGCTTGCCCCCAAGGAGGGGACGCTGCTGGCCCTGCTGCCGGAGGAGCTGCGGGCGGTGATGAAGCCCTGCACCAAATACACCGATAACACCGGCAATTCCATGGAGGCCGCCGCGGTGACCGCTACCCAGGAGTGGCTGTTCCTGCTCTCGGAGTGGGAGTACTACGGGGCCCGCACCATGGCCAATGAGGGAGAGCAGAGCTTCCAGCAGCAGTATGCCTACTATGCAGCCGGCGGCAGCCCAGCCAAAATGCGCCACAACCGCACCACAGCTACGGCCCGGGATTGGTGCCGCAGCCCGGCGGCGGGGTGGGCCGGCTTTTGCCATGTGAACAAGGACGGCACTGCCTACTACGAGGCCCCGAATGCCGACCTGGGCATTGCACCGGCCTTTGTGCTGGGCGCATAAGATAGACTGGGAGGTGTGAACATGGATCAGGAGATCATAGTGGCGGGGCTGGCGCTGGTGGGCAGCCTGAGCGGCACCTATTTTGCCAACCGCCGGGCCACCGCCCTTATCGCCTACCGGCTGGAGCAGCTGGAAAAGAAGGTGAACCAACACAATTCCGTGATAGAACGGCAATATGAACTGGAGAAAAAATTTGCGGAGCACGAGCGGGACTATGCCGCTGCCTGCCGCCGCATAGAGGAGCTGGAGAAAGGAGCATAAGTATGAGTGAATTTGTAACCTGGGAGGCACTGGGCGGCTATGCCGGCGCGGTGATGATGGTGACCCTCATCACGCAGTTTTTGAAAGGGACGCCGCTGGGCAAATGGAGCAGCCAGTTGGTGGCCTATGTTATCGCCGTGGTGCTGCTGATCGGGGCGGAGATCTTTGGCGGACAGCCGGTGACGGTGCAGGGGGTGACCCTGTGCCTGCTGAACGCGGTCATTGTGGCGCTGGCGGCCAATGGCGTGTACGACGCGGCGGCCAAGGGCAAAAAGACGGCGAGCTATCAGCATGAGGAGTAAAAGTAAAAAAGAGAACCCATGCAGGGTTCTCCGATTATTTGACAGGTCTGATTTCTAAAAGGCGCTCGATGGGAACATCGAGAGCTTGAGAAACATCCAGCAGCAGGCCGACCGTTGGTTTGCTGCTGGCGGTTTCTACCCGTTGAATATGTTGATGACTGTAACCAGTCATTTCGGCAAGTTGCAGTTGGGTGTACCCCGCTTCTTTACGGTAGCGCATGATGTTCAGCCCAATTTGCACATAGTCATTATAATGCTTATCCATATACACCACCTCTGCCTATTATTTTAGAAGTTTTTGATAATAATTTATCCAACCTAATATGATTAAATACTTAAATTAGATTGTATTTTCGTCAAATCTGTGATAGAATGTAAAAAGTGGGAGGGATAAATGATGATGGATAATAATTTTGAAAAGGCATTTGGTGAGTATCTGGACAGTGCGGAATACGACACAATTGCCAATGAATTGTTTGTCGCTACCCGCAATGCTTTTTTGGCGGGATGGATTGCCGCAGGAGGGAATTTGCCGGCTTCCGGACATATCTTTGAGGTATATGGAGGAAAGAATGAACCTTAAAATTGAATGAAAACTTGCAAAATTTTGTATTGACAAATGAGGTGGCATGGCCTATAATAGCCACAAATAAAAAACCTGTGATCGAGAAGAGTAACCGGTCAGTTTTCGTTGATAGCGAGCCGCGGAGGGTGCAAGCGCGGTAACGGGAGGAGCGGCGAATGGACTCGTGAGGGCGGCCGAACACGCAGAGCATGCGCCAGTAGCAGCCGACGGGAAACCGGCCCCGTTATCCATCCCGGCTTACATCATGTGTGTAGGAACAGAGCGGATGCTGCAAAGCATCAATGACGGGTGGTACCGCAGAGCTGATTTTCAGTCCTGTCCCAAGAGTTTTTCTTGGGATGGGATTTTTTATTTTACCGGGAAAGGAGCGAGCGCGATGAAAGAGAGAATACTGCCGGGACGGCGATGGTGCCCGCCCCTGGAAAAACGAAATCAATAAAATCACTACTGACCATGAAAAGGAGATAACCCCATGAAAACCAACCTGAAAAAAGTTTTTGCCCTTATTTTTTCCGTAATGTTCGTATTCTGCTTTGCCGCCTGCGGCGAGAAAAAAGCCCCGGTCATCGGCATCAGCCAGTACGGCGAGCACGAAAGCCTGGATAACTGCCGGGAGGGCTTTCTGCAGGGGCTGAAGGACGCCGGCCTGGTGGAAGGCACCGACTATACCATCGACTACCAGAACGCCGGGTTTGATGATAACATCACCAAGCAGATCGCCGAGAGCTTTAGCGCCAACAATGTGGCCCTGATGTGCGGCATTGCCACCCTCAGCGCCACGGCCTGCTACGCCGCCGCTGAGAATAAAGACATCCCGGTCATTTTTACCGCCATTAACGACCCGGTACAGGCCAAGCTGGATACCGGCAATGTGACCGGCACCAGCGATAAATTGGCCGTGGAGGGCCAGCTGGAGCTCATCCGCGCGCTGCAGCCTGAGGCCAAGACCATCGGTATTCTGTATACCACCAGCGAGCCGAACTCCATTTCCGCCATTGCCGAGTACGAGGAAAAGGCCCCGGCCTATGGCTTTACCATCGAGGCGGTGGGCGTGACCGCGCAATCCGAGGTGGTGCAGGCCTGCGATACCCTGCTGGCCCGCGGTGTGGACTGCATGAGCAACCTGACCGATAACAATGTGGTGGGTGTGCTGCCGGCCATTCTGGAAAAGACCAACGCCAAGAGCATCCCCGTTTACGGCAGCGAGATAGAGCAGGTGAAGAAGGGCTGTGTGGCCTCCATCGGCATTGATTACTATGAGCTGGGCCGCCAGACCGGCCAAATGGCCGCCAAGGTGCTGAAGGGCGAGGCCACCTGTGAGGAGATGCCCTATGAGACCATCAGCGAGTACGGACTGTATGTGAACTACACTGCCCTGACCGAGATGGGCCTGACCCTGCCGGAGGAGCTGGCCGGCCGCGCCATTGACGCCAACGCCTGATGTTTGCTTTGAATTTTTGATTTGACCGCAAGGAGTACACCATGCTGAATGTGATACTGGAGACCTGCGCCGGGACCCTGACTCAGGGCCTCATCTACGCCATTTTATCCTATGGCATCTTCATCACCTATAAGATCCTGGATTTCCCCGACCTGACGGTGGACGGCAGCTTTCCGCTGGGGGCTGCCGTGACCGCCGTGCTGCTGACCCACGGGGTGAATGCCTGGCTGACGCTGCCCATTGCCCTTGTGATCGGGGCGCTGGCGGGGCTTTGCACGGGGCTTATCCACGTCCGGGCCAAGGTGAGGGACCTGCTGGCCGGTATCATCACCATGACGGCGCTGTATTCCATCAATTTGCAGATCGCCGGCTCCAACCTGATGGTGGAGCGGGCCATTGATACCATTTACACCTCCGCCCCGGTGATGGCGCTGCTGGGCAGCGTGCCGCTTTTGTACCGCAAGCTCATTGTTTCGCTGGTGCTGGTGGTGCTCATCGGGCTGGTGCTGGAGTGGTATTTTTCCACCAAGAACGGCCTGCTGCTGCGGGCGGTGGGCGATAACGACACCCTGGTGACCACCCTGGCCGTGGATAAGGGCCGCATGAAAATTCTCGGTCTGGTGATCGCGAACGCTTTGGTGGCGCTTTCCGGATGCATCGTCTGCCAGGAGGGACGCTCCTTCAGCGCGACGATGGGCACCGGACAAATGGTATTCGGTTTGGCGGCGGTCATCATCGGTACCACGCTGTTCCGCCGCATGAGCTTTGTGAAGGGGACGGCCGCCGTGGTCATCGGCAGCATCCTGTATAAGGCCTGCATCCAAATCGCAATCCTGCTGGGGCTGCCCGGCAATATGCTGAAATTTATCACCGCGGCGCTGTTCCTGGTCATTCTTATCACCGGGAACATGGGCCGCGGGAAGGGAGGCGCCGACCGTGCTGGAGCTTAAAAACATCACCAAAATATATAACCCCGGGGAGATCACCGAAGCCTGCCTGTTCCGGGATTTCAACCTTTCGGTGGAGGCCGGTGAATTCGTGTCCATCGTGGGCAGCAACGGCAGCGGCAAAACCTCGCTGCTCAATATCATCTGCGGCAGCATCCCCATCGAGGGCGGCGACGTCATCATTGACGGGGAAAGCATGCTGCATAAAAAGGAATTCGTGCGGTACCGCCGCTTCGGGCGGGTGTACCAGAACCCCGCCTTCGGCACCAGCCCCAACCTGACGATGTTCGAGAACCTTTCGCTGGCCGACAATAAGGGGAGAGCCTACGGCCTCGGTCGGGGCGTCAACCACCCCCGCCGGGAGACCTACCGGGAGCAGCTGGCGGCGCTGGGACTGGGGCTGGAGGACAAAATGGACGTGAAGATGGGGGCGCTTTCCGGGGGGCAGCGGCAGGCGGTCGCCCTGCTGATGGCCACCATGACCCCCATCGATTTTCTCATCCTGGATGAGCACACCGCCGCCCTGGACCCCAAAACCGCCGATACCATCATGGCGCTGACCGACCGGGTGGTGCGGGAAAAGGGCCTGACCGCCATCATGGTGACCCACAACCTGCGCTATGCCGTGGAATACGGCAGCCGCCTTTTGATGATGGATAAGGGGCAGCTGGTACTGGATGCCGCCGGGGAGCAAAAGCGGCGGATGAGCGTCGAGGATATCCTTGACCTGTTTACGAAAATCAGTATCGAGTGCGGCAACTGATGCCGCCCCTGCCGCCAAACGGAAAAGGGGGCTTTTGCAAAGAAAAGTTCGGGGGAAAGACCGGACTTTTTTTGCGTTTGCGGGGGCGGGGGAGATTGTTTTAGGGCGGGAAATCTGCTATACTGTCATTGACCGGAGTTAATTTTCCCGGCGTTTACATATTGTTCAAGCAAAATGCCGGAAGCTGCGGTATGATAATAGAAAAGCACAGGGGGGCAGCGGGATGTTCGGATATGTAAAGACCTGCACGCCGCAGCTGCGCCTGTGCGAATGGGAGGCCTACCGGGGCATCTACTGCGGGCTGTGCCGCACGCTGGGGCGGCGGTTCGGGCCGCTGGCAAGGCTGACCTTGAGCTATGATTTTACCTTTTACGCCATGCTGGAAATGGCGCTGGGAGAGGAGACCCCGACCTTTCAAAAGCGGGGCTGCGGGGTGAACCCCCTGCGGCGCTGCCTGCACTGTGAGGAGAACGAGGCACTTTCCAATGCGGCGGACCTGGCGGTGCTTTCGCTGTGGTACAAGGCGGAGGATACCATCGAGGACGGCGGCCTTTTTAAGCGGTGCGGCGGCCGGCTGCTGCGGCTGCTGCTGCGGCGGCAGTACCGCCGGGTGGCGCAGCAGTATCCCACCGTCGATGCGGTATTCGCCGGGGAGATGCAGCGCCAGCGGGAGCTGGAGCAGCGCCCCGACGCCGGACTGGACGAGCTGTGCGAGCCGACCGCCAAAATGACGGCGGCGATGCTGGGGCTCATCAGCGGGGAAGCGGGCGAGCACAGGATACTGGAACGGCTGGGCTATCTGCTGGGGCGGTATATCTACATGGCGGATGCGCTGGACGACCGGGAAAAGGACAAAAAAAGCGGGGATTTTAACCCGTTTTTACGGATAGAAAGCGACCCCGAGGAAGCGGTGCGGCACGCCGAGAGCAGCCTGCTGCTGACGATAGGGGAGATGGGCGCGGCATTGGATTTATTGGAGCTGCGGCGCTTTTCGCCGATTTTGGAGAATATCATCCGTCTGGGTCTGCCCCAGACGGTGGAGCAACTGAAACTACCCCCCGAGCAAAGGAGGAAACACAAGGAATGACTGACCCCTATAAAGTTTTGGGAGTAAGCCCCCATGCGACCGACGACGAGGTGAAGGACGCCTACCGCCGGCTGGCACGGAAATATCACCCCGATAACTATGTAAATAACCCGCTTTCCGACCTTGCGACCGAGAAGATGAAGGAGATCAACGAGGCGTATGATGAGATCCAGCGGCAGCGCAAAAGCGGCGGCAGCGGCTACGGACAGCAAAGCTACGGCGGGGGATATCAGCAGAGCTATGGCGGCTACCAGCGGAATTACGGCGGGTACCAGCAGAGTTACGGTGGTTCCTCTCAGTTCGCGGATATTCGCAGGCTCATCAACCTGAACCGGCTGGGCGATGCCGAGGAGCTGTTGGATGGGATTTCCGCCAGCGCCCGTACCGCCGAATGGAACTACCTGAAGGGAATAGTAAACTACCGCAAGGGCTGGCTGGATAACGCCGTGACCTACCTGAACACCGCGTGCGCCATGGAGCCCAACAACATGGAGTACCGCCAGGCGCTGAACCAGCTGACCCAACAGCAGCGGGGCTATGCCCAGGCGGGCGGCACCAGTATGTGTGAGGTGTGCGCTTCGCTGTACTGTGCCAATGCCTGCTGCCAATGCATGGGAGGTGGCTGCTGATGCAGAAAAAGAGTGGACAGGTGGCGCTGGGCGGTATTGCTACCGGCATGTGCATCGCGTTGATGTTTGCCACGGGGATGATCCCATTTTCCTACTACGCACTGCCGGCGCTGGCCGGACTGGTGCTGATTGCCGTACGGGAGGAAAACGGGCTTTCCACGGCGCTGATCGTCTTTGCGGCGGTTTCGCTTTTATCTGTTTTTGTAGTGCCCATCAAGGAAGCGGCGCTGCTGTTTATCGCGTTTTTTGGGTACTATCCCATTTTGCAGGAGACCTTTGCCAAGATCCGCCCCAAGGCGCTGAGCTGGGTGGTGCGGCTGGTGATTTTTAACGCGGCGGTGGTGGCGGCCTACTGGGTCATCGTCAATGTATTTGGCATCACCGAGATCCTGGAGGAATTCGGGGATTTTGGCAAGTACTCGGTGCTGGTGCTGCTGGCCTTTGCCAATGTGTTTTTTGTCATTTACGATGGCGCGGTGAAGAACATCACCCTGGCCTACCGCAACTGGTTCAGGCCGAAAATTCTGAAAAAAGTGCGCTGAAAAGGCGAAAACCGGCGGTTCTTCGGCAGAGGAGCCGCCGATGGTTTAGCTGGCAGGGCGCGGGTACCTGCCAAGAGCGCCAGCCCGCAGGGCCGCCCGGCCGCAGGCCGGGCGAGGGGGCGGCGGAGCCGCCCTCTACCCCGTCCCAGAGGGACGGGGTGCCCTGCGGGCCGTATGCCTGCGGCTTGCAGAGAACGGCCGAGCGCCGCGGCCCGAAAAATAAGCGAGTGGAGAGCAAAAAATGAGTTACCGACTGTTTCTATTTGATTTGGACGGCACGCTGGTGGATACCTCACCGGGCATTCTGGAGGCGCTGCGCCGGATGGAGCGGGAGGTGGGGGCGGAACCCCTGCCGCAGAAAACGCTGGAGAAGTTCATTGGGCCGCCGCTGGAGTGGTCGATGGAGACCTATTACGGGCTGGAGCCCCGGACGGCCAAGGTGTGGGCGGAGATCTACCGGCGCATCTATACTGAGGAAAACTGTATCGCGAAGTCGCGGCTGTACCCCTATATCCGGGAGTCACTGGCACTGATCAGGGAAAAGGGCGGCAAATGCGCGGTGACCTCCCTGAAGATGGACCGCATGGTGGCGGCTACGCTGGAGGTCTATGACCTGGCGCCGGAATTTGACGCGCTGGTGGGCCGCAGCGAGGTCTGTCCCACCAAGGCGGATACCATCCGGGAGGCGATGCGGCTGCTGGACTGGCCGGGAACCGCAGATGTGGTGCTCTTCGGCGACAGCCGCTATGATGGTGAGGGCGCCATGGAAGCCGGGGTGGCCTTTGTACCGCTGACCTATGGGTTTGGCTTTGCAGAGGAGGGCAGCATGGAGGGTCTGGATTGTGCCGCCGTGGCCCGGGAATCGGAGGATGTGTACCGCTTTATCCGCGCACAGTTTGAAGGGAAATGATACACGGCATCTTGCGGGGAGATACCGCAATATGATATAATAAAACTGCCAAAGGCGAAGGGAGCCGAAGGCGAGAGAAAGGAGCGCTGCCGATGAATGGGATCCAAGTTTTTCTGGCGGCCTATGCCCAGCCGCTCATCTGGCTGGCTGTGGCGCTGGTCATGCTCATCTTAGAAGCCGCCACGGTACAGATGGTGAGCATCTGGTTCTGCCTGGGGGCGGTGGCCGCGGCCATCGCGGCGATCCTGGGTGGTTCCATCCCGGTGCAGATTGTTGTATTTGTGGTGATCTCCGGGGTAACGCTGGCCTTTACCCGCAAGTTTGTAAAAAAGGTGCTGCGGGTGAAAAAGACCCCTACCAATGCCGATAGCGTCATCGGCGCCATCGGGCAGGTGGTAGAACCCATCGACGATGAGGCGGGCACCGGACGCATCAAGGTGGAGGGCATGGACTGGAGCGCCCGCACCACCGATGGCAGTAAGCTGCCGGAGGGCGTAAAGGTAAAGGTAAAAGCAATCGCAGGTGTTAAACTGATGGTTTCCCCCATCAGAGAAAAGGAGGACTAATATTATGTGGCTGATTATTGTTCTGGTTGTGCTGGTGATCCTTTTGCTGGTGACCAATATCCGGGTGGTTCCGCAGGCGACCGAGTTCGTCATTGAACGGCTGGGCACCTACTACACCACCTGGGAGACTGGCCTGCACTTTAAGGTGCCGTTGGTGGACCGTGTGGCGAAGCGCATCTCGCTGAAGGAGCAGGTGATGGACTTTGCGCCGCAGCCGGTGATCACCAAGGATAATGTCACCATGCAGATCGATACCATCGTATTCTACCAGGTGACCGATGCCAAGCTGTATACCTACGGCGTGGAGCGTCCCATTCTCGCCATCGAGAGCCTGACCGCTACCACCCTGCGTAATATCATCGGTGATATGGAGCTGGACCACACCCTGACCTCCCGCGATGTCATCAACAGCCGCATTACCGCCGCGCTGGACCAGGCCACCGATAAGTGGGGCATCAAGGTAAACCGCGTGGAGCTCAAGAACATCGTGCCGCCGCGTGATATCCAGGACGCCATGGAGAAGCAGATGCGTGCCGAGCGTGAGCGCCGTGAGGCGATCCTGCGCGCCGAGGGTGAAAAGCGCAGCCAGATCCTGATTGCCGAAGGTAAGAAGGAAAGCCAGATCCTGAACGCCGAGGCCGAAAAGCAGGCGGCCATCCTGCTGGCGGAAGCCGAGAAGGAAAAGAAGATCCGCGAGGGCCAGGGCGAAGCCGAGTCCATCATGCTGGTGCAGAAGGCGCAGGCCGATGCCATCCGCCTGCTGAACGAGGCCTGCCCCAGCAAGGAAGTGCTGACGCTGAAGGCCTACGAGAGCTTTATGAAGGCGGCCGACGGCCAGGCGACCAAGATCATCATTCCCAGCGAAATTCAGGGAATGGCGGGTCTTGCCGCTTCGGTCAAGGAGCTTGTCAAGGAATAAGCCGAAATTTTAGTAAAAGCGCTGTCCCCCATGGGATGGCGCTTTTTTTTGGCTTGTGCTATAATGGAGACAGAGATCCCCTGCCCGGGGTAGAGGTGGGGGAGGGGGGAGCCGGTGGCTGGCACCAAAACGGAGGAGGACGCGAAAATGGCAAAGCTGTATTTCAAATACGGGGCAATGGGAAGCTCCAAATCGGCGCAGGCGCTCATCACCAAGTTCAACTACGAGGAGCTGGGCATGACCGTTTGGCTCATCAAGCCCTCGGTGGATACCCGTGACGGCGCCGATATCATCAAATCCCGCATCGGCTTGGCAAAAAAGGCGGATATCATCCTGCCGGAGGATAATATCATCGAAAAATTTGATCAGCACCCCGGCATGGATGTCATCATTGCCGATGAGTGCCAGTTCTTCACGCCGGAGCAGATCGACCAGCTGCGGACGCTGGTGGATGAACGGGATATGCCGGTCATCTGCTTTGGTCTGCGCACCGACTTTTTGACCCACCTGTTCCCGGGCAGCCGCCGCCTTTTTGAGGTCGCAGACTCCCTGACCGAGATAAAGACGGTATGCGCCTGCGGGCACAAGGCGACCGTCAATGCCCGTATTGCGGGCGGGCGCATCGTCACCGAGGGCGAGCAGGTCTTTTTGGGCGGCAACGAAAGCTATGTGGCCATGTGCTACAAGTGCTGGCAGGAGAAGATCAAAAAGCAGCGGGAGGAAGACAATAACCGATGATTTGAGACCGGCGGCAGCCGGCATTTTGGGGGAGAAATAGTTATGGCAAAGGATAAAACCGAAAAAACCAATGTGATGCGCCTGCTGGAGCAGAAAAAGCTGCCCTATACCCCGAACGATTACCTGGCCACCGGCGCGGTAAGCGGGGTGGAGGTGGCGGCGGCGCTGGGCGAGCCGCCGGAGCGGGTCTTTAAGACACTGTTGACCACCGGTGCCTCCGGCGGGCACTATGTCTTTGTTATTCCCGTGGCGGAGGAGCTGGACCTGAAAAAAGCCGCCAAAGCGGTGGGGGAGAAAAGCATCGTCATGCTACCGCAAAAGGAGCTGCTGCCCCTCACCGGGTATATCCACGGCGGGTGCAGCCCCATCGGCATGAAAAAAACATTCCCTACCGTGCTGCATGAGAGCGCCGCAGACTGCGAGACCATCTATGTCAGCGCGGGGAAGATCGGCTATCAGGTGCAGCTTTCCCCCGGTGACCTGCAAAAAATGCTGCCGATGAAGCTCTGCGATGTGATAAAATAAGCGCAAAAACGCCCGCCGTATGGCGGGCGCGTTTTGTTTTAGTTGGCGGGGGTGAATTCGCAGGAGAGATACCGCAGCTGCAAGCCCAGCAGCGGACTTTCCCATTCCTCCCACTCCAGCGTGCGGGTGCCAAGCAGAAAATCGGTGGGCAGAATGTTGCCATGCATTAACCGGTTGCAGCAGTCCTCGTAGGCTTCGGCCGGATCGCCGCCCTGCCCATAGCCGTTGCCGTAGACGGAGAAAACCCCCTTGTAGTGGTTTTCCCCCAGCTGCTCCAGGTGGGTCAGTACCATAAAGTTGGGTATGAGCATGCCCCAGCCGGTAGATTCCACATTTCTATCCTGCGTCAGGGTGGTATTACGGGTTTCATACTGGGTGATGGGCTCACCCAGGTATTCCATGGCGGCCCGGTCATATTCCGCCTTGGGGTAGGAGTAGGTCACTTCTTTTCCGGCAGCCATTTCCTCAGCGGCCAGCTTTACCAGCACATAGGCGGCACGGCTGCCGGCGGCTTCCTTTTGGTTGGCGGCGGGATACAGCAAAAAGATATCGGCGTTATTATAGGGGTTCTGGAAATACTCAAAGTACTTCTTCACATCGGGGTCGATGGGGGTATTCGGATCGGTGACGGGATCGGTCACAGGGTCGGTGACGGGATCGGTCACGGGATCGGTCACGGGATCGGGGTCGGGATCGGGGGTGGGGGCGGGCTTTTCGCCGCAGGCGGTCAGCAGCAGGGCAAGGCACAAGGCAAGCAGCAGGGGCAGCATCGTTTTCTTCATGTTGTTTCCTCCCGTTGGTGTCATTGGTATTAGGCTTACACTATGTATAACGAACGAGCGCCGCAAAATGCAACACGCTTTTGCAAAAAAACTGCGGCAAGGAAGATGCTTCCTTTCTCTCATTATACATAAGGGGGGGTGAAAGTCAAGCACGGGCCCATAAGCGGGGCAGGACGCAAAAACACCCCGCCGCAGGGGCAGGGCGTTCGTGTGCTTTTAACCGCAGGCAGCCTTAGTCGGTGACATAGGGCAGCAGGGCCAGATGACGGGCACGCTTGATCGCAGTGGTCAGCTGACGCTGGTGGCGGGCGCAGGTACCGGTCACGCGGCGGGGAACGATCTTCCCACGCTCGGACAGGTAGCGGCGCAGACGCTGGGTGTCTTTATAATCGATCATCTCGATCTTATCGGCACAGAAAGCACAAACCTTTCTGCGGGGACGACGGTCACGGTTCATGGGTCTCTCGGGTCTTTCGGTACGCTCCATAGCCATGGTTCAAACCTCCTTATTAGAATGATGAAACAGTTTTCGTTGGGATCAGAAGGGCAGGTCGTTATCGCTTTCCACTTCCTCAAAGTCGCTGGCAGCGCCGCTGGTATAGGCGGGCTGCGCGGGGGTGGGGGCAGCGTAGCTGTTATCGCCATAGCTGTTATTGCTATAGCTGCCGCCATTGCCGGAACCGGCATTGCTGGAGCGTGCGCCGGTAAAGAATACATTATCGGTCACGATCTCGGTGGCGGTGCGCTTGTTGCCGTTTTTGTCCTCGTAGTTGCGGGTCTGGATAGAACCCTCCACCCCGATGACATCGCCCTTGTGGAAGTAGCGGCAGACGAATTCTGCCTGCTGACGCCAGGAAGTGATGTTGATAAAGTCAGTCTTGCGCTCGCTGTCCCGGCCGGAAAAACGGCGGTCCACAGCGATGCTGAAGCTGCATACAGAGATCCCGCTTTGGGTCTGCTTCAGCTCCGGGTCTGCGGTCAGGCGACCGATGAGAATGGCTTTGTTAAACATTACATCATCTCCTTAGTTCTCTTTTGCAATGATGAGAGAACGGATCACGCCTTCAGTGATCTTGTAGATACGATCCAGCTCGGCAGGGAACTCGTGGGGAGCAGTGAAGTTGACGAGAACATAGTAGCCTTCCTGCTCGTAGTCGATTTCGTAAGCCAGTCTGCGCTTGCCCCACTCATCGATGGAATCGATGGTGCCGTTGGCAGCAATCAGATCGGTAAACTTCTTCACCAGCTCGGCGGTGGCTTCCTCGGTCAGCTTGTTGCTCAGTACGAATACTGTCTCATAGCTCTTGGTCAGGTTTGCCATACTTTACACCTCCTTATGGACTTTCGCCCCCCACACAGGGCAGGGGGAAGGAGTCATGCCATGAAAATTTAGCACAACATAGGAATTATACCAATAAAAAAACCGCAAGTCAACACCCCGGACCTGCGGTTTTTGCTTTATTTTCGCACTTTTTTATATCATTTTATATCATAAAAAGGGAAGTGACGACAGAAGAGACCGAAAGCAGCCCGATGACGATGAGGAATACCAGCAGCCAACTGGTGCCGCCCATGCGGGAAAGGTTCTGGTAGTACTGCTGGGTACCGGCCGCTGCGTGGCCGCGGTAGCGCTGGATGCGGACCTGCTGGGTGATCTTCTTGAGGTAGAAATAATTGAAGAACAGGGAGCAAAGCACACTGAGCACCAGCCCGCCGTACTGCACAATGGCGGAGGTGGAAACCAGCGCCTGGTAGTAGGGGGAAAGGGTATTGATGTGCATAAACTCGCTGAGGGTGGTGGCCCCCGCGGCCATCAGCTCCTGGAAGTAGGGGATATAATTGATGGCAAAGGGGATATAGCAGGCGGCCTTTATGGCCAGCAGAATGCCGCCCAGGGCATACATCTTGCGGTAGAAGCAGTACAGCCCGGTGAACAGGAACGCCCCCAGGTTAAAGCTCACAGCGGTCTTGCGCTGCAGCATCGCCCGGAATTTGTATAGGAAGTTCAGGGCATTGGGTCCCACATAGGCGGCCACCTCCCGGGCAGTCAGCTCATCGCCCAGCTTTTCATTGGGGTTCACATTGTACTGGTCGCGCACATATTCCGCAAAGGTCCCGCCGTCCTCGGTCTCGCGGTCCCCAGCCGGGATGCGTTCGCCGGTCTCCTTCAGCGGGTAGCCGCACAGGTCGCAGCGCTCCTGTCCGGCAGGGTTCACGGTGCCGCAGCGGCTGCACATCACATAGCCTTCGCCGTCCGTCTTGTTCTGGGGGGCATGCGGCTGCTCCTCCAGCGGCACAGAAGGCCCCGGAGCGGCCTTGGGCGGCTGCCACACATAGCCCTCGGCATGGCGGGCCTCATTAACACAGTGGCCCAGTTCTTTATAGCAGGCGCGGTGGTAGGGCGTGCCGCACTCCGGGCAGACGACCACATCGTCTTCCGCGGTAAACTTTTTGCCGCAGGCCGCGCAGGGGATACCGGTGTATTTCACAAAAATTGTCCTCCTTATCGGAACTCTACCGAATATTATAGTATACCCCCGGAGGCAATTCAATGGACTTTCGGTGAACAAATCGAATTTTTAATGCTTTTTTTGGCAAATTTCCGGGAATCATTTTACAAGAGCCCATAATTATGATAAAATAAATCGGATAATGAATAAGTGCAACATAAAATACGGGGAGTAAATAAGATGTAGTTATAATACGATTTGTAATAACATAAGACTATATACAGGAAAGGTTAAAAGAATATGCTGCAATTTGAAGAACTGCGCCTGAAGCTCCAGGGCATGGAGCCGGAGCTCCGGGAATTAAAACAATCTCTCAACATTGATAAGCTGGGCATCGAGATCGCTGAGCTGGAGCGCAAGGCCGCGGAGCCCAGTTTCTGGGATGACATGGAAAACAGCCAGAAGGTGCTCCAGCGCACCGCTCAGCTCAAAGCCAGCGTGGAAACCTATAATAAGCTGCAATCGCTGTACGAGGATACCCTCACCCTTATCGAGCTGGCGGAGGAGGCCGGCGATGAAAGCGTGTACGAGGAAGCCGCCGCCGATACCGAGCAGCTGCAGACCCGCATGGCGGAGGTGCGTCTGACCACCCTGCTCACCGGGGAATATGACAGCAAAAATGCCATCCTCACTTTCCACGCGGGGGCCGGCGGCACCGAGGCACAGGATTGGGCGCAGATGCTGTACCGCATGTACACCCGCTGGGCGGAGCGCCACGGCTACTCCTATAAAATACTGGACTACCTCGACGGCGACGAAGCGGGCATCAAAAGCGCCTCCATCCTCATCGAGGGAATGAACGCCTACGGCTTCCTCAAATCCGAAAACGGCGTGCACCGCCTGGTGCGTGTTTCTCCCTTCGATGCCAGCGGCCGCCGTCAGACCTCCTTTGCCTCGCTGGAGGTCATGCCGGAGATCGACAAGGATGTCAATATCGAGATCCGCGAGGAGGACATCCAGATGGATGTGTACCGGGCCAGCGGCGCGGGCGGGCAGAAGGTCAATAAGACCTCCAGTGCCGTGCGCCTGACCCACCTGCCCACCGGTATCGTGGTGGCCTGCCAGGTGGAGCGCAGCCAGCACCAGAACCGCGAGGTCGCCATGAATATGCTGCGCAGCAAGCTGGTGGAGATCAAGGAGCGCGAGCACCTGGATAAGATCGAGGACATTAAGGGTGTGCAGAAGGAGATCGCCTGGGGCAGCCAGATCCGCTCCTATGTGTTTATGCCCTACACCATGGTCAAGGATCACCGCACCAACTACGAGACCGGCAACATCACCGCCGTTATGGATGGCGACCTTGATGGCTTCATCAACGAGTACCTCAAGAAAAAGAGCCAGGGCACACTGGAAAAATAATTCCCGCCGATGCCATATCGGTGGAAAGCATACCAAGGGAGGGCAAAGACCAATGAAGAAATGCACCAAAGTTTTTTCCGTTATCCTTGCCGCTATGATGCTGGCATCCCTTGCCGCTTGCGGCGCCGAAAAGGTAAAGATCACCCCCACTGCCGCCCGGTCCATCGAGACCGAGGTGTACGAAACAGCGGATTTCAGCATCACTATCCCCAAGGGCTGGGTGGTCACCACCGGCGGTGAGAATATCTACCACAGCATCCGTGTTTACGATCCGGAAGAGCCCATGAATCAGATGTTCAGCCTGCTGAAAGCCGATGTGCTGCTGCACAGCCAGGAGGGCAAAAAGGCGTGGCAGTATATGGCCAGCATCGGCAGCACCGGCGCTTCGCTTTTTGCGCAGGCCGCCGTGCTGGGAACTCCCTCCACCGAGGGCTTTTATCAGATCTTCCCCGATTATACCGCCTTTGTGATGCAGGTGGAGTCCAGCTATGCGGGCTACACTTTCCCCACCTTCAATGACTTTACCGTGACCGAGCATTTCCCCTTTACCAGCGGCCTTTCGATCCATGCCCTGGGGGAGGAGCTGCTGCGTGGCACCTTTACCGATGGCGAAAAATCCGGCGAGGGTCTCTTTGCGGCCACCGTGGTGGATTTCGGCAGTATAACCCTCCCCGATGGCACCATGGGTGTCTATCAGCCGCGGAAGGTGGATGGTGGCTACTACATGGCCTATAATATCATGGCCGTCACAGCGGTAAAGGATACCTTCATCGAGTGGGAGAGCATCCTTACCGAGTGCATGAAAACGCTGCAATATTCGGAGAGCTTTGTCAGCGCCGCCAACCAGGCCAGCAATGAGGGGGTCGCCCTCTCTCAGCAGATCAGCCAGAGCTTTAATGAAACCATGGATGGCATGATGTCCTCCTGGGAAAACCGCAATAAGAGCCAGGATATCCTCAGCCAGAAGCAGAGCGACGCCACCTTGGGCTACGAGCGGTTCTACGATACCGAGACCGGCGAGATCTACCGCGCCGCCATTGGCTTTGGCGATAGCTACGATGGCAAGCGCTATCAGCCCGTTACCGATGACAACATGTATACCGAAGCCATCAGCGGCTACATCGAGCGCCTCGGTTGACCCCCATAAAAACCAACCCCGACCTGCGGAACACCGCGGGTCGGGAATTTTTTAGTATAAATTTTAGAAAGTAGCTTGGGCTTGACTTAACGCATAGATCATGGAATCAATACCTGATAGCGCCGTATAACAGCTGCCGGTTTTCCTAAAGGCGGGAGTGTAATAGATATTATTGTCAGCGTCAAAACAGAATTCTTCCGCAGATAGTTCTTTCGCTTCAGATGCCAACAGGCTACCTTCCCAAAAGCTCCGCAGGAAGTCAATTCCCGCACACATGGTAGCGATGGGCTTCTTTTTGCTGATAAAATGAGTGACGCACGCCTCTATCGCATTAGAATTCTTATAATTGCGCAGCAAACCGATCCCGCCGGGGATAATTAACGCATTGTATTCGTCAAATTCAATCTCACGAATATCTTCTATGCGTCCTCTGCCAATGCGGGCAGCTTCTAAAAGAATATTTCGCTTTTCTGCCAACTGCTCCGTCAGGTGGTTAACCGACGGAACAGAGAGCTTTTCCGCAACAGGCGTGTAATCACAACCATACTTGTCAAGCGCTGCATATGTCAGAATTACTTCTTCGATGCATGAGCCATCACCAAGTCCGCAGCCGGCTAATAAAACCAAACACTTCATTTTCGGTTACCTCTACAAAATTCAATCGGTTCATTTTCTCTTTCACCACTCCGCCTCTCCCATCAGCCGTGCTATCACCTCACTGGCGATCAGCAGCCCGGCGGAGGAGGGCACCCACGGGCTGCTGCCGGGGGTATCCTTGGGGCGGGGCTGCCCCGGTGCGGGGGCGGCTGTGCGGTTTTTGGGCGTTCTGGGCGGTTCGGTGGAATACACCACCCGCAGGTGCTCAATGCCGCGGGCGCGCAGCTCCCGGCGCATTACCCGGGCCAGCGGGCAGGTGGTGGTCTTGCTGATGTCACACGCCGTCAGCAGGTCGGGGCGCAGCTTATTGCCAGTGCCCATACTGCTGATGATCGGCACCCCCAGCGCCTTGGCCGTCTGGATCAGGTGCAGCTTAGCCGTTACGGTATCTATGGCGTCCACAATGCAGTCAAAGCCGGAAAGGTCGATCTGATCGGCGTTTTCCGGCATATAAAAAACGGGGTATTCGGTGATTTCGATATCGGGGTTGATATCCCGCAGGCGGGCGGCCATCACGGCGGCCTTTGGCTGCCCTATGGTGGAATGCAGCGCGACCAGCTGGCGGTTCAGGTTGCTTTCACTCACGGTATCATGGTCGATGAGGGCCAGCTGCCCCACACCGGCCCGGCCCAGGGCCTCGCAGCACCAGCTGCCCACGCCCCCCAGCCCGAAGACGGCGACCCGTTTTCGGGAAAGGGTCCGAATGGCGTCCTCCCCCAGCAGCAGGGCCGTCCGTTCAAATTGGCTCATGTGTTTCCCTCCCGGCGGCGGGCCAGCTTCTGCTGGCGGATATCCCGCCCGACAAATCCCAGCATGGTATAGCTGCCGATGAGCCGGGAAAGGATGCGTTCATTGTAGGCTTTGCTCAGGGCGGGCAGGTCCAGGTTGGTGCTGATGATGGTGGCCCGTCCCTCGGTCATCCGGTCATTGATGACCTGGTACAGCACCGATTGGCTGTACGCCGTGGCAAATTCCGCCCCCAGGTCGTCCAGGATTAGCAGGTCGCAGGAGAGGATCTCCCGCATGGCGGTCAGGTCATCCGCCCCGGCCTCCCGGTTAAAGCGCACTCGTTCAAACCGGTCAATGAGCGCCTGCGCCGGGTAGTAGCGGACCTCATATCCTTTGGCGGCCACCTCCATGGCAATGCAGGCGGAAAGATAGGTTTTGCCCAGTCCCGTCCGGCCCATAAACAGCAGATTCCCGCTGCCTCCGCTAAAATCCGCGGCATAGCGGCGGCACCGGTTCAGGATATTTCTCATGGTCTCCCGCGGGGAGCGTCCGCCGGCCTCCGCCGCATCGCCGTAGTAGCTCAGGTCAAAGCCCTCAAAGCCCTCGCAGCCCGCCAGCACCCCGGCCGGCAGGGCGGCCATGGCTTCCTTTTGCAGCAGCTGGGTCAGGCAGCGGCAGCGCCGGCCCTCCGTGTAGCCGGTATCCCGGCACAGGGGGCAGCTGTACTGTGGCCGCAACAGCTCCTCCTCTATGCCGGCTGCCGCCAGGGTGTGCAGTTTATCCCGCTGCACCTGCTCCAGCCCCTTTTGGTATGCCTCTATCGGCTCGCCGTTTATTACCGCAGTGGTCATCTGGCGGCACAGCGCGGCGGCTTTGCCATCGTATTCCCGCAGCTGCGGCAGGCTCCGGTAAAGCTCCTCCCGCCGCAGGGCGGCGTCCTTTTCGGCCTGGCTGCGGCGCCGGGCCAGCAGCTCCATCGCGTTGCGATAAGCGGTGTTTTCCATTTCGATTGATTCTCCTACTCGTCAGTGTTCTGCTCCATAATGCGCATGGCCTCCCCAATGTCGAAGGAATATTCCCCCGCAGCGGCCCGTTGGGCGGCGGTGCGCTCGGCCTCGGCGGCCTCCACTGTGGTAATGCCCTTGGCGGCCCAGGTGGCCAAAATTTTATCAATATAGGCGAAGGATACCTTGCCCGTGGCCCCCACCGCACGGTCATAGGCCAGCTTCATCAGCGCTTCCGGGGTCATGTATTCCCCAAACCAGCGGTTCACACAGGCCTTTTCCCGGGCGGTCAGCGCCCGCTCCGGCAGCCCGAACAACCGCCGGATGCGGCCCTCATCGTCCTCCTGCTTGGTCAGCCGCTGGATATGGCTCTCTGCCTTTTCATAGGTATCTATGCCATCCTCCAGCCAACCCGCCACCATCTTTTCCAGATAGCTCAGCTTCTTTTTGCCCTTTTCCCGGCAGTAGGCAGCTGCCACCAGCAGGTATTCGGGGCTCAGCTCCAGCGAACCGAATAAATACGCCAGAATCTCCCGCTCACTAGGGGAAAGCACACTCCCCCGCGCGGCTTCCAGCTCAGCGGCCAGCGCCGCAAACTGCTTGTCCTCCCGCAGCATGGTGTTGATCTCCCCCGGGGAGAGATGTCCCCGGCTGCGGATAGTGGTGATGCCGTTTTCGGTCGTCTTCACTATGGCGCTTTCGCTATTTTCGGGGGCTTTTGGTGCTTCCTTCGCGGGCTGTGGGTTCTGGCTTTCGGTAAACAACCCCGATTCCTGCCAGTATTGCAGGCAGTCGGTTACCGCCGCTTCGTCCATTCCCAGCCGCGCCGCAATGCCGGCGGTATCCACAGGGCCTTGCCCCTGCCGCAGCGCCAGCAGCAGCACCTTGAGCTGCTCCTCGGTGCAGAATTTCAAATATCGGTCGGCCACCGCGGTGGGGACGGCAAAAATGCTGCCCCATGGGCCAAAGTTAATTTCATAGGACATGGTTTGCTGTCCTCCCTTGTGATAGCTTGCACAGGGCGCAGGTCCCTGCCTTACGGGCCGCAGGCCGCCCCAGCTGCGCCGGGGCTGGGGGCCTTTCGGCCCCCTAC
>ERZ773242.296-NODE-296-length-62185-cov-21.809995_pt1 | contig 62185 bp, 55 predicted proteins | sample MGYA00511077_ERZ773242 | MGnify/ENA primary metagenome ERZ773242 (study PRJEB29015, sample SAMEA2737754) | human gut metagenome | biome: human gut; feature: human-associated habitat; material: faeces | place: China | collected 2012 ... | reverse complement strand
ACGCGCCTAACGTCTTTTTTTTTATGCTCCCCCCCCCCCGGCGGGGCGGAATTGCCCCGCCGGGAAGAGGTGGTCCGAATGATGGATCTGTCTTACGTCGTCAAATTACTTGACGTTGATGATGAGGTTCGCGCTGGCGCTGCGGGTGTTGTAGTTGACCGTCACCTTCTGACCGGCAGGGTCAGCGAAGTCGTTGATGCTCAGATCGCCAAACTTCTCAATGAGGTTCGCAAGCTCGGTCACGGCCTCGAGAGAGGTCTTGGCATTGCCAAGCGCCGTGAGATCGCTCTTCGTCAGCGTCACGCCGTTGACCGTCACGCTCGCGCCGTCGGGCAGCAGGTTCTGCGCCTTGGCAACGATCTTGCCGAGGTACTGCGCAACATAAGTGTCGCCCTTGCTGCCGACGATGTCCTTCATGGTCTGGCTCGTGAGCGCGGCGGCAAGCTCGCTTGCCTTCTTGGTCTGGATGCCATTGGCGGCATCGAACTTCAGGCTGTTGAGCAGGTCGATCTTCTTCTGAGCCTCCGCCTTTTCAGCAGAGCCGTCGTTCAGGATGGAAGAAACATCGATCGCGCCAAGCTTATTATTCAGCTTTTCGGCAAGCTTTGCCTTGCCCTCGTCCTTGATGGTGGGCTTCAGGTTATCCAGCGCAGAAGCATTGGCGGCCTTCTCAGTATCGAAGGTGAGACCCATCTGCACGAGCGCGCTGTAGATCAGGTAATTCTTGAGACCGGGGTTCTTCGCCAGTAGATCCTTCAGCGTGGCGGAGGAATTCAGCGCAGTGTCAAGCTCCTTGGTCGCAGTGTCAACGATCTCCTGCTTGAGGGCATCGCTGAAGGGCTTACCGCCCTTACCGGAGAGCGTAATCGTGGCGCCAAAGCCTCCCTTGGTAACATGAGCCTTAATCTCGGGTTGAGCAAGCAGGAAGTTGATGTCAGCGACCGACTGGATATCCAGCGTTACGCCGGCAGGCTCGAAGGTGACCGCATCAAACCCCTTAACAAGATCCTTCGCATCTTTCAGCGTACCGCTGTTGTTCGCCTTATCGACGATCCACGCCTCGTTGATCATCTTCTCCGTCAGCTTCTCGCTGATCTGGTTCTCGATCAGAGCGTTCACATCGAGCGCGTTGATGTCCTGCTCGATCAGAGGCCACACGGCGTTGATGAGGGCGGTGTTGTCAAGACCCTTGAGGGTGCCGCCGCTGGTGGTAGACTTAACGATCTCCGTCCAGTTGGTATCGACCCAGCTCTCCACCACGGGCATCAGAGCATTTTCGATGCTTTCGACAGTGGTGTTCGTCAGCTTGATGTCGTACTTGGCAAGCGCTTCCGTGACCTCTTTGTAGAGGGCGGGGATCTCCTTCTGCAGACCCTTCTTGGCCTCAGCGACGACCTTATCCTTGGTGCCGTCGTTATAGGTGAACTGCGCGGCGATCTGGTCGAGGCCGTCGTTATAAGCCTTCTGGATGTCCTTGCTGATGTTGAGACGCAGATAGTTCTCATTGCCCTCGTACTTGTACTCGAGCAGACCGTTGCTGTTGAGCTTCGGCGTCACGACGAGCTTATAGTTGTAGGTGTAATTGTCGGTCTTCGCCTTGATGTCCGCGTTGGCAGAGCGATCAAAGTTCACCTTCAGGTCGATATTGAACTCGAACTTGTCGGTGTAGGCAGTACCCTGCGCCTTCATCTGCTTGTAGATCTCCTTGGAGATGGCAGTGCCGAGCTCCTTGGCGATCTGGGACTTGCTGCCCTCGAGGGTGGTGTTGCCGTCGCCGACCTTGATGGTGGCGTAGGTCTTACCGTTGAACACAACGTCCACATTGCCGCAGACATAGTTGCCCTTGCCGTCGTGGAAGTTCGCCCACAGGCTCTTGCCCTCTTTCTTGAGAAGGTCGACGACCTGCGTCTTGATCTCGCTCAGGGACTTATTGGTGAGCACGATGCCGGTCTCGGACTCGACAGCGTTCTTAACGCTGGTCAGGAAACCGTCGATATCGTCGGGAGTGGGCTTGCTCGTGGTGCCGGTGATGATCGCGTTGGCGAGCTTGTTCGCCTGCTCGATGGCGGAGACGACCTGGCCGTCCTTGACCTCGAGAGCGACGTTCCAAGTGACCTCGCGCTCAGCCTTGGGGTCACTGGGGAAGTTCGCCTTCACATCCTCGACCTTGACCATATCCTTGACAATGTTCTTGACCTGCTGGAGCTGCGCGTCCGTCAGGTACTTGTTGTCCTTGTTGACCTGATCAACGGCGCTGACAACGGCGTTCTTCATGTCGCTGAATCTGTCGTTGACCTGCTTGACGGACTTGAGAACGGCATTGCCGATCAGGTCCTCGGAAACGACCACGGGCGCCTTCGCCTGCCAGACGGCGTACAGGGTGATAATGGGATAGGCAGCGGTCAGCGTGACGGTGCTACCGGCGGGGTATGTCGCGGTCGTGGCGCTTCTGTCAGTCGACCAGCCCAGGAAGGTGTAACCGTCGCGCGTGGCGGTAGCGGTCACGGGGAAGCTGTAAGTGGTGCTCGTCGTCGTCATGGAGACGGGAGACGCACCGTTCAGCGTGCCGCCGTTGGCGTCAAAATACAGGGCGTAGGTGTAGGCAGTCACCGGGGGGTTCACCGGGGGATTCACGGGAGGATTCACGCTCGGGGTGTTATCCGGCTTCGCGTTCTGCACGAGGTAAGACATACGGTAGATCACCGCTGCCACCTGCGCACGGGTGGACAGTTCGTTGGGACGGAACGTGCCGTCCTCAAAGCCGTTGACCAAGCCGTGACGCTGGCACTGCTTGACCGCGGCGAGCGCCCACGCGGGGATCGCGCTCTCGTCGACCATGACGGAGAGCGAGCCGCTCTCGGGCAGAGTCACCTTCCAGGCCTTGCGATAGAGGTCGAGGTAACGCTCGATCATGGTGCACATCTGCGCACGGGTGATGGGATCGTTCGGGGCGAACTTGCCGTTGCCCACGCCGTCTACGATCCTGTTGGCAGCCGCCCAGTTGATGGCATCAGTGTACCACTCGCCGGGAGCCACATCGGTGAATGCGCTCTGGCTGCGATCACCCTTCGCACCGTGGAAACGGAACAGGACCGTGACGAACATCGCACGGGTCATGTTATCCGCGGGGGCGAAGGTCTTGTCCGCGACGCCGTTGAAGTAACCCTTCGACGTCACATAGTCTACGAACTGGTAGTACCAGTCGGATCTGCTGACGTCCGTGAAATCGTCAGCTTTTTCCGCCAGCGCTGTGGGCACCAGGGAAAAGACGATGCACAATGCCAGCAGAGCACTCAAGATACGCTGCTTTTTCATCTTCTTAACCACTCCTTTTTTTTACTGATGATCTTCGAGTACCGCAAAAGGGTGTCAGCGTTTCCGCCCCAAGCGCTGCTCGCAGCATCCAAAACCTGTCCCTGTCCGGGCGTGCGGATAGGCGCACGTACTGACAGTAATACAGTCTACATAAAGTCTATCAGATATTTTCTCTTTTTGCAAGCAGTTCTTGCTTTTTTTTCTATATCCTTCCAGGGGTCTTACATTCGAAAATGAATCGCCGCGAATTGCTCGGACAAGTCTCACGTGAGACCGCCCTATCCTTCTTCAAAACAGGAGAACGCCGAATAGTAGCGCAGCGGGATGGGCTGTCCGAGCGCGGCGGAGCGGTTCTTGAGGATCTTGAGCTCCAGCTCGCGGGGGTCCTTGCGCTTTTCCTCGTCGATGTTGAAGCCGGGCCGCCCCGCCCCGCGCGCCTGAAGTCCCAGCAGCACGTCGGCGGAGTAGTCGATGCCGCCGGATTCCTTGAAGGCGTTCATGGAGACTTCCAGATTATAATTCTCGCGGTTGAAGGAGGAAATGGCGAGGATGGTCAGCCCGTGCTGGCGCGAGAGCTTTTTCAGCGCGCAGACGATGCGGTCAAGGTTCTGCTTGTCCGTGAAATGGACGTCCACCGGGGCGATGATCTGGAGATAGTCGATGAGCACCACGGGCTTTTGTCCGGTCTCGGCTATGTGGCGCGCGACCTCCGCGCGGATGTAGTCCAGCCCCGTTTCGTGGTCGCCCTCGCGGAAATAGAGGTGCTTTGCATAGGAGGCGTAGCGCGTCTGCGCCAGCTCCAGATGCGCGAGATCCTGCGCACTGTAGCCCGCCCAGCGCCTGCCGTCTAAAACACCGCGCGCGGTCTTGGCAAGGCGGCGGCGCGCGGAGGTGTCGAGCAGGAAGGATTCGCGGGAAACGGAACGAGCCATCAGCTCCCATGTCATCATTTCAAGGGAGAAAATGAGAACGTCGCGCCCCTGCATGGCAAGCTGATCGGCGATCTGCATACAAAAGGCGGTCTTGCCCAGCGAGCTGACCGCACCGATCACATAAAGTCCGTCGTAAAGTCCGCCGTCCAGCGTCTGATCCAGCCCCTCAAAGCCGGTTTTGAGCGCGGGCCGCTTTGCCTGCGCCTCGATATAAGCGCGGAATGCCTCCATCTGCCCCGCGGCGGAGGTCTCGGCGTAGGGGGGCGGCTGCTGCGCCTGCCGACCCTCGACCGCCTGCGCCAGAAATCGCGCCGCGCCCTCGCGGTCGGCGCAGAGAAATTCGTTCAGATCCTTGCCGGTGGGAACGCCCGGGCAGCGGTACAGCCAGGGGAATTCCTCGGCGAGGGCGGCTGCCCACGTTTCCCCTGCCGCGTCGTTGTCCGTCAGCAGCAGGATGGGCGCGGGGCGATCCAGTCCGCGCAGCAGAGCCGCCGCCTTTTCGCGGTTGCCCGCGCCGTTCAGCGCGGCGGCCCGATAGCCCAGCTCCTCTGCCGAGAGCGCGTCAAAGGCGCCTTCCAAAAGGAAGACCGGCTCTTCCCCGCCCGCAGTCAGCAGCTCCGGCTGAAAGAGCGGCGAAGGCTGCCCCTTTTCGTTGAGATAGCGCTTTTCCGCGACGGCGCGGCGCACGCAGCGCCCGTTTTCACAGGGCAGCACCACGCAGTCATGCTCAGGGTCGTAGCCAAGGCGGAATCTCGTCACCGTGGCGTCGGAAAGCCCGCGTTTGGCAAAATAATCGGTCTTTCGGCGGTGAGAAAAGCAGCTTTCGGGGTAGGAGGCGGGCAGCGTTTCCCTGCTCAGGCGGTCAGCGGGGCGCGCCTCTCCCGCGTCGCCGTGCCCGTAGCGCTTGCGAGCAAGCGCCAGAGCGTCGTGCGGCGAGGTGAGGTTTTCGTCGATCGCCAGCAGATCGAAGAGGTCATAGTCCGCGCCGCAGGCAAAGCAGTGTACTTTCTGCCGCTTTGCGTCGTATCCCATGGAGGGATCGCGGTCGAGATGCGTTGGGTTCAGGCAGCGAAAGCGCTTTTGCGGGTCAATACCCCGGTCGTAGAGATAGTCAACGATGCGGGGGCGCAGGTCGTTAAAGGTGTCCGGCATAGGATCGCCTCCTTTTCTTGTCGTTATTATAGCATAAGACCCCGCGGAGGAGCGATTCCCGCGAGGTCTGTAAGATATCTTAAGATATCAATAAGGGGATTTTCGGTAAAAAAAGAAAATCCGAAAAAAATTAGATGAAACAAATATAAAAGTATGATTCGACAGAAAATATCTGTATAAAAGTTTGAAAAACATGGAAAAATGGATTGGGTGATTTTGGGTCTCCTGCACGACTTGAGGTCGGCTTTGCACGAAATGAAGTCGTCTTAGCACGGCTCGAAGTCGGAATTGGACAGGCTGTGACCCTCGTTTTTTTCACAGGATGGGCACAGGCGGTGGATAACTTCCGTGAAAAGTAGGCGTTTTGGTGGGAAAATCGGACTTTTGTCGTCAAATTTCCGTTTTTTGTGGATATCTTTTCCACGGATGTTTTGTCTTCCAATCAGCGGGTGCGCAGAAATTTGAGGAATTCAGACGTGGTTTCGTGCAGTTGCTGAGGGGTCACTGCGTGCTCTGGGGCGGCTTTTTAGCGGGCTTTTTCTTCGCCTCAAGCTGCTTGACCGTCTTGTTTTTTTCGATCTGCTGGATGTAGCTCTGCATGGTGGCGTCAATGCCGACGTTCATCTTGCCACCGAGGAAGGTATTGATGTCGTCATAGTCGAAATCCATGTGGATCGAGCCGCCCGAGACGTCCTCGATCTCCTCCACCGCCTTATTGAACGGGCGGATGATCGCCTCGTCATAGTTGCGGTTTTTGACGTCCTCCTTGGTCGGCAGGCCGATGTAGTGGATGATGTCCTGAATTTTTACGCGGAAGCTGCCGTCGTCATCGACGGGCGCTTTCCGCGCGCGGTAGAAGAGATAAAACGCCATGCGGTAGGCATTTTCGCTCAGATGACCCATCCAGTCGGGGATCAGCTGGTAATACTGGGTCAGGAAGTGGCGCACGTTCTCGGCGAAGGAGATCCGCACCTCGCCGGTATATTTTTTGATGGATGCCTCGGTCGCCAGATGGGTGATATAAAAGGATTCAAAATACTTTTTGAAGGACTCGGCAGTGATCTTCATGCCTGTGATGGACTGCATATCCTTCTTGATCTGGCGGTAGGCGGCGTCTCTGGAGCGGAGCCCCGCCCAGTCCATATATTCCTCGATCGTAAAGCTCGCGGTGCTGTTGCGCCAGTTGTCGCTGTTGCCGCGCATCAGGGTGTAGATCAGCAGGCGGTGCGCCGTCCAGGAGAGATTTTTCGTGTATTCCGCGACGGCCTCAAAGATGATGGTCATTTCGTAATCCTTGTTGCGGTAGCGGATGTTCTGGTTGCCGTAGGCGTCAGGCTCGGAATAGGTCACGGTGATGCCGTTGGAGGAGGGATGAAATTCCCTGCCGCGCTTCATATTCGCCCAGACGCCGCAGATGAAATAGGTGGCGGGGCTGTTGCCCAGCACATCGTATTCCTGCACCCTCGCGGTGACGGTCTTATCAAAAATATCCAGCAGCGTGGCGGCGAACGTGACGGTCTCCGACGCGCCGATGGTCACCGCCTCTGCCACCGCCTCCGGCGAAGACAGATCGTGTGTCTGAAGATAACTGTCCATCAGGGGGTAAATGTCGCCGAAGTCAAAGACGTTCATCTGATTTTTGAACTTTCTGGGGTGCTCTTTTTCCAGCGGCTTCAGCTTATTGTATGTATCCAGCATTTCCTGAAACTGTTCGGATTCCAGAAAACGCAGGGGGGTGTCCTTCAATTGCTCTGCCGGTTCGGGGAACTGGGACATGGTGCGACCCTCCTTTTGCGAAAAGATTGCTTTTTTAGAACCTTAGTATAGCATAAGTTGAAAAAAAGGGAAAGAAAAAGTTTTTTTTCGCAAATCGCGAGAAAAATATTCTCATCGCTCGGACAGGTCTCACGTGAGGCCTGTCCGAGCGGCGCGTTATTTGTCCGTCAGCAGCGGCTGCCGTTGATGATCTTTCGGATCTGGCGCTCGCTGAGGCGGAATTGGGCCGCGAGACTTCGGTAGTTAGAGCCATTAAACAGGGCGCGAATGTCCCGATCGCGGGCGCCGCGCTCCAGCGATTCCCGCTTGGGAACGTACAGCGTTTGTCCGCCGCACAGCAGCGTCAGGTGGACGAACGCCTCCATACCGATGGCGTCCACGATGTCTCGGTACTCCTCCGGGATATCGTCCGTGCAGATGTGGCGGGCAGGGGGGATGCAAGTGGTAGACATAACATTTTTCTCCTCTCTGAAATCAGGTGTGAAACAGGACGAGTTCCTAAGTCTCACGTGTGACTTGTCCGGCTTTGTCCAAAGAACTGTTTCTACCATTCAGCGCCGCCGAAGGAGGCGTTGTATCCTTCGGTCGAACAGAGCGGAAAATTTATTCCTTTTCGCGAGAGAATATCGCTTGTAAAAAACAAAGAGAAAATTGTCCAAGTGTCGCCGCTGCCGTTCTGAGCTTTTCCGGAGTGATGAGAAAAAGGGCGGAAGACCGACGTGGAAACGTGCAGTTCGCTGTGTGTAATTTTCGGAATTCCGACGTGCTCTCGTGCATGATGTTTTAGGCAGATGTTTGGGAAAGTACGACTTGAAAACGTGCAGATGAGAAGAAAATCAGTTCCAAGAGATTGGATATCGGCGCGTGATTAAAACACCAGATGTAGTGAATTTGGACAAGTCTCACGTGAGTTTTTGTGGGAAGGCGTTCCGATTTCGGCAAGAAATCGAAAGAAGTCTGCACGAAGCCAAGTCGGAAATCAGCTAGAACAGGGAAGCGTGGGTGCACGAAACTAAGTCGGAATTCGTCGAAGGCAGGGGAGAGCGCTGCACGAAATCGAGTCGGAATTCGTCGGGGAAAGGGGAAAGCGGGCGCACGAAACCAAGTCGGAACTCGTCGAGAAGATGGAGGAGATGCCGCACGAAACCGAGTCGGAATTCGGCGAAAGCGGGGGAGAGGCGCTGCACGAAATCATGTCGGAATTCGGCGAAAGCGGGGGAGAGGTGCTGCACGAAATCAAATCGGATTTCACCGGAGCGATCACCGCTGATCGGGGCAGGGGAGGGGGAGGCCTTTTTTTCCCGGTGCGGCGTAAAGCCCTTCGCGCAGAAGATGACCATTTACCTCAAATTGAGATCGTTGCGATGGTCGGTGCGTTCTATCGCCTGCTTGACATGGTGCACGAATTTTCAATGCTGCGCACGCGCTCGGCGTGGAGGCAAAAGAGATCGCGCAGTATGCCGACAGATGTATATTCAGTGTGTCCGAGGATTTTGGCGCGCCGATCGGCTCACTGGTCTGCGGGAGCAAAGAATTCATTTATGAGCTTCGCCAGACGCGCCGCTTGCTCGGCGGAGATCTGCGCCAGGGCGGCGTTGCCGCTGCCCCCGCGATCTATGCGCTGCGGCACAACATTCTCCTTTTGAACAAGGACAATTCAGATCTTCAAGACCGTTGACTGCGAAATGACGCAGTAAACGGCAGAGCGCAAGGATGAGAGCGATCCCCGAACCGGTCTGACAATGAACGGTTCGGGGATCTTTTTGTATTTATGGACTTGGCGGGCTTTACCGGGGGAGGGGAGGGAGGTCGGCTGCTTTTTTGCTTTTTCAGTATTGCAATGCGCTCCCGCGCGCGTTACGACGGAAGTTCGTGCTTGAGGTTGCGAAGATGCAGATAGACCGTGTTCTTTGAGATCCCCAAACTGGCGGAGACATACACGACTGCGTCCTTGATGTTGAAGATGCCCTGTTGGTAGAGCTGGCGGATGATCTCCTTATTGCGGTTGGTGGAGGGAATATTCGGCGATGCAGAAACGCTCTCTCTCGCCTTTGCCATCGCGGTGGAGATGACCTCATCAATGTCGGCATTAAAGCTCTCGGTCTCTCGGGATATGGTCAGGTCGGAGGTGGTGGGGAGGAATGTGGAGATGAACTGCGAAAACGGCACATCGCACTGGAAGTTCATACAGACGAGTCCGATGATGCGATCCCTCTCGCCGATCACCGGGATCGTCACAGATTTAAGAGTGCGCCCCTCTCTCCTGTTGAAGTAGACCATGGAGTGCGGGGTCTGGCTTTTCTGAATATCGTGCAGCATGGAGAGTGCCAGGTCAGTGATCGGCGCGCCCACCTCACGCTTGGTGTAATGACCGTTGATGATCTTGATTACGGAGTGGCTCAGCTCATCCAGACTGTGGAGCACGATCTCATAGCTGTCGCCAAGGTAGAGCGCGAGACCGTCCAGCATGTATTGGTAGGACCGAAGGATCTCACGATCCACTTCTGTCAGCTCAAATTTTTTCGGTGCCACAGGATTTATCCTTTCTTGAACAAATTTTCTTTGATTATAACTCAAAAAATAGCAAAGTGCAACAAAAACATTGAAAAAATTAATGCAAATGAGATAAATTAATGCGGATGAGAAAAAAACTATTGACTAAATTATAATTCATTGCTAATCTAAAGTTAACCTGACCGGCAGCCTATTCCATATGTGTGTGCGGGGCTGCCAGGGCAAGAAATACTATGCCGCACCAGCGGCAGGATGGGAGATCATTCTATGACAAAAGTCGAAACTTCTCAGGCGCCGGCCGCGATCGGCCCCTACTCTCAGGCGGTTTGCATGGGCAGGGTAGTGTTCACCTCCGGGCAGATCCCTGCTGTTCCCGAGACCGGCGCTGTACCTGAGGGCATTGAGGCGCAGGCGCACCAGTCCTGCAAAAACGTGGCAGCCATTCTGACCGCTGCGGGCAGCAGCATGGAAAAGGTCGTCAAGACGACTTGCTTCCTGGCGGATATGGCAGACTTCGCCACCTTCAACGCCGTTTATGAGCAATACTTCACCCAGAAGCCCGCGCGCTCCTGCCTGGCGGCGCGTGCGCTCCCCAAGGGCGTGCTGTGCGAGATCGAAGCGATCGCAGAGATCGACACCTGAAAATGACCTGATAAACCATATTTTATTTGAAGGAGGAAATTACAGTGAAAGCAAAGAAAGAACTGTCCACGGGGCTGGCGTTGCTCGGCTTCCTGCTGCCGCTTGCGGTATTGCTGACCCTCATTTTCCAGGGCGTGAGCATCATGCTCGGCCTGACGGCGGCGATCTGCGTGGAGGGGCTCTTCGGCATCTACCTCGGTTACTCCTGGGATGAGCTGGAAGAGTCCGCCATGAAGGGCATCGGCCGCGTCAACCAGACCGTGATCGTGATGATCCTCATCGGTATGCTCATCGGCGTGTGGATTTCCGCCGGCAGCGTGCAGACCATGCTCTACTACGGCGTGAACCTCATCAACCCGAAAATTTTCCTGCCGATCGCTTTCATCATCTGCATCATTACCTCCATCGTCACCGGTACATCCTGGGGCACTGCGGGCACGATGGGCATCGCACTGATCGGTATCGCGCAGGGCCTCGGCGTTCCTGTTGAGATGGCGGCAGGCGCTATCATCTCCGGCGCGCTGGTCGGCGATAAGCTCTCCCCGCTGTCCGATACCACGCTGTTGGCCTCCGCGACCTCCGGCGTCAAGCTGTTCGACCACATCACGTCCCTGCTTTACGTGACCGTTCCCGCCTCGCTCATCTCCATCGTGGTGTATGGGCTGCTGGGGATGCGCTACGCCTCGGGCGATGTTGACCTCTCCGCCGTGAAGGTCCTCTCCGACAGCCTGCTTGGCTCCTGCCATGTCAGCGTGTTGATGCTGGTGCCGCTCCTGTTCGTTCTGGTGCTCTCCGCCATGCGCAAGCCCACCATCCCCGTCTTTGCCGGAGGTCTGGTCATCGGCTGCATCTGGGCGATGGCCTTCCAGGGTGCTTCCCTGAACGATGTGATCTCCGCCGCCATCAACGGCTTTGTGAGCGCAACCGGCAATGCGGATGTGGACAAGCTCCTCTCCCGCGGCGGCGCCCTCAGTATGGCGGAAACGATCTTCCTGTGCATCGGCGCGGGTATGTTCTCCGGTATTTTCGAGCGCACCGGCGTGCTCCATCGCCTGATGGACAGCCTGTGCAAGGTCGTCAAGTCTGTCGGCGGTCTGGTGCTTTCCCTGACCGTGACCGGCATTGTGCTGATGTTTGGCGGCGCGGGTCAGTCCTGCACCCTCAGCCTTCCCGCCATCGCGTTCAGAAATGCGTTCGACGATATGGACGTCAATCCCTGCGTCATGTCCCGCACGCTTGAGTGCACGGGAACCGTGCTCGGCTCCATCGTGCCCTGGGACGCCTCTGCCATCCTGTATACGGGTCTGTTCGGCGTGTCCGTCGCCCAGTATCTGCCCTTCAACCTGATCGCGCTGCTCTCTCCCATTCTCGCGGTCGTCACGGCGTTTATCGGCTTCGGCGTGTTCAAGAGCAATGAGACGGTGCATTTCACGCTCAAGTGCAAGAAGTACGACAAGCAGACCGGCAAGCCCCTCTAAGGAGTGCGCATATGACAGGAATCGAACTGGAAGCTGCCCTGACAGCCTTTCCGCGCAGCAGGCTGTGCGATTTTGCTACCCCTGTGCACCGTCTGCCGCGTCTGGAGCGGAAGCTGAATACCTGCCCGCTCTACATCAAGCGCGACGACCTCAACGGCGTCGGCTCCGGCGGCAACAAGGTCCGTCCGCTTGAATACCTGCTGGGCGAGGCACAGGCGCAGGGCTGCGATGTGGTGATCGCCTCCGGACAGGAGAACTCCAACTTGTGCTCTATCGCCGCGTCCGCCTGCTGCCGGCTGGGGATCAAGTGTATTCTGGTGCACAACAACGATCAGCCCACGCATCTTGCGGGCAACATCCTGCTCAACAAGCTCTCCGGCGTGGAGGAGCACTATGTGGGCCCCATCCCGGAAACGGAACGCAATGTCTATGTGGAGGAGCTGACTGAGCGCTTGCGGCAGGAGGGGAAAAAGCCCTTTGTCGTGGAAAATGGCGCGACCTCCGTTCATGCTGCCGTCGGCTATTTCCACCTGCCGATCGAGCTGGTGAATTCTCCCGCCGGCGCGCAGATCCACGATCTGTTCGTCCCCGGCGGGAACGGCGGAATGGCAGCGGGCATCGTGTACGGCACAGCCCTTCTGGGTGCACCCTTCCATGTGCACGTCGTCTCTGTGGAGAACACGAAGGAGGAGCTTGAGAGCATACTCGACGATCTTTTCCGCGGATTGGAGCGCTACACCGGCCTTACGCCTCCTGTTCCCATCTCGTCCGTCATGACCGTTCACGGGCAGTACCGCGGCGACGGCTGGGGAATTCCCACCGAACAGTCGGACGCGATGATCGAGCAGATGGCGCAGTTGGAGGGCGTGCTCCTTGAGCGCATCTACACGGCCAAGACGGCTTGGGGGATGTGCGATCTGCTCCGCCGCGGCGAGGTAAAAAGCGACGGTGCGTGCCTGGTCCATTCGGGCGGCTTCGCCTCTCTCTTCTACCAGTACGGATAAAGGTACAGACACCTCAAAAGGCAATAGAGAAGTCTCTTTTGACCGGCAGCACGACTTGCACAGTGCTGCCGGTCAAGCCTGTTCAGGGGCAGGCGCAGCACACGTTTTTCCGCGCAAAGGTCATAATTCCAAGGCATTTTCTGAAATTCGGCGTATCGTGCTGCAAAAGCGGCGTTGTCCAGAGAAGAAAAAAATCCGACGCATTTGCGTCGGATTTTTTTGTATAGGACCCGTTTTGGGCGGTTTTTGTTTTCCGTAAGTCAGTCGTCCAAAACCATTTTGAGCGTCTCCACGGTGCGGCGCAGCTCCTCCAGATTTTCAAGGCAGGTGTCAAGCTTTTTCCTGGCGGTGTCCTTGTCCACGTCCGTGCTGAGATCCAGCTCCTTCAGTTGAGCGATGCTACGCCGGACCGATCTTCCGAAGGAGTCGACCGTCCGCAGGGGGTTGGCGCTCTGGGCGGGCTTTGCCGGGGGAGGGGGGAGCTCAGCTGCCTTTGCCCATGCGATGGCGCGGTGCACCAGCGCGGGCAGGTCGCCCTTGGCGTCGTTCCGGGCAACATACTCCTCTACGATGGGCTGAAGATGGATGTTTTTCTGACGCGCCAGCTCATAGGCGTCGGTCATGGTCATCTGCCCATGCTCCGCCCACGCGGTAACGGTCTCATCCAGATTCAGAAGATCCAGATACCGCTCCACGGTGGCGCGGCTCAGATCGACCTGAGATGCCATCAGCTCCGACTGCTCCTTCACATTATCGGGGAGCCCACCCTCTTCCGCCAGCGTGCTGCGCAGGGTCTCCAACTGGCGCGCCATGTCGAAGGCGGAGATATTCCGGCGGTGGATGTTGGCGCCCATCAGCGCCCGCAGCTCGGAAAGCTTACTGTCGTAATGGCGGATCTTGCAGGGCACGGTGGCGCGGCCCAGCTTTCGGGAGGCGTGGACGCGCCGGTGACCGCTGATGATGCGGTAACGGCCTTCCGTGTCCGACGGGGTGACGATGATATCCTCCAGCAAGCCGTCCTTCTCCACGGAGTGCATGGTGGAGAGAAATTCCTCATCCTCCGCCATGGAAAAACGGTTCAGGGGGTTATCCTCCAGCGCGTCCAGCGGGATCTGGTGGGTGAATTCACCGTTCACGGCGCTGGCATTGGCAGTGGTCTTTTGCAGCGTGGAGAAAATGGAGGGATTCTTCTTGCTCGCCATTCATCAGTCCCCCATTCTTTCAAGCATTTCGTCGCACAAAGCGGCATAGTCGACAGTCGCGGCGCAGCGGGAAGAGAAGAAGCAAAGGGGTTGAAGCGCCAGAGGCGCTTTTTTGACGTCAATATTCTTGCGGATGAAGGTTTTGAACGCAAGATCGGGCAGCATGGCAGGGAAGTGGGAGATCATTTCCTTATCGAGACTGGAGCAGACCTCCACCGCCGTCATAAAGATGCCCAGCACGCGAATGTCGGGGTTGGCGATCTCGCGGACGGACTGGATGGTTTCCAGCATCACGTCATAGCCCTCGATGGAGTTCTTGTCCACCTTGATGGGGATGAGAACATACTCAACGGCGACCAGCACGTTGATGTTAAAAAGGCTTTCGAGAGAAGGGGAGCAGTCGAAGAATACAAAATCGTATGTATCGGGAAGCTGCGGCAGGAGGCGGCGCAGGGTGGTGTCCCTGCCGAAGGGCATTTCCTGCATGGCTGCCAGAGCCGGCGCCAGCAGACCGCCGCCACGGATGAGATCGAGGTTTTCGATGCTGGTGTGGCAGATGGTGTCCGCCAGGACGGCGCTTTTGGATACGATCACGTCGGTCAGGGTGAAGGGGGACACGTCCGTCAGTTGGAGGTTGCTGGTGGCGTTGCCCTGAGTGTCCATGTCCACGATGAGGACCTTCTTGCCGCGGCGGACCAGCTCGCCCGCCAGATTGATGGCGCTGGTGGTCTTGCCGGTGCCGCCTTTCTGGTTCATGACAGCGATCGTTTTCATAACTGGCTCCCTCCGTTCTTTTCCAGCTCCTCGATGCTGGCGACCTGCTCCAGCACGCTGTCCAGGATCAACTGGCTCATGCTCATGTGCAGCTTGGCGGCAGCCATCTTGATGCGTGCCCGCTCGTCCTCCGTGGCGTAGACCAGCAACTTGATCTTCTTTTCCTGTTCCATCGACAAGACCTCCGTTCGTGCGTCGTTTGATGTCGTTCCTTGAAAATTCCAGATGAAATCGTTTTGCCCGGCTGCGGGCTGGCCCGCAGCAACCGCTCGTTGCTAACATTATGACATTATAATGTCATGCCGTCAAGAGGAGAATGGTCGAAATGATGTCATAACGAAAAAATTTTTACTGCATATTGATGGCGTGTCGTGATTCTGAGAGTTAGGTCGGAAGCGTTCTTCCAAAATTTGATGAATAATAGAAGAATAGGGGGGAGCAAATATGATTTATTTCAAAGATTGGGAGATCTCACACGACGGCAGTATTCTGGCACGCCAGTACGACCACCTTTCCCGTGTGCTGCTGGTGCGCGGCACGCCGCAGGGCTATGACTGGGAGATGCGGGTACGGAAGGGGGACTGGTACGAGGTCATTCCCCTGAGCCCCATGGAGGGGGACGTGGGCTGCGTGCTGACGGAAAAGCATCTGGCGCTGTGGGGCTGGTACAGCCTGCAGCTGGTGGGAACGCTCCGCACCGACGGCGTGACCGTACAGCACAGCAATGTGATCAGCGTTTTTGTGGCGGAAAGTCTGACGGACGGCGAATGGCCCGCCTCGCCCGGCGAGTTCATCCGCTTGGAGTCCAACGTCCGGGAGATGAACAGTCATCCGCCCATCCCCGGTGAAAACGGCTTTTGGATGCTGTGGGAACTGGATAGCCACAGCTACAAGGAGAGTGCTTTCCCACTGCCGAAGGGACTGGATGGCGTAAACGGCAAGGATGGCGTAAACGGCAAGGATGGCGTAAACGGAAAGGACGGGACAGACGGAAGAAATGGGACAGACGGCAAGGACGGCGTGGACGGTAAAACGCCGATTCGCGGCGTGGACTACTGGACCGAGGACGATGTAAGCGCCATGCGGGAATACATCGACGGACGGCTGGGGGTGGTCGAAAATGGCACTTACTGACAAGCTGACGGCGATCGCGGACGCGATCCGCGCAAAAAACGGCGGCGCGGACAAGCTGACGCTCGCGCAGATGCCGGAAACCATCGCAAATATCCAGACCGGGACGGACACGGGCGACGCGACGGCGGAGGCGGGCGATGTGCGCAAGGGCAAGACCGCCTACGCCAAGGGGCAGAAGCTGACCGGCACGCTCGAAGAGAGCGGGGGCGGCAGCTCCGCTTATGTGGTCGGCGCGCCGGTATTGTTCACGCTCACCGGCTGGGACACCGCCGAGCAGGGGACGACCTACACCTTGACCGCCGAGGGCTACAAGATCGGCGAAAACGGCGTGCAGCTCGGTCTGCCGTCCGATTCCTCCACCGTCAACACGCAGGCGGTGATCGCAGCGGCGCTGACCATTGTGAACACCGCTGTTACCGCTCCGAACAAGAATACAAACACGGTGGGCTTCACCACCATCACCATTTCCGCTGTGAACGCGCCGAGCCGGGAACTGACCGTCGCCATCTTCGGGCTTGAAGAGGCGGAACGTGTCACGGTGACGGAGCCCGTCATCGAGGGCATCCCCGCGCCGGTTGCGCGCAAATATCCCAAGAAGGTCGTCCAGGAGGGCAGACAGTTCACCGGCACGGTCGCGTGGTCGCCGAGCGCTGTGGCATTTAACTACGCTACGGTCTACACGGCGACCATCACGCTGAAGGCAAAGGTCGGATATACATTTGACGGCGTGGCGGAGAACTTCTTCACGGCAGCGGGAGCGGCGAGCGTCAGCAATGCTGCGAACAGCGGCGTTGTGACCGCCGTTTATCCGGCGACCGCCGAGAAGGGGGCGAAATCGTGAACCGGCTGAACCATGTTGCGGTCATCGCCGACGGAAACGGACGCTGGGCGGAAAAGCGCGGCCTGGAGCGCGCCGCAGGACACGAGCAGGGTCTGAACCGGGTGGAGGACATGATGCACTGGTGCGTTGATATGGGTATCCCGGCGCTGTCTGTCTACTGCTTTTCGTGGGAGAACTGGAACCGGCCCAAGGAGGAGGTGGACGCGCTCTTTTCCATGGCGAACCGGTATTTTGAACGGTATCGGGAATTTGCGGCAAACAACATCCGCGTGCTCATCTCCGGGACGGACAAGCGCGTTCCGCCTGAGAGCGTCAAAAAAATGGAGCGCATCCAGCGCGAGACCGCCCACTGTGACGGCCTGACGCTGAATCTGTGCTGCAACTACTCCGGGCGGATGGAGATCGTGGACGCCGTTGCCAAGGGCGCGCGGACGGAGGAAGAGATCACGGCGGCGCTGTATCAGGATCTTCCCGAGCCTGACCTCATCATCCGCACGGGCGGCTTTCAGCGGCTTTCCAACTTCCTGCTGTGGCAGTCCGCCTATTCAGAGCTTTACTTCACCGAAACGCTGTTCCCGGACTTTTCCCTTGGAGAGTTCCGCCACGCGGTCAAGATGTACGGCAGCATCAGAAGAAAGCGGGGCAAGGTATGAGCTATACATCCAATCAGTACAAGTATCTGCTGCTGAAGCGGCTCCAGCGGCATTTTTCCATGGGCAACGCCTACGACAGGGCGTATACACAGAGCTTTTTCTGGGAGCTGTTCGACGATTCCGTGATCGTTACAGAGGAGGCCTATCAGAACTTCTGCCGCCTGATGGACGACGAGCTCGCGCTCTGCGCGAAAAAGGGCTGGTATACCTGCAACAGCATTCCGCAAAAAGACATAAAAGAGCATGGGCTTTTGCTCACAAAGGCGTTCGCGGAGATCGGCGTCACGCTGAAGATCGGATTTCCCTCGATCGAGGAGGGGACGGCGACCTTCACAAAACCGAATGGCGCGGTCATGGTCTACACGGTCTCGCCGGGAAACAGTGCGGGCTTCAACTATTTCTACATCAACGCAAGGGCGGGCACGGAGTATCAATATGCCAAGGTGTCGGCTCCCGCCTACAATATGCAGGGGATGGACGTGCCGGAGGAGCTGGGAAACCCGAAGATCGCGGGTCCCGGGACGTATTGGAGCTACAACGCGGGCACGAAAACGGTGACCGTTTCCGGCGAGGGGGCCTACGCGGGTGCGGCGAAGGACGAGCAGCTTGGCAGCGGGCTGTATCATACGGTGATCCTCGGCGCGAACGTTTCCCGTCTGCTGAGAGAGTGCGTGATCCCCGGCGCTTCGGCGCTGGTGCTGCTGCGGCCCTCGGACGCAGGCTTTGCGGTCGACCCGCAGTTCAACCGCAGCGAGAAGCTGAACGTTTACACAGACTGCACTGCCGCCATTGAAGCGCTGAAAGCGGTGGAAAAGCCGGAGAACATCACGCTGCACAGCTTGTCGGAGTGGAACGGATAGGAAAAGGGGCGCTTGGCGCGCTATGCGCTATGCGCCCTCCCCTGTATTGAACAAAAATTTGATTTTGTTCAATTATTCGACCATGTTCCCCTCCGCGCGATCCTATAGAACGTCCATGGTCGGAGACGCGGAAAATCAGGTGCTTGTTGTATTTGTCGTTTTCTGCTATACTGTATTCAACTTTTTTGCGGCTTGGAGGTGTCAGCCCGATGACGGATACGGAACAGAGCTTATTGACCCTTTTGCGCCGCGCCCTCTTTGGATGTGAACTGCCGCTGCCATCGGATGTGGACTGGCAGCGTGTTTTTGAGGAAGCCGTCAGCCACAGCGTTCATCTGCTGGTTTATGACTGCCTGACGGAACAGGAGCGAGCTGCCATCCCCAAGGAGACAGCCGCCCTCTGGCGGCAGGAGGTGCTCTCCGCCATGTGGTATAACGAGCAGCTCCTTGGTGAGCAGCAGGAGGTGCTGAAGGCACTTTCAGGGCTCCCCTGCGTGATCTTGAAGGGCAGCTCCTCTGCCGCGTGTTATCCCCGGCCGGAGCTGCGCTGCGCCGGAGACATTGACCTGCTGCTCTTCCCCGCCGATGTAAAAAAAGCGGAGGCGATCCTCTGCGCCGGGGGCTATTGTCCGCCGGAGGACAACCATCCCTTCCATCGCTCCATGCATCGGGAGCAATTTCTCGTGGAGCTGCACTTTGAGCCGCCCGGTATCCCTTTGGGCGCCAGCGGTGCGCCTTTACGCGAGTATTTCCAGAATGCCGCGGGAGAAGGAGTCCTTCGCGGCGGTCTTCCCGTCCTGCCGCCGGAGCGTCAGGCTGTTTTGCTGTTGCTTCACAAGCTGGAGCATATCACAAGCAGCGGACTGGGGCTGCGGCAGCTCTGCGATTGGGCGGTGTTTGTCCACCGTGATATGACGCCGGAGCGGTGGGAGGACTTGCTGCCAAAGCTGTCCCGATTCGGACTGTTTCCCTTCGCACGGGTCATTACCCGCATCTGCGTGGAGGAGCTTGGCCTGCCGCGGGAGGATGCCCCGTGGTGCATGACCGCGGATGAGGCGCTGTGCCGCGCGCTGCTTGCGGATATCCTGCGTACCGGGAACTTCGGCTGCAAGGAGGAGCGCTACGGGCAGCGGCTCTTTACCGATGGACGGGCGGAAAATCGACTGGTCAGTTTCTTCCGCACCGGCGTGGAGACCTGCCATACCCATTGGCCTGCCTGCAAGGAGCATCCCCTCCTGCTGCCTGTCGCGCCTGCCGTGTTGGTGCTGCGCTACCGTGAGCAGAGAAAGACGGGAAAACGTCCGCCGTTTCGCCCTCTTGCCGCGTATCGCGGCGCCGGAGAGCGGCAAAAGATTTACCACGCCCTTCGCCCCTTTGAGCCGGAGGACGCGGGAGGGAACGGAATGTAGGGAGGCTGTGCATGAAGCGCAGCCTCCCTTTTTGGCATGGAATTATCCTTCGTTGAGCAAAAAGTCCAGCGCCTTTACGATTTTGATACCGTCCACATCGCTGATGAGGTCGCAGTCCATGGCAATCACGATCTTCTCGTAATTGTCCTGCACAGCTTGTAGCGGTGCAAGCTCCCGTGCGCGGGTTTCGGGGGCGTTCATGTTGTCAGTGACTTGGATATACTTTTTCTCATTCATCTTTGTTGCGATGAAGTCGATCTCCTTTTCACCGACCTTGCCGATAGCCACCTCATAACCACGCCGCAGCAGTTCAAAATAAACGATGTTTTCCAGAATGTGTCCCACATCGCCGCCCCGGTTTCCTAACAGATAGGTGCGGAGGCCGGGATCGACGATATAGTATTTGCCCAACGTCCGCAAGTAGTCCTTTCCCTTGATGTCAAACCGCTTGACCTCATAAAAGATATAGGACTCCAACAGTGCATCAATGTAGGCAGAGATGGTCTGCACCGCAGGCTTGGCCTTTCTGCCATCATCCAACAGGCCCTCGCTGACAAGGGTGCGCCCGATGGATGCAGCCGAGGTGTTGTTGCCGATGTTGTCAGCCAGAAACAGAATGATCTTGCGAAGCAGCAGCGCGTCGGTAACGGCCCGCTGTTCTTTCCGTTTGCCGCGCTCCAGAATGTCCCGCACAACAACAGCAGAATAAATACCGTCCAGCAGCATATTGGCGCGCTCCTGATCCAGCTCCGCCTCGGCCAGTGCGGGCATACCGCCAAACTGTGCGTAGGCTTCAAACAGGTCGCGCAGCTCATACGCTTCGCCGTCTTTTCCCTTGGCGCGCTGTTTCATAGTGCCGTTGGGGGCTTTGTACTCCTCCAGCAAATAGCCGTGGAAGTCCAAAAACTCGCGGAATGACAGCGGCAGCATTTTGATCTCCACATAGCGCCCGGACAGATACGTGGACAGTTCGGAGGACAGCAGGTAGGCGTTGGAGCCGGTCACATAAATGTCGCAATCCAGATCCACACGGAAGGAATTCACGGCATCCTGCCAGTTCCGAACCTTCTGCACCTCGTCCAAAAAGAGGTAGAGCCGCTTTTCCTTGGGTGCACGCTCCATCACATACTGATAAAGCTGCTTGCTGTCCATATCGGCAAACTGCATGGACTCAAAGTTCATCGAGAGGATCTGTTCCTCCATGATGCCTTGTTCCCGCAGATGTGCCATCATCAATTTCAGCAGGCTGGATTTGCCGCAGCGCCGGATTCCGGTCACGACCTTGATGACCTCCATATCCTGAACGGAAATGAGCTTATCAAGGTACTGCGATCTGTTTTTTAACTCCATGATCCTGTCACCACCTTGAAACCATGATAGCACATCTACGGTATTAAGTAAAGTTTTTCACATTGATGTGAAAAACTTTTTTTCTGTCGAAGTTATTCACATCAATGCTACTTTTGCCGAGCCTGCGCCCCGCGGTATCGCCGCCTCACGCGCTGCGCCTGAGACGCAGCAGATTGGTTCGGGCGACGAGCTTGGACTTGCGCGGGTACGGGATGCACTGCATTGCGGTGTTCACTGCCTCGCGGCTTCCCACGAGGATGACCTCCTTCCGCGCCCGTGAGATCGCGGTGTAGAGCAGATTGCGATACAGCATTTTTGCAGTCGCCGTGCTCACCGGCATGAGGATATTATAGCTGGCCGACTTCTTTTCATACTCAGCATAGGCAACGGTGTTTCCCCAACGCTGCTTGACCTCTGCCGCATATTGCTGTTTTGCCTCTTCTATCTTTGTTGTATCAAACTGTTTGAAACTCATGTCGCGTTCTCCCTTCAATGTCTTATCTACAAGAGCGATCAGCCTGTCCAGTCTGTCCCGCTTTTGCAGCAGAAGTGCTTTCTGATTTTGCAAAGCAGTCTCTTTTTCATAAGCTGGATTCTGCATGATTCCCCGGATTTCCTCCAGCGAAAAGTCAAGCTCCCGGAAGAACAAAATTTGCTGTAAAACCTCCAAATCAGCATCGTTGTAAACCCGGTAGCCGCTGCTTGTGACTTCACTTGGCGGAAGTAAGCCGATTTCATCATAGTAATGTAGGCTGCTTCGTCTTTCCGACAATGGACACAACAAAAGCGACCAACCATTTGCGGTTGATCGCCTTTGTTGTGCCGATCACTTTCGGAAGACATACCTATTTATGCTATTATTATACCTCTTACTATCTATATTACAATATCAGTTTGATTTTAGACCTCTCTACTTTTATTCTTAGCGAAACGGGGTTTCGCCTGACTTTACCAAGGGATACGGCTCACTATTTTTCCCCGATTCGCTCCGAAAATCGTAAAAAATAATGGAAAACGGATCCCCCTTTTTTCGCGCGAGGGGAGAACCGAAGAGAAATAATATGCTCCCCCTTGATTTTCAGTGAATTTGTTTTTCACTGTTTCATCAAGGGGGAGCATACTGTATGTGCTGTCCCCGGGGCGGTTCTACCCGGTCGGATCCGGCAGTCTTTTTACCGGATGCCCGACGGCTGCATCTTCGAAAGATCCATTACGATGCTCCCGGCAAGGGGCGTATAGCCGCTTTGCTGCGCAAAGGCCTTGACCGTATACCAAGATCTGCAAACCGGCCATCCTTTGCGCGGACGCTCTGCGCGAAGTCTTCCGACGAAAGGGATATCCTTTTTATGTTGACTCTCCCAGCAATCAGATATTTGTGATCATGGAAGACGAGAAATTCCGGCATTTGCAGGAATATGTCGTCTGCCGCTTCTGGAAAAAGATGGATGCGGCACACACGGTTGTGCGCTTTGTAACCAGCTGGGCAACGACTATGGAGGATGTGCGTCAGTTAGAGCTTGTTCTTGAAAATTCGTAACGTACTCTCGCCACGAGAGGAACAGAGCCGCGATTTGCAAAAGCAAATCGCGGCTCTGTTCCTTTTAGCGTGTCGCGGTTTTCTCATTTTTAGGAGTTCGCGCTGATTGTCGAGACACAACAGGGTGTCGCGCGTGAGCGCAAAAGCCATTGGATATCTATATTTTTCCGATATGTACTACTTTATATGGAAGGTCTTGGATTTTAATAAATTGACCCCATTATATGTCATTGGGGATATGTCTTGGAACGACTTTGCCGGGCAATGACCGAAACAGCGGAAAGGGCCGCAATATGGCGGCTCTCCCCTCTTTATACTGGTTTCCGGTCGGACGCTTCCGTCACATAGGGGCAATAAGGGCAGGCAGCGAGAAATTGCAAAAAATGGTCAAAAGGATTCCTTCGTTTTTTACACAGTACAGATGCCGAAACAGTACCTTTTCATGAAAAGCGCAGTTACTTAGGACGCAACTTTTGACGGAAGGTACACATGGGGAGTTTGCGGAAAATGACGGAGTGTGCCGTTGCGCCGGAATCAGAAAAGGAGGGAAAGTACAGATGACGAAAATCCAACTTTTCATGAGAAGTGTAGTTACTTAGAATGCAACTTTTGGCGGAATGTATACATTATGAAATTGTAGAAAATGAGCGATTTCGGATCGCGGGAAATCCATGCGCATCAAGAGTTTTCCGGAAACGGGGCGAAGCGAACCTTGCTCCGTACCGACGCGGAATGTTTGTTCCATACTCGTTCCGCTTTTGCTCTGCATTTTGCGCGCGGGATGCTGTGAAGCAGAACGCATGAAGTCCCGTGACCCTTGCGGACACAGGACTTCTTCGGGAGGTGTGCTGAGGTTCGAAAATAGTGCCTCTTGAATCCTATTCTTGAATTCTATCCCAAGCGAGATGAGGGAAAGATATTCGTTGAAATGTTGATAGGTTAATTGCGAAACATTTCAGTGAGCGGCGCACGACGTCTCCCCCACGTTGCGAATCATCCGCGTGATCGTGTGCCAATAGAGGGTGAAATCCTCCCTTTGCGGGGCTTCACTTGAATCGTTGAGCCTTAGCTGAAATCATTTGTCGAATTTTGCATTTTATCAGTTATAACTGATAGGTTTGCAATTTCGGCATTGATTTTCATTTGTAAGTGTGATATTCTATGACCAAATACGGAAGGAGGGCGAGGTTTTATGATCAAACGCGAACTGTATATGAGCCGCATTCGCCCGTTCATCGGGACGGAGTTGATCAAGGTCATGACCGGTATCCGCCGCTGCGGAAAGTCGGTCATGTTGGAGCTGATTCAGCAGGAACTCACGGAGTCCGGCGTCAGCCGGGCGCAGTTTATCTCCATCAACTTTGAAGATATGGGCTATTCCCACCTGCAAACCGCGCAGGCACTGCACGACGAGATCACCAAACGCGCCAAGGAGATCGGCGGCAAGGTCTACCTCTTTTTCGATGAGATCCAGGAGGTCAAGGACTGGGAGAAGTGCATCAACTCTCTCCGCGTCTCGCTGGATTGCGACATCTACATCACCGGCTCCAATGCAAAGCTGCTGTCCGGTGAGCTTGCGACCTATTTGGGCGGACGGTATGTGGAGTTTGTGATCTATCCGTTCTCATTCGGGGAGTTCATGGAGCTGTACCGCTCGATCACACCTGATGCGTCCATCCAGCAGTGTTTCCAAAAGTATTTGCTTGCCGGAGGGATGCCCTATCTCGCAAATCTCCGATATGCGGATGCGCCGTCCAAGCAGTATCTTCACGATCTGTTCAACTCTGTCCAGCTCAAGGACATCGTGAAGCGAAATAAAATCCGGGATGTAGATTTGCTGGAACGGATCATTGCCTATGTGATCGCCAATGTGGGAACGACCTTCTCGGCGACCTCGCTTGCGAAGTTCCTGAAAAACGAGCAGCGCACCGTCGCCCCGGAAACAATTCTGAACTATATCAAATACTGCTGCGAGGCGTATCTATTCTATCAGGTGAAGCGGGAGGACTTGCAGGGCAAACAGATCCTTGCCTCCAACGAGAAGTACTATATTGCCGATCATGGCATCCGTGAGGCTGTTTTCGGCGGCAACATGCGGGACATCAACCTCATTTTGGAGAATATCGTGTATCTGGAATTGCTGCGCCGGGGCTATGAAGTGACTGTTGGCAGAACTGGCGATAAGGAAATTGACTTTGTATGCGACAAGCGCGGCGAAAAGCTGTACGTTCAGGTGTGCTATCTGCTCGCCTCCGACGAAACGGTCAACCGCGAGTTCGGCGCGTATGACAACATCCGCGATAACTTCCCGAAGTACGTTGTTTCTCTCGATGAGTTCGACATGAGCCGAAACGGGATCAAGCACCGGAATATCCGCGATTTCCTCTTGGCTGAGGAATGGAACTGAAGAAGAAACCCGGGGCCCAAGTGAACTCCTCGGTTCCTCTTAAAACAATGACACAAGATGCGCCAAACGCAAGACCTGCTAACAAAAAGCAAGGGAGAAATTCAGAAACTTGAGCAAGGAGATAAGATTATTTTTCAGCATGGTCTGCACCTTGGAATACTGCTGGTACTGCCTGCAGCAGTTCTTGAGCATCAATCGGGTATCTTCTTCCGGAACATACCGTGGCAAGGTAAGCCAGTGGTCAAGGCCGTAGTTTGCCAGCTTGATGGCGTCCTTCTTGTCGGTCTTAGCGCGCCGCAAGCTATTGTTCCGGTAATCATGCACCAACATTGCGTTGACTACCGAAACATAAAAGCCGGAGTCGTTCAGCAGCCAAGCTACTGGAAAATGGTAATTACCCGTGGCTTCCATAACGACACGGGTCTCACCAGGTAGGCTTCTAAGCAGCTTTGCCAGTTCGCACAGTTCGCTGTCCGTGTGATGGATTTCAAAGGGTGGGAACACCAGTTCTCCAAAGGGACGCATGACGGCAATCATACTCTTGCCTTTGGAAACATCAATGCCAACAGAGTTCATTCGCATTCCTCCTATGCAGTATTTGTAATCAGAGAGCATCCTTCTCTCATTGCCGATTCAAGCTACTCCGTGACACGGGCAATGAACCCAACCTGCTTAATCGAACGCTACAATGAGGGATGGGTAACAGTCTTACGTGCGGACATGGGAAGCCCAAGCGTCAAAGCGCCACCCGATTACTCCCTCATTGTAGCTTAGGCATGAGAACGAATAAAGCACGCCTGGTTGACGGGCTTTACCCGGCAATTATATTGTAGTAGCGTCAAACCTAACCACGCATAAAAGGCCGCCATCTCAAGGAGCTGTTGCTCACCGAGATGGCGGTCTTCTATTGTTGCGGCGTATAGGCATATGCAGTTAGATCTTGCGCTTGCTTTTTAAGCGTGTATCCGTGGGGGGTGGGGGCTTGTGGGGGACGGTTTATTTCTATTGGGTGAACAGCTGGTCTAAGATCGGGGAAATGTTTCCGCCGTCCGCGCCGTCTTCGAGGATGCCGGCGACGACCAGACCGTCCTGATTCTGACTGAGCGCCTGCATCGCGTTGATATAGCCGTCCAGATCCTTGCTGATCTGCGCGCTTTCATCCAGCTGTTCCGTGCCGTCGATATACTCCATGAATTGCGGCGTCATGCCGCCCTCGTCCTGAACAAACGACCCAAACTGCCCAAGCGCGGCAAGGATATCACTTAGTTTTTCTCCGCCATCTTTTCCGCTATTGGCGGCAGCGGCAATCTGCTGATTGACATAGTCATAATACCTGATCGCATCGTATGTTTCGCCATCTACAGTCGTTGTCCAGTCCTTCGCTTGCTCGGAATAGGCAAAGGCGGTCATGATGCCGTAGATCGCTCCCACATTGCTCATTGTTTCGCCCATATTAAGGCTAAGAAGTTCGCTTGCTCGTTCGTTCAGTGGTTTCGCTTCCCCCTCATCATCCGGAATAAGCATCTTAAGTATTTTTTCTGCGGTATTTTCGTCTGTTTTGCTCGCCGTCAGCAGCAGCGCCGCGTTTGATAACCTCTGCTTATCAAGCTCGCTGTAGTTTCCGTTTTCATCCGGTTTTATCCCCAAGGTTTCGGGAGCCATACCGGCATTTATAAGAACACTCGCAAGGAAAGTGCCCCCACCAAGGGCAGAATTCAGCGCATTGATCATTCCGCCCACATTGCCGGTGAGGGCGTTCATGGTCATGCTCTTGCCGCCGAAGGTCGAGGCGCGAAATGCGTCGAGCTGATCCTGCGTAGCCGTAAATTCATAGTCCTGCCCGTTGATGCTATAGTGCAGGACCGTATTGCCGTCCTTGTCGGTCGCCGCGGTGAGCACCGCGCCGTGGAAGGTGCCCGTCGCCCTGTCGTATGCGAGGTTCGTATACAGCTTGAACCGGCTGTCCCGATTGCCGGAAAAATACCTTTGGAAGAATTCGCCATTGCGGTCGACCGAGGAGATGACCTGAGCCACCTTGCCGTCCTCGGTCAGAGACGCCGCGCCGCCGGATGGTCTGCCGTCATACTGTCCCGCGTCGTAGGACGCGGATGCAAACGCCGTATTCACCGCGCCGAGAAGCTGTAAGTCCGCCGCCTCGTTTGCCTTTTTCACATAGCCCGAGTACGCCGCCGAGCCGACGCCGGCCAAAATGCCCATGATCGCGATGACCACGACAAGCTCGACCAGCGTAAAGCCGCTCTGCCTGTTTTTGTCCATGACTGTTCCTCCTATTCCTGTTTTTTTCTCTCCTTCCCCGCCGCGGGGAGCGTTCGTTGCCTGTTCCAACGGTTCGCGCCCATCATCCCCTTGATCGTCCGCGCGGACACATTTCTCGCTTGATTATAGCGGCCTCTGCGCATTTTTGCAATTTTCTTGGTAATTTCTACGTTTTGTTTAACTTCTTGCGCCATTTTATTGCAAAATGACCCCATATCCCGCCCCGAACGCCCCGTTATCAGCGGTAAACGCAGGTGGGTTTTCGTTACACGACAGCTACAAAGCAATACCTTGTCAAATATATTGACAAGGTATTGCTATTTTGATATTATGTGGGTATTAGGAGGAAACGCTATGGCAAGCTATGATTACTCAATTACATCCTTGCAAAGCCATCTCTCGATGCTGCGCAAGCTCTATGGGTGGACGATGGAACAGTTTGGCGATCGGATCGGGGTCACAAAGCAGACCGTTTCCAATCTTGAGCGCGGCAAACCGAAAATGACAAAGCTTCAGTACATTGCGATCCGGTCGGTGTTTGAATCGGAGGCCAAGGAGCGGGATGGGGAAGAAAAGGAGATCCTACTAAAGATCCTCGATCTTGTCTGCGACCCTGATCCCGATGTCAGCGAAGTGCAGCGCAGCGAGGCGTTGAATACCGCCGCCGTTGCTGCCGGTGCTGCCGCCAGCGGCGTTGCGGCAGCAGCGGCGATCAAGGTGCTGACAAGTTCTCTTATCTCCAGCGGATTGTTTGTGGCTGCCCCGGCAGCCATCCCGTTCGTGACGAGCAGTGTTACGACCGCCTCATGGCTTTCAAAAATGTTACGGGAGAAGAACGCAGAGGATGAGAAGAAGAAAAAAGGAAAATGAGCGGTTCTGCAAGGCCTCTGCGTGAGACCTTTTCTCAAACGCGCGATTTTCTCAGGAGGTGCTTCTATGGAGATCCGAATCGGATCGTTCAACATGAATAATTTTGGCGGAAGTTCAAATAAGGATTTCGGAAAGATCGCGGAAATCATTGTGGAGGAAAACTTAGACGTCGTAGCGCTGCAAGAGATCTTCAGCGAGGGAAGAGGCGTAAGCAGGCTGTTGGAGCAAAATGTCAAGTATGAATTGTACAATTGGGACTATTGCTTTGCCGCGCCGTCTGAATCCCGCGATATCACCAAAATGGAAGATATGGTCGTGAAGAAGACGCGCAGCGAGGGATATGCGTTCCTTTGGAAAAAAAGCCGCTTCAAAAAAGTTGAGTTTTCTAAACTGGGCGAAACGCGACGATTTGAGCCCCGAATCATCAATTCCCTATCAAAAGACGTCTGTGTGGATTGTTCCTTTTTTGCCCGGGCTCCGTACTACATCAGATTGCAGCCGATCCACGGCGGTTTTTTCGAGCTGCGGTTAGTGAATGTTCACATTTTCTTTGGGGATACAAAGCTGTCCTCCATAGAAAAGCGGCAGGCCGAGTATGCTGTGTTAACGCAGCAAATATATCCGGAAATATGCCAAAATACTTACGGGCAGAACCGCACGCCATACACGGTCGCAATGGGAGATTACAACCTGAATCTCTTTAATCCGCTTGTAAATACGCAGAGCAAAAACTGCTATATATCGGAGGTGCATTCATACTTTGAGGGGAAAAAGCGTGTTCAGATATTGACGCTGCAGGATCAGCTGACCACACTGCGAGACGTTGAGCGCATGAAAGAAGGAGAATACGCCGACAGAGGCGCCCTTGCTAATAATTTCGATCATTTTACCTACAGTCCCGAGTTGTCAAAGTTTCAAAGTGTACGGTACGAGACAATAGATGCGATCAATAAATACTGCGACGGTGACAGCGCTTACTACCGCAAAAATATTTCTGATCACTTACCAATCGTGATGACAGTCAAAATATAACCGATCGATGGAGGATATTATGAATACCGAAAAAGTAAAGCAAACAACAGATCAGATAACCGCGGCCTATGCTTTGAACCTCTGGACGGTTTCAATTTCCCAGATCATCGACTATAACGATGTCAATGTTCTGGAGCAAGAATATGAAACCATAATGAACAATCTGAATCTGTACAATATGCCCAAGGATGAGGCTCTTTTAGATGTGATCAAAGAGATCATGGACGAGATCACATTCCTCCGAATCAGCGAAGGGGATAAAAAAATCGTTGAGAGAGAATATCAGCACAAACTAAAGGATGCCGTGTGGAGCGCTGTTCCCAACGTCGGAGCCATCTTCGCAACGGCAAATCCGGTCGCAATGGGCGTCACTCTTGCAACGCAGGTCGGTATCGGATACATGAATTACCGCCGCAATCGAGCCGACTATGAGCTGGAGAATGAAAGGACGAAGTGGCAGATCCAGCGAAATCGAATGGAGCATCTTCACGCGTTGCAAAAGCAGTTGTTTGAAACGGCATGGCGGATGACCGACGCGCACAAATTTGAGGACAGATTCCGCCTGACCGAGACACAGATATCCGATTACGATAAGGCCTTGATGCAGGCAAACCCCGTGAAGCGCTTTAACGACTTAGACGCCATGAAGAGCAATTATGAAGCCTACCCGGCATTCTGGTATCAGATCGGCAGTACGGCAAACAGCATTTATTTAAATGAAAATGATGCCGAACTGAAGGAGTATTATCGTGAAAAGGCGCTCGATTGCTTCAAGCGGTACGATGATCTGAATCGATTCAACTTGCTCCGACATGATGTGATCACTGCCGCGTGGGCGCTTGAGTATTTGGAGCTGCAAGGTCTGAGCGATAAAGAACGCCCCGAAGAGGCGAGGCGCCTGATCGCCATTGCGGAAAAACACGCAGGAAACGCCCTTGATGTCCTTGAATTGTGTGCATTTTCCTATCTGCGGATCAGAGATTACGAAAATGCCATCAGGCTGTTCCATGTGCTTGTCAACAAGGACTACAATATTGAGATCAATACGCAAATACTCAGCGGTCTGTATATCAAGGAAATGTTTTCCGGCAAGGAAGATGCTGCCAAAAAAGCTCGCCTGGGATACAAGCAGCTCCCAAGCATCACAGATGAGAAGTACATCATTCCTGTTCCGCCCGAAGGAACCGATATGTCCCAATGGTCCCCTGCATGGAATAAGGAAGAATCGTTCGATGACTTTGTTAACACCATTGAAGCGGAGCAACGGCAGGAACAGCTGGCGGAGGCGAAGAAGACGGCACGTCCATTTTATCAGCGCCCCATTCTCATTGTAAGCGATAGCGATTTAGAAACGGAATCGGAATATTTTATGGCTGTCCTCAACGAGAACAAAAATAAAATTGACCCGTCATTGCCCACCCCCAGCCGTACAACGCCAAAAGAGTACAAAAAGCACCGTGAAGAATACGAATGGAAAGGAACTCATATCATTTTCCTCGGCAAGTCTCACGACGCAGATACGCTGCTGAAGGCAAAGAACAAAAAATGGGATCACGATGACATCGGGATCCGGTTCGCAACGCTTGGAAATAAGACGGTCGTTTATAGCGGAGCGCTGAAAAACAAGGAGATCGACCAGCTGGTCGCACTGGCAAAAAAATACCCCGTAACAGCGCCGCAGGGTGTTGGAACCATTTCTTATACGTTCCTGAAGGATACATTAGGGGCGCCTAAACTGGATGCTACTGACACTATTGCAACTGCATTGGCTGCCATTATCGGTTCGCCGCTGCTCGTTATCGGTCAGGCTTTAGAGCAGGCCGAAAACACGATCCAGGGAATTTCAAATCTTTCTGCAAGGAAGAAAATGGAGTACCTGAAATACTGCTTAGCGATCCTCCAGTATCTGGAAAGTGAAAATGCACTTGTAGAATAAATTGGCAGAATGGGGTACAAGGAGCATTGCGCTCAAAGCTCAGCACACCAACCGAAAAAGTCCCGTGTCCGCAATGGTTTATGTTCATAGGTACACAATGTGACCTATGGGGTTGACCGGGACGGCACGGAGCAAAAAAGAAGCAAGGGAAGAGCTTATGGTTCTTCCCTTGCTTCTTTGTATTGTTACCAATTATCGGATTTCGGCACCTTGTACAAAAAAGAATGCTATCATATTGCAATTTTCGTCTGAAAGTGCTATTCTTAAATAAGATTGCATCATACGAGGTAATCGCATTGGCGTGGCCTTGCCAGTATATAGTTACCATCTTGTACGCGGTAAACTCGGATCATATATTTACCGCGTGACTTATAGGTCGGCAAAGAACCTGCCGTAGAACGAAGCGACGCTTTGGAATGTGAGAAATGTGATATTCTGAATGATTTCCTACAGGGTGGCAACGGCTGATCCCTTCCAGTTGGGGGCTCAGAACCTCATCTTGCTGAAATTGGATGATCGCTTTCTATCTTTTCGGTGATTTTCGGTTTCAGCCATGGCTGAAAATCATTGTTGCTGTGCCTTTCGAGACTTGCTCATGGCTAAAAAATAAAAAGAGTGGGAGTGGTGTTGTGAGGGTAACAGATGGGACGGAATCCTACAAGAAAGTGATAACACTGCTGCTGGTGGCAGTACTATCATGGATTTGCGTTGCCTCTGGAGTCTGCGCAGCAGAGGAAAAACAGCCGACGATTCAGGTTGAGAATACTTCAGCTGCCGCAGGAGAAACGGCTGAGGTGAAGATTTCAATTAAAAATAATCCAGGAATTCTCGGGGCGAAGCTTACCCTTTCCTTTGCAGAGGGATTGAAACTTATCAGCGCGGAATCCGGCGAGGCGTTCAGTGCGCTTACCATGACAAAGCCCGGCGAGTTAGTGTCCCCCTGCAATTTCATGTGGGATGGACAGGAACTGGAGGAATCAGACATAAAGGACGGAACCATCCTCACCCTTAAGTTTCTGGTGGAAGAAGCTGTGCCACGCGGTACAAAATTGGCAGTTTCTTTCTCAAACGAAGGCAAAAGCGTTGTTGATGGAGCTCTAAAGCCGATACCGCTGCAAATCAATAACGGGAATGTTACGGTGTCTTCGACAGAGAACATGGCTGTAGAGGTGTCGAATGCTGCTTATAAAGAAGATGCAGTGTATTTTACGATTCAGTCTGTAAGCAATGTAGGTGAATGCTCTGCCCTTCTAGCCTCCTATGATAGCAACGGAAGGATGCGCGGGGTCGAAAAGCGCAGTGTGCAGATAAGCAAAGGGGAATCGACACATTCGATCCCTTGCGCCGCCAGCAGCGGGGGCTATAAGCTGTTCCTCTTGAAAGATGGGAGTGAGCCGGTCTGCGTGGCGACGGCAATCGATCCTTTTGCAAAAATATTTTCCGTGACCTTTGTTGATTGGAATGGGGCTGTGGTATCAAAGCAACAGGTTAGCGCGGGTGACAGTGCTGCGCCGCCACCTGCTCCGAAGCGCGATGGTTATTTCTTCGTAGGATGGGATCGAGAGTTCTCAAAGATCAACTCCGATTGCATTATCGCCGCACAGTATAAAGCGAATGTGACGCCGACACTATATGTCAGTTCGGTTTCGGCTACAGCGGGCGCGAAAAATGTTGCGGTTCGGATCTCCGTCCGAAACAACCCTGGGATATTGGGGCTGAAAATCAGATTATCGTACAACGATGACGCTCTTACCTTGACGAAAGCTGTGAGCGGAGAGGCTTTTGACAATTACCTAACCATGACGCCGCCCCGTAAGTTCACAAGTGGGTGCAATCTGCTGTGGGATGGTGTAGAAATTCAGACGGAGGATGTTAGGGACGGAGATATTGTGACGCTGTGGACCCACTCGTAGTCCGGCATACTGTACTGCTGCCCCATAGATGTGGCAGGGTACAGTTTACGGGCCACTTCCTCAGAGCTAAGGTTCTTCACCGCATTCCACGAGAGGCCGTTTTCTTCAGCCTTGTGCAATGCCGTGATGACGGTGCTCCGGGCGCAGCCACAGCTCTCGGCGATGCGCGTTTTGTTGAGACCCAGACTATGAAGTCTGATGATCTCTTTGTAGTTGGTCATCGTGTTTTCCTCCTGTTGTTAGATTACATCTTTCGATGCAATTCCATTATACAGGGGGTGTCTGACCGGCGGCGAGAGTGTATGATTTCAGCGGTCAAGCTGCCTGACCTGTGCGGTCAAAGTGTCCGTCGGAGGGCGGCGTATTTAACTTCTTACGACAAAACTCTGCAAAAGTTAAGAAAAAATACAGAAATACGCTAAAATGTTGCAAAAAAATCCGAGCTGGCTATAATGAAATAAGCTTTATTGACCGCGCGGATGTGCGCGGCAGAAAAAACCGCGCACGTTTCAGGCGCGGACGATCAAGGGGATGATGGGCGCGAACCGTTGGAACAGGCAACGAACGCTCCCCGCGGCGGGGAAGGAGAGAAAAAAACAGGAATAGGAGGAACAGTCATGGACAAAAACAGGCAGAGCGGCTTTACGCTGGTCGAGCTTGTCGTGGTCATCGCGATCATGGGCATTTTGGCCGGCGTCGGCTCGGCGGCGTACTCGGGCTATGTGAAAAAGGCAAACGAGGCGGCGGACTTACAGCTTCTCGGCGCGGTGAATACGGCGTTTGCATCCGCGTCCTACGACGCGGGACAGTACGACGGCAGACCCTCCGGCGGCGCGGCGTCTCTGACCGAGGACGGCAAGGTGGAAAAGGTCATCTCCACCGTCGACCGCAACGGTGAATTCTTTCAGAGGTATTTTTCCGGCAATCGGGACAGCCGGTTTAAGCTGTATACGAACCTCGCGTACGACAGGGCGACGGGCACCTTCCACGGCGCGGTGCTCTCCGCGACGACCGGCAAGGACGGGAATATGGTGCTGCGCTATACCATCAACGGGAAGGACTATGAATTTACAGCGACAGAGGCGCAGTTAGCGGCGTTTCGCGCCTCGACCTTCGGCGGCAAAAGCATGACCATGAACGACCTCACCGGCAATGTGGGCGGAATGATCAATACCTTGAGTACTGCCCTTAACAGCGGCAACTACCTTGCATTTCTTCTTCAGAACTCCGGTCTGGACCTCGAAAAGTTGGGGATCAATTCTGAAAATGGCAAGTACAGCGAGCTTGATAAGCAGAGGCTGGCAAACGCGGCGCTGCTGCTGACTGCACGGATGACAACGGACAAAAACGAAGAAACTGGCGGTTTTCTTGTTAAAGAGGACTTGGTTGAAGCGCTTGCCTCCGGTAATACAAATTCTCTTGTAGATCTTGGCGATATCCCCAGGGCAATGAGAAATGTGGGAGCAATCTACGGCATTATGACCGCCTTTGCCCATTCCGAGCAAGCGGAGGACTGGGAAACGACCGTAGATGACAAAGAATACAATGCAGAACAGTATTATAACTATGTCAATCAGCAGATCGCCGCTGCCGCCAATAGCGGAAAAGATGGCGGAGAAAAACTAAGTGATATCCTTGCCGCGCTTGGGCAGCTTGGGGCGTTTGTTCAGGACGAGGTCGGCATGACGCCACAATTCATGGATTATATTACCGGCACGGAACAGCTGGATGAAAGCGCGCAGATCAACAAGGATTTGGACGGCTACATCAGCGCGATGCAGGCGCTCAGCCAGAATCAGGACGGTCTGGTTGCCGCCGGTATTCTGGAAAACGGCGCGGACAGCGGAAACATTTCCCCGATCCTGGACCTGCTGTTCGCCCCGCAGAAATGAAGCGCCCTCCCCCATCGGACAGGCACATGATAAAAACGACCCCCGTAAGCGATTCATTTGAATCGCTTACGGGGGATTTTTTGCTCGGATACGGGGAAGAGCGCCGCGCGGAACGCTTAGCCCTCCTCTGTGTAGCCGTTTGGATTTTGCACCTGCCAGTTCCAGGAGTCTCTGGCGCAATCCTTATAGTCGTATTCCGCCGTCCAGCCAAGGATGTTCTTTGCCTTTTCAACGGCGGCAAAGCTCAAGGGCACGTCGCCCGGCCGCGGGCCGACGATGCGGTAAGGCACCTTCCTGCCCGATGCCTCTTCAAACGCGGACACCAGTTGAAGCACGCTCGTCCCCTTGCCCGTTCCCAGATTGAAAACGTCATACTTGCTGTCCGTTTTTTCAAGATAGTTCAGCGCCGCAATGTGCCCCTTCGCCAGATCGACCACATGGATGTAATCACGAACGCCCGTGCCGTCCACGGTATCATACTGATCGCCGTAAACGCTCAGATACGGGAACTGCCCGAGCAGGGTGCGGGTGATGTAGGGGGCAAGGTTGTTGGGGGCCTTCTGACCGCAGTCCTCGCCGATGAGCCCGGAGGGATGCGCGCCGACGGGGTTGAAGTAGCGCAGAGAGGCAAAGCGGAAGTTGTCGCGCTGCCGCGCGAAATCATGCAGGAGCAGCTCGTTGAGGTACTTGCTGAATCCATACGGGCAGCAGACCTTGCCGACAATGTCGCTCTCGCGGTTCGGCATGGTCTCGGGCGTGCCGTACACCGTTGCCGAGGAGGAGAACACCAGCTTGTACACCTGATGCTTTTCCATTGCGTTGAGAAGATGAAAGGTAGACGTCAGGTTGGTGTCGAGATATCTTCCGGGGTCTTCAACGGACTCCGCGACGGATTTTAAGCCGGCAAAGTGGATCACGGCGTCAATGCGGTTCTCCGCAAAGACCTTTTCAAGCGCGGCGCTGTCCAGCAGGTCTAACTTGTAGAAGGCGGGGCGCTTGTTCGTGATCTTCGCAATGCGGTCGATCACCTCGACCTTGGAGTTGCACAGATTGTCTGCAATGACAACGTCATATCCGGCGTTCAGAAGCTCTACCACCGTGTGGCTTCCGATAAAGCCCGTGCCGCCCGTCACCAATATCGTCATGGCTCATGTTCCTCTCTTTTCCGTTTGTTTCTTGCCGATTTCGCGTTTTTTGCTCAAAGCAATCCCTTCTGCTCTAACTTTGACATATACCAGGACTTTTTGAGGCTCTTTTCGTTGGCGTAGGTATAGACCACGGTATCCACAAGCGTGAGATCGCCGTTGTTGTCCCGGATGAGCGTTTCCATGGCGCGGATGACCTCGTCCATCTTCCCGTCGCACTCCTTTTCCAAGGCGTTCGCCCGGGAAAGATAGCCCTTTGCCATCTTCGCAAGCTGAGTCGTTGTCCGCTTTTCCGCGGGGAGCGCCAGATACTCCGCTTTGGCGTCGGCATACATCGTATCGAGCGCCAGCGTGTACTCCTCGCGCAGGACGTAGACCTTGGCGATGAGCGCCGACAACTCCTTCTGATAGCTGCTTTCCGCGCTCTTTTCGCTCTTCTCGCCCGCGGCCGTCGCGTCCGGCGTCTCAGGTGCAGCGTCCGTTTTGCCGCCGCTTTCCGGGCGGCTTGCCGGGACAGCGCTCTCCGCATCGGGTTGGGAGGGTTCCCCTCCCCCGCTGCCCGTCAGGCGCTCCATAAGCTGCTCCTGCGTCATCGAGCCGTCGCGCAGCGCCTGCCGCTCCTCCTCCGTGACCTCGCGCACCGTGACCTCGCTCGCCGAGCGCACCGCCTCTTCGATCATCTGACGGTTTTCCTCCAGCTTTTCCTCCAGCTCGTCCGATGTGTGCTGCGTCGCGGCATGGATCGCTTTTAAGTTGTCGCGCTGCCACCACAAAAGCCCTGCCAGCGATACCGCCAGCAGCACGAGAACGGTGCAAAGAATGGTTTTTCGACGTTTCAAGCTGTTTCCTCCGCTTTTTTGCGTGTTTCCTCCCCGCCTGCAAGCCTTCCGCCTGCTTACGAGACTGCGGCCGCCCGGCCGTTGACCTCCTCCGGGGAGGCATAGGTCGGGACCATCTCCCGCAGCATGGCGATCAGCTCCTGCGGCGGGATGTCGCGGGTGACGGCTTCATCCAGCCGCAGCAGGTCATCCATGATGACGTCCTTTGAAATGTCCTGCTGCTGTTCGATGAAGATCTTCTCGTTGCTTGTTTTGGAGAGCGTTTCACTGCGCATCAGCAGCTCCTCATAGAGCTTTTCTCCCGGGCGCAGGCCGATCTCCTGAATGGTGATATCCTTGTCCAGCTCCAGCCCGGACAGGCGGATGAGGTTTTCCGCCAGTTCCAGGATCTTCACCGGCTCGCCCATGTCCAGAACGAAGATCTCGCTCCGCTTTGCCATGGCGCCCGCCTCGAGCACCAGCTGGGCAGCCTCGGGAATGGTCATAAAGTAGCGGATGATGCGCTTATCCGTGATGGTGACGGGGCCGCCCTCCTGGATCTGCTTTTTGAAAAGGGGCACAACAGAGCCATTGGAACCAAGCACATTGCCAAACCGCACCGCACAGAATTCTGTGGGGCTGTCCGTCCTGCTTTGCAGGATCATCTCGCAGAATCGCTTGGTCGCGCCCATGAAGTTGGTGGGATTCACAGCCTTATCCGTGGAGATCATGACAAACTTTTTGACGCCGAACTTCTCCGCCGCCCGCACCACATGATAGGTGCCGAAAATGTTATTCTTGATGGCCTCCTCTGGGCATTCCTCCATCAGCGGGACATGCTTGTGGGCCGCCGCATGGAGCACGATGTCAGGGCGATACATCTGAAACAGGCTGTAAACTTTTTCCTTATCTCGCACGGAGGCGATCTCCACCCGCAGGTTCAGCCGATCGCCCCATACACGCCGCAGCTCCTGCTGGATATCATAGGCATTGTTTTCGTAAATATCCAGAATGATGAGCTGCTTGGGCTGATATTTGGCGATCTGACGGCAAAGCTCGCTGCCGATGGAGCCGCCGCCCCCGGTCACAAGAACGGTCTGACCCTGCAAGAAATTCAGCAGGACCGCCGTATCCAGCTTGACCGGCTCTCTGCCGAGCAGATCTTCTACCTGCACATCCTTCACCGCCGCCATGCTCACCTCGCCGTTCACCAGCTGGTAAATTCCCGGCAGGCTCCGTACACGGCAGCTCGTTTTCTGGCAGATGTTCAGGATCTCTTTCTTATCCTTGGCAGACGCTGCGGGAATGGCAAGGACGATCTGTGTGATCCGCTCCTTTTTGACCATCTCGGGGATCTTCTCCCGCCCGCCGACGATGGGCACGTTCCCGATGTACTTGCCCTGCTTGCTCTTGTCGTCGTCGATGATGCAGCAGACATGGCTTTTTAGCTGCGGCGTGACGGAGATCTCCCGCAGGAGCATTCGCCCCGCCTCGCCCGCGCCGATGAGCATGACGCGCTCGCCCTCCTGCCTTGCCTGACGGGCGGAGCTTGCGAACATCCGCAGAAAGCGGAAGGTGCAGCGCCCGCCCACCAGCAGGAACAGCTGGAACAAAAGCTCCATGAAGAGCACGCTCCTCGGCTGGTGATAGCCGAAAAGCGCCGCTGGCACATGGAACGCGCAATAGGCGAGGACGACGGATATCACCATCTCGGCGACATCATGGGCGCTGACGTAGCGCCAGAGATAGCGGTACATCCGGCGCGGCCAGAAGACCGCCGCCGTGACCAGGAACTGAACGGGCAGAGCACGAAACCACGGCTCAAGATATCCGGAAGGCACCTGCTCAAAGTCGAAGTCGAAGCGCACCAGCAGCGCAAGACCGCCCGCCACAATGATGAAAATGGCGTCCATCAGGAGGAAGAGCACCGTCTGGACGGGTACGCTTTTTTGAATCGCTTTCATACTATGCCCCCATGGATCTGCGGTAAAAGGCAGTCTCTCCACTGCCTTTTACCGTACTCTTTTGAATTCTCCGCTCAGCGGAGGGCGACGCCGTCAGACGCCTCGCAGATGTTCTTCCACGCCCAATGGGTCTGGGGGACATCCGGGTACTGGCGGGCATTCTCGTAAGACTGACCTGCCATGCAGCGGCCCAGCAGACGGTTCAGCAGAACGGCTGCCTGCGCGCGGGTGATGTGCTGATTGGGGGCAAACTGCCCGTTGCCGACGCCGTTGACCCAGCCGAAGGACGCCGCCGTAGAAATGGCATCAAACGCCCAGTGGCTGGCGGGCACGTCGGTAAAGGTCTCTCCGCTCGCGGAGACCTGGGTGAAGCGGGCGCAGATGGTGACAAACTCGGCGCGGGTGATGGACTGATTCGGGGCAAACTTGCCGTTGCCGACGCCCTCCACGATGCCAAGAGAGGCAAGGGCATTCACCGCCTCGGCGCACCAGAGCGTGTCGGGGACGTCCGTAAAGGTGGATTTGGAGGAAACCTTCTGCTCCTTCAGCAGGCGGTAGAAGATCTGCGCCACCTGTCCGCGGGTAACGGAGCTTGCGGGAGAGAATTTGCCGTCCGCCATGCCCTGCATATAGGCGACGCCCGGCTCGGTGTTCAGCTGCTTGGCGATGCCGGTCACATTGGGGTCGGCGACCATCACGGCGCGAACGGACACGCTGCTTTCGGGCATGGTGAAGGCGTAGACGCCGTCAGACTGCCTGCGCACGGGAATGTCGTTGCCGCTCACATCCTTGACCGCCAGATCGGAGAGGACATAGCCGTTCGACGCGGCGCTGTCCCGGATGACGGCGGTCTCACCCTTGGGCAGGGTATTCTTGTCCGCGCGCAGCGTGTTGTTCGGCACAGGCTCCACAACGACCTTGTGACCGTCGGGCGTGGGCACGACGGGCGGATTCACGCCGCTGTCCGAGCCGGTGGTGTAGGCCTTGAGCGTCACGGTCACGGTATAGAGACGGCCGTTGTCCCGATAGGTCACGCGGTTGACGCGGTCGACCGTGAGGTTCGCGAAGGTGGAGGAAAGGCTCTTGAGCGTATCCTTGAAGGCGCTGTCCACGCTGTCATAATACTTCTCAACGTACGCATTCCACGCGCTCTCGCCCTGCCGGAACGCCTCGGCGCCCGTGTCCACGATGGTTCTGAGGCCGGTTCCGGCGAAAATGCTCTCCAATTCGCCGTATTTGCTGTCGACGACGGAGGCAAGCTCCGATGCAAGGGGCGTGCTCATCGTGCCATACCGGCTGGAGGAGGCGCTGAGCGTCCGCTCCACGCCGTCGGCATCGGGACCGGTGATGGTCACGTCGACATAATAGGTCGTGGCTGCCAGCGCGGTCTGCGACAGCAGCGTGCACAGCACCAGCATCAGTGCCAGCGTTCTCGCAATGTTCCGTTTCATGTTCATCTTCATCCTCCATTGTATAATAAGTTGTAAGAATCACGTTTCTACTTTTTCAGACAATGCCCTCAAGATGCAGCGTCTCGCTGTGCAGCCTGCCCGGCAGGGCGCTGTGATGGGTGGCGAATACCGCCGCCGGATACGCGCCCGTCAGCTCTGTCAGCAGCCGTGCCTCCGTATCCTCGTCCAGCGCCGAGGTGATCTCGTCCAGCAGCAAAAAGCGCGGGGCGGAAAGCATCGCGCGGGCGATGGCAAGGCGCTGGCGCTGTCCCGCGGACAGACCGCCCCCCTCTTCGCTCAGGACGGTTTCAAGGCGGTCGGGCAGGTCGCGGACAAAGCCGCATTGCGCCCGATCCAACACCTCCCAAAGGGCGGCGTCATCCGCCTCGGGCTTTGCCAGCAGCAGATTTTCGCGAATACTGCCGGAAAAGAGCCAGGGCGTCTGTGGGACATAGCCGAACAGTCCCCGCACGGCAGCGGAGCAAGGGAGCTCCCCCCGCTCGGTTTCAAGGTATACCCGGCCCTGCTGCGGGTGGTACAGCCCCAGAATAAGGCGGAAAAGCGTGCTTTTTCCGCTCCCGGATATTCCCGTGAGGCAGGTCCAGCGATCGAGCGGCAGCCGCGCGGAAAAGTTCCGCAGGACAGGCTGATCTTCACCCTCATAGGAAAAGGTGACATTTTCAAATACGATGGCGCGAAAGACGTCGTCCTCCGCCGCCGCTTGTCCCGGCGCCTCCCCAGGCAGGGAATACAGCTCATCCAGCCGCGCCTCCGCCGCGCGGACGGCTGCCAGCCGGGACTGAACGCCCGACAAGCCCGTGAGCGGGCTTTGGAACATCGCGAGGAGCTGTAAGAGCGCCGCAAGGTCGCCGAAGGAGAGCCTTCCTTCCCGAATGGCGATGCCGCCCCAGACAAGAAGAACGGCGTATCCAAGCTGCAATACGGCGGAAAACCCGGTTCCGACCCCCGTTGAGAAGACGCGCAGGCGCTTGCGCTCGCGCAGCCACTCCTTCTGCCGTCCTTCAAAGCGGCGGACAGCCTCCTCCCCCGCCGTCATGCTGCGCAGAAGCTCCGTATGCTCCAGGATCTCCTGCGTGCAGCCCGTCAGACCTTCCTCCGCCTGACGCACGCGCAGATGCCGCCGCGTCAGATACTTTCGCAGCAGCCGCCCGCCGGCGATCGCCAGCGCGCCCGCGCCTACGACCGCAAAGGCAAGGGGGATATTGACGAAAAACAGCGCGGATGCGGCGCAAAGCAGCCGGATGAGCTGCCCCGCCACCTGGGGGCGGCCGACGACCCGCCATTCGCAGACGGTGTAAGCGTCCTGCGTCAGGCGGCTGAAGACCTGCCCGCTGTGGTAGCGGCTGTATGCCTCCGCATCCTTGCTCAAAAGCGTATCAAGCGTGTCGCGCCGCAGCGATACCGCCGCGCGGTCGACCGTCCTGCCGGAAAGCAGGTCAAGCCCGCCGGCGAGCAGCGGGAGAGCCAGCGCCAGAAACAACAGCACCCAGCCCCACGGACTGCCGCCCTCATCCAGCACCCGGCGGCTCACCAGGGCAAGCGCCGCGATGCCGAACGCCTGCGCGGCGATGCCTGCATACAGCAGCGTGAGCGGCACTTTGTACGCGCCCGCCGCCTTTTTCTTCGACTGACTCATCTCATCTTCTCCCGCGTATCAGTCCCCTCCGTGCCCGCTGAAGGAATCGCAGCAGCCTCAGCAAGGGGCGACGGGCGGGAAAGGTATGGACCCAGAAGTGTTCATAAAGCCGGTAGGGCCGGGATCGGGCGGTCTCCTGCCAGCGTCCCTTGCGGCGAAAGGCGGTGACGTACGCAATGATCTGCGCCTCATCGACCTGCTCCCCTTCCCACTGAGCGTCGCCGCAGCAAATGCAGGTCTCTGGCGCACACAGGCGGATGACCCGGTGCAGAATATAGCTGCCGTCCGCCTTCTGATAGAGGGCGATATCGCCCGGCTGTGCGCGGCGATCGGGCCGCGCAAGGCGCACCATGTCCCGCCCGCCGACAAGAAGCGGCCACATACTGTTTCCTGTTACCGGAAGGAGCGCTTCTCCGTGCGCGAGCTGCTCATCGAGCAGTTCGCGCAGCTGCGCCATGGGGATCTGCCGGACCTCCATCTTACAGACCGTCCACCGCGCCGACGGGTCTCAGCTTGTCAAGAAAGGCGGCTGCGTCTGCCTCCGCCTGCTCCCGCTCGACCGAATACACGGCGCATAAGGCGTCTCCAAGGCTTTGGAGCGTCTGTTCCCGCGCCAAAAGGTCCCATAAAAATGCGCCGGTCTCGTTTACGGAGATCATCCCCGGAAACGCTTCGGCAGCCGCCCCCAAAGGGACGATGACCGACATATCTGCGACCTGACGCAGGATAAAACTCTCATTTCTTCGCATATTCCCTCTCCTGTTCTGCGCGCGCTGCGGTGAAGATCGCGTCGCTGCGGCAAAGGAGCGTTTCCAGCGCATCCCCCGTCAGACGCTTTTTGGCAACGGCAGCGGCAGGGCCCAGATCGGGTGTGCGCCGCTGTGTGCCGTGACAGTCGGACGCAAGGAAAAAGGATTGCCCCTCCCTCAGCAGCCGAAGGAGTTTCCACCGCTCCATGGGATGCAGCAGGCATCCGGCGCTGAGCTGGATGGGGACGTTCAGGCGATACAATTCCTGTATGTGCTCTTTCTTCTGCCGCCCCAGATACCGCTCCAGATGCGCCAGCACCGGCGTAACGCCGCTCTGCGCCGTCAGCGAGTAAAGCTGGTCGATCATGCTGCCGCTCCAAGGGGTGAAGGGCAGTTCCAGCAGCAAATAACGGCTCGAACCGAGACACAGTGCCTCAAGATCGTCCCAATGGTTCATATTTGGCATCCATGCCACCTCTGCACCCAACACAAGGTCAGGAAAAGGTTCGGCGGTTTTCTCCATCGCTGCGGAAAGATGCTCCCAAGCGGCTTGACGACGCGCGAGAAACTGCTCTATGCTCTCCCTGTCCCGATGAAAATGGGGGGTGAGCGCTACACCCGTAACGCCCTGCGCTGCCTCCATGCGGAGCATTGCAAGACTGGCTGCCGTGTCCGGCGCGCCGTCGTCCATGCGGGGCAGAATATGGGTGTGAAGATCGGTCATGGGATGCTCCGTTCCCCGCTGTCCGGCTTCTCCTGTCCGTATCCGTAACCGTAGCCGTGCCCATAGCCGTAGCCGTAGCGGTGGCGTCGATAGCCGTATTTCCGATATCCGTAGTATCCGCTCTCCCGCGGCACTTCATTAAGAACAAAGCCGAGGATCTTCGCGTGGGAGCGCTCTAACTGCTCCACCGCGCGCAGGACGCTCCCGCGCTCGGAAAGACCCGCGCGCACCACGAACAGCACGCCGCTGCTCTCAGGCACCAGAACGCAGGCATCCGTCACCAGATTGACGGGAGACGTATCGAGAATGATGTAATCGTAGTTTTTCTGCAGGCTGTCAAGCAGCGCTTTCATGCGGGAGGAACCGAGCAGTTCCGACGGGTTGGGCGGCACGTCGCCGGCAAAAATGACGTCAAGATCCTCAATGCCGGAATCATGGATGGCCTTTCCAAGCAGCTCTGGCTGGATAAGCAGGTTGCTCAGTCCTACCTTTTCCTTCGCGGACAGGAGCCGCGCCAGCTTGGGACGGCGCAGGTCACAGTCGATCAGAAGGACGCGCTGCTTCATCTCCGCATAGGAGATGGCAAGGTTGAGTGCGGTGATGCTCTTTCCTTCGGATTGCATGGCGGAGGTCACGATCAGGACCTTGCACGCCGTCTCGTCCGCCAGGGAAAAAGTCACGTTGGTCCGCAGGGTCTTGTAGGACTCACGGATGAAAAAATCGCTCTTTTCCGAGAGGATGTTTTTCCGCTCCACTTCCATGATCGCGGCAGTATCCGGCGCGTCGTGCCGCCGGGATCTCCACAGAAGAGAAAAATGCTTTTTTTTCATGTCGCCTTACCTCTCTCCGCCGTGCTCATCGGCTTTTTGTGCGCTGAGACCCGCCTTTTTCCGCTCATTCTCCGCAAAGGAGGGGATCTGCCCCAGCATGGGCAGGTCGAAAAGCTGCGTCAGGTCTTCCTCGTTCTTGATGCGAACGTCCATCAGATACAACAGCGTCACATAGATGACCGCGAGAAGCAGACCCACCGCGCAGCCCAAAAGGGTATTTTTCCGATAGCTTGGGGTGTAGCGGCTCGTGGGAACCTTGGCATGGTCGATGATCTTGGTGGAGCTGCCTTCGACGAATTCCTCGATCTCGCCGGGGGCGACGGTCGCCACCGCGTTGGCGATCTTCGCCGCCATCTCCGGATCGGGGTGGGAGATGTATACTGAGAACAGCTCGGTCTCATCTACCTGCGCCGTCGTCATCATGCCGCGGATCTCCGCCGCCGAACAGTCAAGTCTCGCGCTCTTGACGACCTTTTCCAGCACGGTATCGCTGCGGATGATGTTGACATAGGTGTTGACGAGCTGCTGAGAGGTCGCGAGGTTCGCCGCGCTGATATAATCCACCTGCTGATTCGCCTTCACGTTGTTGACGTAAATGGTGACGTTGGCACGATACAGCGGCGTAATGAAATTGGCGGTGTAGATCAGGGAGATCCCCGCGGCGGCAAGTGCGCACAGCAGGATCAGCCGCCACCGCCTGAGGTAAAGCAGCAGCAGCTTCCAAAGGTCGATCTCCAGAATGTCGCTGGATCGGTTGATGTTGGATTCGTTCATGGTTGTATTTCCCTTTCTGTCTGCGTTTGGACAGATCTTGAGCGGGGCTTTCCGCCCCTTTTGGCGAGAGACCGCCTGAATAGTCTAAAGGCGGCACAAAAAGCCGCATATCAATCGGTACTCTTTGTGCCGCTTCCGTCCACTGGCAGCGGGCAGCACGGCGTTTGCGTACTGCCTCCTGTCAATCGATGGCTTTGGCTTGATCCGGAAACAGTCTCTCCCGGACAAAATAGGCGGCGCTGTCGTCATTCCGGCAAATCAGTCGGAACACGTTCGTCTCCCGCAGGAGACGGTCTGCCGCGGCAAGCAGCCGGTCCATATCCTCCCGATGCAAACGGAAGGGGGTCTGGCTCAGCAGCAGAGGTAAAGCCTCCGCCGGAGTGAGCGGCTGTAAAGCGTTTTCCTCCCCCTGAAAGAGGAAGCAGATCGCGCGCAGGGGCGCGCTGCGATTCTGATGCAGCGCCTCCTTGCCGGACCATGGCGTGCCGTAGACCTGCCACACACCGCTTTCGCGGCGCAGGGCGGGCTTGTCGTCGTTGAGGATGGACGCGCCGAACAGGCGCACCCATTTTTCCGTGTGGGTGGATTTCCCCGTGCCCGGCGGCGCGGAAAAGCACACAGCCTGTCCGCCGTATTCCACCGCCGAGGCGTGGAGCATCATCCCCTCGTGGGACAGAAGCCCCACGGCAAAGCAGTCGCCTGTGGCGATGTACTCCGCAAGGTCCTCCGTTTCCAGCTCGGGACAGAGCGACAGCGCCTCCGCGCCGCCCACGCGGATGGTGATATCCGCCGCGCCGCCCCGGGCGGAGGTCCGATAGACCTCCGCCTGGGCAGCCGTGCGTCCCTTGGGGGACATTTCAACGATCAGATCAGCGATTCGGTAACGCATCACTTTTTGGAGATCTTTCCGTTCTCACCCCAGTAGGTGCGCTTGCTCGTGACGCTGGCAACGGTGAAGGGCTTGTAGCCCCATTGCTTCAAGGCAACCTCGTCCTCTTGCGACCCCGGAGCGGCCAGCGCCTCCAGCGGCGCAAGCAGGATCAACTCGGCGGACGGAGCGATATAAGGTTTTTTTATCGTTTTCATCATGCTGATTCACTCCGTTTGCTGCTTGATGCCTAACTTGTCCAAAAACTTGTCAAGGATCGCCTGCTGCGCAGTATCGAGTTCACCGGGGTTCTTCCAAGCGTCCTCGAAGCTCCACTGTTTCGGTTCGCTATCCTGCGTTCCGCCGTTGTTGAAGGTCGCCTGCGCGGTTGCGTCGATCTGCTCGGTATAGTCATTGGGCTTATCCTTCTTGAAGGAACGCATCAGGTATGCCTCGAAGAGATAGGCGTCACCACTGCAAACGACTTTGCTATCGCTCGCCTCTCCCTCATTGGGCATAGGGGGAAAGACCGTACCGGCAGTAAACTCATAATTGGCTTCGCCGAGCTGATTGCCTTTTTTATCCTTCAGGGTGAAGCCCAGCTTCGTCAGGTGATTCTTTGCCTCGGCGTCGCCTTGGAACTTGCCGATGAAGAATAGCGCGCACTTCGGCGTGTCGCCGGTGGTCAGCTCAAAGCGGTAGCCGGTGACGGAGATGTTGAAATGGTGGAAGGACAGAGTCGATGTACCGTTTTCTTCGCTCAGAATGGCAACATAGCGATCGTTGGTATCACCCGGCGTCTGGTAGGTCGGGGCGCAGCCCGTCACCGTGCCGACGATCTTGCCCTTCGGGGCGGTAGTATAGTCCGCCTTTGCAGAGCTGTCCATGCCGTAAAGCTTATAGCCGTTCGTTACCGAGATATCACCTGTCACCGTGCGGCCGTTCAGGTCGAGATAGAGACTCTTGTTGCTGACGCTGATAGGTTTCTCGGTGGTGTTGTGCAGCAGCTTGATGTAGTTCGTCGGAGCGGTGTTGTTGTCCGGCGAGTAGGCTTTGACCGCGGCTTCCAGGGTGGAATAGGTGTCCCCCTGCGTGCCGTTGTTGATGATCGCCGCGACATCCTTCAGCCATTTGCCGCCGCAGGTCGGGCAGGTGCAGTAGGGGATGGTTTGGCCGGCCTCGGCAGTACTGGTTTCGGTGTAGCCGCCGCCATCGGCGTTTTTCAGCTTGGCGGCGGTGATATCTACACCAATATATTTATTCGATTCTTGGTTGAACTGATAGGTTTTATTACTTGTACCGGGTGTGCCAACTTGAGCATACTTACCAGTTTTTTCACTGGAAGTGATATTGGCACCCGTTGCCGTCGTGTAAACAGCGCCCGCAACTGTCAGCACGCCGTTTACATCGACCTTAGCATCAGCAATCCCTCGGGACCCCTTTCCAGACGGTGAATAGCTTACCGGGCAAATTCCGGAAGATCCGAAAGATTTGCTACCCCATACATAATCCGGACTCCACTCTGCATCATCATAAACATACAAGGACGCGGTAGACGCAACCTTCAGCTCTGCATCTTTGGCAATTAAGACTGTTACCCCCGGCAAAAGAGCTGCGTCTTTTTCGATGGTTGTTGTTCCATCTGTTATTACGATGTCCACATTGTTATTGATTGGAAGCACGTAGTCTTTAGAGTCGAAAGTTGCAATACCCGCGAGAGACATAACAATACTATTGAGAGAAGCCTCGCCAGAGATTGTAAATACCATGCGGTCCTGTGCAGGGATATACCTCTTTGTAAATTGCCCATTTGCTCCAAGTTTAAATAGGCCGTTCGAACCAACAAACGGAATTGTTACGGACTTCGTTCCGACAATTTTGGCCGTTACAGAAATGTAGGTATATTCGTTTGCGCCCGCATTAAGCGTTAGCGCAGCTTCAATATTCTGCACATAATACTGCGTAAACGGGAACACTTTCTGCGCATTATTTGCCATGTCGCCCGTTTTTGAACCACCACGCCAGTCTGTAACTTGATAATATTCATAGACATTTGCGCCGGAGTTGGCCGTTATACTGCCGTCGCCAGTTATATAGCCCCATGCATAGAGGTTGGCACCGTTATTGAGCATAATGCTGCTGCCTTTCTGCATTTTAATCAGTCCATAGGCTCCGGTTGGCTTGCAGCATTCCCGACCAGAACTGGTAAAGTGTTTTCCGCCAACACTGATCGCGCCGCCGTCGACTGTGATGGACGAATCGGGCGCCATGGTAAGCGTTTTATAGGCTTTCTGTGCTTCCGCTGCCGTCGTATACGCAGGGGTTGTGGTATACAGCGTTCCTGCCTCATCAAACGGAATCAGCAGTGTGATTCCAGCCGGAATAGTATAGCTGCCGCCGATAGAACCATCGGTCGCCAAGGTAATCTTGGACTGACCGTTTGTCTGTGCATAGGTGACCGCATCGCCCAGATCGTCAAACGGTTGTCCTCCGGTTTCAAAGAGGGCTGCCGTTTTACTTGCGAACCGCGCCGTGACGGTGCAGTCACTTTCGATATTCAGGGCGGTGGTTGCCGCAGTCGCGATGCATTTGCCTGTGGACAGGTTATACCAGCCCAAGAACTGATAACCATCCGCCGGAGTCGCCACTACCTGATAAGCGGTCATGGAGCTTTGCGTGTTGCTGTATTCCTCGGTAATGAGGTTTCCGTTTACGTTATAAGTACCGTTTTCAGCAGGCACGAAAGTCGCAGTTGCATTGACATCGCTTACCAGAACCACGTTGGTAAGGGTGATCTTCGTAGGAGCTGTCGTGCTGCCGGACTTGATGTAGACCTTGATGCTGGCGTTCTGCGCAAGTTCCTTGGAGAACTTGCCGTTCTTGGTGACCGCCGTACCGTCCACCTGAATGGTTCCGCTATTTTGTTCAATAGCATAGTCAAAAGAAAGGGTTGCCGTTGTCGACTTCTTATTTGTAATTGTCAGCGTGGAGCTGTAGTCCGTACTACCGCAGCTTCCGCCTGTGCTGGTGGCGGAGCCGACGATCTGCGTGCCGCTAGCGCTCCACGCATTCTCCGCTTTACCGCTAAAGCTCAAGCCGATGCTTTCATCGGCTAAACCGGTCACGGTTCCGCTGGTCGCCGCCAGCGCCGGCAGCGTCATCGCCGGCAGCATCGTCAGTATTGTGACAAACGTCAGGAGCAGCGACACAAAGCGCCTGCCAATTCGTTTAACCATTCCGTCGTCCTCCAGTTTTTTTCTCTTTCTTTCGCAATTCGCCGTAAATGCTGATGCCGATCCCCAGCGACAGCAGTGCCCAGAGGTGGGAAACATGCAGGATGCTGTCCGTTCGGTCCGAGAAGCGGAGCGTCTCGGTCACGAAGCGGAAAATGCCGTAGGAGATCATATAGATGGGGTAGATCATACCCCGCGCGCTGCCTGTCACCACCTTGCGCCACAGGCGCGAGAGCAGGAGGACATAGAAGAGCAGCTCCAGCTCGCGCGTGGGGAAGCGCAGATGCGTCAGCCCCTCGATGGGGATGTGCGCCCCCAGACAGCATCCTGAAATCATGCAGTTCAGGCGGGCGCACATCAGCGTGAATACAAGGCAAATCGTGAACACATCGAACACATCCGCTGTTTTCTGCTTGGCAAGCTTCGCCACGCCCCAATAGAACAGGGGCATGAAGAAGACGCCGCCGAACAGGCTCATATTGCTGAAATTTCCGGTTTCAAACAGCGCGAACACCTTCACGCTGAGAACGCCGAGAACCGTGTGCAGCACCGAAAGGAGCAGCACAGAAAGCCAGCGCAGATGCAGCCGCTCGCGGCAGCGGTGAAGCCAATAGACGTTGAACAGCGTCCCGCAGCCGAGCAGCAGCATAAGCGCGTGGTCAGAGAGCCAAGTGAGCAGAGGCATGTTTAGTTTTTGGAATTCAGGATGGCCTGCAGCAGGGCAAGGGTCTGGTCATCGTTGAATGCGTTGGAACTGGAAATATCGAACTTGACGCCGTAATTCTTCTGGCTCTCGCTGATGACCCGCAATGCGCTGAGGTAGCCATCCATATCCGCCGAGACACCCTTATCATTGGCCTTTACGTATCCGGTATAATCTCCTTTCCCGTCCGTTTTCTCAGAAGTATCATCCGTCATTTTCCCTAACAAGGTGAAAACATCCCCAAGATTCTTGGGAGGCGTTTTCATTTCGGTCTTAAAGTTTTCACTGGCATAAGTGGAGTTTGCATAGCCGGTCATGGCACCGTACATCAGTGCGGCCGTGGGCAGCGCACCGTATTTCGCTATAACAGCCTCTTCTCCGTTTTTCGCTCCTTCCCATTTACTTGGGTCAGTCATCGTAGTCAGAACATCTTGTGCGTTCATGTCCTTTGCCTTGGAGGCAACATAAAGGACGGTGGCGTTGGCGATCTCCGTGTTGGTGAAATCCTTCGATTCTTCTTTTCCAATCGTGTCCTTCAGAAATTTTTCGTATGCTGCAAATTCCGTAGGATCATCTGCTTTTCCTATAAATGGTTTCAGCATTTTAACCGCATCATCACCAGTGCTAGTACCAAACCACTTGGTAAACAGACCGGTGAGGTTGTTCATGGTATCAGCCAGTGCGAGTTCGTGACCGCTCAGGTTGGAGGCTTTGAAGTTGTTAAGCAACGCCTTATGGTCATCCGTCAATTCGATGTCCATAGTGACATTCACGGGCAGGAAAATATTTCCGTATTTTTCGACGTACTTATCCGTGCGGTACTTGACGGAAGTTGCCCAATCAGAGCCAAAAGCGTCGGACAGCCACTTTTCAACGGTTTCCTTGTTGCCGCCGACAACTTCCTTGACGGAAGCGCCGCTCTTGGTGACGGCCACGGTGCCCTTCACGCCGGGGTTCTCATACTTGCCGATCTGACCGGCGTAGATGATGTTCTTATACAGGGTCTCGTCCAGACCCTCGTTGGTGCGCTTAATGTAGCCGCCGTAGCCCACCGTGCCGACGCCGGCTAAAATGCCGATGATCGCGATGACCACAATAAGCTCTACCAGCGTAAAGCCTGCGCTGCCGCGCAGTTTGTTTCCTACTTGCTTTTTCATGTTGTATCCTCCTCAATATATTTGTTTTCTTTTTGAGAATTATATGAACAGATGATTACTCTGTGGTTTCCTATTCTGTCTTCCAGTTCAGCACGCCGTAGCCCACGATGCGCGAATCCCCCAGAGAGTAGCGCTGGACGGCGACCCTGCCGCCGCTGTTGCCCTCGATGGTGTAAAGGAAACCGCCCTTCACGCACAGCACCGCGCCGACGTGGTCGGGGTCGCTGCCCCCGTCCCAGTCAAAAAAGACGTAGTCGCCGGGGATGGGCATATTGTTGGCGTCATTGGGGTTGCGCCACTTGTTTTTTTGCGCCTTGAAATCCGCCATGCCTTTGTCCACGTCTGCGAATCTGGGCGGATCGCCGTTGATGGAGGCTTTCTGCTGATCGGCTGCCCACGAGAGGAAGCAGCCGCACCAGGGGGTGTATTGGTTCCAGCGGGGGTCTCTCGCGTAGCCGCCGATGTACCATTCGGAGAAGTAAGTGTAAGTGCTGTCGCCGCTTTTGATCTCTCCCCTGCTGTCGTACTGGTCGGCAAGCTTTTGCAGAAACGCAAAGCGCGCCGCCTTTTCCATCTCGGTCAATGTAGCGGAGTCCGGCAGGGTCGGCGGGTCTTTCAGGATATCTTCCGCCTCTTCTCTGCCGACGCTGTCGCCCTCGATCCCGGTGCGGCAGAAGACGGAGGTGCTGTAGCTGTGCGCCGCGGTCGCGAAGGTGAAGGTCACGAGGCTGCCGTCCAGATCGACCCGCGCGCCGCGCAGGTTGTCCAGCAGCACCTGATCGCCGCTCGTGCCGCTCGTGAGCGTTCCGCTGTTGTAGCGCAGCAGCACCGCGCCGGGAGTGCCGTCGGCAGTCTTTCCCTGTAGCTGCCAGCCGTCGGAGAGCGGCTCCACGCGGTAGATCTTGCCGCTGGCGGAGAGATCCTCCAGCGCGGAGAGCACGATGCGCACGGTCTGCTGCTCGCCCGCCTCCTTCTGCGTTGTTTGATGCACCCGCAGTCCGAGCAGCATCAGCGACGCTGCGGCTGCCAGCACGATGGAGCTGACAGCGACGGTCACCAGCAGCTCGACCATGGTAAAGCCGCTGTTGTTTCGTTTCATCCGCTCGCCTCCCCTTCCGCTGTCAAGTGGGTGATGGTGTAGGTGATGTAGTGGTGCGTGGCCTTGCTGACCTTAGCGGTGTACTTTATGACCTCTTTGGTCGTTCCGTCGGGCAGCGTTATCGGTTGTTTCTGATGCGGGGTTGTGGGACACTCAAGATCCATGCGGATCTTTGTCTCGATGCGAACGGCGTCGTTCGCGTAGGTGAGGGCAAAGGTGTAGAATTTGACGTCTGTATCAGTGCCATCAGGGGTCAGGGTGCAGCCGCCGACCAAAGTGCTCAAGCGAGCAACGTATGCAGCCTTTGCCGCAGCCCTTGCCTCATCTTCCGAGTCGTATTCCTCGGAATCCCGCAAGGAGCTTACGTCCTCCGCCAGTGCCACGAATTTTTCGATCTCGCCCTCCGCCTGATAGAGCTGCCGCGTCTGGCGGATGGAGCGCTCCTGCGCCTGATAGTTTTTCAGTGCCGCGGTGCAGACGGACACGGCGACGGCGCACAGCACCAGAACGACGATGAGCACATATACCAGCGCGTAACCGCCGTTGTCTTTTCGGAGCTTTTTCATGCGCCACCGCCTTTCGGCACCGCGCGGACATAGGTTTCCACTTTAACGAGCGGCTCCGTGGGCTTATCCGACACCGTGACATGGTAATAGGGGTTGTCGCCGTCTTTTTCCGTTTTGACCGTCACATTGGGGAACGCACCTGCGCGGTAGTTATCGCTTGCCTCCGTGACGCCGTTCTTCATCAGGGTCTCCACGGCGGTACGGACGTTCAGATGGGCTTCCATTACGGCCTGGCTGTGGGCGTTGATCCGTCCTGCCAGAATCAGGCTCGTGCAGATGGGCGCGGAGATCAGGCCGATGATGGCGATCGCCACGGCGACCTCCAGCAGCGAAAAGCCCGCTGTTCTCTCTTTCCCGATCTTTTTCATGCCTTGTCTCTCCCAATGGGTCAGTTGAAAATGTCCGTCTTACCGGTCGCGGGCGGCGTTACGCCCGGTTCCTCATAGGTGTTCTGAGCGGACGGCATCAGATACAGCGTCAGGGTCATCTGGCCGTCCAGCAGCTTCTTTTCGCTGTCGTAGTTGAAGGTGGCATACCGGATGGAGGTAATGCGCTCATCCGTTGCCAGCGCGTGCACCATGTTCTTGAACTCCTGATAGGAGGCGTGATAGTACACCGTCAGGTTCAAGCCCTCAAGGAGTGCGCCATCGCTCAAGGCCTGCATCGGCGTGATCTCACCGAAAGAAAACTCGATGTCGCCGCCGCTCCCGAAGCGCTGAAGGAAAATATCGTGCAGTTTCTGGGTGTAGCCCAGTTCCTTACTGCCGGTCCCCAGCGTTTTTTCCAGATACAGCAGGTAGAGGAGCTGATCCTCTTCCTGCATCCCGGCGGGGAACTTGTCGTAAAGCGCGGCGCGGCTTTCCTCGATCGCGGCCTCTGCCGGCTCAAGCTGATCCTGCACGTCCTTGTACATCTCGTTTTCGACGATGGTGGTTTGCAGCGCGGTGATCTGAGCATTTAACTGATCCCGCTCCATGACGTAAGCTTCACTGCGGGGGCGGTAGCCCAGAACATACACCAGAACGGCGACCAACAAGAGCAGGACTGACAGGACAGCCTTCCAGTTTCTACCGATCACTTTCACTGGCCCACCTCCACTTTCTCCACCTTGGCGTCGCGATCCAGACCCTTGCGCGTCTGCTCCGCCTGGATCAAGGACTCGTCATAGGTCAGCACGACCGTCAGGTAATAGCGGTTGTCGGCAGGCTTCTGCGTCTGAGAAGCGCCGGTGTTGAAGATATCCGGGATGCCTGAGCCGCCGGTTTGATTTTTGAGTTGATTCATCAGGATCCACATCAGCAGATCGTTTTCATCCATGCCCGTGTTGCCGGAGGTGCCGGATGTACCGGAGGTCTGCTGATTCTTCCGCAGCAGCGCGTTGACCGCGGCCACAGTGGCGGCATCCCGCTGGAACGCCGCGCCGCTGTTGATCTCCTTTTGGAGCATCGCAAGGTCGAGCGCGGTGTTGACCGAGCGGAGCTCGCCCATTTCCTTGGCAAGATGGAGCGCAAGCTTGCCACTCAGCGTCTGATTCTGCCGAATGAGCGCGATCGCTGCGTTGACATTCGTCTTGTTGTCGGTCAGGATATTCAGCAGGTTCGGCAGATATTTGTTCAGCATCACATCGTCGCTCTCATAGAACATGCGGTGCTGATCGGCGTTTTTCCAAATGTCGTCAAAGATCTTGTCGTACAGGATCTGGTCCTTTTCCTCACGGGCGATATCCTCGCGCATCAGCAGGAAAAACTGATACATGGCGGCAGGATCGTTTTGCAGCAGCGAGCGCAGCGCCGCCTTTTCCTGCGCGGCATTGGCGCTCTTGAGCAGGCTGTCGAGCGGGAAGGAATACTGCTGCACCGGGCCGTAGACGGCTTGCAGCGCGTCCAGCTGGTTGGAGTTCAGGTATTGCAGGCTGAGACGCAGCTTTGCAATATCGGCAGACTCAATGCCAGAAGCAGAGGACGTACTGCCGCTGCTGGGCGTGGTAGGCGTGACCGGCGTGCCGGAATTGCCGGGACGGCTCGGAACGCTGGGGGTGCTCGGCGTGCTCGGCGTCGTCGTGCCGGGGTTGCTCGGGGTGACGGGCGGGTTGGGATTGCTCGGCGTGCCGCCGGTGCCGCCTCCGGGGAGCAGACCTTGCAGGAAATCAAGGTTATCGGGGGAAATGGTCATGCCGACCTTCTCCATCATGTCGGCGTAGCTTTCGATCTTCTGGATGGTCGCTTCGTCAACGCCCGCGGCACGCAGCAGCGGGAGCACGTCCTTGATCATTTTGCCGGTGATGCCGTTTGACGCGTTGGGGAACAGCTCATCGAGGGAATAGCCGCCCTCGGTGGGAGGTTCTTCCGTACTGCTTTCCTCGGTACCATCCGTTGCGCTTTCCTCCGTGCCCGGCACGGGGGACTCCTTCCCCGCTTCCTCGTACAGCGCAGCGATCATTTTGTCCGGGGAGTAGGCTTCCCGCGGGCCGATGGTCAGGCTGGAAACGGTGTTGAGGGTCATGAAGGGCACGTCGCGCAGCGCCACGAGGAAATAAGCGGCGTCCTCCTTGCTCTGGAAGGCGACCTGCGCCGCAAGACACAACTCGGTCGTGCTCAGAGCGGTCACCGTTGACTTCTTGGGGAGCTTTGCCTCCAGCTCGCCCAGCACCAGTTCAAGGTTGTCGTTATATGTCCGAACGGAGTCGAATACGGTGTCCCAGTCGGCGCTGTAAGCGTCGTACATACTCGAATAGTTGTGGTAGTTCTCCGCGCAGCCAGCATTCTGCTGGGCAAGCGCCGTCAGGCGGTCCTGCTGTGCGCGCAGACCGTCCAGCTCCGTGCTCCACGACAGCTTGGAGGTCAGCAGCAGCAGCACGGACGCCGTCAGCGCCGCGCCGCCAAGGAACACAAGACCGTACTGCCACGCGCGGTTGATGGGTGCGCGCGCGCCGGTGATGTGGTTCAGCTCCGGGTCGCCGAAGTCAAGGGCGGTGAGCGCCGCGCCCTGACAGAGCAGCCACTGCGCGCCGTAGTCGGTCTCCGCCATTTCGACGGGGACATTCAGCAGCGACGCGAGCGCCGGGGCAAGCCCCGCCTCCTTCGCCTGACCGCCGGAAAGCACGGCGCTCGTCAGGCGGGCGCGGCCGGGCATGGCGGAGAAGTAGTCGAGCACGATGCCCGCCTCATTGAGGTCGTCCTGCTGGGAATAGCCCCGCTGCAGCAGACGCTGCAGCTTCACCTGCCCGTTGTGAACGAAGGTCAGCAGCAACAGCTCGCTCTCGGCGTTGATATAGAGGCAGACGCCGTCGTCCGTATCCGCGGAGGACTTCGCGTGCTTTGGCAGGGCAAAGTCCGCGTCCACGGCGGTGGCGTGGCTGTGACCGCAGAAATCGACGGCGGCAACGCTCAGCCCCATGCTGTTGGCAAGGGCGTAGTAGCGGTGGAGCATCGCGCGCGGCACCGCCCAGAGCTGCACGCGCAGATGACGCGCGTCCTCGCGCGCCTCAACGCCCACGCTCTCCCACGAAAGCTGATACTCGCCCGGGTCGATGGGGAAATACTCGTCCATGTTCGCCAGCAGCATCTGACCGAGGCGCTGCTGCTTTTTCACCGCGGGGACGGTGACGCTCTCGCTGATGACCTGCGTGGAGCAGAGCGAAAAGACCACCTTACGGCAGCGGCGGAACAGCCCCTGCCGCAGAACCGGCTCCATCGCGTCCCGCAGCGCGTCCAGCCCCACGAGCTGACCGTCCTCGACCGCGTTCGGCGGCGTGGGCAGGATGACCCGCTCGGAAATGGCGTCGCTGCCCAGCGTCATCTGGGCGATGCGGATCTCCCGCTCGGTGATCTGCACCACCAGCGCCCTGCCGCTCAGCTTTTGCTTGCTCATAAGTGTTCCCTCCCGGACTGTGGGAATGGCACAGCCGTCCCGAAGAACGGTTCTGCCCCTCCCACAGGCTCTTGTTTTTCTCTCGCGGGCAGGTCCGCGCCTGCCCTTTTCTCTCCCGTGTTACAGCCCAAAAAGACCGAGATACGCCGCGATGAGCCGGTCGCCCCACAGCGCCGCGACCCAGATGCCCGCGGCAAGATACGGCCCGAACGCCAGCTTGCGGGGCGCGCCGCGTTTCATGCGGACCGAATGGATGATCGCACCGGAAACGCTGCCGAGGATCATCGCAAGCAGGATGCGCTGCCAGCCGAGCAGCAAGCCCGCCGCCCCCATCAGCTTCACATCCCCCATGCCAAGGCCGTTGCCCTTCGTCACGAACCACAGCAGGAGGAAAAGAAGGCTCACGGAGAACATCCCGATGAGATACGTTTTCCAGTGCGCGGTATCGCCTGCAAGCTGCACCGCGCCCAGCAGGAAGATCGCAAGGTTCAGCCCGTTGGGGATCTCGAAGGTGCGCCAGTCGATGAGCGCCACGACCGTCAGCAGGGAGAAAAGCAGCGAATACAGCACCGCCCGCAGCGGCTCGGCCTGATACAGCCACGCCGCCAGCAGCCATGCCCCACCGTTCAGCGCCTCCACCACGGGGTACTGGGCGGAGAGCCTTGCGCCGCAGGCGCGGCACCTGCCCCCCTGCGCCAGCCAGCTTGCCACGGGAATCAGCTCATACCAGCGCAGACGGTGGCCGCAGGCCATGCAGTGGGACGGCGTTTTCACGAACTCCTCTCCGCGCGGCAGGCGGAAGATCAGCACGTTGCAGAAGCTGCCGACGCACAGACCCAGCGCCGTCCAGAGCAGCAGCAAAAGACAGGTCATGGGGGAAACTCTCCTTTTTGGTCAGGTCAGGGGTGTCCCCCGCCCGTCCGGGTGATAGGGATACCGGACGGGCAGGGCGTTGTTTCAAATTGCTTGGGGATGATGTAGGGGTGGATTAGCCCTTGGAGGGGTACTTCAGCGTCCAGCCGTCGGCAGGCGTCCACACAGCCTGGTTGGCGTCGCTCTTGAACGTGTTCTTAGACAGATCGTAGTAAGGGGAAATGTCAAGAGTCTTACCTGCATCTTCCGCAGGGTCAACCGTAAAGGTGAGGCCAGTACCAGACGCAGCCTTGTTAACGGTAATGGACTTAATATCCTTGAACTCAGCGTCTTTGACGTGCGCATCGGTATAAGCAAAGACGACGGCGGTCTTGATGGCGTCCAGCTGAGCATAGTCAGCGGCCTCGTTGGCCTTCTTGATGTAGCCGGAGTAAGCGGGAACGGCGATACCGGCGAGGATGCCGAGGATCGCGATGACGACGATCAGCTCAACGAGGGTAAAACCGGACTTGGAACCAAACTTTTTCATAGGAGTTTTCTTCCTTTCTTTGTTTTGCGTCGGATTTTATATCATCGCCATGCGGCACGGGCCCCTATCTCCCACGCCAGAGGACACGGCTTGGATATACGGATTTACAGGTATTTGTCGAAGGCCTTGGTCATGTTGATCATCGGCAGGTAGATGGCCAGCACGATGATGACGACGAAGACCGCCATGAAGATGATGATGGCGGGCTCCATCAGGTTGAGGAGCTTTTTGGTGGCCTCCTCGACCTCCTCATCATAGTAGTCGGCGACCTTGCCCATCATGCTTTGCAGGTCGCCGGTCTCCTCGCCCACGCCGACAAGATTCGACACCATGGGCGGAAAAATACCCGTCCGCACGAGGCTCTCCCGCAGAGGCGTGCCCTCGGCGACCATGCCGCGCGCGTCGCGGATGGCCTCCAGATAGTAGATGTTGCCCATGTTGCTGGCGGCGAGGTCCATGCTGTCCGTCAGCGTCAGGCCCGAGCCGATCAGCACCTCCATCGTGCGGCAGAAGGTCGCGCAGGCGGTTTTCACCGTCAGGTTGCCCACCACGGGCGTCTTGCGGGCGAGCCAGCCGAAAAAGTGCTTGCCCTTGTTGGTCCTGTGAAACAGGATGCCGCCCACGATCAGCGCTGCCAGCACCAGCAGCGGCACCCACCACCAGGACTTGAACCATTCGCAGACCGCCATCACGCCCTGCGTGAGCTTGGGCAGCTCCGCGTCCATATCCTCAAAGGTCTTGAGGAAGTTGGGGATGATCTTCGTCATCATCACGATCAGCACGACGATCATGACCACGATCAGCACGCAGGGGTAGATCATGGCGCTGGTCACCTTGCTCTTGGTGCGCTTGCTGCGGTCGAAATAAAGCTCCATCTGGCGGAAGGATTCCTCCAGATTACCGGAGGATTCGCCCGCGGCGACCATGTTCACCAGAATGGCGGGGAAGATCTTGGGATGGCGGCGCATGGAAGTAGCAAGCGATTCGCCCTTTTCCACGTCCGCCTGCATTTCGCGGATGGCGGCACGGAGCTTTTTATTGCCGGTCTGCTGCCCGAGCATGGAAAGCACGGACGCGACCGACACGCCCGCGCGCAGGATGGACACGAACTGACGGCAGAACACCGCCATGTCCTTCGCCTTGGGCTTGCCGAGGAACGGGATCTCGATATCGCGGTTGAGGGTGGTCTGCTCCTTAATGTCTAAAATCGTATAACCGGCGCCGCGAAGGGAGCTTTTCGCGGTCTCGATGGACGACGCATCCAGAGAGGAGCGGACGCGCTTTCCGTTTCGGTTGATCGCCGTATAGTTGAATCCGGGCATGGAGCCGCCCTCCTTTCTCAGGTCTGCCGCCCTGTCTTGAATTTATCAGGCTCGTTGGCGGCGGCGAGGGCAGTCTCCAGCGAAATCACGCGACGGTCGACAAGATCCTCCAGCGCGTCGTCCAAAAGCTGCATCCCGTACCGCTTGCCGGTCTGGATGGCGCTGACGATCTGGAAGGTCTTGCTTTGCAGGATCATGCTGCGAATGGCGGGGGTGACGACCATGATCTCGAATACCGCCGTGCGGCCGCCGCCGATCTTCGGCAAAAGAGTCTGGCCCACGGCACACTCCAGCACGTCCGCCAACTGGATGCGGATCTGGTTCTGCTGCTCGGCGGGGAACGAGTCGATGATACGGTCGATGGTGTTGGCGGCGCCCTTGGTGTGCAGCGTGCCGAACACCAGATGGCCCGTTTCGGCGGCTGTGATGGCGGTGGAGATGGTCTCCAGATCGCGCATCTCGCCGACCAGGATCACGTCGGGGTCCTGACGCAGCGCGGCGCGGAGTCCCGCGGCAAAGCTGCCGGTGTCCGCGCCCACCTCGCGCTGATTGATGATACATTGATCGCTCGCGTGCAGGTATTCGATCGGCTCCTCCAGCGTGATGATGTGGCGGCGCTGGGTGTGGTTGATGTGGTCGAGCAGCGCCGCGAGCGTGGAGCTTTTGCCCGAGCCGGTGGGGCCGGTGACGAGCACCAGTCCGCGGGGTTTATCCGCCTGCGCCACCACCACGGGCGGCAGGCCCAATTCCTCGGCGGTGGCAATGCGCAGCGGCAGCAGGCGAAGCGCCAGCGACGTCATGCCCCGCTGACGGAACACGTTGCAGCGCATACGCACCAAATCGTGATAGGTCACGGCGAAGTCCGCCTCGCCCATTTCATGAAATTCCTTGAGAAGTCCGGGCGTGATCAGCTCCTGCACATAGGCGGTGGTATCCGCCTCGGTCAGCGGGACCTCCCCAAAGTTGGTCAGCTCGCCGTCCAGTCGAAAAACGGGGGGCTCCCCCACCGTGAGATGAATGTCGGAGGCGTTGCGCTCCAGCGCGTCATGAATGAGTGTTCCCAGGTCGATCATGCGCCGTCCTCCAAAGGATGAGTTTCTTCCGCCACATTTTCAACGCTGATGCGCTGCATCTCGCTGATGGAGGTCGTTCCCTCCAGCACAAGGCGGCGGGCGCTTTCGCGGAGGGTGTGCATCCCCTCGGCGATGGCAGTCTCCCGCAGCGTGCCCGTGTCGCAGCGGTGGGAGATCATCGTGCGCATACGGGGCGTGATCTCCATGATCTCGTAAATGCCGATCCGGTCGAAATATCCGGTACCGGCGCAGCGCTGGCAGCCCACCGGCTCGTAAACCTCGGCGCTGTCCTTCTCCTTCGGCGTCAGTCCCAGATATTCCAACTCATGCTCTAAAAGAACGTGCCGCCGCTTGCAGTTGGGGCAAAGACGGCGCACAAGGCGCTGGGCGATGATGCCGGTCAGCGCGTCGGCGATGAGGTAGCTTTCCACGCCCATGTCCAGCAGGCGCGTGACGCTGCTGGCGGTGTCGTTGGTATGCAGCGTACTCACCACAAGGTGACCCGTGATGGACGCCTGCACCGCGATGGACGCCGTTTCCCGGTCGCGGATCTCGCCGATCATGATAATGTCGGGGTCCTGACGCAAAATGGAACGCAGGGCGTTGCCAAAGGTCAGGTTCGCCTTGGGATTCACCTGCACCTGATTCACGCCGTCCACGTTCGCCTCCACGGGGTCCTCCACCGTGACGATGTTCACCATGTCGCTGTTAAGCTCGTTCAATGCGGTGTAAAGCGTGGTGGATTTACCCGAGCCGGTAGGTCCGGTGACCAGCACGATCCCGTTGGGATGGCGCAGGATCTCGTCGAATTTTTCCAGTTCCGACCCCGTCAGGCCAAGGGCGCGCTTGCTGCGGCGCAGCGCTTTTTTCTGCGTCAGTCGCATCACGCACTTTTCGCCATAGACCGTGGGGAGCGTGGAAACACGCACATCGTATTCCCGGCGGTCCACCAGGATGGAAAAGCGGCCGTCCTGCGGTCTGCGCTTTTCGGAAATGTCCAGATTGCTGAGGATCTTAATGCGCGCGATGATGGCGGGCAGCAGCTGCAGGTCGTAAGTGGCGGTGGTGTACAGCACGCCGTCCACTCGGCAGCGGACCCGGACCTTGTCCGGTCCGGACTCCACGTGGATATCGGAAGCGCGTTGGCGCACCGCCTGCTCCACAAGGGAGTTCACCAGCACCACCACGGGGGAGGCGTTGACATCCTCCTGAAAGACCTGATCTTCCAGAGAGGCGCTCTCCCGCTCGTTGGTCTGGGTGTAAAGCTCGGCAGCCTCCTGCATCTCCTCGCTGCCGTAGCAGCGGTCGATGGTCACGAGAATGTCGGATGTTGTCGCTAAAAATGGCTTAATGCGACACTTGCTGGCAATGGCGACCATGTCGCGCCCCTTCATGTTCATGGGCTCGTTCATGGCGACATACAGCGTGCCGCTGTCCTCCGGATCAAACTGGAAGGGCATCATTGTATATGTACGCAGGATATCCGGGCGAACCGCCTGTCGGACATCCATGGGGATAGTCATTTCGTAAAGGTGCACCACGGGGGTGCGGGTCAGCGAGGACAGGGCTTCAATGACCTGTTCCTCGGGCAGGATGGCGCGCTCCAAGATCAGTTCACGGACGGACTTGTTCGTTTCCTCCTGAGCACGACGCAGCTCGTCCGCCTGTTCCGCGGTCAAAAGCTGCTGTTCCAGCAGGTATCGCAGGAGCTTTTCGTTCATGCGCGCCCTCCTTTCTCTTGTTTTTCGGGGCAGAAATTATTTTTGAATCAGTGCTTTTCAAAAGTGTGAGACGACAGACCCGCCAGGCTCTCAAACGCGAATGAGCCGCTGACGCGCCTAACGTCTCTTTTTTTATGCTCCCCCTCCCCCGGCGGGGCG
>ERZ773242.294-NODE-294-length-62366-cov-11.612492_pt1 | contig 62366 bp, 49 predicted proteins | sample MGYA00511077_ERZ773242 | MGnify/ENA primary metagenome ERZ773242 (study PRJEB29015, sample SAMEA2737754) | human gut metagenome | biome: human gut; feature: human-associated habitat; material: faeces | place: China | collected 2012 ... | reverse complement strand
GAGCCATCATCGGTAAACCTCGGAAAAGCAGGCGGGATTCCGCTGCCGCCGGCCGATTCGCCCGTCGGAGTGTCCGCCGAGCAGTTACAGCGCAAGCCGGGAGAAAGTCCCGAAGAGCATATAGCACGAATCACGGCGCTGCTCAACGCCGCGGCCGAGGCGATGGCCATAGCTGCGATGGAACACCGACGCAGACTCGAAGAACAGAAAAGAAGAGCCAAAATGAAACTGTAACCTTAAAACCGAGAAACCATGAACGACGAAAATAAGATCGACCTCTCGATTGAGATGTATGAAGACCTCAAGGAAACGCTTGTCAAAGCTATCAAAAACGCTAAAGCAGGCGGCGCAGGAAACACAGGTTTGGATAATATCCAGCTGGAACGGATCGAACGGCTGATAGAGGCCGCAGAGCTCTCGCAGGGGCAGATCGCACAGCTGCTCGAACGCCTGCAACGGCATACGGCCTTGCCCGGAGTAAAAACCGAGCAGGAGCGGGAATTTACCGACAGATACAACACGTTGCTGGCACAATTGGCGGGCAAACTGGGGACAATCAACCACGAGAACCAGCATACGCATACATTGATCGAGCAGGTCGGGCAGGCCGTCGAAGCAGCGGCAATGCCCGAAAACCTGCCTGTGCAGGAACACCGCCACACTTATACGCTCGACATCAAATCCTCGAAAACCGCGCTGGTAATATTCGTTATGGCAGTAATAATTGCCCTCCTTATTGGTTTTATTTACCGGATCTCGGTAAGCAATCAGCAGTTGGCCGCGAACGACCTGAAATACCGCTACGTGAAAATGCGGGGTGAGATCAAGGAAAAGGAGCTAATGGAGTTGGAAACGATATTCAGGGATGAGCAGCACACGGCCATACGCGATACTGTCCGAAACCAAGTCGAGCGGTACGAAGAAGGCGTAAGGCGGCGGGCTGAGCAGCTGGAACAGGCTTCAATTAAAGAGCGGAAAGCGTATAAGCTACTTCAAGATGCAGAGCATCTGAGAAAAAAGTAATTATTCTTAAAATCTCAAATCAGATAAGTATGATTCATAACTGTAAAATACCCAAAATACAGGATTGCATTTTTTTTCGTATCGAAGATACCTAACAAGCAAAAATTTGTATATTTGCCGTCGCAAAGGTTTCCGAATCGCCGATTACGCGATGAAGAATGAAAAGGGAATGCAGTGAGAATCTGCGACAATACCCGTTGCTGTGAGTTCCTGCCCCAAACATGGGGCGCAAAAGGTTTTACAATCTTTGCCACTGGCCGCAAGGCTGGGAAGGCGTAAAACCGGAACAAGTCAGAAGACCTGCCGATGCATTTATAAGATTTGCAACCTGCGGGTGTACGGGTGAAAATCAAAACAGCGATTTCCCCCTGCATCCGGCATTCCGGTCTAATACGAGGCTTCCGACAGCCCTACGAAAGGTGTAAATCCGTTTTGAATTTCTGTTGTGCCGTATCCCGAAAGGATACGGTTGATTTTTTATTTGTCAAACTTAAAATACAACAGGAATGAAAAAACTATTTACCCTTTTGGCAATCGCCCTGTTCGGCGTTGCGATGTGGAGCTGCTCGTATGACGACGACGATTTGTGGAAAGCGGTTGATGACCTCGATTCGCGCATGGAAGCTATGGAGCAAGCCATGAAGAGTGCTAACACCGATATCGATGCACTCCAAAAACTGGTCGATGCTTTACAAAAGAATGTAACTGTGACCTCCGTCATCAAAAATAATGACGGATACACAATTACATTCTCCAATGGTGAAACCGCCACGATCACCAACGGAAAAAATGGAATTGATGCTCCCGCTATCTCGGTGAAAAAAGATGGCGACGGCCTTTATTACTGGACGCTCGATGGCGATTTCATACTGGTCGACGGCGAAAAGATCAAGGCGCAGGGTGAGGACGGCGCCCCCGGACAGAATGCCGTGTCTCCGAAATTGCGTATCAATACCGAAACCAAGGAGTGGGAAATGTCGATCGACAATGGTACTACATGGACTTCGATGGGTGTCAGGGCTGAAGGAACGGATGGCGATTCGATGTTCGAGTCGGTGGATACGGTCTCGAACCCCGGTATGGCGGTTTTTACGCTTGCCGACGGTGGAAAACTCGAAATTCCCATGCAAGGTGCGTTGAATCTCGCGATTTCCGCAAAGAGAGGCATATTCGTTTACGATGAGACGCAGACCTTTACGATCGAGAGCAAGGGTGTCGAACGGATGACATGGACTAAACCCGACGGATGGAAAGTTTCGGTCGAAGGCAATGTACTGACGGTTGTAGCGCCGGCCAAAGCGAACAGCTATGCAGAAACGGAGGGTGTGATCGCCTTGATCGGAATGGCCGGGAATTCCTCGTGCATGGCAGAACTGACAGTAAGTGCGGCGGATACGCATAGCTATACAATAACCTTCGAGGGTAGCGACTGGGCCAAATGGGTCGCCTGCAACTATAACCCCGGAAAATATTCAACGACACAATTAGGGAGTCCAGACGATTATGCCTGGGTCGATGAAACCACGCAGCTCACTACTGGCCGTCCTACCGGCTTCATGAACGGATGGGGCTATCCTTGGTTCGTATGCTCCTATAATTCCAATTCGCTGGATCAGAGTAAATATGGCAATTATTTATACGATCTGTATGTGTACAATCCCGACGGAGTAGAGGATAGTATGACAGGCGGAGGCCGCAATGGTTCCGATAATTTCCTGACGACATTCGGCTATTTGGATTTTGACTTTTCTTACGGTGATGGACGTCCCATTCTCGAATTTGCAGACAACAAAGCACGGACGATCCGAAGCCTGTACGTCAATTCGACCTGCTATTTCTACTCGGTTGCCACCTCCGGCAACGGACTGTCGCCCGAACTGACCAAAGACGTAACCTTCTACGCTACGGGGTTCGATGCCAACGGCAAAGAAATCAAAACCATTACGATGATTTTCGCTACGCCCGAAGCCATCACGAAAACATGGACAAAATGGGATCTTTCCGAACTGGGGCCGATCGTTTCGCTTCGGCTGAACCAGGCTGGCGGCGCCGATAACGGTTACGGTTACTCGCTGCCTGCGTATTATGCAGTGGATGACATTACCGTCGAGTGGTAGCGTCGCTGCTGCGTCATCGATTGGCAGAAATGGAATCTTTCCGAACTCGGAAAAGTCAGCCGCATCGAATTCAACGTCACAGGCGACAGCGATAACGGTTATGGGTTCAGCCAGCCGGCATATTTTGCGTGGGACGATCTGGCGGTAAGGTTCGAATAACCGGCCCTCGTTTGCGACAACACCCGGAGTGCCGGGATAAGAAAATCCCGGCACTCCATTAATTAACAAGCGCTATCAAGAAGTGAAAAGAATATCGGTAATTTTGATACTGTTCCACTTTCTCGCCTGCGGCACTACGAATGCTCAAGATGCCGAGAATAGACAAATCCCGGATTCGGTCCGGATACTGGCTATCGACGAGGTGACGGTGCTTGGGAGACAGAACAGGGCGGTCGTCCCGGCACAGATCCTCTCCGGCGAGAAACTGCAAAGGCTCAACTCACATTCCGTATCGGATGCGTTGCGCTATTTTTCCGGTGTGCAGATAAAGGACTACGGAGGTATCGGGGGGCTGAAAACCGTCAACATCCGTAGTATGGGCAGCCAACACGTGGGGGTATTCTACGACGGCATACAGATCGGCAATGCCCAGAACGGGACGGTGGACCTCGGTAAATTTTCGCTTGACAACATGGAATTGGTATCCGTTTATAACGGCCAGAAAAGCGACATATTCCAGTCCGCACGCGATTTCGCCTCGGCAAGTGCGGTATATATGGTGACGCGCAGACCTGTTTTCGAGAGCGGACGCAGAAACCGTTTCAATGTAAAACTCAAAGGCGGTTCCTTCGACCTTATCAACGCTTCCGCCCTTTGGGAGCACCGGATCAGCGAAAACCTTTCGTCGTCGGCCAATATTGAATATCTGAACACTTCCGGCAAATATAAATTTCGCTATCATAAGGATGGCGGCTATGACACCACCGAAGTCAGACGCAACGGGGATGTCCGGTTTCTTCGCGCCGAGGCTGCTCTTTTCGGCAAGGTAAAGCGCGGAGAATGGCAGGCGAAAGGATATTTCTACAATTCCGAGCGAGGCTATCCCGGTGCAGCCGTAAAAAAGGATTACGGTATTTCATTACTGAACGAAGACCGGCAGAAAGACCGTAATTTTTTCTTTCAAGGTTCCTTAAGGCAAGAGGTGACGGATCTCTACAGCTATAAAATCCAAGCCAAATACGCCAACGACTATATGAATTACGTCATGCCGCCCGAAAGTACCGTACAACCGATGGATAATCACTATTGGCAGCAGGAGGTTTATATTACGGCTGCCAATCTGTTCGCTTTCACCCCGTGGTGGACAGCGAATCTGTCCACAGATTTCCAATGGAACAAACTCGATGCAGACGGCACCGATATGTTCAATGCGCATTTCATCGAACCGAGGCGCTATACGTTGCTGGGAGCCATAGCCACATCGGTCAACCTCAAACGATTCAGCATGCAGGCAAGCCTGCTTTACACGTATGTACATGACCGGAGCGCTCGGAGGATGGAAACAGCGCCGGATAAAAACGTATTCTCTCCCACGGTAATCGCATCGTACCGTCCGTTTGAAAAGATCGGCCTTGATATAAGAGCCTTTTATAAAGAGATATTCCGGATGCCGACCTTCAACGACCTCTATTACGTGCAATTGGGCAACCGGCTTCTGAAGCCGGAATACGCCACACAATACAATGTGGGGGTTGTCTACTCCAAACGATTCGGCAAAGGAGTGCTGTCGACGCTCAATCTTACGGTGGATGCCTATTACAACGAGGTGAAAGACAAGATAATCGCCACCCCGACCTCCAACCAGCTCGTCTGGACAATGGTTAATCTCGGATATGTGGAGATACGCGGTGTGGATGTGACGTTCAATCCCTGTTTCAATATAGGCGGCGTGGCATTGGACGCCCGGTTGAGTTATACTTATCAGAAGGCACAGGACTTCACTAAGGAGAAGGATGAAGGTTGGGAGGAAACCGTTATGGACGGATATGGCGACCAGATACCCTACATTCCGTGGCACAGCGGCACCGTGATTCTTAACGCTTCCTATCGAAAGTGGGATTTTAATTACAGTTTTATCTATACGGGAGAGCGATATATGCTCGGAAACAATACTCCGGTCAATTATATCCAGCCGTGGTATACGCACGATATGTCGCTGTCGCGAAATTTCCCATTCAAACACGCTCAGCTTCGTATCACCGCGGAGGTGAATAACATTTTCAACCAGCAATACGAAGTGGTTAAATGGTATCCCATGCCGGGAACCAATTTCAAGATTATTCTAAGTCTTACATTATGAAGGGATTTTATTTAAAATGGCTTACAGTCTTCATCGGCATTCTCATCCTTGCGGCTTCCTGCCGCAAGGACGATCCGGTATTACCCTCCGAGCCGACCTTGGTGAATCCGTGGGAACAGGTTGCTGGCGATATATACGGATTTTTTCTGCTCAACGAAGGCAATATGGGAACGAACCAGGCTTCGCTCGACTATTACGACTATGAGACAGGCGTTTACACGCGAAATATTTACGGCGAACGCAACCCTTATGAGGTCAAAGACCTCGGCGACGTGGGAAACGACATTCAAATCTACGGTGACAAACTCTGGGCGGTTATAAATTGTTCCAATTATGTCGAGGTAATGGATGTCAATACGGTCAAACATATCACCAAAATAGCGATACCCAATTGCCGTTACCTCGCATTCAAAGGCAAATACGCCTATGTGAGTGCCTACGCAGGCCCCGTACAGATAGCACCGGATGCCCGGATCGGATATGTGGCCAAAATCGATACGGTAAGCCTTCAGGTCGTCGATGAGTGCATTGTAGGTTATCAGCCCGAAGAGATGGCCATTGTGGGCAATAAACTCTATGTCGCCAATTCCGGCGGTTACCGTGTCCCGAATTACGACCGTACCGTGTCGGTTATCGACCTGAAAACTTTTACGGAAGAGAAAAAAATAGATGTCGCTATCAACCTTCACCGGATACAGCCGGACAATTACGGCAACCTGTATGTTTCTTCCCGCGGAGACTATTATGAAATACCTTCCAAAACATTCATAATCGACACCTCAACTGACGAGGTTGCATACGAGTTCGAAGACCTACCCAATACACACATGACCTTGTGTCGGGATTCGCTGTTCCTTTACAGTACCGAATGGAGTTATCTGACAAACGATTGGACGGTATCCTATGCCATCGTAAACACGCGCACACGGGAGATCGTTACGCGCAACTTTATCAAAGACGGCACCGAAAAGCGTATCCAGACACCTTATGGAATCGCCGTCAACCCAAACACCGGAGAGTTTCTGGTTACCGATGCCAAAGACTACGTCCGTGCCGGAACCCTGCACTGCTTTGGGCCGGACGGCATACGAAAATGGTCGATAAGCACCGGGAACATACCGGCACATATTGTTTTTACACATAAAAAATTGCAACCACTGGAAGAGTAACTTAACACACTTGAATATGAAAAAAAATTATGAGCGAATCGTTTTATTGCTTCTATCGGCGTTGCTTTCGGTTGGATTTCTTGCCGGGTGCAGCGACGCTGATAACGGAGACGACGGTTATCTCCTGAAAAAGGAAGACATCTCTGTGAACCGGCCCGACGGGGGATTTAAGGCTCTGGTCAACCAGCCTTTCCGGATCGAAGTGAAAAGCGTTTCGGATGAGGGCGTTTCCTATGAATGGTCTCTCGGCGATTCGAAAATAGCCGATTCGAAGAATCTGGAATACACCTTCACTTCGTTGGGAACATTCACCCTTACGTTGCATGCTAGCCAGGGAACGACCACCTTCGACTATGATTTCGAGGTCAAAGTAACCACCGATTACATACTCAAAAAGGAAGATATAACCATTGAAGAACCCGAAGGAGGATTTAGAGCCAAGGTCGACCAACTGTTTCGGATAGAAGTAACCAGCGTGTCCGACGACGGTGTCTCTTACTTATGGTTCGAGGATGAGGAGCCGGTCGCTCAAACCAAGAATCTTGAGCACATGTTTTCACATGGCGGCGCTATCGGCTTGAAATTAACAGCATCGCAAGGGGATATCTTCTTTGATTATTATTTCACTGTTTTTGTCGAATATGCTCCAATCGACCCGCCTGCGGAAGGGGCGAATCCCTATATCACCAAAGTCTTCGACTACATGCCGGCAGTCGGACAATTTACCAATACGCTGCCGCTGTACGAGGAGGGGGATACGCAGGAGACAATGAATCAGAAAGTATTGGACGCCATCGGCAATAATAAACGCGGAATGATCACCCTCGGCGGATTCGGCGGCTACGTAACGGTCGGTTTTGACCATACAATCCAGAATGTCGAAGGCTTGCGAGACTTCCGGGTTTTAGGCAATGCCTTTTATGCAAATGCCAATCCCAATCCGGATGCTCCAGAGGGCGGAAGCTGTGAGCCCGGAGTAATTATGGTGGCCTATGATCCCGACAATCTCGGACCGGACAACGTACAATGGTATGAAATACAGGGCAGCGCCCATGTGGATCCTACCAAGGAACCGTGGTATGAAATGGCGAAGGTCAATGGTAACGATGTAAACATTTACTTCGATTACCGGATAACCTATTACCGTCCCGACAGCGAACCGACATCGAGAGACGAATGGGATACGTATATAAAATGGGAGGATAATCAGGGAAATTCCGGCTACAAAATGAAAAATCAGTATCATTCACAACCGTATTATCCGCTTTGGGCCGGAAATACGCTGTCGTTTACAGGCACATGCCTGCCTCAGAATGCCATTGACGAAAGTGGTTCGGGAACCTATTTCGTTCTTTACAAATTCCGCTATGGCTATGCGGACAATGAAATCAACAGCTATGACGACTCGTCGATCGATATAAGCTGGGCTGTCGATGCGAGCGGAAACAGCGTCAACCTGCCGGGAGTCGATTATATAAAAATATACACCGGTGTCAACCAAGAGAACGGTTGGCTTGGGGAATGTTCGACCGAAATAATGGGTGTGGAAGACCTGCATTTGCTCAAAGAGGAAATACACACAAGGCGATAAAGACCGAAATAACAGGCAATTCAAGTTTTCTGAACTTCGAAAACTCATTTCGATTTACAAATAGTTAATCGGCGGCGGGCCTTTTGATCGCGGTGAACCATTGCAAACATTCCTGCATTTAAATCCCGCCGCCGTTCTTTCACATCTGTCTGCGAGAACCGGAAAAATAGAGATTAGTAGCACGTTGTCTGCCATAACAACGCAATACTCCGGTTTCCACAGACAGATTTTTGCTGATTTGCATTTCGAAAACAATAGAAAATTTTTACAGCAAGCACAAAAATTGAAAAAATGGTCTTATCAAATATGCTTTGTTTTAATTCAACCAACGGATTACACAAAACAAAAGTAATATCAACATTTGGTTTTCGCATTCAACCATTTCTTCTCTGCGGGGAAAATGCGGGGAAAACCCGAAAATTAAAAATCGCTTAACCTGTCATAATCAACAAATTAAGCGATTTTACTGGTACCCGGAGCCGGGGTCGAACCGGCACGACATTGCTGTCATTGGTGTTTGAGACCAACGCGTCTACCGATTCCGCCATCCGGGCAAACGACCGCATCGCGCGGCGAATCGGGAGGACAAAGATACGCGATTTTCACGAAATTTCAAAAAATCGCCCTATTTTTCGAAGAAAGCCTTGATTTTTTTCGCTTTCGCAGGCCCCACCAACGCCGAAAGCTCCTCGATATTGGCTGCGCGGACCTTCTCCACCGTGCGGAAATGGCGCAGAAGAGTCTGGACCGTCTTGTCTCCGATCCCCTCGATCTGCTCCAGCTCGCTGTGGATAAATGCCTTGCTGCGTTTCTGGCGGTGGAATGCGATGGCGAAGCGGTGCACCTCCTCCTGAATCTGCGACAGGAAGTGGAAAAGCGGCGAAGTGGGACGGATGCCGACCAGCAGGGGCGGGAATCCGCAGAGCAGTTCGGCCGTGCGGTGACGGTCGTCCTTGGCCAGTCCGGCGATGGGTATGTCCAGCCCGAGGCGTTCCAGCACCTCGTGGATCACCCCCATCTGCCCCTTTCCGCCGTCGGCGATGATGAGGTCGGGCAGCTCGGCCCCCTCGGCCATCAGGCGCGTATAGCGCCGGAAGACCACCTCGCGCATCGACGCGTAGTCGTCGGGACCCTCCACGGTCTTGATGTTGAAGTGGCGGTATTCCTTGCGCGAGGGTTTCCCGTCGCGGAAGACCACGCACGAGGCCACCGGATGACTCCCTTGCAGGTTGGAGTTGTCGAAGCACTCGATGTGCCGCGGCTGCCGGTCGAGGCGCAGCTCCTTCTGCATGGCGTTCATCAGCCGGTCGGCATAGCGTTCGGGATTCTTGATCTCCAGGTTTTTCAGCTGTTCGGCGCGGAAGATGCGGGCGCTCTTCTGCGAAAACTCCAGCAGTTCGAGCTTCTCGCCGCGCTTCGGCACCGTGAAGGTCACGCCGTCGAACAGCAGGGTCGTCGAGGGCAGGAACGGCACGATCACCTCGCGGGCCAGTTCGCCCCCGGCAATATGCTCGACGATGTGCTGGATGGCCAGCGTCAGCATGTCGCGTTCGTCGCCCCCGACGCCCGTCGAGAGCTTCACCGTCGAGACGCCCACGATCGAGCCGTGGCGGATGCGCACGAAGTTGCACCACGCCACGTCGTCGTCCGGCAGCAGCGAAAAGACATCGACATCGACGATCTTCGCACTGACGATCACCGACTTGCCCGCATAGTTGTCGAGCGCGTCGAGCCGCTGCTTGTAACGCTGGGCCAGTTCGAATTTCAGCTCCGCGGCCGCCCGCGCCATCTCCCCCTCGAGGTATTGCCGCACGGGCCGCAGGTCGCCTTTCAGCACCGAAACGACCATCTCCAGCAACCGTCCGTACTCCTCCTCGGACTGCCGTCCGACGCAGGGCCCCTTGCAGTTCCCGAGGTGGTATTGCAGGCAGACCGTGTATTTGCCCCGGGCGATCGCCCCGGGGTCGAGGTTGAGTTTGCAGGTGCGCAGCGGCACCACCTCGCGGATGAAATCGAGCACGCTGTGCTGCATCATCACCGAACCGTAGGGTCCGAAATACTGCGACCCGTCGCGCGTGAGGGTCCGCGTGGACTGCACGCGGGGGAAATGCTCCCGGCGGACCACGATCCACGGATAGGTCTTGTCATCCTTCAGCAGGATGTTGTAACGCGGCTGGAGGGTCTTTATCAGCGAATTTTCGAGCAGCAGGGCGTCCGTTTCGCTGCCCACGACGATATGGCGGATCGCGGCGATCTGCTTCACCAGCACGCGCACCTTGGGGCTGTGCTCCTTCGACTGCACGAAATAGGACGACACCCGTTTGCGCAGGCTCTTGGCCTTGCCCACGTAGATGATCGTCCCCGAGCGGTCCAGAAACTGGTAGACGCCCGGCGACAGCGGCAGCAGGGCGACCTGCTCCCGAAGGCTGTTGTTCTCGGTTCCGCCCATACGTTCGGCAAATGTAGCAATTTTTCGGCAAAATTCCCCGCCGGAGGTTTTCGCCGGCAGGGCGGAACATACCGAAAAAAGTCCGGGATTTTGTTTTATTCGTCGGAACGTCTTATATTTGTGCCACCATCATTTTCAACGTAATCCAAGCCTATGAGAAAACTTTTTCTACCGATTCTGGCCGGCGCACTCCTCACCGCGTGCATCGACAAGGACTACGATCTCGAAAACGTCGATACCGACAACATCGCCATCGGCGGCGACGATTCGAAATTCGAGGTCCCGCTGGCCCGGGTGCTCGTCACCCTGGAAGACATCGCCAACGGCGATCTCAACATCCTGGAGCTCTGCGAGAAAGCCGACAAATGGCTTCCCTCGAAGCTGCCCGGGAACGCCGATTTCGTCGATCTCGTCCTGCTCTCCCGGAATTCCTACACCGACGAGCTTTTCGACGCCCTCGTCGCAGAAATGCAGTCGAGCGCAGCCAAACTCGATGTGATGACCGACATGATGTGGACCGATTACCGCCATAAAATCGCCGGCGCACTCGGGATTCCGGCGGAAGATCAGTACGAAACACAGTTCAAGGAGGCGTTCCGGACGGCGGTCCGCACGGCCAAACGCGAAGTGCTCGAAGTGGTCAAATCGCAGTTCGACAGCTATCTGACGGAGGATCTCAGCGTGGAGCCGATCGACTACAACATCGGGCGCGTGGACATCAGCGACGACGTGATCGACATGATCGCCGACAACCTCGATCCCGAAGGGTCCGGCAGTTCCAAAAACTCGCTCTACCTCGCCGGGGAGATCGTCAGCAGGCTGCCCGTATCGCTGTATCTCGAACCGGAATTCAAAACCGCGGCCGCCCCGTTCCTGAAATTCGATGTCACGGTGGACGCCACGAAGGAGATCAACGAGATCGAGGAGTCCGAGGATACCCGCCTCTATGCCGAGAGCCTGCGGCAGCTGGTGGACAACGCCGCGATCAACATCCCCGTGACGCTCGAAAAATACTATCCGGGCAGGGGCTTCGAAACCGACAAGCCCCAGATCGAAATCAAACTGCACCTCATCAAACACGGAGGTCTGAAACTCGACATCTAAACAGCACCATCGCATGAAAAAACCATACATCCTCATCGCGGCGGCGCTCCTCGCGACCGGCGCCGCTGCGCAGAATCCTTCGGCCTACTTCATGGAGGGTTCGACCTTCCGGTCGCAGTTCAACCCCGCCTTCGCGCCGCTGCGCGGCTACGTGAACATCCCCGTACTGGGCGGCGTGCAGGTCAACATGGCCGGCAACATCGCCCTCGACAACATCTTCTATCCGCGCGACGGCAAGCTGGTGACGCTGCTCGACAGCTCCGTATCGGCCGCCGAAGTACTTGGAAACCTCAAAACCGACAACCTGCTGGGAGCCGATTTCCGCATGAACGTCATCGGATTCGGCGCCTTCACCAAGAACCACAAGAATTTCTGGTCGTTCGACCTCAACGTGCGGGTCAACGAAGACGCCAACCTGCCCTACTCGCTCTTCGAGTTCATCAAGCTCGGCAAGGAGGGACAGATCCGGAACTTCGGAACCTCGATGGACGCCTACCTCGAAGCCGCGTTCAGCTACTCGTTCCCGCTGATGGACGACCGGCTCTATGTCGGCGTGCGTGGCAAGTTCCTCGCCGGACTGGCCCGGGCGAAGATGACCTACGACCGCTTCGACGTATCGCTCCAGCACGACCGCTGGGCCGTCAGCACCCAGGGTACGATCGATGTCACGGCCGCCGGAGCCGAGATCGACATGCCCGCGAACGGCGACATCTTCGAGATCGGCGACATCGACATCAACCCCACCAAACCCGCCGGCTACGGATTCGCCATAGACCTGGGCGCCACGTACGACATTCTGCCCAACCTGCAAGCGTCGCTGGCCGTGAACGACCTGGGCTTCATCAGCTGGAGCAAAAAGAACTCCATCTCGGGAACCTCGACGCAGGAGACCGAGTTCACGGGCGTAACGGTGCCGGACGACGGTACGGAGCCCGCGCCGGATTTCGACTTCGAGATGCTGAAATTCAACCCGACCGACGGCAAGAGCGCGTCGAAAATGCTGCGCGCGTCGATCAACGCCGGCCTGGAATACGAGGTGTGGCGCCACAAGGTCGGCATCGGCCTGCTCTACACGGCCCGCTTCTGGGAGTACAAAACCCTGCACAACATCACCGGATCGGTCAATTTCCACCCTGTCCGCTGGTTCACGCTCACGGGCAGCTACTCGGTGATCGACAACCGCGGCGGCGCCGTGGGACTGGCCCTGAACCTCTGTCCGAGCTGGATCAACTTCTTCATCGCCACCGACATGCTGGTCAGCAAGCACACGCCGCAGTGGATACCCGTCAAGCAAAGCACGATGAACGTGACCCTCGGACTGGGCGTGCCCATCGGCAAGCGCAGCCACCGCATCTCAGCCTATGTCCGGGAGCAGGACAAACGCTGAGTCCCGCTCCGCAACGAAAAACGCCCCGGAACCGTTTCGCAGGTTTCCGGGGTGTTTCTTTGTCTCTGCATGCAGGCGCAGAACCGGGAGTACAGCGCCGTAAGCGTCGGCCGCCCCCTAAATCCCGCCTCTCAGGCAGGCGAGCACCGTCCTGACGGTCGGATAACATGCGGCGGCATGCGCCGCGGCCTCCTCCGGGGAGCACCACGCCACGGCGTCGATCCCCTCTTCGGTCTGGGGTTTCAGGGCGGCGCAGGCCGGGGTGAAAAGTTCATACCAGCGGGTGCGTTTCAACTCCCAGCGCGCGGTTTTCGGGAAATAATAGGCGTGCAGCGTCTCGCACAGCGGACGCACGACCTCGGCCGCCACGCCGGTCTCCTCGCAGACCTCGCGCGCGGCGCACTCCTCGATGCGCTCGCCGCACTCCAGATGCCCTTTGGGCAGGTCCCAGCGGCCGTTGCGGTGAATCATCAGCCACTCCCCGCAGCCGTTCACCACGACGCCGCCCGCCGCCTCGACGGGCGTGAACTCCGCCGCGAACGCCGCGAACGCCACGTCGGGATCGGCCGCCACGACGGCCACGCTATTGTGCGATTCGAGAAAATTCAGTATCTTGTCCCGTGATAAGCCGTCCCCAGCGTCCGCTGAAACGGCGTACCACGCCCCTCCGGGGGTCTCGGCCGTGAATAACACGGCCTTGTCGGCGAAATAGACGGTACGGTTCATGTTCGAAAAGATTTGACGACAAAATTAAGAATAAATAAGGGAACCTCAATGAAAATGAAAAAACTTATCCTGATGATGGCTATTGCAGCTGCGGGAGCGGGCGGATGCGAAAAACGCCCGGAGCCCCTGAAGATCGACAATGCGCTGACGGCCGAAGAGATCGCCGCCGGACGCCTCACCCCCGAGGTGATGTGGAAGATGAGCCGCGCGGGCGGTTCGTCGCTCTCGCCCGACGGAAAGCGGCTCCTCTACCAGCAGACCGACTACAACATGGCCGAGAACCGCGGCGTGACGACGATCCGGGTCGAGGAGATGGATTCGAAGGCCGTGACATGCCTGACGGACTTCACGTCGAACAATCTCTCGCCGCAATGGAGCGCCGACGGGCAGCACATCTACTTCCTCTCGGACCGCGGCGGTTCGATGCAGGTGTGGCGGATGAACGCCTCGGGCGGCGACGCGACGCAGATCACGGGCGACGGCGACTACGAGGGCGTTCCCGACGTGGAGGGCTTCGGCGTGAGCCCCGACGGGAAACACATCTGGTGGGTGCAGACCGTGCGGACGGCCGACCGCCGCTCGTCGGACATCTACGAGGACATGGACAAGTCGAAAGCCCGCATCTACGACGACCTGATGGCCCGCCACTGGGACTACTGGGACGAGGGCGAATACCGCCACATCTTCGTCGGCGAGCTGGGCAAGGGGCTCGTGACGGGCGGCAAGGACATCATGCCCGACGCACAGTGGGACGCCCCGCTGGCCCCCTACTTCGACATGGCCGAAATCGCCTGGAGCAACGCCGGCGACAAGCTGGCCTACACCTGCAAACCGCTCACGGGCACCGAATACGCCGTATCGACCGATTCGGACATCTTCGTCTACGACCTCGCGTCGGGCGAAACGAAGAACATCTGCAAACCGCTCACGGGCAAATCCGAATGTCAGGGTGAAGCCAGCCTCGACCTGGCCGAGATGGTCGGCTACGACAAATATCCCGTCTGGTCGCCCGACGATTCGAAGATCGCCTTCCTCTCGCAGCGCCGTCCGGGCAACGAGTCGGACAAGGCGCGGCTCTTCCTCTACGACTGCGCGTCGGGAGAGATGCAGGACCTGACGGAGGATTTCGACTACAACGCCATGAACGTCGTCTGGGAGGGCAACGACCGTCTCTGGTTCATCGCCCCGATCGAGGCCACGCACCAGATCTGCCGCATCGAGCCCTCGGTCGGCGAAGTGGAGGTCGTCACCCGCGGCGACCACGACATCAACGCCTTCACGATGGCCTCGGGCCGGATCGCCGCCGAGATGTGCACGATCTCGATGGCCACGGAGTTCTTCGACGTGAACCCGGCGGACGGCACGCTGACGCAGGTGTCGGCCATTAACAAACCCGTTTACGACAACATCCGGATGGGCGAGGTGCAGAAACGCTGGGTGAAGACCACCGACGGCCAACAGATGCTCGCGTGGGTCATCCTGCCGCCCGACTTCGACGCCTCGAAGAAATACCCCGTGCTGCTCTACTGCCAGGGCGGTCCGCAGAGCGTCGTTTCGCAGTTCTGGAGCTACCGTTGGAACTTCCAGCTGATGGCCGCGCAGGGCTATGTCGTCGTGGCTCCCAACCGCCGCGGCCTGCCCTCGTTCGGACAAGAGTGGCTCGACCAGATCTCGGGCGACTACTCGGGACAGAACATCCGCGACTACCTCTCGGCCATCGACGACGTGGCCCGCGAACCGTGGGCCGACCGCGAACGCATGGGCTGCGTGGGGGCATCGTACGGCGGCTACTCGGTCTACTTCCTCGCCGGATGCCACGAGAAGCGTTTCAAAGCCTTCATCGCCCACTGCGGCATCTTCGATTTCGACTCGATGTACGGCGAGACCGAAGAGCTGTTCTTCGTCAACAACGACTTCGGAGGCCCCTACTGGGACGCGAAGAACGCCACGGCGCAGCGCTCCTACGCCAATTCGCCGCACAAATTCGTGACGAAATGGGACACCCCGATCCTGATCTTCACCGGCGAGAAGGATTTCCGCATCCCCTACACCCAGTCGCTCGAAGCCTTCACGGCAGCCCGCATGCGGGGCATCCCGGCGCGGCTCGTGGAGTTCGAGAACGAGGCGCACCAGGTCTTCAAACCCCAGAACTCGCTGGTCTGGAACCGCGAGTTCTTCGGCTGGCTCGACAAATACGTGAAATGACAAGCCCGAGCCCTGCAATTCAGGCCGTCCGAACCCCGGGCGGCCTTTTTTGCGCGCCGGAGTCGGAGAGCCCCCGCACATACGCACGCCGCCCCGGCGGAACGGCTTTTCAGGGATACGATCCTTCCGGAAAAATTTCCGGAAACAGGGCTTTTCGTGATGAAAAACCGGGTGTTCATTGAATTTATTTCCACTAAACCGGGCGTGTACCTATTTTTGTAGACATTCAGGTAAAAGAACTTACGCTATGCGACGAATCTGGACAACCTTGCTTGCGCTGCCTCTGGTGTTCGCGTCATGCTCCGAGACTCCCGCAGCAGACACGAAACCCGCAGCAGGTACCATCGAAGTTTCGATAGGCTCGGGCCCGAAGATCGGGATTCGGACCGGGGCGCAGACCCGCACCGAACTGGACGAAGACGGCAAATCGGTCCGGTGGGCCGACAACGACCGGATCGTGCTCTGGGCCGTCAACTCCCAGGCGCAGACGACGATCGACCGGCAGGTTTTCAAGCTCTGGCACTACAACGCGGAGTACAATACGGCCAAATTCACGGCCACCGTCCCGGAGATGCCGGAGGACACCTACGTCTACTATGCCGTATCGCCCGAACCCGTCTCGGCCGAGGGTCTGAAGGCCAGCTACCGGATTCCCGCCGAACAGGACGGCACGTTCAGCGGCGACTGCGACATCATGGTCGCGGCCCCGGTCGAAGGCACGGCCCTGCAACAGGGCGACAACAGCGAGATGGTGAACCTCGAATTCGATCACAAGGTCCACGTGCTAATGATCCGCATTCCGTCGAACGACCTCGGCGAAGAGATTTCGAAGATCACGCTGACCTTCCCCGAACCCGTCGCGGGCACCCTGACGGTGGACGCCGCCGATCCCGCCGCCGCACCGCAGCTGACCGACGGCAGCAACATCCTGACACTCAGCTTCGACACCCCGAAGAAGCCCGACGATACGGTCTATGCCGTCATCGCGCCGGTGGAACTCACGTCGGAGCAGGAGGTGACCATCACGGCCACGGGCACCACCCGCGAATCGCGGCCGAAGACGTTCCCCGGGAAGCATTTCGCAGAGGGGCACACCACCCCGATCTCTTACAGCATTCCGCCCGTCGGCCCCACCACCCTGCGCGTCAGCCTGCCCGACACCGGCAAGAGCACCCTCGGTGAAAATATCACCAGCTTCACGCTGACCGCCGCCGAAGGTGTCGATCTGAACGGGGGGGGGTCCAACGTGCTCACCTTCCCGGTGGAGACGGCCGGCAATTTCGACTTCGTGTTCGACGAATTTCCCGAAGCCCTCGCGGGTCAGTCCGTCGCCGTCAGCTACGAATCGGAGAACGCCCTGCTCAGCGGCGGGTCGTTCGTCATCCCGGAACTGATGGCAGGAGGCACGAACACCATCGCAACCTTGAGCGTACCTTATCTGATGGAGGAGGATTTTAACAACATAACAGGCTACAGCGACCATGACAATGCTGAATACGGGACTACGATTGACGGAACTACTACGGCCTCTGATCTTTCTCAATACGGGCTCATTGGCTGGACTGGAGCTCGCACCGGAGTTCAGGAAAAAGGTGAAGGAAATGAAGGATCAATTCGTGTCTGCTGCCGTTCGCAAAATGCCTTTGGCGTTTCCCGATACCACGGACGTTTGGATTCGGCTCCGCTCAATGGCATAAAACCAGGCAAAACCCCTACGGTAAAAATATCATTCAACTATGGCGGTGGCCGTGGTGGTAACGATAGTTACAGTCCGATCGCCGCATACGGATATACAACTACGCAAGGCAAGATAGACAGCAAATCGGACAGTAAGCAAAATTGGTATATCAGTGGTGCCACGGTCTTCGACGACCTTCCGCTCGACTCAAATTTCAATTCTATACCGAAAGAAAAAACATACACTATCGAGAATTGCACCAATCTGCATCGTTTGTCCTGGGAGGTAAATTCTACAGGAAGTGCATGGGCTGCCAATGCCAATTCGTGGCTCTACCTCGACAATATCAAAGTATCCATCGCCAACGAATAACCGCCATGAAAAGACATCTTATCAGCATCCTTGCATCGGCGGCCGTCGCAGTCGCGGGATGTAACGAAACGAATGAAACGAACGCGGGGGGGGGTTGCGGCACGATCCGCATCGCCTGCCGAACCGATCTCTCGATCGACGCCGAGGCAAAAGCCTCCCCGAAGGCAACCCGCACCGAAATCACGGCCCCGGACGGCAGCGAATTCGCCCTGCGGATCACGGGCGCCGATTTCGACCGCTCGTGGGAGAGCGTCGCGGCTTTCGAGGCCGAAGAAAACGTCTTCGCCGAAGGCCCCTACAAAATAGCCGTCGAGCACGGCGATCCCGAAACCGAAGGACCCGACAAGCCCTATTTCTCCGGTTCGACCGACATCGACGTAGCGGCCCGCCACGTCAACACCGCCCAAGTGACGGCCCATGTCGCCAAATCGCAGACCTTCGTCCGGATTACGGAGGCTTTCGCTAAATTCTACCACGATGCCGAGTTTACCGTGACGACCGGTTCGGGCAACGAATTCACGTTCCGTCCCGACGGAACCGGAGACCCGGAGCGCATCTGGGTGAAGACGGGCACGACGCTCTCGGTCAGCGGCACGGCCCGCAGCCAAAGCCAGGACGGCGAGAAGGAAGGCCCCCTCTACACCTTCCCCGCCGAGACGCTCGACGCCACCGTGGCGGCCACCTGCCACATCTTCACCTTCGACGCATCGAACGCCGGCAGCGCCTCGCTGAACATCGTCCTCGGCGAGGGCGAAGGCGAAACGCGGGTAATCCCCGTCGAACTGAACGAAGAGGCCATTCCAAGCAAATAAAAAACGACGAAATATGAAGACTTTTTCCATCATCCTGACGGCAGCCATCACGGCGATTCTCTTCGCGGCAGGCTGCGTGAACGAGGAACCGGCCTACAAGAACGAACCCGGCACCACCCCTGCACCGGAGGACGGCACGGGCTATCTGTCGATGGCCGGCATGACGATGCGCGTCATCTACGACGACCAGACCGACACGCAGCCCGACGACACGTCAAGCGAAACGGTCAAGCCCCAGACGCGCGCCGAAGAGGCACAGCCCGATGTCGATGAATTCATCGTCGAGATCTTCGACGCCGAAGGCACGACGGTCTACAAGGACACGTATGCCAATCTGCAAACCAAAACGGCGGCGACCGACGGCAAGATGGAGCTTCCGACGGGCAGCTACAAACTGGAGGTCCGTTCGGAGAAACCCTCCTCGGAACTCGCCGAGTGGGACCATCCGGTCTATTTCGCGGCACGCGATTTTGCGATCGAAAAAAACGAGGACACCGTCCTCGAAGAGATCGTCTGCACGCTGAGCAACATCAAAGTGACGCTCACGTGCTCGAAAGACCTCGCGGACCAGTTCACCGCCGAAACGATCTCCACGGTCTCGCTGGGCGAAACGTCGATGGTCTTTATCAAGGGTGAGACGCGCGCGGCCTATTTCACCTCCCTCGCAGAGCTCAACACGCTCAAGTTCAACCTGACGGGAGCCTTCGCCGAAACGCCCGAAACGCCCCTTCAGTTCAACAAGGAGATCCCCAACGTCAAGGCCGGACAGTGGCGCAAGATCACGCTCGTAATCACCTATGCCGACAAGGGCGGGATCAAATTCGACATCGACGTTAAGAATTTCATAATGGACGAAGAGATTCGGATCGACGGCACGGCGAACGTCTGGGAACCGGTCTTCGAAGAGGGTCCCGACCCCTTGGCCCCGGCGATCGAATGGCCCGGGCACGACCTCACGGAACCGTTCCGGATCACCTCCTCGATGTTCGACGCCGACGGCAAGTGCACCGAGCCCTTCGCGCTGAATCTGACCGCCCCCAACGGCATCGAATCGCTCGTGCTGACCTTCTCATCGACGAACTCCGCCTTCATGGACGCTCTCACGGAGATTCAGATTCCCCATTCGCTCGACCTCTGCGCCACCACGCAGGGCCCCGCCTATGCGATTCTCTCGGGCTTCGGGCTTCCGCTGGGCGACAAGCTCCGCGGCGCGACCTCCAAACAGTTCGACATCGCGGGACAAATTCCGATGCTCTACGCCGATCCCGGGTTCGAAGGCACCCACACCTTCGCCTGCACGCTGACCGACGCCAAGGGCCTCTCGACCTCGGCGGAGCTCCGCCTCGTGGTCAGCAAGAGTTCGGCAAAGCCGACCGTTGCCTGGCCGGGGCACGACCTCACCCAGCGGCACGAGATCTTCGGCGGTGAAACGATCGACATCGACATCACGGCCGAAGCGGGCATCCAATCGCTGGTCGTGGAGATCATCTCCGAAAAACTGACTCCCGAAGAGTTGCTGAGCGTAGGCATCCCCGCCGTATTCGACCTCTGCAACGTTCCCGCCGCCGGAAGCAACAGCCCGGAGGAAGTCGCCGCCATCCTGAGCGGATTCGGGTTCCCGGTCAACGAAGAGGTTGCGGGCAAAACCGTCTTGCCGACGATCTCCATCACGCCATTCGTTGCGCTGATGCAGCAGGTCGCCTCCGACTGTAACAACGACTTCAAACTCACAATTACGGACAAGGCGGGACAAACGACCATCGCGACCCTTCAGCTCTACGTTCATCCCCTGCCCTAACCCGTCCGCACCATGAAAAAGCATATCACACACGCCGCTCTGCTGCTCTGCACGGTCTTGACCGTCGCCGCATCCTGCTCCAAGGAGGCGACGGGCGAAGGCGGCGCAGCGGGCACGGGCGTACTCGAAATGAACATTTCGACCACCCGCGCCGAAGCCGACGCGGAATACGACCCGAAAGACCATCTGGTCGCGCGCATCTACAATTCGCGCAACGAACTGATCCGCAAATACACCTCCGAAACCTTCGTGAAGCAACTGGAGCTCATCGCCGGGGAATACCGGATCGCCGTCGAAGCCGGGGAGGCTGTCCCCGCCTCGTTCACCAAACGTTTCTACAAAGGCGAAGAGACCTTCACCGTCACCCCCGGGGAGACGACCGAAGCCGACGTGAACTGCCGCAGGCAGAACACCGCCGCCGAAGTGAAATTCGACGCCTCGGTCACCGAGGCTTTCGGCACGGACTTCCGCTTCTGGATCGTCGCCGACGACGCTTTCGACGAGGAAAAAGCCGAGCAGGAGGCCGTCCCGGCGCTGAAATACACCTCCGACGCCACGGGTTACTTCACCCTGCCCGAAGGGGTGACGACTTTCGTCTGGCATTTCGAAGGCACCCACTCCGAACGCGGGCAGATCGTCATGGAGGGCCGGCAGGAGAACATCCAGGCCGGAGGCAAGTATGTCTTCACCTGCCTGTTCTCGAAGGACCTGCCGGGGTTCATCCAATGCGTCGTCATCAAGGTCAACACCGACCCCGACGAGCAGGACGACACGATCATTTTCAGTCCCGACCCCACCATCGAGGGCGACGGCTTCGACATCGCCCAGCCCCAGGGCTACATCCCCGGCAACACCTGGATGCGAAGCTACAAACTCGCGGCCATGGCGCCCCTGAAAACCGCGGAACTCCGATTCGGCGAACAGACCTACGACCTGATGATGAGCGACGCTCCGGCCGAGGGAATCACCGTCGTCCGCGACAACGACCTCAGCCTGACGGTCACCCTTTCCGAAGCGTTCCTCGCAGGATGTCCCGCAGGCAGTCACTCCGCCTCGTTCCACATCGCCGACACGAAGGACGCCGAAGCCACCGTCGCCTCGGAACTCCGCAAGCAGGGAATCCTGCCGGTAGGTAAAGAGGATTACGACCTCTGGGCCAACACGGTCACGCTGCGGGCCGTGGTCGTCGATCCGAACGTCTCAGCCGTCACCTTCGGGCTGAAAAACGGGGAATCGTGGCTGGAAACGGAGGGAACGGCCGACGGAAACGGCTGTTACACCGCCACCTACCGCCCCAAATGGACCGAATCGACGAACGAAGCCGGGCTGAAGGTCTACACTCCGACGGCAGGCACCGGCATCTGGGCCGGCGGCAGCTACGAATTCCGCGCCGTCCTGGGCGACGACACGACCTACAACACGGACCTCACCACAGCCGAAGGTCAGACCATTCCGGGCGGCGACATGGAGGACGGCAACCTGCCCTGTTTCGGGAAAAGCACGTCTGAAACAACTACGTTCTGGGGCAGCGGCAATGCAGCCACCTCTGACCTTTGTTCGCAGGGAACCAAACCCGGCATGGGAGGCAACCATTGTGCCGTACTCCAGTCACAGTCGGCTTTCAGCCTGCTGGCCGCAGGTAATCTGTTCTCCGCAACGTTCAAATTCGCAAGCCTGCTGGGTACGGTAAGTTTCGGCATGCCGTACGACTGGCAGGCACGTCCGACGGCCATGCGCGTAAAATGCCACGCAACCGTGGGCGCCGTAAACAAGGGCACCATTACCGACGAGCATGAATACATTCAGGACGGTCAGGACCGTTCACGCATTTACGTGGCTATCGTCGATTGGAACTCGCGCCACCAAACCTCGACAGGCATGAATGCCCCCACGGGAACTTGGGACCCGGCGAAGACAAACGAAACGGCCGAGGGCAAAATCATCGCTTACGGTTCGCTTCTGATAAAGGATTCGACCGAAGGTGATGAGATGGTTTCCATTGATATCCCCATCTGCTATTACGATCCAGAAACGAAGCCCTCAAAAAGCTACTCGCTCATAATTTCCTGCTCCACGAGTACATATGGCGATTACAAAGTAGGTTGTCTGGGCAACGTCATGTACGTCGATGACTTCGAATGGGTCTATTAACCAAATAAACGCAATCCGATGCGCAAACTATTCATCCGCCCGCTCGTCCTCGTGCTGTGCCTCTCGGCCGCGGCGCAGGCCCTGCGCGCACAGGAAACAGCCCCGAACACCGATGCGGCCGGCCCGGTTCCGAAGACAATCAACGAAATGCGCCGCGAACGCGGACTCACCGACACCCACAACCTGTTCGTCCCCAAAGGACAATGGGTCTTCGGCGGCACAGCGTCCTACTCGACCCACACCAACGACAACTACAAATTCCTGGTGGTCGAGGGCATCAACTCGAAAGGCTACACCTTCCGCATCAGCCCCCTGATCGCCTATGCCGTGCGCGACAACATGGCTCTCGGAGGCCGTTTCATCTACTCGCGGACGCTGCTCAAACTGGACAACGCCGAACTCCACTTCGGCGACTCGGAGACGGGCACGAACATCGTGGCCAAAGACTACTACGCGCTGCGCCAGACCTATTCGGCGGCGGCGATCTGGCGCCAGTACATCCCGCTGGGGCGCAACAAACGTTTCGCGCTGTTCAACGAGATGTCGCTCTCGGCCGGCGGCACGCAGGCCCGATTCGCCAACGATTCGCCCGTGAAAGGCACCTACGAGACGGGCTACACCCTCTCGCTGGGCATCTCGCCGGGCATCGTGGCCTTTGCGACCAACAACATGGCCGTCGAGGTGAACGTCGGCGTGATGGGTATCACCTACAACCATGCCAAGCAGGTTCACAACCAGGTCACCGTGGGCAACCGCAACACGAGCATGATGAACTTCAAGGTCAACATCTTCTCGATCGGCCTCGGCATGGCTTTCTACCTCTAAAAACGGCACAGCAATGACACGAATCATACTTTTCCTCCTTTCGACATGCCTCGCCTTCACGGCCGCCGCCGAAACGCCGTCGGTTCCGGTCCCGGAGAACACCCCGGCGGCAGAGAGCGCCCCGGCGGCCTCCGGCATCTCCGCGTCTCCCGCCGAGCCGAAGAAACAGCAGCGCTTCCTGCCCACGCGCCGGCGCATGGACCGCGAGATCAACAAGCTCAAATTCGCCTACAAGGGCGAGGTGATAATGGGTCTGACCGCCTCCTACGGCACGCTGTCGAGCGACGACACGGACATCATGCTGCTGATCGACGGCATCAATGCCGACGGTTCGATCGCCACCGTAAAACCGTTCGTGGGTTACTTCTACCGCGACAACAACTGTCTGGGCGTGCGTTTCGGCTACCGCCACATGGGCGGAAGCCTCGACAACGCCCGCTACGACCTCGGCGAAAGCAACGACGCCTCGGGACAGATTCCCAAACTCGACATCAACAGCGACAACTATTCGTTCGGCATCTTCCACCGCTCCTATGCGGGACTCGATCCGAAGGGGCGTTTCGGTCTGTTCGCCGAGTTCGAACTCTCGCTGGCTACCGGCTCCTCGAAGTTCTCCTACCAGCCGAACACGTCGAACGACGAGATGAAAACCACGTACAGCGACAATACGCAGGTGAAATTGGCGTTTAATCCGGGAGCGGCCGTCTATATCTTCCCCAACGTCTGCGCCACGGTGTCGTTCGGGCTGGGCGGCATCCAGTACAACTCCGTCACGCAAAAGGACGAGAGCGGCAAAAAAACCGGCTCGCGCGAGGCTTCGAACATGCGCTTCCGGCTCAACATCGCCGCCATCAATTTCGGCATGACGATACACCTGTGGGACAAGAAAAAGAAGTAAAGTTATGACCAGATACCTGAAAACAGCATTCGCAGCGGCCGCGGCGCTCCTCGCAGCGTCGTGCATCAGCAACGATATTCCCTACCCCGTCGTCGAACTGCGCATCGCCAACGTCGAGGGAGAGGGCTTCTCGGTCTCGGAAAACAACGTCACCTCGCGGGTCGTCACCCTCACGCTCGACGAAGCCACCGACATCCGCAACGTGAAGATCGACGCCGTGACCTACGACGCCGTCATACACAGCATCGAGCTGAACAAGGCGGAACTCCTGGATCAGGTGCGCAGTTCGCAGGAGCTGACCGGCACGTTCAACCTGCTCTCGCCGATCTACACCACGCTGTCGCTCTATCAGAACTACGACTGGACGATCCGCGCCGTGCAGACCATCGAGCGGCGCTTCAGCGTGACGGGACAGATCGGCGCCACGGAGATCGACACCGAAAACCGCATCGTCAGGGTCTATGTCCCCGACGACACCGATCTGGGGCATATCGAAATCGAGGAGCTCAAACTCGGCCCGGCGGAGATCACCACCTATTCGCCCACGCTCGAAGAGCTTTCGGGCAGCAGTTTCGAATCGGTGCACTTCGTGGACGTTACCTGCCACGGCGTCACCGAGCGGTGGATGCTTTACGTGGAGACGACCAACGTGAAAGTGGCGCTTCGGGAAGCCGACCTGTGGCAGAATACGGGTACGGTCACAGCGCTCATCTCCGCCGAGGAGTACGCCTCGGACGCCGCGCTGGAATACCGCATCAAGGGCGACACGGAGTGGCAGCCGATGCAGGAGAGCGGCTACGACGCCGGCATCCTGACGGCGACGATCGCCCCCGAATGGAAAACGGAAACCAATCCGAACGGACTGACCGTTTACAAACTGGTGCCGAAAAAGGGATTGTTCGCAGGCCACACCTACGAATTCCGGCTGCTGGTCGGCGGCAGCGAGCAGGGCGCACCGTTGGAGTACACGGCCCCCGCGGGCAACACCATCCCCAACGGCGACATGGAAGACGCTTCGATGAGCTGCTGGACGCAGAACAACAAGACGGCCGAATTCTGGGGCAGCGGCAACAACACCTTCACCAAGGGACTGTGTACGCAGGCATCTTTCGCCGGCGGCACGCGCGCCAAATTGCAGGCCACCTCCGCCATGGGAGTCCTCGCCTCGGGCAACCTCTTCACGGGACTTTTCCAGAAGGACCTCATCACCCGGGGCGTCGTATCGTTCGGCCAGACCTACGCCTGGAAAGCCCGTCCCAGAGCCCTGAAGGTGCAGTACTTCGCCGAGCATATCGGCCCCGTTGACATCGACAAGAAGTTCGGCGCACCGATCGGCATGGGGGACCAGGACCGGGCCCGCATCATGGTCGCCATCGTGGACTGGAACGCCCGCCGCGAAGTCGGATCGGGCACGGAACCTCCCACCGGCACCTGGGACCCGCAGGAAGCCGCTTCGACCGAACAGGGTAAGATCATCGCCTACGGGTCGCTCTTCATCGACGAGAGCTCGACCGGCGACCGGATGATCGACACGGAGCTCGAACTCCACTTCTACGACCGGGAAGCCAAGCCCAGCGGCCTCTATCAGCTCGTCATCTCCTGCTCGACGAGCGCCTACGGCGACTTCATGACCGGCTGCAAGTCGAACGTCCTCTACATTGACAATTTCGAGTGGGCATACTGACGCCCCTCCCGTCACCGAACGCAAAAAAGGCAGGGTCCGTTTCCGGACCCTGCCTTTAATCATACACCTGCCTGCGGTCACCTCCCGGCGACGCGGCAGTATCTGTCGTAACGTCCTATCACGTCGTTCACATAAGCCAGCGTCTGCCGGCTGCCGGTGAAACGTCCGCATTTGACCACTTCGCTCTCGTAATACGCGGGATCGGCTTTCAGGCTGAGATAACGCGCCACGACCTCCCAAGAATCGGGGTTCTCCCCGTCCAGCTTCGCCAGACGGCGCGCGTCGTTCACATGACCGACGCCGCTGTTGTACGACGCCAGGATGATGCTCATCCGGTCCTTCTCGGAGATGTCCTCGGGAAGGCAGAGCGTCGATGCGATCTTCGTCAGCAGCTTGTTCGCCAGCCAGATATTGGTCTCCGGATTGGAAACCTCCGTCACGGGAACGTCGAACTGGCGTGCCACCGAAGGCATGATCTGCATCAGTCCGCGGGCCCCGCGGCGCGAGATGATGTCGGGTCTGAAGCGCGATTCGTGGTAGGCGATGGCGCTCATCAGCCGCCAGTCGTTGCCCTCCTGTTCGCTGATATGGCGGATCACATCGTCGTAAGCCGAGATGACGTAGCTGCCCTCGGGGAGCAGCGAACGGTTCATCGCCTCCATTCCGTTCGGCGCGCCGTCCGTCGCGGGTGCGGCGAACCGGGCGTTGAAGCCGTAGAAAGTGGTCAGAATGGTCAAGAACGCAAACGTTAATACGGTCTTTTTCAACATAAAAGGTTGTTTTGCGGGCAGCTTACACCGCGCAGAACAGCACGCTAATCATAGAATCCCCACGAGATACCGATCTTGAACATGCCCGGATTCAGCGGATAACGAGCCGCCGAGAAATACTCTCCGTTACCGAACAGTCCCTTGTTCACATGCTGATATTTCAAGAATATCCGCATTCTCTTCCACTTCGCCATTGCGAAGGCGTCCACGTAGGGATAGTTCCCCACTTCGACCTCGCGCTGGTTGTAATACACCGACAGAGCCGGGTTGTAACCGGGCGCATAATACCGCGTATTATAGCGTCCGTCCAGACCGATCTGCAAGCGCAGCACGTCGCGCACGACCCAGAACTCGTAGTAATACGAAAGGAAGGCACTCAAAAGCGGAACGGGTACGACATCCTGATCCGTACTCCACTGCAACAATACCCTGTTGTCCAAATGAAGTCCGCCCAAGCGGAAATCTTTGCGAGCATACACACTCGTGAGGCTGACGTTTCCGCCGTGCTGGGCGACGTTGCTGTCCGACGCATAATAGATCTTGTCGGAGACGACTCCCTGCCATGCCCCCGCTTCGAAAGCGAAATCGGGGACCGAAAACTTGACCTCGAACCGAGTTTCATTCTCCTTGTCCAAAGGAGTGTTCCATATATAATGGTTCGAGAATAGATTCTCCTGCCAGTAGTTGGGCGAACGGCGGTCCATCGTGAACCGTCCTTCGAGAATCAGGGGGTGTCCGCGGAGGTAGCCTTTCAGCGCGAGGTGCGCGCCGATCGAAAGGTCTCCGCCTCTGTATCCCGACGGGTAGAATCTGAGATTCCCGTCCCAATCGACATACTTTTTTATCTTTCCGCTGACCGAGCCGTAAAAGAAGTAACTCGTCTTGTTGACCTTCGTGTACTTGCCCGTCAGGTAATCTTTCAGTTCGAACTGCGAGTAGGTGTGCATGTCGATGCCGACGCCGGCGTCGATCGTTCCCACCACCCCGTTGCGGTCCCAGGGCTGCGCCTGCACGAAGAAGCGGTTCGAGACGACCCGTTCATAGATCGAGTCGCGCGTCTCCGTGGGGTTGATGTACCAGTTGTCGTAGTAGCGGCCCTCGGCCGACACGTAGTTGCCGTTCTCGTCGCGGTGGTCGCGTTCGTTGGTATAGGGCTCGTTCCTGTCGGTGTAGACCTTGCTCCACGAACTGTACTCGAACGAGTGGCCTATATAGACCGCCGAAAGGTTGGCCATCGAGAAATCGTGCTCGGTGAGCCGTTGCAGCGGAATGCCGTAGGACTGCGTGACGAAGAAGGCGTTGTTGCGGTAGAGGTTCTTGGCCTCGGCGTCGGCCAGCCGCATCGGCACGCCCGAAGGCATCTCGAAAACGGTGTCCGCAATGGCCCAGTTGCCGACCACGCCGCCGTTCTCCTGCTGCTCGATGTGGTTGTTGTAGTAACCCGCATGCACCGAGTAACGCTTTCCGGTATGGCTGACGGCCACCGAGAGGTTGTGGTTCTTGGTCCGCGACCACACATACTGCCCGCGCGTGCCCCGCGCCTTGTAATCGACGTTGAATCCCGTCGTCGGCGAGATGTTCTGCGCGTGCATGATGTTGAAATTCTCTTCGCGGAAACGCTTCTGCCCCGACTCGGCGTAGCTCATGCGGATGATCGGCTTCTTCGTGTTGTAGAAGGGCACATTCTCCATGTTGTAGGTGTACGCATAGTAGGGACTCGCAAAACTGAAATCAAAGAACTGAGGCCGCCGGAAGTAGTTCAGCGGCAGCGACGTTTGCCCCAGGGCTCCCTGGGCGATGTCGCCCACCTCCTCCCGGTAGAACGGATAGTCGATCCGGTAATCGGTCAGCGTGGTGTCCAAAGGTCCGATCTCGACGCGGTTGAAATCGCGGCTCACGTGCCATTTGAAGTTGTTCAGCGCACGTATCGAGTCGTTGAACAGATAGGACTCCAGCGGCTTGCGGATCTTGCGCTCCTTCTTGGTCGTATCCTGCGGCTGCTCCCCCTCCTCGCCCTCGGGCTGTTCGAAAGGGTTGTTGCCGTAGAGATTTCCCGACTGGCCGTTCTGCTGGGCGCGCATCAGGGTCTTCGCATCGAAGCCCTGGCAACGCCCTGTCTGAGGCACTGCAAAAAACAGGCCGAACAGGAGCACCAGCAATATGCGATTCGAAAATCCCGACATATCCAACCTAAAGAGCGGAAATCCGCGGCAAAGGTAATTAAAATTTTTTAATAAACTATTCGGCTTTCCCACAGCCGTTTGCCTGGCAGGCGAACCCCCGGACGAGCGAAATCAGGACGTAAAGCACGATGATCAGCGGCACGGCGTATCCGCGCAGGACGACCGCCATCGCGGCGCTGACGAGAATGAACGTATAGCGCAAACCGTTCCCCTTCCAGCCGAATCCGTGGAATTTGAGGGCGAACATCCTCACGTCCGAGATCATCAGCAGCCCCACGACCACAGCCACGGCCAACACCGTCTCGCGCAGGAGCGTCAGCCCGTAACACTCGGCCAGCATACCGAGCGAGGCGCAGAGCATCGCGGCGGCCGGCGAAGGCAGTCCGCAGAACTCCGTGCGCTGCGTGTCGTCGATGTTGAATTTCGCCAGCCGTAGCGCAGCAAAGGCCGTGAAGGCGAAGACGACGAGCCCGAGGGCCCCCTCCGGCAGCCAGACGCCCGGCATCCGCTGATAGAGGACGTACATCGCGGCGGCGGGCGCGAACCCGAAGGTGATGTCGTCGGCCAGCGAATCCAGTTGCAGCCCGATGGGCGAACTCTGGTCGAGCAGGCGCGCCGTGAAGCCGTCGAAAAAGTCGAACACGGCAGCCAGGATCATCAGCCCGAAAGCCAGCGTCAGGTTGCCCCAGACCAGCGCGGCGACCGCTGCGACCGAACCGCAGAGCAGGTTCGAAAGGGTCAGCAGGTTGGGTATGGTGAAGAATTTGATTTTCATTGCCGGGTCGAAAATTAATTTTCCAATAGGCGGCAAAGTTACTAAAATATTTTTATCTTTGTCGAACTTAACTCCATATAATAACTATGGCAAGCAATAAATATTGTGTCATCATGGCGGGCGGCATCGGATCGCGTTTCTGGCCCAAAAGCCGGCAGTCGATGCCCAAACAGTTCCTCGATATTCTGGGAACGGGAAAATCCTTTATCCGCCACACGTACGAACGCTTCGCAAAAATCGTCCCGCCGGAAAATTTTCTGGTGGTGACGAACGACAAATACAAGAGACTGGTACTGGAACACATTCCGGAGATCGGCGAGAAACAGGTGCTCTGCGAACCCGTGGGCCGCAACACCGCCCCCTGCGTGGCCTATGCGGCCTATACGCTGATGAAGCGCAATCCCGACGCCGAAATGATCGTCACCCCGGCGGACCACCTGATCCTCAACGAAGACGACTTCCGGGAGATCATCGCCGAATGTCTCGCTTTCGCATCGGAGCACAACGCGCTGATGACCGTGGGCATCAAACCCACGCGCCCCGACACGGGCTACGGCTACATCCAGGTCTCGGACAACCGCCCCATCAGCAAGGTCAAGTGCTTCACCGAAAAGCCCGACCTCGAACTGGCGCAGGTGTTCCTGCAATCGGGCGAATTCTACTGGAACTCGGGAATCTTCGTGTGGACCGTGCGCGCGATCGTCGAGGCTTTCGAGAAATACCTTCCCGAGCACCACGCGATGTTCAGCGGCGTGATGCGCGCCATCGGCACCGACGCCGAGCGCAACGTGCTGGAAATCGCCTATTCGGAGTGCCGCGCCATCTCGATCGACTACGGCATCATGGAGAAGGCCGACAACGTCTACGTCCGCTGCGGGGAGTTCGGCTGGAGCGATGTCGGGACGTGGGGCTCGGTCTACCAGCACTCGCGCAAGGACCGCTACGCCAACGCCATTCCCGAGAAGGGGTGCTACCTCTACGACACGCGCTCGTCGATCGTCTCGCTGCCGAAGGAGAAGATCGCCGTCATCAGCGGCCTGAAAGAGTACATCGTCGTCGATACGGACGACGTGCTGCTGATCTGCCCCCGCGCCGAGGAGCAGAACATCAAGAAATTCATCGACGAAGTGAAATTCAACAACGGCGACAAGCACATCTGATCCCGGATCAGATATGCCGTCGTCGCACCACCCATCCCCGGAGGCGGTCTGCGACCGTCCTCCATTTATTTTTCACCCGCCATGAGCGAACTTTACGACCTCTTCCTGAAACACCCCCGCATCTCGACCGACACCCGGAAGATCGAGCCCGATTCGATATTCTTCGCCCTGCGGGGCGCCAACTTCGACGGCAACCGCTTCGTCGCGGAGGCGCTTGAGAAAGGCGCCGCCTTCGCCGTTTCCGACGACGCCGGTGCGGCGGCCGCCGACGAACGCATCCTCTATGCCGGGGACACGCTGCAAGCCCTTCAGGAGCTGGCCCGGGAACACCGCCGGGCGCTGGGCATCCCCATCCTCGCCATCTCGGGCAGCAGCGGCAAAACCACCACCAAGGAGCTCGTCAGCCGCGTATTGGGCGAACGGTTCGCGGTCTGCGCCACGCGCGGCAATCTCAACAACCATATCGGCGTTCCGCTGACGCTGCTTTCGATGACCCGCGACACGGAATTCGGCGTGGTGGAGATGGGCGCGAGCGCCTGCGGCGAACTGGCCCTGCTGACCTCCGTCGCCGAACCCGGCTACGGCATTCTGACCAACATCGGACGGGCGCATCTCGCAGGTTTCGGAGGCCCCGAGGGAATCCGCCGGGGCAAGGGAGAGTTGTTCGACTATCTCGCCGCGAACGGCGGCCGCGCCTTCGTGCCGTCCGACGACCGGGTGCTGACGGAGATGGCCGCCGAGCGCGATTCGCTGGCTGCGGAATACTATCCCGTCTCGCTGGCCGACGGCATGGAGAACCACCTCGAAGGGGCCTACAACCGCTACAACATCGCCGCCGCAGTAGCCGTGGGACGCTATTTCGGCATTCCCGACGAACGCATCCGCCACGCCATAGCCGGCTACGTCCCCGACAACAACCGTTCGCAGCGCACCGAGACGGCCCGCAACACGCTCGTCATCGACTGCTACAACGCCAACCCGCTGAGTATGCGGCTGGCCGTCGAAAGTTTCCTCGCCGAACCGCTCGGCCGGCGGCAGCGCCGGGTGCTGATCCTGGGCGACATGCTCGAACTGGGCGAATGGTCCGCGCACGAGCACACGGAGATCATCCGCCAGGCGGCGCAGTCTCCCGACGCCGAGCTGCTGCTCGTCGGCAGCGAATTCACGCAAGCCTGCGCCTCGCTCCCCGAGAAGCCGGCCCGCACGACCCTCTGTCCCACGCGCGAAGAGCTGCTTTCGCGGCTGCGGCTCTCCCCCGTCGAAAACGCCCTCGTGCTGCTCAAAGGCTCGCGCGGCATCGGGCTGGAGAAGGCGATCCCCGAGCTCTGAATCCCCCGCCCCGCCCGAAAGGCGGGCGTCCGGAGCGGCGGCAGACCGCGACGGCACAGCACAAATACCCGCCCCGTGCAATCGCCGGGGCTTTTTTCGGCTTATTTCGAAATTATTTTGTTATTTTTGCCTGTTGTAAACCTTCAAATCAAAGCTATGACACTCAACGAATACCAGCAGCACGCCCTCGAAACGGCCATCTATCCCGACGAGCGCCGCATCATCTACCCCACGCTCGGGCTCACGGGCGAAGCGGGCGAAGTCGCCGACAAGGTGAAGAAAGTGATCCGCGACGGACACGAGGAGTTCACCCCCGAAAAGAGACTCGAAATCGTCAAGGAGATCGGCGACGTGCTGTGGTACTGCGCCACGCTCTCGCGCGACCTGGGCTACGAACTCGAAGAGGTGGCGCAGATGAACGTCGAAAAACTCCGCTCGCGCATGCAGCGCAACCACATCTCGGGCAGCGGCGACAACAGGTAATCTTCCGGCGACACCGAAAGATTGCGATTAAAAATTCAAAATTCAGCATTCACAACTACACATGGAACAGGACAAGCAACTCACCTCGCTGCCCGAAAACGCCTACCGCGAACTCAAACCGGGCGAAGAGTACACGCCCGTGATGCCCGCCTCGTCGAACCCGAAGGAGGTGACGCCCTACTCGGTCACGATGGGCGTCATCATGGCCGTCGTCTTCTCGGCCGCCGCGGCCTTCCTCGGCCTCAAGGTCGGGCAGGTCTTCGAAGCCGCCATCCCCATCGCCATCATCGCCGTAGGCATGGGCTCGGTGCTGGGCAAAAAGAACATGCTGGGACAGAACGTCATCATCCAGTCGATCGGCGCCTCGTCGGGCGTGATCGTCGCCGGGGCGATCTTCACCCTCCCGGCCCTCTACATCCTGGGGCTCGACGCCGCCTTCTGGCAGGTGTTCCTTTCGTCGCTGTTCGGCGGACTGCTGGGCATCGTGCTGCTGATCCCCTTCCGCAAATACTTCGTCAAGGAGATGCACGGCAAATACCCCTTCCCCGAGGCCACGGCGACCACCGAAGTCCTCGTCTCGGGCGAAAAGGGCGGATCGCAGGCCAAACTGCTGGCCGTCGCGGGCCTTGTGGGCGGTCTCTACGACTTCGCGGTCGGCACGTTCGGCCTCTGGACCGAATCGGTCTCGACGCGCATCTGCGCATGGGGCGCCGTCGCCGCCGACAAATTCAAGGTGGTCTTCGGCCTCAACACCTCGGCCGCCGTGCTGGGACTGGGCTACATCATCGGCCTGAAATACGCCATGATCATCACCGCCGGATCGTGCCTCGTGTGGTTCGTGATCGTCCCGGTGGTGGGCTCGCTGGCCGAAGCCGTCGATCCCGCCGCGATGATCTCGCTGTTAGGCGTGACGCGCGCCGACATCCTCGCCGACCCGCAGTCGATCTTCACGGCCGAGAACCTCTTCGCATTCATCGGCAAGCCCATCGGCATCGGCGGCATCGCCATGGCGGGCATCATCGGCATCATCCGCCAGTCGAAGATCATCCGTCAGGCCGTGGGCCTCGCGGTCTCGGAGTTCGGAGGCGGCAAAGGCTCCGCCGAGATCGCCGAGCGCACGCAACGCGACCTTTCGATGAAGCGCATCCTCACGATCCTGATCGCCACGCTCGTCTCGGTCTTCGTCTTCTTCCACTTCGGACTGCTGGGCGGCGACTGGACCCAGTCGCTGACGGCGATCCTGATCGTCTTCGTCATCGCGTTCCTCTTCACCACCGTGGCGGCCAACGCCATCGCCATCGTGGGCACCAACCCCGTCTCGGGCATGACGCTGATGACGCTGATCCTCGCATCGCTGGTATTGGTGAGCGTGGGTCTGAGCGGCACGACGGGCATGACCGCCGCGCTGGTGATCGGCGGCGTGGTCTGCACGGCCCTGTCGATGGCCGGCGGCTTCATCACCGACCTCAAGATCGGCTACTGGCTGGGCACCACGCCCAAGAAGCAGGAGGCATGGAAGTTCCTCGGCACGTTCGTTGCTGCGGCGACGGTGGCCGGGGTGATGATCATCCTCAACAAATCCTACGGATTCGTGGGCGAAGGCGCGCTGGTGGCCCCGCAGGCCAACGCTATGGCGGCCGTCATCCAGCCGCTGATGACCGGCGGACAGACCCCGTGGATGCTCTACTTCTGCGGTGCTGCGCTGGCGCTGGTGCTCACGTCGATCGGCATTCCGGCCCTCGCGTTCGCGCTGGGCATGTTCATCCCCATGGAGCTGAACGCCCCGCTGGTGGTGGGCGGACTGGTGGCGTGGTTCGTCTCGAACCGTTCGAAGGACGAAGGGCTGAACAAGGCCCGCTTCGACCGCGGTACGCTCATCGCTTCGGGATTCATCGCCGGCGGCGCGCTGATGGGCGTGGTGAGCGCCGTGCTGAAATTCGCCGGCGTGGACTGGTTCCTCTCGGGCTGGGCCGCATCGAACGCCGCCGAATGGGTGGGTCTGGCCATGTACCTCGTGCTGATCGGCTACATGGGCTGGCACACGATTAAAGCAAAAAGTGAAAAATGAAAAGTGAAAGGTTAAAAGTGGAGTGTAAAAAATGCAGATAGCCTGTTTTTCACCTCTCACCTTTAATTTTTAACCTTTAACCTGTTGAAATTATGGAACTCAAAGAACGTTTTCTGAAATACGTATCGTACGACACGCAGTCGGACGAAAACAGCACGACATTCCCCTCGACCGAGAAGCAGAAGGTCCTTCTGGCGGTCCTGCGCGACGAGATGGAGGCCCTCGGCATGACCGAGGTGACGATGGACCAATACGGCTACGTGATGGGCACGATCCCTGCCACGGCGGGATGCGGGAACGCCCCCGTGATCGGCTTCATCGCCCACGTGGACACCTCGCCTGACATGAGCGGCAAGGAGGTGAAACCCCGCGTGATCGAGGAGTACGACGGCGGCGACATCGCCCTGAACGGCCAGCTGACGATGAAGGTTTCGGAGTTCCCGGAGCTGGCCTTCTTCAAGGGGCACACGCTGATCCACACCGACGGCACGACGCTGCTGGGCGCCGACGACAAGGCGGGCGTGGCGGAAATCATGACCGCCGCGGAATATCTGCTGACGCACCCCGAGGTGAAACACGGCAAGATCCGCATCGGCTTCACGCCCGACGAGGAGGTGGGCCGGGGCGTGGATTTCTTCGACGTGAAAGCCTTCGGCGCCGATTTCGCCTACACCGTTGACGGCGGCATGGAAGGCGAACTGGAATACGAGAACTTCAACGCCGCGAGCGCGAAGATCGAGATTCAGGGCCGCAACGTCCACCCGGGCTACGCCAAGGCGAAGATGATCAACGCCATCGACGTGGCGTGCGAACTGCAAACGATGCTGCCCGCCGCCGAGCGTCCGCAGCACACCGAGGGCTACGAAGGTTTCTACCACTGCGTCGGTGTGAACGGCACGGTGGAGAGGGCTTCGCTGAGCTACATCATCCGCGACCACGACGCCGAGAAGTTCGAGCAGAAGAAGGTCTTCATGTGGGCCTGCGTCGATCTGCTGAAAAAGAAATACGGCGACGAGGTGCTGACCCTCACGCTCAAAGACCAGTATTACAACATGCGCAAGATGGTCGAGCCGCATCCGCAGGTGATCGACAAGGCGTTGCGGGCGATGGAGATGGCCGGCGTGAAGCCCCTCGTGCGGCCCATCCGCGGCGGCACCGACGGCGCACGCCTCTCGTTCATGGGCCTGCCGTGCCCCAACCTCTTCACCGGAGGCATGAACTTCCACGGCAAGTTCGAATACTGCTCGCTCACGACGATGCGCAAGGCCCAGCAGGTGATTCTGAACCTGACAAGCCTGTGGGCTAATTAAAAATGAAAAATTAAGAATTAAAAATTGAAATTCGCTATCGCCTGCTCCGGGCCATCGATCCACCCGGGATCACCGAAAGCGAGGGTTCGCCCCGACGCTTCGGGATTTCACGACGCTAAGACAAAAGCCGAATTTTTCATTTCTAATTCTTAATTCTCAATTGCGATAGCTATGGATTCCTTTGGATTTCTGAAAGTGGCCGCGGCGATCCCGCATCTGCGGGTCGGCGACTGCGACTACAACGCCGAGCGCATGGCGGCGATGGCCGAGGAGGCCGCCCGGCGGGGCGTCGAGATCGCGGCATTCCCCGAACTGGGCGTGACGGCCTACACGTGCGGCGACCTCGTGCTGCAATCCACGCTGCTCGACGCGGCCGACGAAGCGCTGGAACGCCTCGTGCGCGCCACGCGCAAACTCCCCCTCACGCTGATCGCCGGGGCCCCCCTGCGCCACGGATCGGCGCTCTACAACTGCGCCGTGGTCTTCACGCAGGGCAAGGTGCTGGGCGTGGTCCCCAAGACCTACATCCCGAACTACGGCGAATTCTACGAAAACCGCTGGTTCGCCTCGGGAGCCGGGATTTCGGACGAACACATCGCCGTCGCGGGCCAGCAGGCCGACTTCGGCGCCGACCTCACGTTCGAGGTCAACGGCGCGGAGTTCGGCGTCGAGCTCTGCGAGGACCTCTGGAGCGCCGTGCCGCCCTCGTCGCAGCTGGCGCTGAATGGCGCGAAGGTGATCTTCAACCTCTCGGCCTCGCCCGAGGCGGCGGGCAAGCACGCCTACCTGCGGCAGCTGGTCGCCCAGCAGTCGGCCCGCACGATCGCGGCCTACGTCTACTGCTCGGCAGGCTTCGGCGAATCCACCACCGACCTCGTGTTCGCCGGCAACGGCATCGTCGCCGAGAACGGCACGATCCTGCGCGAAGCCGAACGCTTCTCGCCCGAGGAACAGTTGGTCGTCGCCGACGTGGACCTCGAACGGCTGGCGTTCGAACGCCGCCGCAACACCTCGTTCCGCATGAACGAAGGGGCCACGGAGAACACCGTGATCGAGATGGAGATACCCGAGGGGCTCCGCGGCGTGGTCCTCGACCGCGACATCGACCCGATGCCGTTCGTCCCGAAGGACGAGGCGCACCGCAGCGAACGCTGCGAGGAGATCTTCCGGATACAGTCGCACGGACTGGCGCAGCGGATGGTCCACACCCGCGCCGGAAAAGCCGTCGTCGGTATCTCGGGCGGGCTGGATTCGACCCTCGCCCTGCTCGTGACGGCCCGCACGTTCGATTTCCTGAAAATGGACCGCGCGGGGATCATCGGCATCACGATGCCGGGCTTCGGCACCACCGACCGCACCTACAACAACGCGCTGGAATTGATGCGAGGGCTGGGCGTCACGATCCGCGAAATCCCCATCCGCGACGCCTGCACGCAGCACTTCCGGGACATCGGCCTCGATCCCGACGACCGGGGCGCGGCGTACGAGAACGCCCAGGCCCGCGAACGCACGCAGATACTGATGGACGTGGCCAACATGGAAGGCGGACTGGTGGTCGGCACGGGCGACCTTTCGGAACTGGCGCTGGGCTGGGCGACCTACAACGGCGACCAGATGTCGATGTACGGCGTCAACGCCTCGGTTCCCAAGACGCTGGTGCGCCACCTCGTGAAGTGGGCCGCCGACACGGAGCGAGACGCCGCGACGCGCGCCACGCTGCTGGACATCATCGACACGCCGGTCAGCCCCGAACTGCTTCCGGCCGACGCCGAAGGGAAGATCGCCCAGAAGACCGAAGACCTCGTGGGCCCCTACGAACTCCACGACTTCTTCCTTTACAATTTCCTGCGCGCGGGTTACGGTCCTGCGAAAATCCTGCTGCTGGCCGAGCAGGCTTTCGAGGGGAGCTACGACCGTGCGACCATCCTGAAGTGGCTCACGGTCTTCGTCCGCCGCTTCTTCACCCAACAGTTCAAACGCTCGGCCATGCCCGACGGCCCGAAAGTCGGTTCCGTGTCGCTCTCGCCCCGCGGCGACTGGCGCATGCCCTCCGACGCCTCGGCGGCGGCATGGCTCCGGGAAGTCGAAGAATTATGAATATGAAAAGAACCCTCTTGCTTGCAGCGTCCCTGCTCCTGCTCGCCGGCACGGCTTCGGCGCAGGACTGGAAAGACGCGCTGAAAAAAGCCGCCACGGCGGCCGCCGACAAGATCACCGACGGCAAACTCACCCAGTATGCGCTGGCTGGCACGTGGAACTACACGGGCCCGGGCGTCAAGTTCGAAGGCGGGGACCTCGCCTCGGAACTCGGCGGCGCAGCCCTCGAAACCACGGTCGTCAAACAGCTGGAAAAAGCCTATGCGCTGGCCGGACTCAAAGCCGGCGCCGGAACGTTCACCTTCGAACGCGACAGCGACGATTTCTCGGCGACGCTGGGCAAGCACAAACTCACGGGAACCTACGAATACGACGCCGAGACGCACGTCGTGACGCTCCATTTCGCCAAGGGCAAGATCAACCTGGGATCGGTGCCGGGCCACGCCTATATCAGCGGCACGGAACTGGTGCTGGTCTTTCCGGTCACGCGGCTCGTGGAGATGATGACCGCCCTCGGCAGCCGGATATCCTCGCTCTCGACGGCCGCCGCCCTGCTGTCGAAGTACAAGGATGTTTACGTCGGGTTCGCCTTTTCCAAGTGACAGGCAGGCGTTTCCGGGGAGGAAGCGCAAAAAAATCGAAAAAAAATTTCAATGACGGATTCATAGCGAATCCGTCTTTTTTCGTTACGGATTTTCAGCCCCGTGACCCGGCTGCCCCGCAGACAGTAAGCAAATGCGCGGCGCAGGTAAATAAAATATTTTATGAAATTCTTAAAGAAGTTGCAAAACTCGAATGAATGTACTATTTTTAGGGGCGAGAAACGATTACAAACCCCTCAAAATCCATTCGCTTATGAACGAGCAAGCCCGACAGTACGTCGAAGATTTCATGGCCCGGCTCATCGCCCGCAATCCCGGTGAACCGGAGTTCCACCAGGCCGTCCGCGAGGTGGCCGAATCGCTGGCACCGCACATCGTCGCCAGCCCGATCCTGCAAAAGATGAAGGTGCTGGAACGCATCGCAGAGCCCGAGCGCGTCATCATCTTCCGCGTGCCGTGGCTCAACGACAAAGGCGAAATCGAGATCAACCGCGGCTACCGCATCCAGATGAACAGCGCCATCGGCCCCTACAAGGGCGGCATCCGTTTCCACCCCTCGGTCAACCTCTCGATCCTGAAGTTCCTGGCCTTCGAGCAGACCTTCAAGAACAGCCTCACTACCCTCCCGATGGGCGGCGGCAAGGGAGGTTCGGACTTCAACCCCAAGGGTAAGTCCGACAACGAGGTGATGCGCTTCTGCCAGTCGTTCATGACCGAATTGCAGCGCCACATCGGTCAGGACACCGACGTTCCGGCAGGCGACATCGGCGTCGGAGGCCGTGAAATCGGCTTCATGTTCGGCCAGTACAAACGTCTGCGCGACGAATTCACCGGCACGCTCACCGGCAAGGGCCGCGACTGGGGCGGCAGCCCGCTGCGCCCCGAAGCCACGGGCTACGGAACCTGCTATTTCGCCCAGGAGATGCTCGCCACGCGCAACGACTCGTTCGAGGGCAAGACCGTCTGCATCTCGGGCTCGGGCAACGTCGCCCAGTACGCCTGCCAGAAGGCCACCGAACTCGGCGCCAAGGTCGTGACGCTCTCCGACTCGTCGGGCTACATTCACGACCCCGAAGGCATCAGCCCCGAGAAACTGGAATATGTCATGGAGCTGAAGAACATCTTCCGCGGCCGCATCAAGGAGTACGCCGAAAAATACCCGTCGGCCACCTACTACCCCGGCGAGCGTCCGTGGGGCGTGAAGTGCGACATCGCCATGCCGTGCGCCACGCAGAACGAGCTGAACGGCGACGAGGCTCAGGCGCTGGTTGACAACGGCTGCATCTGCGTCGCCGAGGGAGCCAACATGCCCTCGACGCCCGAAGCCATCCGCATCTTCCAGCAGCACAAGCTGCTCTATGCTCCGGGCAAGGCGGCCAACGCCGGCGGCGTAGCCACCTCGGGACTCGAAATGACCCAGAACTCGATTCGCCTCACCTGGTCGCCCGAAGAGGTCGATGCCAAACTGAAATCCATCATGCAGAACATCCACTCGGTCTGCGTGCACTACGGCACCCAGCCCGACGGCTATATCAACTACGTCGTGGGCGCCAACATCGGCGGCTTCATGAAGGTAGCCAACGCCATGCTCGCACAGGGCTGCGTCTGACGGCCGGCCCCGGGAATCCCCGCCAACGAAACACCCCGGAAGCACGAGACTTCCGGGGTGTTTTCGTCGCAGCGGCGGCCGATCGCCCGTTAAGACGTACCGGGTAAGGGAAAAAGATCGGCAGATGCAAAAAAAGGTACGGCCGCTCGGTATTTCAGGCGCACCCATACCACATTCGGGCAAAGGTGTTGCGTGTCACGAAAGTTTGTCTATCTTTGTCGGCACAAAGAGATCGGGCAATGCCGGGAGGCATGCCTACGATTTCTCGATTCTTGCGACGGCCCTAAAAATCTGTGTGAAGTTGCGTCACTACTCTTTGAATTCTTCAAAACGGGCCGTCGCAACTTTTTCTACCCCTTTGCAAAAACCCTGCCGTTTTCAAGCCTCGACCGCCGCACGTTCGAGCGCTGCACGCATCGCCGTGCGTCCCGCCTCGATCAGCTCTTTCGAACGGTAGAATTCGAAAATGCCGTAGCTGTCGGCAGGCATCTCGACCAGGATGTCGGGTTTATGAAGCCGGCACATCAGCCGGGCGATATGCTGCTGCATGATCTCCGACGAGGCGATCAGCACCTTGTAGTAATTGAGCGACACCTTGGTTTTCGGCGCGGGAGAGGCAAACGGGGCGCTGACATCCACGCCCACCAACATGTCGCCCTTCTCGCGGTGCACGCGGTTCAGCGGCAGCGGGTTGACCGTACCGCCGTCGATCAGCACCTGCCCGTCGCGGTGCACGGGCTTGAAGACCGAAGGGATCGAGATCGAAGCCCGGATGGCGTCGTACAGCCCGCCGCGGTCCAGCACCACTTCGCGCCCCGTGAGCAGATCGGCCGCCACGGCCGCGAACGGCACGGGCATCCGCTCGATCTCCACATCCGGAACCAGCTCCTTCATGGCATTCATCACACGGTCGCCCTTGACCAGCCCCTCGGTGCTCAGGGCGAAGTCCACCAGACTGAAAACCTTGTATTTGTCGAGTTCGCACAACCATTGCTTGAAAGGTTCGAGATGCCCCGAGGCATAGACGCCCCCGACCAGCGCGCCCATCGACGTACCGGCGACGGCGCTGATCTCGAAACCCTGACTTTCCAACTCTTCGATAGCTCCGATATGGGCCACTCCCCGCGCCCCGCCGCCGGCCAGCACCAGCGCCACTTTTCTTTTCTTCATAAGATTCATTCATTTATACGGTCCCGGACCTCGTTCCAGACGCGGGCACCGCACGCATAACTGCACGCATCGTGCCGCGCATCAATCCGTTATCACACAATCCATCGCCACGTCGTGCGGCTCCGAGGGCAGCTCCCCGACCAGTTGGTGAGCGTAACAAACGCCGATCTTCACGGCATGCACCTCCGGCTGCGCGAGGTATTTGTCGTAGTAGCCGCGCCCGCGGCCCATCCGGGCTCCCGCGGCGGTGAACGCCGTGCCGGGAACGATCACCAGATCCAGTTCTCGAGGCTCGCACAACCGTGCCTCCGGCCCCGGTTCGGCGATGCCGAAGGCCCCCGGACGCATCGTCCGGGGATCGTATTCATAAAACCGCATCACGTCGCCCTCGACGCGCGGCACAGCCAGCCGACGACCGGCCGCAGACCACCGCGCCAGCGCCTCCGACGTGTCCGGCTCGTCGGCCAGCGAACAGAAAACACCCACCGTGCGGGCCCTGCCGAAAGCCTCCGAAAGCTCCGCCCGGGCGAAAATACGCCCCGACGCCGCGGCCCGCTCCGACGGAGTGATCCCGAGGTTCTTTCGGCGCATCGCGGCGCGCAGTTCTTTTTTGGTCATAAAACCCTCCTTTCAGGCATAAAATTCCCGTCTGTTTTCATTGTTATTCCGCAAACAATGGCTATCTTTGCGCGTAAATTCGAACATACCGGAACACAAACTATCACAAATATAAACAAATTAAAATCATTATGAGCTGTTTTCTATCTAATTCCTCGCTCGGCAAGAAGCTGGTCATGAGCGTTACGGGGGCGTTCCTCGTGCTCTTCATCCTCTTCCACATGTCGATGAACATCACGGCGATCATCTCGCCCGAGGCGTACAACACGATCTGCGCGTTACTCGGCGCCAACTGGTACGCGCTGGCCGGTACGGCCGTGCTGGCGCTGGGCGTCCTGATCCACTTCATCTACGCCGTCGTCCTCACGCTGAACAACTACAAGGCGCGCGGATCGCAGCGCTACGCCGTGACGGTGCAGGAGCCGGGCGTGGCATGGGCCTCGAAGAACATGCTCGCACTGGGCTTCGTCATCCTGGGCGGCCTGCTGATCCACCTCATCAACTTCTGGTCGAAGATGCAGCTCGTGGAGATCATGGGCGGACACGTCAACTCGCTGGGATACAGCCCCGCCGACGGCGCCGCGCTGATCGCCTACACCTTCTCGAAATGGTATTACGTGGTGATCTACCTCGTGTGGTTCTTCGCGCTGTGGTTCCACCTCACGCACGGCGTATGGTCGATGTTCCAGACCGTGGGCTGGGCCAACGACACGTGGTATCCCCGTTTGAAGTGCATCGCCAACATCGTGGCCACGATCGTATTCCTCGGGTTCGCCGCCGTGGTGCTCGTCTACTTCTTCTGCCCCTGCATCGCAGGCGCATGCTAATCACCCCATTCAGAGAACAATAAACACACAAACGATATGGCTTTCAAATTAGATGCTAAAATTCCCGCCGGGACGCTCGCCGAAAAGTGGAGCAACCACAAGACGGCGATCAAGGTCGTAAGTCCCGCCAACAAGCGCAAACTCGACATCATCATCGTCGGCACGGGTCTGGGCGGCGCCTCCGCAGCTGCTTCGCTCGGCGAACTGGGCTACAACGTCAAGGTGTTCTGCATCCAGGACTCGCCCCGCCGCGCCCACTCGATCGCAGCCCAGGGCGGTATCAACGCCGCCAAGAACTACCAGAACGACAACGACTCGGTCTACCGGCTCTTCTACGATACGATCAAGGGCGGCGACTACCGCGCCCGCGAGGCCAACGTCTACCGTCTGGCCGAGGTCTCCAACCTCATCATCGACCAGTGCGTCGGCCAGGGCGTTCCCTTCGCCCGCGAGTACGGCGGCCTGCTGGCCAACCGTTCGTTCGGCGGCGCGCAGGTTTCGCGTACGTTCTACGCCCGCGGCCAGACGGGCCAGCAGCTTCTGCTGGGCGCCTATGCGGCCCTCAACAAGGAGATCGCAGCCGGCACGGTGAAGAGCTACCCGCGCCACGAGATGCTGGACATCGTCATCGAGGACGGCGAGGCCAAGGGCATCATCGCCCGCAACCTCGTGACGGGCGAGATCGAACGCCACGGCGCACACGCCGTCGTGATCGCCACGGGCGGCTACGGCAACGTCTTCTTCCTTTCGACCAACGCTATGGCGTCGAACGGCTCGGCCGCATTCCAGTGCTACCGCAAGGGCGCCGGCTTCGCCAACCCCTGCTTCACGCAGATCCACCCCACCTGCATCCCCGTTCACGGCGACCAGCAGTCGAAGCTGACGCTGATGTCGGAGTCGCTGCGCAACGACGGCCGCATCTGGGTTCCCAAGAAGCTCGAAGACGTGAAGGCGCTCCGTTCGGGTGCCAAGAAACCCTCGGACATCGCCGAGGAGGACCGCGACTACTACCTGGAGCGCCGCTACCCGGCCTTCGGTAACCTCGTGCCGCGCGACGTGGCTTCGCGTGCCGCCAAGGAGCGCTGCGACGCAGGCTTCGGCGTGAACGAAACGGGGCTGGCCGTATTCCTCGACTTCAAGACCGCCATCGAGCGTCTGGGCAAGGACATCATCAAGCAGCGCTACGGCAACCTGTTCGACATGTACGAGGAGATCACCGACGTGAGCCCCTACGAGCAGCCGATGCAGATTTTCCCCGCCGTGCACTACACGATGGGCGGCATCTGGGTTGACTACAACCTGATGACCACCATCCCGGGCCTCTACGCCATCGGCGAGGCCAACTTCTCGGACCACGGCGCGAACCGTCTGGGCGCTTCGGCCCTGATGCAGGGTCTGGCCGACGGATACTTCGTCCTGCCCTACACCATCGGCGACTACCTCGCGCACAAGATCCAGGCCCCGAAGGTGAAGACCGACACCAAGGCTTTCGACGAAGCCGAGAAGGGCGTCCGGGAGAAGATCGCCAAACTGCTCGCCATCAACGGCAAACAGTCGGTGGACGACATCCACAAGAAGCTGGGCCACATCATGTGGGAGAACGTCGGCATGGCCCGCACGAAGGAGTCGCTCGAAAAGGCCATCGCCGAGATTCAGGCGCTCCGCAAGGAGTTCTGGAAGGACGTGAAGGTCGTCGGCAAGGAGAACGACTTCAACGTCGAGCTCGAAAAGGCGCTGCGTCTGGCCGACTTCCTCGAACTGGGCGAACTGATGGCCCGCGACGCCCTCAACCGCGAGGAGTCGTGCGGCGGCCACTTCCGCTCGGAGCACCAGACCGAGGAGGGCGAAGCCAAGCGCGACGACGAGAACTTCGTATACGCCGCCGTATGGGAGTACAAAGGCATGGACGAGGCTCCGGAGCTCACGAAAGAGCCCCTGAACTTCGAGTTCGTGCACCCCGCACAGCGCAACTACAAAGACTAAGGCCATTTGACGTTGAACTTTAATATCGAATCGAAACTATGAATTTTACATTAAAGATATGGCGTCAAAAGGACGCTAAATCCAAGGGGGCGTTCGAGAGCTACAAGGTGGAGAACATCTCGGCCGACACCTCGTTCCTCGAAATGCTCGACATCCTGAACAACAACCTCATCCACGAGGGCAAGGAGCCCGTGGCCTTCGACCACGACTGCCGCGAGGGCATCTGCGGCATGTGCTCGCTGCACATCGACGGACAGGCCCACGGCCCCAGCCAGGGCGCCACGACCTGCCAGATCTACATGCGCAAGTTCAAGGACGGTGCGACGATCACCATCGAGCCGTGGCGCTCGGCGGCGTTCCCCGTCATCAAGGACCTCGTGGTGAACCGCTCGGCATACGACCAGATTCTGCAAGCCGGAGGCTTCATCTCAGTGCGCACGAACTCGGTGCCCGACGCCAATGCCATTCCGATCTCGCAGGCCGACGCCGAAGAGTCGATGGACGCCGCCGCCTGCATCGGCTGCGGAGCCTGCGCCGCCACGTGCAAGAACGGTTCGGCCATGCTGTTCGTCGCTGCCCGCGTGTCGTCGCTCGCCAAGCTGCCGCAGGGCCGCGTGGAGGGTGCCCGCCGTGCCAAGGCGATGGTCGCCAAGATGGACGAGCTGGGCTTCGGCAACTGCACCAACACGGGTGCCTGCCAGGCCGAATGCCCCAAGCAGATTTCCATCGCGCATATCGCCCGTCTGAACCGCGAGTTCCTTTCGGCGAAGTTCGAAGACTAACGACCGCCGACAGCGATAAGACCAAGGGCCGGACTTTGCGTCCGGCCCTTTTCTCTTTCGGGCGATATGCGCAGAGCGCATCCATATCGACAAACCCTCCCGGCCTCCCTTTGAAAAGGGAGGAGACTGACCCGTCTGAACCGCGAGTTCCTCTCGGCAAAGTTCGAAGACTAAGAACCGCCGAGGGTAATAAGACCAAGGGCCGGACGCAAAATGTCCGACCCTTTTTTCGACGGGTATAGCAAGGATTGGGAGCGCAGAACAGGATAGTCAGCGTGAAAACCCGCAACCGCCCACAACACGGGCTTTTTAAGCCCGTGGTTTTGGATACCTTTTGACATCAAAAGGTACAGAGCTATTTCTTCGGCCGGATCGTCGAGAGGCGTGCGACCTGCTTGAGGTCGAACTTGCCGTAGATGTTCACCACGACCGTCTCTTTCGTACCGCAGGTCAGCATCAGCAGTTCCGAATTATCGGTGACCGACGCCTCGCGGATGTAGAATTTCGTGGTCTGCCCCTCTTCGGTTCCCGACATCACCAGCTGGAATTCGAGGTCCGGATCGGCGGCCAGTCTCTCCGCGTCGGCGACGAACTGCGCTCCGTCGCCCTTGTCGAGCGACACGATGCGGATATACTCGATGCCCCCGAGCAATTCGGCCAATCCCCTGTCGCCCTTTTCAGCCGCCTGACGGCTCATCATCCGCATCATCTTCCGCTCCAGCTGGATGCTGGTGAAGCCCTCGGCCTTCGTGTAGCGGTCGAAGAATCTCCACGAGGCGTTCTGCCCCCGAACCAGGAACGGCAGCAGGACCAGCAGGATCAACAGCAATCGTTTCATGGCCGCGAGTTTTTACATGAAGACGCAGACTCCCAACGACAGCGGATGGCAGGAGGGCCCCGCGCTGCTCTTGAAAAGCCGCGTCACGCCGTAACGGACATAGACGCCGACCCCGTGGTAAGAGACCGAGCCCCCGACCCCGAACTGGACGGGATTCAACCCGGAGAGGGAGTTCTTCACCTTCGGCTTCTTGTAGATCGCATTGGACCCGAGCGTGAAATCGCAGTAGCCCACGACCGCGATACGCAGTTTCCGGACCGGATCGAACGAGAATTGCAGCGGAATGCCCAGCGAGGTGGTGCGGAGTTTCGACTTGTCGGCCCTTTCATCCAGCGTCACGGGCACGATCAGACCGTCCTCACGGCCCAGCGTGATCGTGTTGTCCGAAAGGCGGTAGTTGTTGACCGTATAGCGCAGACCGGTCGCAAACTCGAATTTTCCCCGTCTGTCCAGACGCACCGCCAGCCCGATGGGCGTCACGCCGAAGTGGAACGAATTGCCGGCCCGCAAATCGAGAAAATCCGCCGTCTCGGCAGGATAACCCGCATAATCGACACCCGTGAGGAGATTGAAACCCATCTCGATCCCGTCGAACAGCAGCCCCTTGACCCGCGAGTGCGAGCGGGATTTCTGCAACGAACCGCGGTGCGGCGCCTGCCCGAGCGTGATTCCGAAGCCCGCCACTTCGAGAACCATATCGTTCCCGTCGGCGGCGCGGCGCATGGTGACCGGCCCCGTATCGACATCCCCGATCCGCCGGAGGGAATCCGCCGGCTGCGCCGAAGCGCACAGCCCCGGCAACATGAAAACACCCAAAAGAATAAGCAATCTGTTCATGGCATATCGTTTTTAATTGTTCTCTATCAGTTCGTCCACCATCCGCCCCGACTCCTCCAAAGCGGAGAACGATTCGAGATAGACCGTCGTTTGCATGGCCACCTCCGCGTCGTACACCGCCACCCCGTCGATATAACAGTAGGGCTTGCGCAGCAGGTCGGCGCAGACGAAAATCCCGAGCACGACGGCCGCCGCCGCGGCAATTCCCCAAAGCGGCACCATGCGCCGTATCCGGCGGGGCTTCCAGCGTTCCGGGGAACGCTCCCCGGCCAGCGCGTCCAGTCCGCCGAACAGGGTCCGCACCTCCCGCAGCGACTCCGGCACGTCGGCCGCCCGCCGCATCCATTCGCGCAATTCGCGCTCCTCCGCATCGGTCGCCTGCGCTGCGAACCAGCGCTCCGCGAGCCGTTCAATCCGTTCTTGCCGTTCGTTCATCGTCCGTCATTTTTTTCAGTACCTCTCGCAATCCGTTGCGGGCGCGGGAGAGGATCACGCGCACCTGCGCTTCGTCGCAGCCGACCATCCCGGCGATCTCGCGGGTGGAGTAGCCCTCTATATCCTTCAGGTGGAGCACCTCCCGCTGGCGTCCGGGGAGGCAGGCCAGCGCCCGCCGCACCAGTTCGCGCATCTCCCAGCGGTCGGCCTCGGCAGCCGCCGAACGTTCCGTCCACCCCGCCACCGCATCGTCCCGGCGGCCTGCGGCCCGCTGCCGGCGCAGCAGGTCGAGACAACGGTTGCGCACGGCGGTCATCACGAAGGAATCGACCCGGCGGCACCCTTCCAGCCGCCCCCGCTCACGCCACAGACGCTCCAGCAGATCGTGTACGGCATCTTCCGCCTCGGCCGGCGAAAGCAGCAGGCTTTGGGCGTAACGGAACATGCGGTCGCGGAGCGGCAGGACAAGCGAGGTGAATTCGGACTCCTTCATTGTATCTGTAAGACGAAGCTGAGGGGCGAAACGCAACAATGCGAACCCAAATATCGGAATTTTTTCACCGAATATCCCCCGTTTCATGGACGGAGGCTCATTTTTTCGAAAAAATTCAGTACTTTGTATTGCACAATACTAAAATTCGTATTATATTTGCATTATCAAAATAATAGGAATCGCAAGACATCCGACTGCGACAACACTTAGACGACTATGAAAGAGACTGTAAACGCGAACATCGGCTCCCTGGCATTCACCCTCGACGAGGATGCCTACCGGGCGCTGGGCAACTATTTCGACGACATCCGCCGCCGTCTGCCCGAGGACGACGCCGAAACGATGAGCGACATCGAAACGCGCGTGGCGGAGATCTTCCGCGAGAAGGTCGCGTCGCCCATGCGGGTCATCACGCTCGACGTGGTCCGCGCGACGATGGAGCAAATGGGCTCCCCGGCCGACTTCGGAGAGCCCCGCGACGCGGCGCAGGACGGAACGGAACCCGCCGGCGGGGAGTCCTGCGAACCGGCGCCCCGGAGACTCTACCGTTCGCGCACGGAGCGTTCGATCGCCGGCATCTGCGGCGGACTGGCCGCCTATTTCGACGCCGACCCGACGCTGATCCGCCTCGTGACGCTGCTGCTGATCCTCTTCGGAGGGCTCTCGATCTGGGCCTACATCATCCTCTGGATCGTCATTCCCGAGGAGCCCGCCCGCAAATTCAACATCAACCGCAACCGATAAAAAACCACGAATATGGCAACGAACGACAACAAGCGGTTATTCCGCTCGCAAGACAGCATCATCGCCGGCGTCTGCGCCGGACTGGCCGAATATTTCGGGCTCGACACCTCGCTGGTCCGCATCGGGACCCTGATCCTGATCCTCTTCGGAGGGCTCTCGCTCTGGATCTACATCATCCTCTGGCTGATCGTTCCGAAGGCTCCCAAAAGGTTAAACGCATAGCATCATGGCCGAAGACAACGTAAAAGCGCAGATGCGCAAAGGAATCCTGGAGTACTGCATCCTCGCCATTCTCTCCCGCGAGGATTCGTATGCTCCGAAGATCATCGCCGAACTCAAACAGGCGGCGATGATCGTAGTCGAGGGTACGCTCTACCCGATCCTCACCCGGCAGAAAAACGCCGGACTGCTGACCTACCGCTGGGAAGAGTCGCCGCAAGGTCCGCCCCGCAAGTACTACACGCTCACGGACAAGGGCCGCGAATACCTTGCGACGCTCGACGAGACGTGGGACGAACTCGTCGGGCAGATACGACTCATCCGCCACGGAAAATAACCCAAGATCAACCCTACTAAAAAACATACGCCATGAAAAAAATCCTGCTGACAGCCGTTCTGATCGGAGCCATGTTCTCCGTAAGCGCCTATGTCGTCTGCGTCGCAGCGCCGCTGCTGGGCAAAAACATCAAAGGCAGCGGCCATATCGTCACGAAAACCCTTCCCGCCCCCGATTTCGACGCCATCGACGCATCGCGCGCCGTGAAGGTCGTCGTCTCGGCCGGGGCGTCGGACATCCGCATCGAGGCCGACGACAACCTGATCGACCTGGTGGTCGCCGAAACCCGCGGCAAGACCCTCGAAGTGACGCTCGACAAAAAGGCGTCCAACATCCAGAACGCCGACATCACGGTAACCATACCGGCCAACGGCGGGAAGATCCGCTCGCTCAAAGCATCGAGCGCCTCGAAAATCACAAGCGATGCGACGCTCCGGGCCGACAGGTTCACGATCGAGGCTTCGAGCGCCGCCAAGATCAAAGCCGCGGTGGAGGCCGCCTCGTGCTCGATAGACGCTTCGAGCGCGTCGAAAATCAGCGCGGAGGTGAAGGCCGCGACCTGCACGGTCAACGCTTCGAGCGCCTCGAAGATCGCGCTCGCCGGCTCGGCCGAGGATTTCACGGCCGATCTCAGTTCGGCGTCGAAACTCGACGCCGAAAAGTTCACCGCCGTCAACGCCTCCGTCAGCACGTCGAGCGCCGCCAAGGCCGACATAGATTGCAGCGGAAAACTCACGGCCAGCGCATCGAGCGGCTCGTCGATCGGCTACACGGGCGGCTGCCGGACCTCGCTGAGCAAATCGAGCGGCGGCAGCGTCCGCAAAAACTAATCCCCGAAGCACCCGACAACCATGAAAGAGGTTAAAAAATGCAGCATATCGGGCGTGGCGTTCACGATGGACACCGACGCCTACGAAGCTCTCGCGGCCTATCTCGACAGCCTGAAAAAGAGCTACAAGGACACGGCCGACGGCGCGGAGATCGTCGCCGACATCGAGGCGCGCATCGCCGAGCTGATCCTCTCGGCGCAGGACAACACCCGCGTCGTGGAAAAACCCCTGATCCTGAATATCATTCAGCAGATGGGCTCCGCCGAGGACATCTCCGACCAGGGCGCCGACCGCGACCTGCACTGCGACACCCCGCGCATCCCCCGCCGCCTCTACCGCGACACGGAGAACGCCAAGCTGGGCGGCGTCTGCGCCGGCATCGGCAAGTATTTCGACATCGACCCCGTGTGGGTGCGGCTCGGGCTGTTCCTGCCGCTGCTGCTCACCTGCTTCGGATGGCTTCCTTTCCTGCACTGGTTCAGCCCGATGTTCGGCAACCTGTTCGGCATCTTCCTGATCTGCTATTTCATCATGTGGTTCGCCGTTCCGGCGCCCCGCACAGCGCGCCAGAAGCTCGAAATGAACGGCGAGAGAATCACCGCGCAGTCCATCGGCGACGTAACCTCGGCCGCGGCCTGCGCCGACCCCGACGCCCGGGCCAAACCGATCATCGCCGAGGCGGTCTCGGTCTTCGGCAAGGTGGTGCTGATCCTGCTGAAAATATTCGCCGGATTCCTCGTCTTCGGGCTCATCATGGGCGCCTGCGCGCTGATTATCGGACTTTTCGCCGTCATCGTCGGCGGAGAGAGCCTCTTCGCACCCGAAATACTGGGCAATACCGTTTCGATCTGGGTCGCAAGCCTCGGCATACTGGCCGTGCTGATTCCGCTGATCCTGCTGATCTACGTGCTGATGTGCCTGATCGCCTCGCGCAAACCCGGCGGCAAAACCGTCCTGGCCATCTTCCTCGTGTGGCTCGCCACGATCATCGCCGTATCGTGCGTGGCGATCCGCGAAAACGTGGGCGACAAGTTCCGCAAGAAGCGCGACGCCATCGAACAGGTGTTCCGGAGCGAGATCGTCATCGACGGCGACACCACGACGCTGGAACGCCTGCTGGAGGATTACGACGACGAGAGCGTGATCGAAGAGGGCCGCAAGACCCTGCATATCGCCGTGCCTTCGAAGTCGATCGACATCACCGTCGATAAGAACCGGGGAAGCCTGCACGTCAACGCCGACGGCCGGGAGGTATCGGTGCAGGCCGGAGAAAAAGACGGAAAAGCCTCGGTGAGCATCTCCGCAGGGGAGAAAACCGGCTCCGCGGCCGAAGCTGCGGAATAACCGCAGCGCAGTTTCAAATAAAAAGTTCTCTTCCGACAGGGCGGCATCCTTTTTGGGCCGCCCCTGTTTTTTGAATTTTTTTTGTATCTTTGGACGGTTTTGTCTTAAAAGCAAAGTAAAGTATGGCCGGAATCAAATGTATCGGCATCCTGACCTCGGGCGGCGACGCCCCGGGCATGAACGCCGCAATACGCGCGGTGACGCGCAGCGCGATCTTCAACGGATTCACCGTGAAGGGAATCATGCGCGGATACAAGGGTCTCGTGTTCAACGAGATCGTCGAATTCAAATCGCAAAGCGTCAGCAACATCATCCAGCTGGGCGGCACGATCCTCAAGACGGCGCGCAGCCAGGAGTTCACCACCCCCGAAGGCCGCAAGGCCGCCTACGACAACATGGTCGCCGCAGGCATCGACGCGCTGGTGGTGATCGGCGGCGACGGTTCGCTGACCGGAGCGGGCATCTTCGCCGAGGAGTTCAACGTACCGATCGTAGGGCTTCCCGGAACGATCGACAACGACCTGGGAGGAACCGATTCGACGATCGGCTACGACACGGCGCTGAACACCATCATGGAAGCGGTGGACAAACTGCGCGACACGGCGTCGAGCCACGAGCGGCTGTTCTTCGTCGAGGTGATGGGCCACACGGCGGGCTATCTGGCGCTCAACAGCGCCATCGCCACGGGCTCCGAGGCGGCGATCATCCCGGAGATGGAGACCGAGGTAGACCAGCTGGCCGAGCTCATCAACCACGGCTTCCGCAAGAGCAAGAACTCGGCGATCGTGATCGTCGCGGAGAACCCCAAGACGGGCGGCGCCACGGCGCTGGCCGAGCGTGTGAAGAAGGAGTTCCCGCAGTACGACGCCCGCGTGACGATTCTGGGACACATCCAGCGCGGCGGCTCGCCGACGGCCGTGGACCGCATCCTCGCCTCGCGCATGGGCGAAGCGGCCATCGAGGCCATTCTCGACGGGCAGCGCAACGTGATGATCGGCACGATGAACGGCAAGATCGTCTACGTGCCCTTCGCCAAGGCCGTCAAGCACGACAAGGGCATCGACCGCGGCGCGCTGGACCTGGTAAAGATACTGTCGATATAGAAACAACACCCCTAACCCGAACAAATGAAACGCGTCATCGGCATCGGCAACGCCCTCACGGACATGCTGGTCAACCTGAAAACCGACTCCGTGCTGGGGAGGTTCAAATTAGCCAAGGGCTCGATGAGCCTCGTGGACACCAAGCTGCAAACCGAAATCTCGAAATCGGTGGCGGGACTCCCCTATTCGCTCTCACTCGGCGGATCGGCCGGCAACACCATCCGGGCCATGGCGCAGCTGGGATGCAGCGTCGGCTTCATCGGCAAGGTGGGTCCCGACACCACGGGCGATTTCTTCGTGCAGGCGCTGGAGAATCTCGGCATCGAGCCGGTGATCTTCCGCGGCAGGGAGCGTTCGGGCAAATGCGTGTCGCTGATCTCCGCCGACGGCGAGCGCACGATGGTCACTCACCTGGGCGCGGCGCTGGAGCTCTCGGCTCCGGAGATCGAACCGGCGATCTTCGAAGGCTACGACTGCCTCTATGTCGAAGGCTATCTGGTGCAGAACCACGAACTGATCCTCAAAGCCGCCCGCACGGCCAAGGAGTGCGGACTGAAAGTCGCCATCGACCTGGCGAGCTTCAACATCGTCGCCGAAAACCTCGAATTCCTGCGAGGGCTGGTGCGCGACTATGTGGACATCGTCTTCGCCAACGAGGACGAAGCCAAGACCTTCACCTGCGAGGGCGAGCCGCTGAACGCCCTGCAAGCCATTTCGAAGCTGTGCGAACTGGCCGTGGTCAAGATCGGCATCAAGGGGGCGCTCATCAAACAGGGCGACGAGGTCGTGCACGTGGGCATCATGGCCGCGGCCAAGCGCGTGGACACCACCGGAGCCGGGGATTTCTACGCCGCGGGGTTCCTCTCAGGGCTTTGCGACGGGCTTTCGCTCCGCCAGTGCGGCACGATCGGCGCCATCACCGCCGGCAAGGTGATCGAGGTCGTGGGCACGACCTTCGGCGAGGAGGGCTGGAAGGACATCCACCGGCTGGTGAACAAGGTCAAGAACGAAAAATATTTGTTTTAAGACAAACGGCCCGAACTTCTGTTCGGGCCATTTTCATTCGAATATTCGCGGCAGCATATTCCTAATTTTTAATTCCCGATTTCCCGAACAGCCCCCGGCTGATCCCGCTGCGCATGCGCAGCAGCCAGACCGACCTGCGGGGCAGCATCGTCAGGCACAGCCCGAGCGTCGCGACCCATTTGGCCAGCTCCAGCGCATAAGTCTTCGGCAGCCGGCGGTGGATCTGCGCCCGGAGGCGCTGGCTGACGCCGACATTGTAGCTCAGCCGCCGGAAATAGGCCACGGTGAGCTTCGACGGGGGGATGATGTGCCACATCACGGCGTCCGGCACATACCAGATCGTCTCACCGCCCGCAAGGAGCCGCTCGAAAAAGTCGTTCTCCTCGCCGCCGATCAACTCGCCGTTCACGCGCCCCAGCGAAGGGTCGAATCCCCCGTACCCCGCCAGTCCCGCACGCCGGAAGGCCATGTTGCCGCCCCCCGGGACCCGTCCCGCAGGAAACGGACGCACGTCGGGGCCGAAATCCATCGGATTGGCGATCGGCATCTCGACGTATTTCGACATCCAGTCGGGACGCCCCGTCGGATATTCTGCGATGATGCGCCCGCCGGCCACGACGGCTTCGGGATGCGCATCGAAAAAATCGAGATAGGCGCGCAGGAATCCCGAATTCACCCGTTCGTCGTCGTCGATGAAGGCCACCAGCGGCGCCTGCGCCTCCCGCAGCCCCCGGTTGCGGGCATACGACACCCCGGGCCCCGGCTCCGAGACGAGCCGCAGACCGATGTCCGGATGCGCCCCGGCGAACTCCTCGAAGCGCATCACGGTGTCGTCCGTGGAGTTGTTGTTCACCACCACGCACTCCCACACGTGCGGCGGCAGGTCCTGACGCACGACCGATTCGAGCGCCGCGACAAGCTGCGCGGCACGGTTATGGGTGGGAATGACGAGCGACAACCGAATCATTGTGCGAATATACTGATTTTCCGCAAAAAACCGTATCTTTACACCCGAATTAAACGCGTTACGACTATGTACAAACTGATTCGCAGCCTGCTGCCGGTCGTCGCGGCGCTCCTCGCCGCCGCAGCCGGAGCGCAGAACGCCGCCTGGACCGGCACGGCGGAGCCCCTCGGGGAGAACGCCTACCGCATCGTGCTCGAAGCGTCGATACCTCAACCCTACCATATGTACGACATGGGGCCCTACGAAGACGGTCCCAACGCCACCTCCATCGTCTTCACGCCCGGCGAGGGCGTCACGCTCGAAGGCGGCGTCGAACAGCTCGACACGCCGCACCGCTATTTCGACGAACTGTTCGGCATGGAGATCGGAACCTTCTCCGGCAAGGCCCGCTTCGCCCAGCGGGTGAAGCTCTCCGTGCCGGCATCCTCCGTCAAGGCGCAGATCGAATGGATGCTCTGCGACGACACGAGCTGCATGCCGCCCGACGACACGGAGCTGACCATAGCCATTCCCGCCGGCCCAACGTCCGTGAATACGGCAGCAACGGCGGAGCCTGAGAAAACCCCGGCGGCGGAGATCGCCCCCGTGCAGAAGGATGCCGCGGGCGGAGGTACGCTCTGGGCGCTGATTATCGAGGCGATCCTCTGGGGATTCGCCGCCCTGCTCACCCCCTGCGTCTTCCCGATGGTCCCGATGACCGTCTCGTTCTTCATGAAGAGCGCCGGAAGCCCCGCCGCGGGACGCCTGCGCGCCGGCATGTACGGATTCTTCATCGTAGCCCTCTACACGCTGCCCATCGCGGCGATCATTCTTATCACGCGCATCCTCGGCGGCGACGCCGTGACGGCCGACATCTTCAACTGGCTCGCCACGCACTGGCTGCCGAACATCCTCTTCTTCCTCGTGTTCATGGTCTTCGCGGCGTCGTTCTTCGGGGCGTTCGAGATCACCATGCCCTCGTGGATGGTCAACAAAAGCGACTCCAAAGCCGACTCCAAGGGGCTGGCCGGCATCTTCTTCATGGCCCTGACCCTCGTGCTGGTGTCGTTCTCCTGCACGGGACCCATCGTCGGCTCGGTGCTCATCAAATCCACCGCCGGAGAGTTCTGGACGCCGATCATCACCATGCTGGCATTCTCCCTGGCCTTCGCGCTGCCCTTCACCCTCTTCGCGTTCTTCCCCGCGATGCTCAAGAAGCTGCCCAAGAGCGGCGGATGGCTCAACTCGGTGAAGGTCGTGCTGGGATTCATCGAGGTGGCGCTCGGCATGAAATTCCTCTCCGTGGCCGACCAGACCTATCATTGGGGACTGCTCGACCGCGAAATCTACCTCGCCGTGTGGATCGTCACCTTCTCCCTGCTGGGACTTTACCTGCTGGGAAAGATCCGATTCGCCCACGACAGCGACACGCCCTACCTGGGTGTGGGACGCCTCGCGCTGGCCATCGTCACCTTCTCGTTCGTCGTATACCTCATCCCCGGCATGTGGGGAGCCCCCCTCAAAGGACTTTCCGGATACCTCCCGCCCCTGCACACGCAGGACTTCGTCATCGGGCAGGGCGGCCCGGTGTCCACCGGGAACGGAGATGCGCGCATGCTGCTGACCGCCGACGGACAGAAACCCAAGCACAGCGACTTCCTCCATCTGCCGCACGGGCTCGAAGGGTTCTTCGATCTTCCGGAGGCCGAAGCCTATGCCGCAAAGGTCGGAAAGCCGCTCTTCATCGACTTCACGGGACACGGATGCGTCAACTGCCGCGAAATGGAGGCCCGCGTATGGTCCGACCCGCAGGTGCTGGAGATTCTGCGCAACGACTATGTGATCGTCGCGCTCTACTCCGACGACAAGAAGGTGCTCCCCGAGAGCGAGTGGGTCACGACCGATTCGGGGAAAGTGTTGAAAAGCCTCGGCAAAATCAATTCCTATTATGCGTTGAAGACCTTCGGGGTCAACGCTCAGCCCTACTACGTCTTGCAGGGGCGCGACGGGAAGCTGCTCGTGCCGCCGCGCGGATACGACCTCAGCATCCCCGGATTCGTCGCATTCCTCCGAAGCGGCCTCGAAGCCTACCGCAACCGGCAATAGGCGTTTCGGGCGTATAAAAAAGGCCGCTCGCCGGAGTTAATCGAAGCAGAAAGGGCCGGGGAAAAACAATCCCATTCACTTTGCGTGAATGGGATTGAATATTAGCGCTATTAACGAAGAAATCCTACCCTGTCGATACAGTCTATTATCAGTTGAACTTCGTGGATTCGGGTTTGCAAACCATCCCAAAACCGATCAAAAACCTCGTCTGTAAAATTCTGACAGTTCCGATTCTGACGTAGCCATTCTTTAACATGTTGCTCTTGGTCGGTTATATCTTCATGCGCTTTGTAAGCGTAATATGCAATTTTGCATATCAACAGATATTCCTGCGGTGCAAAGCCCAAATATGGAATCTGATGGCAATAGTTCTCCAATTCGGTTAAATACTGTTCTTTCATAACTACGTTATTATTCAATAGGTAGGATGTTCTCGAAATAAGAAGCCCAGTCGCTGTCTTTGTATGCCTGAGTGCTTTCAGCAGGAACATATAGGTTTTCTGATCTATTATATAATAGATGTCCAGAATGGGCAAATCCAAATAAGAAGCGACCACTTATCGTAGGTGGAGTTAATGCATAGCACATAATTTTCATAAGACTCGTACATTGATCAAAAGCATACCCTCCAATTGAAGTTAAACTGGCTGGGAGATGAATCTCAGTCAAACTGGAACAGGACCAAAAAGCACGCTCTCCAATCGAAGTTAAATTGGCTGGAAGATGAATCTCGGTCAGGCTGGAACAAAAATTAAAAGTAGAACTTTCAATTGAAGTTAAATTGTCCGGAAGATGAATCTCGGTCAAGCCGGAACAACCACCAAAAGCAGCTCCAATTGAAGTTAAACTGGCAGGAAGATGAATCTCGGTCAAGCTGGAACAGCCTCTAAAAGCAGCCCCTCCAATCGAAGTTAAACTGGCAGGAAGATGAATCTCAGTCAAACTGGAACAGCCATTAAAAACACTCTCCCTAATCGAAGTTAAATTAGCCGGAAGATGAATCTCAGTCAGACTGGAGCAGTCATAAAAAGCAGACTCTCCAATTGAAGTTAAATTGTCCGGAAGATGAATCCCAGTCAAACTGGAACAGCCATTAAAAGCATGCTCTCCAATTGAAGTTAAATTAGCAGGGAGATGAATCTCAGTCAGACTGGAGCAGTCATAAAAAGCAGACTCTCCAATCGAAGTTAAACTGGCAGGGAGATTAATTTCGGTCAGACTGGAACAACCACTAAAAGCAATTGCCGTTAGTGTATTAGGTAATAGAACAGTTGTTAATTGACGGTCTTGGCAAGAAAGGCTTTTTAATTTCAGATTATATCGTAGATCTAATTCTGTTATGGAAGACCCATTCAAACTTAATATCTCTATATTCGGAAATCTTTCAATTCCTTTTACGGATGCACATTCACTATTGATATCAATTTTTCTGGCTGCATTTGCTTCTATTACAGAAACCTTACCATCTTTATTTACATCGAAATTATCATAGCAATATTGCATGAAAATGATATCGTCCATGCAAGAACAAACATCATCCGGGTCCGGTAAATCAGGTAATGGGCTCGGTTTATCGGGTTTGTCTGGATTATTTCCGCTGTCTTCGTTTTTACTGCATCCTACGCCCATCATTATGACCGTAACAAATAATATGGTTAGTGTTTTCATTTCTGGTATAGTCTAAAATTAATTTCAGTTATCGAAACAACCGTTTTTTCTTCGGTCTTTGAAAGATCGCCCAATCCCTCGGTCGAATATTCCGTTCCCAATTTTTCATTGATAAATAGGCAAGCTTGTTGAGTTAAATCTGGTTGCTGCGTGTCGGGAACCACATCTTTAACTATTAGAAAAACATCCATTGTTTGAGGAGGAACAGACTCAACGGCTTTTTCAAAACGAAATTCACCTTTTTCATAGATTAAATTAATCATTGAATTTAGATATTTGCCCCAGCCAACTCCGAATCGAGGGAATTATAAAAAAGAAAGTGTGGAGTTGTTCGTTTATCTATCGAGAGGCATTTGGCATAGCCCGAGAACAAATAAACAATACCCCACACCGAATAGTATATATCGAGAATGATATATGCCTATACACGGTGATGAGTGTTTGTATTGCCTATCCTTGTTCTCTTAAAATCGCCAAATTTTCTCGATAAGGATTAGCGAAACACTTTCACTAAACTATATGTCACCACCCATCAGGATGATGCCACAAAGTTAGAAAATGTTTCTTAAAATACAACGCACTCGCGGGGTATTGCAGATGCAAATTTCAGCTAAAAGTTTCTGAAAATCAAGATTGACCTTATAGAATGTTTATCATAACTTTCGGGGAAATACCGACGATGATATTTATCGAGTTCCACAAGAAAGTCCCGTCGGAATCTGAAATACCGGGATTTCAGATTTTGCCCGGTATTCCAACGAACCCCTAAAAGCCCGGCTTTGATTATCTGCCAAGACATTCAGCCACGTTACAAGAGGAGCTAAAAAACAGGGACCGAACATTGCTGTTCGGCCCCTTTGGTAGCGGGAGGAGGACTCGAATACCTGACATTCAATATTGTATATCAAATAATTACAAGCCAATCCATCTAGAAATATATTCCAACAAGGTCTATTTATTAATTTATAGCAATATCCTTATATCCATTATACACATATATTTTTTAACCTAATAACATTATCAACGACACGCTTCAAATCTTGCTCAAAACGATTAAAAGCCGCTAATTGCCGCAATGCACTAAAATCCTCTGTATTTTCTGCAACCCAATGTACAGCTTTATTTACATTAAAATTCTTAAGTCTTCGCCCCTTATTCCCAGTAGCTTCTACTAATAAATTATGTAGCAAATCCTTAGGACCAGATATTTGTTCAAGAGTGTTTATTGATGGTAAATTTAGATTCTCCCGATAGTTACGGTTCCCAGCAGCAGCTTTAATAGCAACCTGATCCGTCAATAACCACGTTTCCATCATTCTTACTGGAATTATACAAACCACACAATTTTGGTAATGATCAGGCAAACATTTATAAATTTCACACGAACGCAAACTTAACGCTTTTTTCACGTCATTACTTTCTGCATCTCTATGATAAAAACAAATGTCAAAAGGGTAGTAATTTTCTGCATATTTTATTTGACCTAATACATCTCCCGCACGCGGTGGATTCCTAAGAGTTCTAAAATCTGCATATTGCTCCTTTGTTGGCAATTTAGGATATAAGTCATCTAAACACCACTTGATTATACGCAAAAAAACCTTATCCGAACTCCCATCGGCAATCAAAGTATATGTTATTTCATTCATTACTCAGAAGAGTTTTGGCTCTATGATGCTTTCCTGATATAATATATTTTCACGCACGGTTCGACTTTTACGATCTCTTATTCTAGGAATATATATTGTATTATCAACTGAATCATTATCTAAATATAATTTCATTTCACCCAATAAGGTCGTCGGAATAGATTCGTATTTTTTCTTCTTATAAGTATTTGGCAATATCGAGAATGAGGTATATTGCACTTTTATATCTAATATTTCATCATATTTTTCTTTTGCACATGCAAGATATAAACTATCTTCTGGTACAATTCCAATCAACTTAGGAGAGTGAGTATTAATAACAACCTGCCTTATAGGATTATCATCATTAACCGGACACAATGGATCAAAAGATAATTGCAATAATAATTCAACAATCTCTTCAATCTTTTTGGGATTAATTCCGTTTTCTGGCTCTTCCATACAAATAAGCGAATCTCTGCTATCTTCCTGGATAATAGCAAGTCCGAGGAATCTAAGCGTTCCATCTGATAGTGATTGAGCTGGTAACTCAAGCCCATTCTTGAAAGTAATCACCAAAGTTAACAACTCTCGCTTTTCATCTTTATCAACATTAATTATTTTGATATCACTAACTAAATTTCTCAATTGATTAGTGATTATTTGGTATATATCCTCCTCGCTATTCTGAGCTAGCCGATACAACGTTGCCGGCAGATTTTTACCATTCTCATCTACTTTCGAATGCAAAATCTCATGGAATGAATTTGGTTGTCTTAATGCGCTGGGTTCGAACTGTAACATTTGCCAATTTCGCATCTCTTGACGAACCAAAAACGCAGTCGGAGATTCTGCAGTTACTGTCGATAATAGTGTTCTAGGCATTCTCTGAGCAATAAATTCCGCAGCTCGACCTCCGCTCTTTCCTTGAGTATCTTGATGTAACTTAATTTTACCATTCTTTGTAGAAATTATAGGGCTACTTTTTTGACCATAAAATATAGAATTACTCCACTCTTTATTATGGACAAAACCAATACTTTTTTGAGCATCTTGACGAGTCATAGGCATAAGGGCCTCTTCCAAAATTTCAATAGGTTGCCGATCTACATCATCAATATCTCCATTCAATTGCAATTTTAATTTATATTTCAAACAAGATACTGATGTATTTGCCACTTGACCTAAATCATCTTCTGCCGATTTCGGAACTAATAAATCTATTTCGAAATCCATTTGCTGATATTGCTTATCTCCACATTTAAAGAAAATATCTTTTATATTAGAATGTTTTTGCTCTTCACTACGAATAGATTTTGCCGCCTCTAGAATAGTTTTATCAGCCAAATGAGCAAAAAACATTAATGCATCAAAGAAATTTGATTTACCAGCAGCATTAGCACCCGCAATACATGTAAATGGACCTAAATACAACTCTGTATCAAGCAGACTTTTAAAGCCATTTATTTTAATCCTTGTAATCACCTTTGATTTAATTATAGTTTGTTCAAAGATACTAATTTTCAATATAATTATTGCCCCTAAGATACATTTTAATAAAATAATATTCTCAATTATAAAACAGGACCTATTGGGGTAAACAAGCGGGGAGGACTAAAATGCCCTCACCCGCCTATGACCACAATATCCGAACCACGTACCCGAAAAATACCTTGTAAAATAGGCGTATCATATCCAAGCGGTTTTTACTCGACAAACCACCTGTACTCGGGTTCTCCAATGAGCGCCTTTGCCACT
>ERZ773242.271-NODE-271-length-64267-cov-3.594297_pt1 | contig 64267 bp, 41 predicted proteins | sample MGYA00511077_ERZ773242 | MGnify/ENA primary metagenome ERZ773242 (study PRJEB29015, sample SAMEA2737754) | human gut metagenome | biome: human gut; feature: human-associated habitat; material: faeces | place: China | collected 2012 ... | reverse complement strand
GGATTGAATGTCCGGATTCCGGCACGTACATGGCCTTCACTGTTCACGATGTAGTTGTCCGGGTTATTGAGCTTCATGCCCAATATCCATCCGTTGTTTCGGTTAAGGACCTCGTGGGCGATGTGCCAACGGCGTATATCGAAGAACCGTGTACCCTCGAAGGCAAGTTCCACTCTGCGTTCATCGCGGATGCGTTCTCTCATCTTGTTTTTATCAAGATCCTTTTCCAGCTTAGGCATCTGCACTCTGAGTCGTACGGCATTGACTGCATCGTAAACACTTTGGTCGGGTGCTGCCAGTTCCTCATTTTTGGCTTCCGCATAGTTCAATAATACCTCTGCTAACCGGATGAGGGGGAAATCTTTTCCGGTATCCCATGTGCCGAGTAAGGTCGGGTCGAGGAATTTCTTCCAGCCATAGCCGGTTTTTGTACCGTTATGCTGATCCATCCGGTCGGGGGCACCTTCTCCCGGCTGACTGTTGTAGGTCAACCCTTTCAGAGTCGTATTGCCCGGATAATAGACGGTCGCTTTCAGGCGCGGGTCTCTGTCTTCATACGGATTTTCGGGATCGTATCCCGAGCCTTCTTCATCGATGCGTTTCCCCGTACTTTTCATATAGTAAGCATCTACCATGTCCTGAGTCGGTGACCATGAATTCCATCCACCGTCACTGACGCAAGCCAGTTTGACGGTAAATCCGTAAAGCGGTCTCTCAAGGGTGGTGAATTGGGCTTCATAGATCACTTCCGAATTGGGTGCGCTGGCGTCGTTGTCGTAAAACAACTTGGCATAACTGTCGGCACCGGAACTTCCCTTTCTATAAAGTTGGTGTTTGCTCTCTTTCCATACTTTATAGGCGGCATCGGCTGCCATTCCCCAGTATTTACTGTCGGGATTCTCCCGGTAATCTCCTGCCATTAAGAGACATACTCTGCTTTTCAGAGCCAGGGCAGCCCATTTGGTAGCACGGCCGTCATCGTCTCCGCTATAAGATTCGGGAAGTACGTCGATAGCTGCATCCAGATCTTTGAGAATGAAATCGGCAACTGCTTCTTTGGGGGTACGGGTCACTTTACCGGCTTCCTGAATGGTGAGTGTCTTATCCACCAAAGGGACATCTCCGAACAGGGAAATCAGGTAATAATAGGCATAAGCCCTTTGGAAGCGTACTTCCCCGGTGTATCTCTCACGTAGGTTATCGTCCATGGACACCCTTGCTATATTTTCCATGAATTCATTGCATTTACGGATGCATTCGTAACGCAAATCCCACATTTTCTTGATAGCGGCATGATTGGACTCATACGCTCCGAGGGCGATTTGCTGGAAGTTGCCGAACTGGTTGCTATGCTGGTTGTATGAATTGTCCGAAGCCGATTCGTAGAAAAGCAAGTCCAATCCGTATTCGTCCGATTCGGGAAAAACGTATTGATAGGTAGCATTGACACCCTTCAATGCATCATCCGGTGTTTTCCAGAAGTTTTTGGAAGATATTTTATCTGTAGGATATAAATCTAATCCGTTTGTGCAAGAGCAAAATGCAAGGCATAGGCTCAGGCAAGTCAGAATGGTATGTTTCATAATATGTATCAATTTAATTTTTTCCGATTGTTATGTCAACGCCAAATGAGAAGGTTCTCAGTTGTGGATAATATGCCCCGCTCGAATTGCCTTCCGGGTCTACATAAGGGAACTTGGTAAGGGTGAACAGGTTGTTTCCCGAGAAATAGAAACGTACCTTTTCCATCGTTACCTTGCTTGTCCATTTCTTGGGAAGGGTATAACCTATCTGGAAATTCTTGAGTCTCAGATAAGCTGCGTTATGTTTCCAGAAGGTGGACATTTCGTAATTGTTTCCTTGGCCATCGGTCAGGCGCGGGTATTTGGCATGTTGCAGATTGTCTTCTACGGAACGGTTCGGGTTCCACCGGTCTTCCTGGATATGTTTGAAACCGCCACTCAGATAGATGATTTGTCCATGAACGTATTCGTCACGTTTGCCCACTCCCTGAAGGAAAGCACGTACATCCAGCCCTTTCCATTCGGCTGTCAGATCAAGCCCGTACATGAATCTCGGGGCACTCCATCCTACATAAGTCTTGTCATAACTGTCTATTTTACCATCGGGCACTCCGTTGGGGCCTGAGAGGTCTTTGTACTTGATGTCTCCCACCTTCAATTGGCTGGCGTAGCCTTCAAACTTCGGGCTGTTGGCTATTTCTTCTTCGGAAGTGTAGAAGCCATCGGCTACGTAAGCATATAAAGTATTCAGGGCATAACCTTCCTGAGTGATGGTGCGGTCGCCTTTGAAAGGACCGGTGCCTTTCAGGTCGAGAACCTCATTCCGCTGGTCGGAAAGTGAAAAGGTAGCACTGTAATTGAACTGGTTGATATGGTCTTTCCAGCCGACTAGCAGTTCCCATCCCCAGTTTTTCATCTTTCCTGCATTCTGTACGGAGACGGGGATACCGATGACGGAAGATACCGGAACATCTAGAAGGATGTCATTGGTCTTCTTGTTATACCAGTCGAAAGTAGCGGACAGGCGGTTATTGAAGAAGCCCAGATCGATACCGATATTGAATATGTTCGAGATTTCCCAGCCGATCTCCGTATTAGGCAGTTTGCCGATATACGATCCCGGAACCCATTTGTGGCCGAACATATATCCTTTGGGATCGGTGGTGATGACCTCCGCATATTGGTATAGGGAGATGCTCTGGTTTCCCAACTGTCCGTAGGAAGCACGCAGTTTCAGGTTATCCAGATACTTCCGGGAGAAGTTCATGAAAGGTTCTTCCGATATTCTCCATCCCACCGAACCGGAAGGGAAGAAAGTGTAATGATGTCCCGGAGCCAACCGTGATGAACCGTCGTATCTGAAGTTTCCTTCCACAAAGTATTTTCCTGCAAAGTCATAGTTTACACGGCCGAAATAGGAACGCATTCTCCATTCATCGGACGAACCCCAGGTGCCCTGTGCATCGCCTGAGCCGGTGGCACCGTCTATTTCTTCCATGTTATTGTCCGGTACATATCCGCCTACCCATGAACTCGTATAGTGTTCGTCCGAGTAGCCGAGCAAAGCATGTACGTTGTGTGAACCGAATTGCTTTTCGTAATCCAGCAATCCTTGCAGGACGATCAGATTTTTGGTGATTAGCTGGCGGCTGACACCGTTCGGGTTGTTGATCAATGATTGGGAACCGTCTTCATTCGTCATTTCGATGGTCTTGGATATTTCCGTATGTCCCGGTGTCCAGTGATTGTAGGCAGCCTGTCCTCTCAATTTCAATCCTTTGAATATCTCCCAGTTTGCAGACATCGACATGGACAGGTTCTCATCATAACTTTTCCTGTAACCACCGTCTTTGATCCAGGCAATCGGATTGGTCGTCTCGTTGTTGAGGTGCCCCCAATCTCCGTTTTGCTTTTTTACGGGTACGTAAGGAGCCATGTTCATCACTTCGCCGAAGAAGCGGTCGTAATTGTAAGGCACTTGCGTCTCATCGCGGTAGTAGGAGATACTGGCGGAAGCGTCTAGGTTATCGATGATCTGGAAATTTAAGTTTGCTCTTGCATTGTATTTCTTGAAATCCGTATAGTCGATCAGTCCGGTTTGGCTGGTATAGCCTCCCGACACCATGTAGCTCATCTTGTTACCGCCCCCGGAGATTCTTAGGTTCACATTCTGCATGTCATTATGGCTTTTTACTGCTTGATCCCACCAATTCACATTAGAGAAGTTATCCGGGTCCATCCCGTTTTTCATCAGTTCTATCTCCTCCGGTGTGAACTGTATCATTTTGTCCGAATTGGTCAACTGTTCGTTCCGTAGTTCGGCATATTCCCATGAGTTCAGCATCTGAGGAACTTTGGTAGGCGCTTGTGAGGAATAGTTGTATGAGAAGTTGATGACGGGCTTCCGTTCTTTATTCCCTTTCTTGGTGGTGACTACCAACACACCGTTGGCTGCACGCGATCCGTAGATGGCTGCCGATGAGGCATCTTTCAATACGGAGATGGACTCGATATCGTTCGGATTGAGTATGTTGAAATCTCCTATTCCTGTTGGGATACCATCGATGACGACCAGAGGTTCCGTGCTGCCCAGCGTACCTTGTCCTCTGACGTTGATAGAGAGGGATGTGCCCGGCTTTCCTCCTCCATCGGTGATGATAATGCCCGGTACGCTCCCTTGAAGGCTTTGGGTGATGTTAGATACCGGCATCTTCTCGAGCGATTCGGATGAAATGACATCGATGGCTCCGGTTACATTCAGTTTTTTCTGAGTACCGTAACCTACCACTACTACTTCATCCAATGCTTTGGTGTCCGCCTCCAATATGACGTTGATTGTGTTGTTCTGACCGATCTGTAACTCTTTCGGATTCATGCCGATGTACGAGAACGCAAGCATGTTATGGTCGGAAAGGTCTCCGTTGAGGTGGAACATTCCATCCAGGTCGGTGACGGTTCCCATAGTAGTCCCTTTCACCAAGACACTGACGCCTATCAGGGGTTCACCCGTCTCGTCTGTAACCTTTCCGGTTAACAGACGTTTTTTGGTTACGGGTGCTTGTGCCTTTACTTTTTTCAAGACAATCTGTTTGCCTATGAACTCGAAAGTGATATCCTTATGATCGAGGGCTTTCTTCAATATGGAAGAAATGTCTCCGGATGTGGTGTTGACTTTTTGTTTCAGGTCGATGGAGCTGTCAAAGACAAAAGTAAAGTTTGTCTTGCTCTCTATCTCTTTTATCAGCTTGTCCAAAGAAAATTCTTTTGCCGAAAGCTGAACTTTTGTTGTACTTTGTGCCATTAACGGTACGGAACTTACCATGTAAAATAAGGTTAAAATACCGCATAATAACTGTTTGATGTTAGACATTGTAATTTGATTTAATGTATAATAAAAATTTAATATTACCTTTGCCTACAAAATACAATACGCTCTTTCCTACCACCATTGGCAGGATAGTATTTTGCTGAAAGTGTTTTGTGTTTAGAGCACGAGGGATGGCCGTCTTTCGTGCTCATCTTGTTTTTATTTGTATGATATATTCACCTCCTCTCCGTCTATTTTATAGTCGATCGGGGTTATCTTATTGATAACCTCAAGCATTTCGGTTAATGATTCTGTTTTAATGGTCAACCAGTAATGTTTATGTTTCGGAGAACCGGAGAGTTGGATGTGTACACCATACCAACGTTCCATTTTGTGCAATACGGTTTCCAAGGGTTCATTTTCTATTTTAAGTTTATTGTATCTCCATACACTTTCAGTATCGGCATTGCAGGCGATGAGCCGGTTCTGTGAAAAGTCATCTTTCCGGATGATGGCTTTCTGGTCGGGTTTCATGTCGGCTAACAAGTTTCCTTGGTCGTTGGCGATGCTCACATGACCTCTCAGGAGAGAGACTTCAATGGAGGCATCTTCTTTGTATCCGTTGACATCGAAAGCTGTTCCGTGAACGTTGATTTGGATGTTGCCCACACCAACGGTAAATGGGTTTCTGGTGTCCTTTGCCACATCGAAGAATGCTTGTCCTTCCAGTCGGACTTTCCGGTTACGGAAATTGTAATCTGTATTATAAGTCAGGGTTGAACCGGAATTTAGTAATACCACCGAACCATCCGGCAGGCTGATTTCCGCTTTTTCTCCCCAACGTGTCCTGAAAGTGATATTCTCTTCTGGCTTGCTGTCCGTTAAGGTGAAAAGCCAAGAGGCAGAAAATCCAATGATTAGAGCGAACATCGCTGCAATGCTTGCCGTGCGGATCAAAAGACGGTGGGTATAGGTTTTTGTCATCTTTACCTGTTTGATGTTCGTTGTTATCCGGTTCCATACTTTTTCTTTGTCAGGATAGTAAGGAGACGGAGCATCACCGTTTGCCAATTCCCAGCTTTCTCTGAGTTCCTGAAAGACTTTCTCATTCTCTCCGTTGAGTTTTCGCCAGTTTGCCAACTCGTTGTTCTCCGCTTCCGAGCTTTCGCCTGTTAGATATTTCGATATGATTTCGTATATGTCCATCCTATTTTTAGTTGCTTTTATAGAATAGACACATGACTTTGCAGATACCCCCAAAGAGAATTGAAAAAAAACAGAGAAAAAATGAAAGAATGTTATGATCTGTCTTTTGAAGACAGAAGAAAGGGAAATTAAAGGAAAAAGAAAATGAATGAGAACGAGTAAGATGTCATAAAGTCACGAATCTTCTTTAGAGCGATACCCATCTGGTTCTCAACTGTTTTTATGGAAATACCTTTCACCTCCGCTATTTGTTTGTAGCTTAGGTTTTCTTTGCGGCTCAGGATAAAGATCTCTTTGCACTTTTCGGGCAGGCAATTGATTGCCATGTCCAGTACGGAAGAGAACTTTTCCAAGTCGAAACATTCTTTGTTATGTTTGTCTTCTATCTGTTGGTCGAACCACCTTTCCAGAAGGTAATGCCTGTTTTGTTCATTCCGCAGATAGTTTAATATCTGGTTTTTGGCAGCGTGGAACAGATACGTTTTCACGTGTTCTACCTCCACGGAGTCGCGGTTCTCCCAAAGTTTTAGGAAAACTTCCTGTAGCACATCTTCAATGATCTGCGGATCGTGTGAATATAGATTCAGGAAACGGCACAATTGTTCATAATATGAATCGTAATACTTGCGGAATGATTCAAGATCAATAGTCATCTCTTTGTTTGTAAATTAAAATAGGATGGGCAAATTAAGGCAAAAAAAGTGGAACTAACAAATATCTCTTTGTGTACATGTGGTAGTCTATGGTGAATCTATATTTCACTTTCATACCATAAACATAATGTAGTTTCTTGGTTTATACTTCTACAGGTATAAATAATTTATAGAATGATATTCGATATTCGTTGAGATATAAATTAATCAGTCATAATGGGGCCTATTTTAATATCAGTAAACTTTCCGGTCCCATGTTAAACAACAGGTCGATGATGCTCAGGTTGGGACGGAATCCGTTGCGTGCTTCAAAAACTTGATAGTAAGGGCGGGGAATAAATTCTGGGTCTGTCAGGTGGTAGTCCTTTTTAGGATGGATCGCTTCCCGGAAGTCATATTCATCCGGAGTAAATGTTGTTTTATAATCTGAGGTTCGTTCCATCACAGGCTGGATGTCTATCAGCTCGCATACAAGGTTGCAAAGCTCTTCGTTAAAATCGGCTAAGAACTCGTATTTCTTTTCATAAAAAGGTTGGAAATCATCTTTATAATACTCAAAAAACGGAGTACTGTTATAAGCCGATTCTATGGAATTCCAGTGCAGATGCCGCCAGTTTCCGTGGTCGGATATGCGGATATCTTTCATCGGGCATTTCAGGCTATCCGGTTTCACAGTAGGAATGCTGAGGGCAATCTCGCCATCGGGACCGGCAATGGTGCAACGATTCCGGTAGGTTTGCTTCATATAATGATCATGTTGTTCGATGAAAATACGGTCGTATGTGAGCAACTTCGTGTAATACTCGACAGGAGCCAGGTAAGCGGAGGAAAGATAAGCTGTTTTCATTTACAAGGGTTGATTTAATGGATCGGGCGGAAGAAGCGGTTCCATCTGTATCCGTTGAAAGGGTTGGTTTGGTTTTCTTTGGAGAACAGGATGAGGGAAGCTTTTCCCAGGATATGGTCTTGTGGCACAAATCCGAAAAGACGTGAGTCGGAGAGGTTGACGGAATTGTTGGATGCCATCCAATAATAATCTTTGGTGAAATAACAATGTTGGGCGGGGGCTCCGTCAACATATAAAGTGTCATTTTTGATTTCTGCCTGTCTGCCTTCGTGAAGAACAAGCGTATTTCGCAGCAAGGTTCTGTTCCAAGGATACACGCGAACGGCTTTTCCCTTCCCGGGGATGACCAAAGGATAAGCAACGCTGCTTTCCGGGTTGGTTTGCAGAGGGTGTATCCAGTTCTTTCCGTTCATGGCTTGTTCCAACAGATAATATTCATAACGGCTGAAACTACGAACATGGTTCACCGAATCCTGCCCCATTAACTCATTGGGAGCGATAGAGAGGAGTGCTAAGAGTGAATCCAGTTGCTGCTCGCGCATCTTGGGATAGGCATACAATTGTTTCAGATCGGGTGCGGCTCCCTTTTGGGACGGAATAACCGTGAAGAGTGAGTCGACCAGTAAGGTGTCCCCCGGAGTACCTACGCACCGGCTGATAAAAACTTCCCGCTGGTCGATCACCGGTTCGGAGGTATTGGCGGGATTGTTGAAAACAACGATGTCTTCTTTCCGCACTTTCTTTTCACCCCATCTGTGGTAAGAGAAAAGCGATATGAAAGGCAAACGCAGTCCATAACTCCATTTATTGACTAATATCCGTTCGCCACGGAAGAGTGAGTTCTCCATGCCACTGGACGGGATGAGGCAGGAAGTAAAAGCGAAGCCACGGAGCAAAAGTACAATGACGATTGCTCCTGACAAAGCTATTGTCCACTTCCATCGCTTCATGCTGTTAAGCCTCTTTTATTTAATTGTTTCAAGGATCATCCCACCCATTTGAAAAGACGGTTCCAACGGATTTTTCCATTGAACCAACCACGGTCTTTATCCAATGACAACCATACGACAAGCGGTTTCCCTACTACATGGTCTTCGGGAACGAAACCCCAGTAACGCGAATCCTGCGAGTTGTGACGGTTATCGCCCATCATCCAGTAGTAATCCATCTTGAAGGTATATTTGTCTGTTTTCTCTCCATTGATATAGATGTCACCGTTTTCTTTTACCTCCAGCTTGTTGCCTTCATAAGCGACAATGCAACGTTCATAAAAGGGCAGATTGTCCATTGTCAGCGTGATAGTGGAACCTTTGGAGGGAATCCAGATAGGACCGTAGTTGTCTACCGTCCAATCAGTGTACTTGTTTAACGGATAGAGGTTATGTGCCGGTACCGGAACGATCGGCTCGATGGATGTTACCAGATCTTTGCGTCCTAAAAGTTTGTCGAATGCTTTTTTTGTGAGGGGCAGATAAAACTTTTTGGCATTCGGACTGTAAGATTGGAGGTCTTCGTTGCTCAGTCCTAACTCGTCATGAAAGAATTCATCCGGTATCAATTTACCCGTAGGATATACTTCGTACTGGAATTGAATATCTTCCGGTTCTTCTTGCGCTACACCATCGATGTAGATGATACGGTCTTTGATTTGCAGGGTATCTCCGGGGAGACCTACACAGCGTTTTACATAGTTCTCACGGCGGTCAACCGGACGGTAGACTATCTTATCGAATTCTTCAGGATGAGAATTGATATATTTTCTGCCTGCATCATAGTATAAATCATAAATGATGCGTTGTTGAATACTTGAAAGACTGTCCATGTTGATATCCTTGGAATAGATCTGTTTGCCAACATTATATATAAGGCTTTCATAAGATTCGGTTTGTTGATATTTCAATGAGACAGTGTCGCCTGCCGGGAAATTGAATACAACGATATCATTCATTTTCACTTTCCCGAATCCCGGAACCCGTTTGTATTTCCATTGTGGCCATTCGATGTATGATTTGGTATTGATGATAGGTAGCGTATGCTGAGCCAGCGGCATTGAAAGAGGAGTGTTGGGAACGCGGGGACCATAACTCATCTTGCTGACATACAGGAAATCACCTACCAGCAAGGACTTCTCCAGTGAAGAAGAGGGTATCTGGTAATTCTGGAATACGTATATATTCACAAAATAAACAGCTACCAATGCAAATACGATGGCATCCACCCAACTCATAATACTTCGTACAGTAGGATTCTTGGACTTCTTCCAGAACGACCAGGGAATTTTCTTCGTGATGTAGATATCAAAAATGAAAGGTACTACAATTAATCCCCACCAACTTTTTACCCATACCAGGAATGCCAGGTAGAGTATGATGGCGATCGTACATTTGATCCATTGCGCGCGCGTTGCTTTTCTCATGATTATCGATGTTTTATTATTAATCTTTTAGAAACGGAAACAGGTCGCTCATACCCAGGAATCCTTGTTTGTCTGACGTATATTCGGCTGCAAGGACTGCACCCAGAGCAAAACCTCCACGATTTTTTGCATCATGAGTTATTGAAATACTGTCTGCCACCGAATCATAACGGACGGTGTGGATGCCGAATACCTCTCCTTCCCGGACGGAACGGATAGGAAGTTCGTCTGCGGAAGTTGCCTCTTCCTTTACCCAACGGTCTTTACGATCCAGATTTTCCAGAATGCCTTCCGCCAGCGTGATGGCGGTACCGCTTGGCGCATCGAGCTTATGCACATGGTGTGTTTCGCTCATCGTTACGTCATATCCGGGGAATCGGTTCATTATCTTTGCCAGATACTTGTTCACTGCCGAGAAGATAGCTACCCCCAAACTGAAATTGGACGACCAAAACAATGTCTTTCCTTCTTTCTGGCAGAGTGCTTTTATCTCTTCACCATGCTCCGCCATCCAGCCCGTACTGCCGGAGACCAGCTTCACACCGGCTTTGAATGTGCGTATATAGTTATTGTAGGCTACTTTAGGATTGGTGAATTCGATCGCTACGTCCGCCGAACGGAAAGCCTCGGATTCAAAATCCTCCTGATTGTTGATATCGATGATGCTGACAATCTCGTGTCCGCGGCTTAGGGCTACTTTTTCGATCTCTTTACCCATTTTTCCGTAGCCGATTAATGCTATTTTCATTGTTTTACTGACTTATATTCAAAATAATAGTCGCAAAGATAAGATATTTATTACATTTGCCGTATACATTAACGTCTTGTTAACATGGAACATCTATTACACTATGTCTGGAAACACAAAATATTTCCTTTGAAAACATTGCAAACGACCGGTGGCCTGCCTGTTGAGGTGATCGATCCGGGACTGCATAATTCGAATGCCGGTCCCGATTTTTTCAATGCCAAATTGAAGATAAACGGAACGTTATGGGTAGGAAATGTGGAAATTCACTCCTGTTCATCGGATTGGTTCAAGCACGGGCACGATCGCGATAAGGCGTATGACTCGGTTATTCTGCATGTGGTGGAACAACCCGATTGCGAAGTAGTGCGTCCGAATGGCGAAACCATCCCCCAATTAGTGCTGGGCTGCCCGGAACATGTATCGGAACATTACGAAGAGCTTCGCCGGGCAGATATTTATCCGCCATGCTATTCCATACTCGGCTCCTTACCGAAACTGACGGTTCATTCGTGGCTGACAGCTTTGCAGACGGAACGCTTTCAACAAAAAAACGAAGCCATCCGGCAGCGGTTGGAGAGGTGCAATAACAACTGGGAAGATGCTTTTTTCATCACATTGTCCCGTAACTTCGGATTTGGCCTGAATGGCGATGCTTTTGAAACATGGGGTACTCTTCTCTCTTTCCGTGCGATTGATAAACACCGGAATGACTTGGCACAGGTGGAAGCTTTTTTCTTTGGGCAGGCCGGTTTGTTGGAGGATGAAGCGGTTGATGACTATCAGACGCGGTTGCAGGCAGAGTTCCGTTACTTGCAACGTAAATTTGAACTGCCTGCGCCAATGGATCTTTCACTTTGGCGTTTCTTGCGCATTCGTCCGGGTAATTTCCCGCATGTACGCCTAGCTCAGTTGGCATATTTATATCATAACGGATTTTCTCTTTTCTCTCGCGTGATGGAAGCGGAAACTTTGCAAGCGGTGAGGGAAGAGCTTGTCACCCGAACTTCCTCCTATTGGGAAGATCATTATCTGTTTGGCAAGGTGTCCCCGAAAAAAGAAAAGGCTGTGGGGCATGATTCACAGAATCTGCTTATCATTAATACGGTGGTACCTTTTCTTTACGCCTACGGTCTTCATAAAGCGGACGAAAGGCTTTGCGAACGGGCTTCCCGTTTTCTGGAAGAGTTGAAGGCGGAAAACAACCGCGTGACCCGTCTTTGGGATGGTGCAGGGCTGTCTGTACAGACGGCTGCCGATAGTCAGGCTTTGCTGCAACTTCAGAAAGAGTATTGCGATAAGAAGAAATGTTTGTACTGCCGTTTCGGGTATGAATATTTACGTAGGAAATGATAAAAACATCCAAACTTCTTCTATCTTTGCAGCCAATTCAAAACTCCTATTTTTATGAAAACGAAAAGGTTTGTATTATGTCTGTTTACAGCTCTCCTGTTGGCGGGCATTTGCTGTATTTCATGCGGAAACATTTCCCGGGCGAAAGCTGAGAATAACTCTTCTATGGAAGTGGAGGATTTCAATACCTTCCTTGAGAAATTTACCTCTAGTGCCGCTTATCAGTATGAACGCATCAAATTCCCTTTGAAAACCCCTATCACCTTATTGACTGACGACGGGAACAGTGAAAAGACTTTTCCGTTTACCAAGGAAAAATGGCCGCTTTTGGATGGAGAAACGTTGAAAGTGGAGCGTATCACTCAAGATGAGGGAGGAATCTACGTCTCTCAGTTTACGCTGGACGAACCAGCCCATAAGGTTTTTGAAGCCGGATATGAAGAATCGGAAATCGATCTGCGCGTAGAATTCGAGTTGATCGGTGACAAATGGTATGTGACCGATTGTTATACCGGTTGGTATGGTTTTGACCTGCCGATTAGCGAGTTGAAAGAAACGATCCAGCAGGTGCAGGAAGATAATAAAACGTTTAAAGAGATTCATCCGTAGTCTGTCAGAAATTGTTATCTTTCTGGCAACTGAGATGATTGAGCGATGATTGAGATTTAAAGTAAATCTTTGTGTTTGTAAGTGGTTGATAACCAATGTTTATGATGAGTCGTTTTTACCTCGGTGATCAACGACCTGTTCCTCGGTGATGAAGCCCCCCTTCATCGGTGAGGAAGGGGGACTTCATCGGTGATCTCCAAGGTGTTTCCCGGAGCTGGGAAATATTAGCAATTTTAGGCAGTAATTATGTAAGATAATCTTCCTTAATCCTTCCTCAAATCGTTCCTATTGCCGCCTGATACTTTGCAAGGCTTGTACTCTTATGGATCGTTTTCCATGCTTTATGGCCGATCTGAGGTTCCAGATATTCCCAGAATACTTTCATCTTATTGAGAAGTTGCGATTCTCCACCTTGAATTTGCGCGTCATAATCCTTAAATACGAGTTTGTGCAGAGTGAAGAGCTTCTCCTTCATTTCTTCCGAAGATAACACTCTTCCTTCTTTATATTCCAAAGCAAGTGCCGGATTCGCTAATAATCCGCGTCCTATCATGATGCCTGCCAAGGAAGGGAGGCGGTTTTGGATTTGTTCTATGTCTTCCAGCGTTTTAATATCTCCGTTGTAGATCAATGGATGGCGACAATCCTCTGCAAAAGCACGGAAGCTTTCGAGGTCTGTTTCACCTTTGTACTGTTGTTTTCCCAGCCGGGGATGCAGAGTGATATGTGTTAGCGGGAGTTCATTCAATATCGGAAGCAGGCGTATACACTCACCGGGATCTTCCCATCCCAGACGCATCTTTATGGAAAAACGGATTTCAGGATGCTGCCGTACCACATCCATTATTTTGTCAACTTCTTCCGGGAAAGGAAGTATTCCTGATCCGTTGCACCGTTTGGCTAAAAGGGGGAAAGGACAGCCCATGTTTATATCCGCCTCTTTATAATTCCTTTCGATGAATTGGCCCAAAATCTTCTCTATCTTGTCTTTTTGGGCACCGATAAGTTGAGGTACCAGATGGGGTACACGGTTCTGTGCCGGATCAATGTCCCGTAAGTCTTTATTCCGGAAATTTCCTTTCTCCAAACGTACAAAAGGAGTATAATAAGTATCTACTCCACCAAAAACGGTGGCATGTGCATTACGGTATATTGCCTCGGTATATCCTTGTAGCGGGGCAAAAAAAATGGGGAGTGCGGTAGCGTTCATTAGAAATTATTTTAGGAATAAAGAATGATTTTCTTCACTTTTTATGAGGTATTAAGATGAAACTAGTTACAAAAGTACTATTTTTGTCTGAGTTATTGAAATGGGAACTACTATGAAAGTAAAAAAAATAAGTGCTGCCAATGTGGAAGTAGATTCACTTCCTAAATTAATGGATAAAGAGAAGATCGCTTTTCAACCTGTCGGCCATGTAAATTGGAAGGAATATCCTTATCGTCCGAAAGTGGAATTTCGGATTGCCCACACGGATCGTTCGTTCCTTTTGAACTTCAGGGTGACAGAAAATAGCGTCCGTGCCCGTTATGGGGAGGATAACGGCTCGGTATGGACGGATTCTTGTGTAGAGTTCTTTTCTGTTCCTGCAGGAGATGATATCTACTATAATATAGAATGCAACTGTATCGGAACGGTTCTGGTGGGAGCCGGTGCCCAACGTAACAACCGCGAACACGCTCCGGCAGAGGTGACTGCACGGATTCAGCGCTGGTCGAGCCTCGGACGTACACCTTTTGAAGAGAGGATGGAAGATACCTCTTGGGAGGTGGCATTGGTGATTCCTTATTCGGTCTTCTTCAAGCATCAGTTAGACTCTTTGGACGGGAAGACCATTAAAGCCAATTTCTATAAATGCGGTGATGAATTGCGGACTCCCCACTTCCTTTCCTGGAATCCGATCAATATAGAGAAACCGGACTTCCATCGCCCGGATTTCTTTGGAATGTTAGAGATGGAATAATAACCAATTGTTTGTTTAATTTTTAATGGGTAATTGCCTTTGTGCAATGTGCTTTCTATTGTTAATGGAAATGCGGGGCTTCCTTAAGCGTTCTTTCTGAGATTGTTTTTTAGTTTATAGAAAGACGTATGATGATCCGGGTGATCCCCAAAAGGAAGTGCAAGCCCAAAAAGATAGTAAAAGGAAACCGAATAAAAAGCTTTGGAAAGAAAACTTAAACAGGCTAAGAATCTCCGAATACGAAATATGATTAAATCCCGATTTTTCTTTTTATTACTTGTTTGCATCTTCTCATTGAACGTGCAAGCCGTTTTGGCTGAAAGACAATATTATTTCCGTACGCTGGATATTAATAACGGACTCTCCCAAAACACCGTATATGATATCATTCAAGACCGGACAGGATTTTTGTGGTTCGCAACCGCCAATGGACTGAACCGTTACGACGGTTTGTCCTTTCAGGTATTTGTGAAAGAGAACGGGGGGCTTGGAAATAATTTTGTCACTGCCCTTTATGAAGATGCTTCAGGGCAGATATGGGTGGGTACGGATGACGGAGTGTATATTTATACTCCTGAAACGGAATCTTTCCGCTATTTTGATATGAAAAGTGATTTGGGCACTACTATGCGATCGACCGTTTCGGTCATCCAGGGAGATGAACAAGGAAACGTCTGGATATCTGTCAGTGCGCAGGGATTGTTCTGTTATAATCCTATAACGGACAAGTTGAGGGAAATAAAGATAGAGGATTACAAAGAACGATTGCTTCATGCCTCCAGTCTTCTGTTCCTGCCGGACGGGACGGCCTATATTGCTTTGTTCGGAGGAGGGATTTTCTATTCGAACGATAAGTTTAAGACGATGCATTCCTTTAAGGATCCGGACGGGAACGATCCTTTTGCCAATTTATTGGGACGGCAAATGACTCTTGGAAGATATAACCGCTTATATGTAGGTACGAATAAAGCCGGATTACTCGAGATTGACTTATCTACCAATAAAGTCCGTTCGTTGCTGCAAAAGGACGAGAATGGAGATGCTTTGTTTGTCCGTGAGATCGTGGAATATTCGGATGATGAACTTTGGATCGGTACCGAGTCCGGGTTGTATATTTACAATACTCGTACGGGACAGTCCGTACATCTGATGAAACAGATTGGTGATGCCTATTCCTTAAGTGACAATGCCATTTATTCGATCATTAAAGATCAGGAAGGAGCCATGTGGATAGGCTCCTATTTCGGTGGTGTCAACTACTATCCCAAACAGTATTCTTATTTCGAAAAACTCTATCCGAAAGACATGGGCATGGATGAAGTCGGTCAACGTGTTCGCGAGATAGTTGAAGACAATTCGGGCAATCTCTGGATTGGTACGGAGGACAAGGGGCTGTTTTGCTATGACCCGGTGACTCGTACGATGAAAGCGTTTCAACATCCGTCTATTTATCATAATGTACATGGCTTGTGCCTGGACGACAACTATCTTTGGGTCGGTACTTTCTCGCAAGGATTGAACCGGATCGATCTGCGTACAAAAAGCGTGAAAGCCTATCTCCGGGGCGATAACTCTTCTCCTCAAAGTGTAAAGGTGGATCACATATTCACGATTTGCCGTCTTGCCTCGGGCGATATGCTCATGGGTTGTCCCAACGGTATGATCAGATACGACCGGGCTAAGGATGATTTTTCTTGGATACCGGAACTAAAAGGTATCTTTTTTTATGATATACTGGAAGATTCGGACGGAAACATTTGGGGCGCTTCTTATGCACGGGGAGTGTTCCGGCTAAATGTGCATACGGGAAAATGGGAGAGCTTCACGCACGATGCGAAAGATCCCGACAGTCTGCCTTACGACAGGGTGTTGAGTGTCTTTGAGGATAGTAACAGGCAGATATGGTTCACTACACAAGGGAAAGGCTTTTGCCGTTTCGATCCGGTGAAGAAGGGGTTTGTCAATTACGACTTGGCGGATGACCTCGCAGGAAATGTCGTTTCGCGCATCGTGGAAGATGACCAGGGATTGTTCTGGGTCACGACGAATAAGGGCTTGGTACGTTTCAATCCTAAAACGGCTGAGATGAAGGTGTATACAACTGCCAATGGGCTGGTAAGCAACCAGTTCAATTATCAATCGGGCTATAAGGATAAGAACGGAACCATCTATCTAGGCAGTATCAAAGGGATCGTATCCTTCAATCCCAAGACTTTTACCGATAACACCTTTCTGCCTCCGGTGGTTATCACGGATTTTATGATTTTTGATAAGAAGGTGACGGTCGGTGCGGAAGGCTCTCCGTTGAAGGAAAGTATTACTACTTCCAAGGAAATCGAGCTTGCTTATGACCAGAACTCTTTCTCGTTCCGCATTGCCGCCCTGAGCTATCAGGCTCCGGAGATGAACAAGCTGATCTATAAGATGGAAGGGTTTGATAAGGAGTGGTATACGGCTATGGATCACAACCTGGTGACTTATTCCAATCTTCCTTACGGGGACTATACGCTTATGATCAAAGGCTCGAACAGCGATGGTGTTTGGAACAATGACGTGCGTACGCTGAAAATTCATGTCCTTCCGCCTTTCTACCTGTCCGTATGGGCCTACCTGTTTTATTTTGCATTGGCCATCGGAGGGATCGTTTTTGTAATAATCTATTTCAGAAAGCGTTCACAGTTGAAACACCAGATGCAAATGGAGAAGTTTGAACAGGAGAAAGAGCGTGAGTTCTATACCGCCAAGATTGATTTCTTTACGAATGTAGCCCATGAGATTCGTACTCCTCTGACGCTTATCAAGAGTCCCCTTGAGAACATCCTTCGTAAACATTCCTTTGCGCATGAAGTGGAAACCGATCTGAAAATCATGGATCAGAATGCCGAACGGTTGCTGAATCTGACCAATCAGTTGCTCGATTTCAGGAAGACGGAGAGTGGCGGATTCAGGCTGAATCTTGTGGAGAACGATATTGTGGCTCTTGTAGAACGTACCTTCGTTCGTTTTACACCGTTGGCAAAGCAAAAGGGATTGGACTTCACGCTTGAATTGCCTGAGACGGCTTTCTCGTCCTTGGTCGATCGTGAAGCTTTGACGAAAATAATCAGTAACTTGCTGACGAATGCTTTAAAATACTCCTCAACGTATGCACATGCACGCCTGTCGGTAGAAGGGGATGCTTTTTGTTTCAAGATTTGTAATGACGGGGAGGTGATACCTCGCGGGAATCGCGAAGAGATCTTCCAACCGTTTGTCCGTTACAAAGAGGGCAAGAATGTTGCTACGGGTACAGGCATCGGGCTTGCTCTTGCCCGTTCGCTGGCGGAACAGCATCAAGGAACCTTGAAGATGGATGACTGCGAGGAACGCAATTGTTTCCTGTTGATGGTTCCTATCCGGCATTCGGAAAGTAAGGAGGCGGATGATGCGGCAAAACCTGTATTGACCGGAACGGGAGAAGCGGTGGAAGAAGAACAAGTCAAAAAAGTAAATACGGGAGCTGACAGGAATCGCAAACCTATCGTATTGGTGGTGGAAGACAATCCTGATATGCTGTCATTTATATCCCGGCAATTATCGGAAGATTACCAGCTTCTGACCGCTACCAATGGGCTGGAAGGTCTGAAAGCATTGGAAGGCGAAGGGGTAAATCTGATTGTAAGCGATGTCATGATGCCGGAGATGGATGGACTTGAACTGTGCGAACGGGTCAAATCGGATATTAATTCAAGCCATATCCCCGTCATATTGCTTACTGCGAAAACATCGGTACAATCGAAAATCGAAGGTCTGCGAACCGGTGCAGATGCTTATATTGAGAAACCTTTCTCTGTGGAGCATCTGAAAGCCAACATTGATAACTTGTTGAATAACCGTGAAAAGCTTCGTCAGGCATTTGTCAATTCTCCTTTTATCTCCTTCAACTCGATGGCGATGACAAAGGCAGATGAGCTGTTCATAAAGGCATTGGACGAAGTAATGCAGGCGAATATATCCGAATCTGATTTCAGCGTGGACGATTTGGCAAGTGCCATGAATATGAGCCGTTCGAGCTTGAACCGTAAGATCAGGGGAGTTCTAGACATGTCGCCCAATGACTACATTCGTATCGAACGGTTGAAGAAGGCAGCTTGCTTGCTGAAAGAGAAAGTTTGCAAAGTGAACGAGGTGTGCTACATGGTTGGTTTCAATACGCCTTCTTATTTTGCGAAATGTTTCCTCAAGCAATTCGGAGTATTGCCTAAGGATTTTGAATAAAACCGAAGCCTGTTTATGTCCTTTGCTTTCTTTTACGGGAGCTTTTAGCAAAATGACACTTTGGGTTTTCGATATGCTCTACGCTGCGTTTTTTACGCCTCATAGTCCATCTGCCAGGAAAAAATGCAGTGTAGGGCCATCCGGTTTATCTGTTTTGTCAGCAAAGGTGGAGTAATGACTTGAATGTTGCCGGGTTTTCCTCCCACCCGTTGACAAGTGGTAGATTTTATGGCTCTATCGGTTCATTCTGTCAAAATAGAATGTGTCAGCTTTGAGTATGAAATAGAGATGAAAGCGATAAATAAAGTGTTTCCCGTCCAGAATAAAGTTTTAGTTTCAGGGAAAAGGTTGCTTTGTTTGTTGATAATGGTTACTTCATTCGTTGGCTACGGCTACTCAACCCGTTGGTGATAGCTACCCAATTCGTTGGCAATGGCTACTCCATCTGCTGGTAATAGCTACCCGGCACGCTGATTATTACTATTCCATCTGTTGAACAAGGTAATTTTATGCCTTAATCAGTATGATTCTTCCTTTTTCGATGCTGAAAATGACTTTATGCCAATCTGTTTCATCTTATTTTAAAGATGGATGGGTTAGTAAAAAGGAGATATAGGAAGCATATTGGCAGGTTAGAATGGATATTACTGTCAGTAAGATTAATGGGATTACATGTACAACTCATTGTTTTTGTAATCCCAATACTATGAGATCAAACCGTATCCTCGTCATTTTGTAACTCCTGACTGAGTTTACTTTCTAATTCTTCAATGGAAGGCAATCCCGATTTGATATTTTTAGGTAATATCCTTCCTAATTCGTAGTCAGAAATACCAATGGGCTTGTGTACGTCACGCAATGCATATTCAGCCATGATTCGATCTTTATTCTGACATAGGAGTAAGCCAATTGTTTGGCTATCCCCTTCCCGGCAGAGAATATCGTCCACAGCGGAACAGTAAAAGTTTAATTTTCCGATATATTCGGGCTGGAACTCACCTTTTTTTAATTCCACGACTAAATATCGGTGCATAAAAGCGTTGTACATAAGGATGTCGATGTAGAAATCTTTTTCAGACACTTCGATGTGGTACTGTCTCCCCATGAAAGCAAAGCCTGCTCCCATCTGAATAAGGAACTTTTCAATATGTTTGATTAAGCCTATCTCCACATCCCGTTCATCATATTCTTCCGTGAATGTCAGCATATCGAAGATATAAGGGTCTTTCAAGGTTTCTTTTACTTGCTTCGCTTGTATTTCGGGGAGCGTGGTGTCGAAATTATTTGCCAATGCACCGTAAGAGTTGTAGTAGTCCTGATTGATGGCTTCGATTAGAAAATCACGTGTCCAACCGTTTTTTAAGCATTGTATCATATACCAATACCGGGCTTTTAGGTCTTTAACTCTTTGCATCAGTGCAACATTATGTGACCAACTTAGTTGTTTGATGGGTAATGTTATAGCAGCCTTTTGTAAATGCGCAACGGCTCGTTGCGTATTTGTAAGTTGTTGATTATATTCATTATAGAACTGTATCATCACTTGACAGTTCCTTACGGAGAATCCTTTCACCTTCGGATAATCGTTCTTTAAGTCTTTAGAAAGCTGTTCGAGCGCATTGTTACCCCACCCAATCAGTTTCTGGCTTTCGTATAGTAGTTTGCCGATATCCCAATACATGGATAGCATTTCTTCATTAGCTGCATAAATAGCTTTTTTCTGGGCAAGTGCTACTCTTGCCTTAACCTCTTTAAGTAAGTGGGTGTAGTTGAAGGCATTGATTTGAGTTTCCATTTTATTGTTTTATTTGAGTTTAAATAGGTTAAGGAATCCTTTTCCCTTAACCTGATCAAGAAAAACAGCCGATCAGCTTTTGTGAAAGGACTGATTGACAAAGATAATGATAATAAAAGGATTACGGTCATAATCTTTGATGTTTCTCGCTATTCTTTCATCTATTTATCCACTTCCATGCAATCATTTGTAAATTACGGTTATTTAGTTCGTCTTCTGGAAATCATTCCATCCATCGTCCTTTTTGAGATATGAATGCCTTGATTACCTGGCTTATCATCAATGCTTCGAATAAAACCCCGGTTTCATTCGATTACCTGTAGTTTCTTACACTTAAGATGAATTCTTGACCGGATTATTCTATTTATTGGCTCGAACTTTTATCCTGTATACCTTGTGAACCGATAACTTTGCGTTCATCAAACCCGAAATTAAATAGATTATGAAAAACTTGAAGGACTCCTCTGAGGCAACCGTCTCGATCTTGTTCCCATCAAGGTATATAAAATGATAAGAGGAATATTATGAAACGATTTATTATGAGCGCTGCTGCCTTGGGATTGGCATCGGTCTCTTTTGCACAAAGTGCGGAAAAGCCCAATTTTGTCTTGTTCATAGCCGATGACTGTTCGCATTACGACTTAGGATGCTACGGCAGTCCGGATTCGAAGACACCTAATATCGACCGTTTTGCTACGCAGGGAGTTCGTTTTACGCAATGCTATCAGGCAGTCCCTATGTCGTCCCCGACGCGCCATAACCTTTATACCGGTTTGTGGCCTGTACATAGCGGTGCATACCCCAACCATACGATAGCCGATGAAGGAACCAAGAGTGTGGTTCACCATTTGGGAGCGCAAGGCTACCGGGTGGCATTGATCGGCAAATCGCATGTCGAACCGGAGTCTGTTTTCCCCTTCGATCCTTATGTGCCCTCCATAAAAGGAAATGATATCAATTTTGAAGCAGTTGAACAGTTTATAAAGGAATGTAAGGCAAGTGGTACGCCATTCTGTCTGTTTGTTGCCTCCCACCAGCCGCATACCCCTTGGAACAAAGGCGATGCCTCCCAGTTTGATGCCGATAAACTGACGCTTCCGCCTATGTATGTCGATATGCCCGAGACCCGTACGCAACTGACTCATTATCTTGCAGAGATCAATTACATGGATAATGAATTCGGGAAAGTGCTGGACATCATGGATAAAGCGGATGTGACCGATAATACGGCCACCGTCTATCTCAGTGAACAGGGAAACAGTTTCCCGTTTGCCAAATGGACTTGTTATGATGCGGGAGTACATTCTGCATGTATCGTACGTTGGCCCGGTGTGGTGAAACCCGGTACGGTCAGTGATGCTATGGTAGAATATGTCGATATAGTTCCTACGTTTATAGATATTGCCGGAGGGAAACCTGTTGCTCCCGTGGACGGTAAGAGTTTCAAACCGGTGCTGACCGGCAAGAAGAAAGACCATAAACAATATACGTATTCCATGCAGACTACCCGTGGCATCTTTCATGGAAGTGACTACTACGGCATCCGTTCGGTGGCCGATAAAGAATACCGCTACATCGTTAATCTGACTCCCGAGATGGAGTTCAGGAATGCTATGACGCACCTGCCTATTTATGATAAATGGCGTCAAAAGGTAGCGAATGATCCTAAGATGAAGCCCATTTTCGATAAATACCAGCACCGTCCGGCAATCGAACTTTATAATACGAAAGAAGACCCGTATTGCCTGAACAATCTGGCGGACGATCCTAAATATGCATCTGTTATAAAAAGGATGGACGGTAAGTTGAAAGCATGGATGAAGTCATGTGGCGATGAAGGGCAGCCTACTGAAATGCGGGCTTTGGAACATCAGGCGAGGAATAAAAAGTAAATAGGTAAGTGCATAGTTCTCAATAGGTTTTTATTCTGTAGCTTGCTCCCTTCACCATTCAGTTGTTTATTGATAAGTAAGACTGAAAGAGTGAAGGGGGTTCTTAAGTAATCCGAATATTTTTTATAAGGTATCAATCGATAAATTAAATGCTATGAGATATACGATTCATTTTTTTATGTGCTTTGTGCTGAGCTGCATGAGCCTTTACGGACAAGACAAAGAAGATGTCCTGATCTATATGAATCCTTTGTTGGACAGAGGACCCGACCCGTGGACTTGGTTTTATGAAGGCAAGTATTACTATATAAATTCCGGACAGGGTAAGTTATGGTTACGCGCTACGGAAGATATTACTGATTTGCGAAATGCCGAAGCGAAAGCTATTTGGACACCTACTGATCCGTCCAATTCAAAACATCTTTGGGCACCCGAGATACACCGTATTAACGGTAAATGGTATGTCTATTATGCTGCGGACGACGGCAATACGGATAATCACCAACTGTACGTATTGGAGAATTCCAGCAACGATCCTTTTGCCGGAGAGTTTGTCATGAAAGGACGTATCAGTACCGATAAAGATAATAACTGGGCAATTGATGGCTCCGTTTTTGAGCATAACGGTGAGTTGTATCTGGTGTGGTCGGGCTGGCAGACCAGAAGGGTAAACGTGGAGACCCAATGCATCTATATTGCTAAAATGTCAGATCCCTGGACGTTGAGTTCCGAGCGTGTACTTCTTTCCAAACCCGATTTGGAGTGGGAGAGAAGGTATATCAGTCCGAACGGCCAGAAGCCGGGGCATGTGATCTATGTCAACGAAGGGCCACAGCCTTTGAAAAGTCCGAAAGGTAAATATATTCATATTGTTTATTCAGCCAGCGGTTGCTGGACACCTTATTATGCGTTGGGAATGCTGACTGCCAGGACGGATGCAAATCTATTGGATCCTGGTTCATGGGAGAAATCGGTTGAACCCGTTTTTAAGCAATCGCCCGAGAATGGTGTATACAGTACGGGGCACAACAGTTTCTTCAAATCTCCCGATGGAAAGGAGGATTATATTCTTTATCATGCCCGTGACAGAGTGACCGAATCGCCTAGCTCCGGAGAAACACGCTCACCGCGCGCCCAGAAGTTCGTCTGGAAAGAGAATGAGTATCCTGATTTTGGCTCGCCGCTTCCTACCTCTATGAAGCTGCCAAAACCTTCGGGAACAAAAAGCAAATAACGGAACTTTTTAAAACAGATGTAATGAAATCATTCGCAAAAGTAGCGGGTAGCTTATCAACAATCGTCGTGCTGACGTTACCGTCAGGGCATGTAGCATCTCAGACTGTTCGTATGAACAAACCCAATATTGTTATTATTCTGGCAGACGATCAGGGTTACGGGGGAGTTAATTGCTATCCGCATATAAAAAGAATTGTCACACCGAATATCGATGAATTGGCTGAAAGCGGAGTGAAATGTATGCAGGGATATGCATCTGGTCACCTTTCAAGTCCGACCCGTGCTGGTCTTATGACCGGAAAATATCAACAGAGTTTTGGCTTCTATGGGCTGTCTACGCCACATGTGGGAGGTATTCCGAAAGACCAGAAAATGTTGAGCGAATATCTTTTGGAAAATGGATACAGCACGGCTTGTATCGGTAAGTGGCATTTGGGCGATTATATCCGGAGCCATCCTAATAATCGCGGTTTCCAGACTTTCTACGGATTCATAAACGGTTTGCATGACTATTACGACCCGCTGGTGGGTGGTTCGTGGGACGGAGTATACAGTGGATTGGCTTTTACTTTGGACAACATGGATCCGGTAGTCGATATGGAATACTCTACTTATGAGTATACCAACCGGGCTATCCGCTTTATTGAAAAGAATGTCGATAACCCCTTTTTCCTCTACCTGCCTTATAATGCTATTCATTCGCCTTTACAGGCACCTGAAGAATTGATAGGCGAATTGGCGAATAATCCAGCGGAAGTCGGTAAGGATGATATCGCCCGTGCTATGACTTTTGCACTCGACCAGGGAGTGGGTAAAGTGGTAGAAACTTTGGAGCGCCTCGGTTTACGAGAGAATACGATCATCTTCTATCTGAGTGACAACGGTGCGGTGGATTACAGTGATAAATGGGAATTTCGTGGGAAGAAAGGTTCTTATTATGAAGGAGGCATCCGTGTTCCGTTTATTGTTAGCTATCCGCCAGAGATAGCCAAGGGAACGGTTTATGATCAACCGGTGATGAGTATTGACATCGCTCCCACTATCATGGCTCTGGCTGGAATTTCCCAAGACGACATGCATGGAGTGGACTTAATGCCTTATCTGACTGGTAAGAATAAGGACGTTCCGCATGATGTCCTCTATTGGAGTACTGAAAAGGAAAGTGATACTCAAGTAGAGAAGAATTCGTTTGCCATCCGGCAGGGAAAATGGAAACTGGTTTCCGATCCCGCCATTGAAAAAGACTGTAATCTATACGATATCGAGACAGATCCTCAGGAAATGATCGGGCTTAAAGAAAAATATCCCGAAAAGTATAAGGAGTTATATGCTATGTATCTTGAATGGATCAATCAGATGCCCGATGAATTGGCTAATGGTGAAAATGCGCGGTTGAAAGGGATGGAATTGATGAGAAAATATCAGAAGAACTTGAAGAAAGCCGGTAAAAAGGCTGTTCCTTTATCATTTGGGGAACAGGTAAGTAGAAAAAAATAGAGAAAAAGGGTCGTCTTTCTCCTGACAGAAATCAGATAGCGGTTTTTATCCTATTCCTGTCTAAAGTGATTAATAATATCTGTTCAACTATTGTTTTTTAACACGTTAAAGGGCTTTTTGGCTTGTTTCTTCTATTTGTTGAACAGATATTTTTCTAATATTCAATCTTCATTGCCTATGTTTGCGATATCAAAAAGAAGTTAACTGCAAATACATATGTTTCATTTTAAAAAGGGGATGCCTATGAATTAACATCATATTGGATAAAACTACTTTACTGGATAATTATATTTATTATGCCAGTATCCACTAAGAAAATCAATTAAAGTTATTACTTATTATCTATACAATTATGAAAATAAAACATTTGGATGGATTATATAATAGATCCGTCTTCCGTATCATGACAATGATCCTGTTCTTTTTATTTCTTGGGGTCGGTAATACATTTTCTAATGTAAATGCTTCGAATGCTCCTGATGAGCAATTGCAACAGGGAAAGAAAATCAAAGGTGTTGTAAGAGATGAGACCGGTGAGCCTATTATCGGTGCCAATGTTATTGAAAAAGGTACCAGTAACGGTCTTATTACTGATCTTGACGGTGCTTTCTCTCTTGAAGTTAAGCCGGGATCGACACTCGTCATCTCATATATTGGTTATATCAGTCAGGAAATTCCGATAACAGACAATACCACTACGTTGAACATTAAGCTTGTGGAAGATTCAAAAACACTCGATGAAGTAGTGGTGGTTGGTTACGGTACGATGAAAAAGAGCGACTTAACAGGTTCCGTATCTTCTTTCCGTAAGAAGGATATGAATCAAGGTGTGAACTCTTCTTTGTCAGGATTACTGCAAGGTAAAGCTGCCGGTGTACAGGTGACTCAGGCAAGTGCCGAACCGGGTGGTGGTATCACTATTCAGGTGCGTGGTGCCGGTTCTGTGAATGCAGAATCAGGTCCATTGTACGTTGTCGATGGTTTGCCTATTGAGACAAGTAATGTAGTTTCCGGTAGTGGTAATGGTATGCCGGGTATGCGTGTGGCAAGAAGCCCCATCAGTAACATAAACCCTGCTGATATCGAATCTATCGAAATCTTGAAAGATGCTTCTGCAACAGCTATCTATGGTGCCCGTGGTGCGAACGGTGTTGTTTTGGTGACAACGAAAAAAGGTGCTTCCGGTAAGATGAAGGTAAACTATAGCGGTTTTGTTGGAATGCAGGTAAAGAAAGATATGATTGAAGTTTTGAATGCGGAAGATTACAAACGTATTCTCAACGAGATACAGGCAACACCGGGTTCCAACGTATCCGATAGTGAGATCGTAGGTGAAATACAAGATGGAGGTACTGACTGGCAGAACGAAATGTTGCGGACTGCTGTCGTACAAAGCCATAGCCTCTCGTTTACCGGTGGTACTGAAAAGACTAAATTCTTTACTTCTTTGAACTACTTCGATCAGGATGGTATCATGAAAAATACCAATTATAAGCGTTATGATGGTCGTGTCAATTTGGATTACAAAGAGGACAGATTCAACTTCGGCACAAATATCACAGCGTCCTATACGCATGATGACATTGTTCCGATCGGTTTCTCAACGAATGAAGAAGGTAGTGCGCTTTATGCAGCCAGAGGCTTTGACCCGACTTTAAGAACTTTCAATGATGACGGAACTTACCAGACTTCTTCACTGATCAATCTGGATAACCCGTTGGCTTTGTTGAATGGTAAAACTAGCCAGACATCAACTTACCGTACTTTAGGAACTGCTTTCTTGGAATATACTATTTTGAAGGGTTGGACGGTAAAGGCTAATTTAGGTTTTGACTATATAAACAGTCGCCGTGATTCTTATGTTTCTGAAATTACTAAATCGGGTAAGGCTAAGTCCGGTATCGCTTCTATTCTGACAGGTACACGTAGTAATTACCTGACTGAGTTTACAACCAACTATAACAGAGATCTGCCACATAACAGCAGTATTAATGCAATGGCCGGTTTCACCTACCAGAAGTTCTCTTATAATAGTTTTGATGGTAATGGTTCGGGTTTCCCGGTCGATGAAATCATGACAAACAATATGGGCATGGCCGATCCGTCTCTGTACGGCATGGGTAGCTCTAAAAACAATAACAAGTTAATGTCTTATATCGGTCGTGTCAACTATAATATGTTCGATGTGTTATTGTTCACTGCTACATTGCGTATTGATGGTTCTTCCCGCTTTGGTAAAAACAATCGTTTCGGTTATTTCCCTTCGGGAGCCGTTGCATGGAAATTGCATCAGCATGACTTTATCAAAAACCTGAATGTTTTCAGCAACCTGAAAGCAAGAGCTAGTTTCGGACGTACAGGTAACCAAGACATTGGTAATTTCTTGTCAATCGTTACTTACGGAACAGGAGCCAAGATGGTTTTGGATGGCAAACCAGTCGTATCATTCGGCCCTCAGCGTATTGCCAATCCTGATTTGAAATGGGAAACAACCGAGCAGATAAACGTAGGTCTGGATATGGGGTTCTTTGATAACCGTTTGAGCGTTTCTTTGGATTATTTCCAGAAGAATACATTCGATATGTTGTTCAACAAACCGATTCCTGCTTCTACGGGATATACTTCCATCATGCAGAACGTGGGTAACATCAGAAACCGTGGTTTTGAACTCACACTTGACTCACGGAACTTTGTCGGAGCATTCACATGGAATACCAGCTTGAACTTAAGTACGTTGAAGAACAAGGTAACTGATTTGTCCGGTCTGGCAGAAATTATCCACGGAGATGCCGGTCAGTCTACAAGTGATTTTGCCATTATCCGTGAAGGAGAAGCCTTGAACTCCTTCTTTGGTTACCAAACTGCTGGTATCTGGCAATCTGAAGAAGAAATCCAAGCTGCCGATCTGAAATATGCAGTGAAACCGGGTGACGTTCACTATGTTGACCAGAATGGTGATGGTGTGATTAACAGCGAAGACCGTGTGGTTTTGGGCAAATCTATCCCTTCATTCACATTCGGTTTGACGAACGAGCTTTCTTATAAGAATTTCACATTGAACTTCTTCATCGACGGAGCTACAGGCTTCAAGATATTGAATAATGCAATCGTTGAAACCCTTTATCCGGTCAGCCACCGTCGTAACCGTCTGGCAGAACCTTATCTGAACAGATGGACGGAGGATAATCCTTCTAATAAATGGCCTTCGTTTGTCAATCTTGCCGGTCGTCAGGGAGGTAAGGGTGTTTGCGACCTGAGTGTTGAAGACGGTTCTTACATCCGTTTGCAAACTGTACAGTTAAGCTACAATGTTCCATTGAAGAGCAATAAGATATTCAGCAAACTTGGTTTCTATATTTTGGGACAGAACCTTTTGACTCTGACTGGATACAGTGGACAAGACCCGACGTTGAACTCTAATGGAAACAGTACGTTGAAAGTAGATTTCAATGCTTATCCTTCTTACAGAACATTTTCATTTGGTGTAGAAATCGGTTTTTAATCTTAAATAAGTATACTATTATGAAACTCAAATATTTTTGTTTATCACTGTTATTGGGAAGCAGCCTTACATTTACCGGCTGTACTTCCTGGCTTGACGAAGATGTATATTCTCAATTAGGCAATGGTACGGTAGCCAATTCGTCCAATGCGATTGAACGTGTGCTTTTTGAAGCGTACCGTAATGCTCAGTTCCATGGGAACTTCGGTGGCAATATCGAATATCATGAAGAGTGGACTTGCGACCAGTTCTGGGAAACGGGTGGTGCGGTTAACAATCACGCATCAGTCATGTTGCAGTTCACTTGGGATGCTTCTTATCCCGATCATGCAGTGAATTTGTGGAATCAATGCTATCGTTCTATTCGTAACTGTAACCTTGTTTTGGAACTGATCGACGGTTCAACTTTGCCGGATGATGAAAAAACACGTATAAAGTCGGAGGCTCGTTTTATCCGTGCCATCGTTTATTATAAGTTGTATATGCGTAGCGGTGGTGTTCCTTTGCGATTGAAATCGGAGGGAGAACAGGCTTTGGCAAGAGCTACCGATGAAGAGATGAAGACTTTTATCGAAACAGAACTTTCGGAAGTCGCTCCATTGCTACCCGATAGGGGGGAATTGTCCAGCTATCAATACGGACGCGCTACCCGCGGTGCTGCTTATGGTTTCTTATGTAAGTTCTATCTGAATACAAAACAGTGGGCTAAGTGCGCACAAGCTGCTCAGGAAGTAATGGATCTTGAATTTGGTTATGAATTATGGCCGGATTACAATACGCTGTTTACGGTAGACAATAAGATGACTAATAAGGAATTTATCTGGGCATTTACTTGCAGTACTCAGGCTGACGGTTGTGAAATAATCAATGGTTGGTTCCCGGCCGACTTCAAGAGGGTTCAGACCAATACGGCAGTTGGTGAGATCGTGTTTACAAGCAATATGAGAAACTGGGCTCGTATGGACCGTATCTATGATTCGTTCTATAATTCTTTCGATCCGAAAGATAAGCGTAAGGATTTGATCATCACTGAATACGAAAATACAAAAGGAAACACTGTTTCGTTGTTGAACGATAATAATACTCGTATGTTCAAGTATGTTCCCGATCCGAATGCAGTGGAAAATGCGCATGGCAATGACATTCCTGTCATCCGTTATGCCGATATTCTCCTCTCACGTGCGGAAGCGTTGAACGAATTGAATGGTCCTACACAGGATATCTTCGACAACCTGATTCAACCTGTCAGAGATAGAGCCGGATTAACAGACAAACTGTATGCTTCGGACTTTACGAAAGAGACTTTGCGTGACTTCTTGCTGAAAGAAAGAGGTTGGGAGTTCTACGGTGAGAATCTTCGCAGACAAGATTTGCTTCGCCATGGTAAGTTCATCGAGCAAGCAAAAGAAAGACAAAAGATTGGCAAGCCGTTTGAAATCAAGGCAATCATTGATGATCATTTCAAACTGTTCCCGATTCCCCAGACTGAAATCGATGCTAATCCACTTTGTGAACAGAATCCTGGATATTAATATTGGCTGAGTAGCGCAATTTAATATAAAATTTAGAACCGGATCTCATATCAAAGAGAGGTCCGGTTCTTTTTGTTTTCATATTAGAGCTATTAGTTTAGACTTGTTACTTACGATGAATCTATTACTTTAAAAGGAATGAAGAAATACTACAGAAGACAAGAATAGCCGATTGAGAAGGAAGTTTCTCATTGGGGGGATGATAAGCACATCCACATTTTCAGAAATCCTTGCTTTCTTCCTTGCGGATGCAGGAAGGGAAAAGAAGGAGAAGGAAAGCAAAAGACAGAAGCGGAAAATAGGTGTGTCTTCCCATGATAGTCCTGTTTTAAGGTGTGTTGTAGAGAGAGTGGACACATCCCGGCTTTGAACGTCAGATGTCAGAGCCGGGGTGTGTGGATTTCCGGATTACCGTCTTACCAGATGGACTTCACGGCTTCTACTTCCAGGTTTTTAACCTCTATGCGGTTTCCCCAGAAGTGGAATCCTTCCTTGTTGTCTTCGTAAGGGCGGCGTTCCATGGAATAAGAGTACAGGCCTCCGTCGATAAATACCTCAATGGTAGTGCGGTCGATATAAATATCAGCGGAAAGTTCCATGCTTGTAGGATCTTGCGGGGAGTAAAAATGCCCGTTGATCAGATTGGAATTCATGTCATAGCCGATGATACGTTGTCCGAATAGGTTAAAGCCTGCGTCTGTGGCATGGGATAGCTTAAAGGTGGTTTTAATCCGGAGGCAATCGGCATCATAGAATTCTTTTAGTTTTTGGTTGGCTTCGTCCGAAGTCAAGGAGTGCCATTTGCGAATGGGCTGGAAGAGTTGTTCAGTCTCTTTTACAGGTACACTGACCAGGCGGATTCCATCTTTCGTGGTACGTAGCGTCAATTCTGTCGGGAGCATCATCATTCCGTTGAACGGCATTCCGGGATGGGAAACTCTTCCCCAGCCGATCTGAATCCGGCGACCATCGGAGGCAGGAATATTCGTGATGGTTTGTGCGGCATAAATGCTTCCCGTGGTATAGCAATACTTCCCAGCTTCGGGTTTGAACACTTTACCGTCAAATGAGCCGATCATGTATGTGCCTGATGCACCGTACATCACCCATTTCGTGTTGTCTTTATTACCGTCCACCGCTAGTTCGAACAGTTCGGGACATTCCCAGAAGCCTGTTACATGGCTTTCGTATTTCCAGTCTTTCAGGTTGCCGGATGTATATATGGAGTGCCCGTCACGTTCGTTCAGTACCAATACCCAGTGCTTGGACGGTGCATACCAGAAGACTTTCGGATCGCGCGTATCCCCGCTGTTCCATTTTTCCTTTGAATCGATCACCGGATTATGGGCATATTTGGTAAAGGTACGTCCGTTGTCGAGACTGTAAGCGATTCCTTGTACTTGCCTGTCGGGGCTGGCAGCCGTGAAAGCTGCTACCATGGCCGGTGTCTTGCCTTTGTTAAATCCTGCTGTGTTGTCATAATCGATAACAGCGGACCCGGAGAACATCGTTCCCAGATGATCGGGGTACAAAGCGTCCGGCAGCTCCTCCCAGTGTACGAGGTCTTTGCTGACAGCATGTCCCCAATGCATGTTTTCCCAATCTCTTTCGAAAGGATTGTGTTGATAGAACAGGTGGTATTCTCCGTCATGGTATATGAGTCCGTTGGGGTCGTTGATCCATCCTCTGCGGGTGGTGAAGTGGAATTGCGGGCGATTTTTCTCTTTATACAGACTGTCTTGTCCGGCTATCTCATCCGCCTGATAAATCTGGCTCAGTCCTTTTTCATTCCCCTCATAAGTGATCTTGACCGTTTTTCCCTTATAGGCGGACATATCCTTGAATACCCAGTAATCTGCTTTGTCTGGTGCCAGACGAACTACTACGGACAGTTTGTCTTTTCCATCCGCTTCGAAGGTCATCCTGCCTCTCTCCTGTTGGTGGGAGATAGGGAAGTTGAGGTATCTCTTCGTTATTTTGAAAGAGACGTCTCCTGCAAACAAGGTAATGTTTGCGAATAAAAGAATACCAATAGTTAATGTCGCTTTACTTAATGCTTTCATGATTTATTTTAGTTGGTTAATAAAACTTCTTGCACAAAGTTAAGCGGTTATTTTTATCCGTGATATAACAGACGATACAAATGTTATAAAATTGGATACATTATTTCCATTTATACATCCCTTTTGCTTGTTGAAGGGAGGAAAGCCATTTTATTCTATTTGGAGGGAGAAGGGTGCCGCAATTTTTTTCCGACATTTTTATATATGTATAATTGGCGTTTATGTTTTGTTTATTAACTTTGCAATCTCTTTAGAGAGCAGCTCTATTGTATCTAAAGAGATTTTTAATTATATAGTTAGAAGCGTTTACGATATTATTCTTGTCAAGGAAATCGCCAATTTCAAAAGAGACACGAGAATAATAGGCAACAAAACGCTCATGCTCGCTGTATATCTACAAATATATAGTTGGGCGTGGGCTGTTGTCTTATTATTTGTGTTTCGGGTGTTTGGCGATACCTCTTGACAGATAATAGCAACAGTTCCCACGCTTTTCTGTTAAAGTAACGAACCGAATAGGGAATGATCGGTTGAGGGATATACAAACATGAATAAGTTTTTTTATGCTGTCTCCAGCATGGCTTTCTGCATTCTTCTTTGTACTTCGTGTGCATCAACCAGACGTATCACTTACCTGCAAGTAGAACCTGGTGCGGTAAATGATACGGTGATTTCTTCTAATTTTGATGTGAAGATCATGCCGAAAGATCTTTTGACTATTTCGGTTAGCACTTCAGATCCGGAAGCATCCATACCTTTCAACCTGATTATACCTTCTGTTCAAACGAATAATACGACCAATCTATTGTCGCAACCTACCCTACAGAATTATTTGGTGAGTAGCCGTGGAGAAATTGTGTTTCCTGTGCTGGGAATACTGAAAATTGCTGGATTGACTACTCAACAGGCTTCTGATATGATTGTCAAGAGGCTGAAAACTTATCTGAAAGAAACTCCCATCGTTACCGTCCGTCTGGTAAATTATAAAATATCCGTCATCGGTGAAGTGAATCGTCCCAATGTATATACCGTCGATAATGAAAAGGTAAGCATCCTCGAAGCCATTGCGATGGCGGGAGACTTGACGATCTATGGAAAACGGGATAATGTGAAGATCATTCGTGAGGATGAGTATGCGCACAGGCATATCATTTCTATGAACCTGAATGACGCTAATCTCATTTATTCGCCTTATTTCTACCTGAAACAAAATGATATTGTCTATGTGGAACCCAATCGGGCAAAGAGGCAAAGTGCTAATATCGGTTCTTCCACCAGTTTATTGGTATCGGCTACGTCGATACTCATTTCTCTTGCCGGTCTTATTGTGAATATACTTCGTTGAATGCTTATTAAAAAATGATAGAATGGAAACAAGAAAGGATGAATCTATGCAAGAACAGGAAATAGACCTGATCGAACTATTTTACAAATTACTCATTCATTGGAAATGGTTCGCTGTAACAGTTCCTTTTGCGCTATTTATTGCACTGATTTATGTCAATTTATCTATTCCTATTTATAAGGCATCCGCTTCGATTATCATTAAGGATTCCGATACTAAAGACAAAATGCTGGATGAACTGTTTTCAACCAACAGCCCGGCCCTCTCTGCTGCGGGCACTCAAATGGAGGATGAGATGGAGATTATGCGTTCGCGTTCCATACTTTCACAGGTAGTGGATGAACTGAACCTGCATACTATTTATAAAGTGAAAAAAGGAGGCAGATACTTGGAAGAGGTCTATTGCCCGTTGCGAGCCACTCTCGATAAGGAAGCCATGGATACGCTATCAAGTACTTTGTCGATAGAGATAGAGGGAACAGTATCCGGATTCGAAGTCCGTTCCGAACAGGCGAACAAACAGCAAACAACTACTTTTACCGGATTCCCGGCTTTTATCGATACTCCAGCGGGTAGGCTTACTTTACGTTGTCTATCAGATGAAGAGTTTCCGGAGGAAATGGAAATTTCTATCCTCTGTTTGCCGGATGCCGTACGGGCTTGTTCCAGTAAGCTGACGGTGGCAACTACCTCCAAAAAGACATCTATCATTGGTTTGTCTTATACCGATATTGACAAAAGAAGAGCTGAGGCGTTTTTGTCGAAGTTGATTGAAGTATACAATCGGGATGCTTTGGCGGATAAGAATAAAGTGGCTGGAAACACGCTGGTGTTTATTGAGGAGAGATTGGATAGTATCAGTGGAGAGCTTGGTTTTGTAGAGAAACATATGGAGCAATACAAGGTACAGGAGCGGGTGAGCGATATAAAAACGAATATGGCACTTGATTTGAGTACTAATAATGAGTATGAGAAGAAACTGCTGGAAGTGGAAACTCAGTTAAATATGACGAATTCTATTTATAATTATGTAGAGAATAGTAAGCATTCATATTCTTTGTTACCGGTCAATACGGGGATTTCCGATACGGGATTGCTGAAGCTGATTGATGAGTACAACAAAGAACTTCTGGAACGCGAGCGGTTGCTGTATGCTATGAAAGATAATAATCCAGCGATTATCAATCAGAATATTAAGATAGATGTCTTGAAAAGAAATGTGGTCAGTGCTTTGGCAGGTGTGAGAGAAGGTCTGCTCATTGAGCGGAATGATATCATGCAGAAAACGAATTATTTTAATTCCAGAATCATGAGTATACCTAAACAAGAAAGAGAATTTAATAATATCAATCGGCAACAGCAGATTAAAGCTAACCTCTACCTCATGTTACTGGAGCGGAAAGAACAAGCAGCTATCTCGTTGGCAGCTACCATCAACAAGGCTCGGATCATTGATGCTGCATTGGCAGAAGATGTTCCGGTTTCTCCCAAACGTAAGGTGATTTATGTGGGTGCGGCTTTTTGGGCACTTTGTCTTACTGCGGGATTTATTTTTTTGAAGGATGCTTTCCGTACAAAGATAGGATCTGCCTCGGAAGTAGAAAAGACCCAACTGCCTATTATGGGGATGATACCGCAGATATCTGAGTCAGAAAAACAGGTGATGGAAGGTCGCAATAATATACTGGACGAAGCTTTCAGGAGAACACGAACCAATTTGCGTTTTATAACCGAAAGCGAAGAAAAGAGATGTATTCTGGTTACTTCTACTGTAAGTGGAGATGGCAAAAGTTTTGTGAGTATCAATCTGGCATTGACATTTGCGTTTATGGGTTGTAAAGTGCTTCTTGTCGGACTGGATCTTCGCAAACCGAGATTGGCTGAATATTTCGGATTGAATACGAAACAAGGCATGTCCTATTATTTGTCGGGCAATGAAACTCAATTGGACAATCTGATCCTGCCGTCCGGTCTACATCCTCTCCTGTCTGTGGCTCCGGCCGGACCTATTCCACCCAATCCTGCCGAACTTCTTGAGACAGATAAGTTGAAAGAGGCTTTTGTTTATTTTCGTGAGCATTTCGATTATGTGATTGTTGATTCGGCTCCTGTAGGAATGGTTAGTGATAGCTTGTGTCTGGGTAGAGTGACGGATTTCACATTGTTCGTTTGTCGGATGAATTGTACTCCGAAAAGTGCCTTGTCATTGGCTGTTGACTTAGATGTATCGGAGCAGATCAATAGTGTTTCTTTTATTATAAATGGATGTAAGGTTTCCGACAAAAAATACAGCTATGGTTACGGCTATGGATATAGCTATGGTTCTGGAAATACAAAATAATAAATACCGCCATTACCACCCAGAGTTTGATATAAGGAAATACTCATTACTCGTTGGGAATACGCTAAATGCTTGTGTGGCCAGTCTGTGTGCCATCGGATGAGATCAGGTGCTTGGTTTGTGTGGTATTTTTCAAAACCACCATTTTCTCTTTTTCTTTGTAGCACTACCGATTATCCATTTATCCGGATTTGTGGAATCGCTCTTCCCAATAATTGTTTGGTAGATTGTTCCCCAATCCGGAAGACCTCCAAAATTCCGATCATCGATAAAGATATCAGCTTTTATTTTTCTTGAATAATGCTCGTGATCTGCTTTCTCTTCAGGATAGTTTCTGTTGATCGCATAGAATTCGATCCCTCTTTTTTTGCACCAGTCAATAGCTTCCTCAAGTCGCTCTTTTTCGCGGACTGTCCATAAAATCAGGTAATGTTTCTCTTTCTGGAGAAGCTTTAGTGTTTCAATTGCAAATGGAATCTCTTTGCCTATACGAGGATAACAATCTTCTACGATGGTACCATCAAAATCTACTGCTATAACCATGCTTTGTATTCTACTTTATACAAATGTAATTAAAACGAACAGATAAACAAAGATTGTTGTTCGAAATGTTGAATATTTCTTCATTGATAGTTCTTCTCAAAGTAAATGGCTTCATCCTGTCTGGTAACTAAGCATTAGAAACTCATTTATTGTTTATCGTATTCCTCTGAAATAAAATAGTTTGTTTATCTTTGTCTGTCATAAATAAACCATAAAATAATAACCGATGAAAAGACATCTATTTTATCTGCCTGCCGTGGCCGCTCTCGCAGCTTGCGGCAGTAGCAATGAGGAAGCTCCCCAACGACCGAATGTGATTGTGATTCTTGCCGACGACCTTGGCTTTGGGGATGTAAGTGCTTACGGTTCCACTACTATCCATACTCCGAATATCGATAGTCTTGCCCATGGAGGCGTTTGTTTCAACAATGGTTATGCCACTTCGGCAACTTCTACGCCGAGCCGTTATGCCTTGATGACCGGAATGTATCCGTGGAAAAACAAGGATGCCAAAATCCTCCCGGGAGATGCTCCCCTCATTATCGGGGAAAACGAGTATACGCTTCCTAAGTTTATGCAGAAAGCGGGCTATCGTACAGGAGCCATCGGTAAATGGCATCTGGGCATGGGAAGTGGAAATGTGAACTGGAACGAGACCATCAAACCGGGTGCTAAGGAGATCGGATTTGATTATTCCTGCCTGATAGCTGCGACGAACGACCGCGTGCCGACCGTATATGTGGAAGATGGCAATGTAGTTGGTCTGGAGAAGGACGATCCGATCGAAGTGAGTTATGAACATAATTTCGAAGGAGAGCCGACCGCTTTGGATCATCCCGAAATGTTGAAAATGCAGTGGGCGCACGGACACCATAACTCTATTGTAAACGGTATTCCCCGCATCGGATTCATGAAGGGCGGGCAGAAGGCACGCTGGGTCGATGAGGACATGGCGGATTACTTTGTAGGCAAAGTGAAGAACTTTCTGGTTGAAAACAAGGACAATCCTTTCTTCCTTTATTATGGTTTGCATGAGCCGCACGTACCTCGTGCCCCTCACAGCCGTTTTGTAGGTTCTACGTCCATGGGACCCCGCGGTGATGCTGTCGTTGAGGCGGACTGGTGCGTTGGTCAGTTGATGGCTGAGTTGAAGGAACTGGGCTTGTTGGAGAATACGATGGTTATTTTTACGAGTGACAATGGTCCGGTTCTGAATGATGGTTATAAGGACGGCGCTCCCGAACTCGCTGGTGATCATAAGCCGGCAGGTGGACTTCGTGGCGGTAAGTATAGCTTGTTCGACGGTGGAACGCACATTCCTTTGTTTGTTTACTGGAAGGGAAAAATACAGCCTGTTGTTTCTAATGCTTTGGTTTGCCAGATGGACTTGTTTGCTTCTCTTGCCAAATTGATTGACCAACCGTTGGAACAGACGCTCGACAGCCAGGAATTGCTTGCCACTTTCATGGGTGAAAGTCAGAAAGGACGTGAAGATTTGGTTATCGAAGCTCAGGGTAAAATGGGGCTTCGCATGGGCGATTGGGTCATGTTACCTCCCTACAAAGGTCCGCAACGTAATGAAACCGGTAATGAATTGGGGAATATGCCTGAATTTACTCTGTATAACGTAACCAACGATCGTCAGCAGACTGAGAATCAAGCTGTGAACAATCCCGAACAACTTGAAAAAATGAAGGAACGTTTCTTTGACTTGACCAAAGGCTATTACAAGGCTGAAGTAGAAGAAGTGGAACTGAAATAAAACCCTATAAACAGAATTTTATGAAACTGATTAATTGGATGCTTGTAGGCTGTAGCTTGGCTATGGCTTCTTGTGCCCCACAGAAAGAGCAACAGCAAATCACCTTTGCCGACCCGACCATTGCCTGTTTTGACGGCATGTATTATATGTACGGAACCGAACCCAAGCCGCAGACGGGAATTCCTGTGTTGCAGTCGGCCGATCTGAAGACGTGGGAAGTACCTGCGGGAACATTGAAAGATGGGCACGCCCTTGAAGGGGGAGTGTCTGCATACGGAACCAAGGGTTTCTGGGCTCCGCAGGTAGTTGAGCATAACGGGAAGTATTACATGATTTATACTGCTAATGAGAATATTGCCGTTGCCAAGAGCGAACGCCCTATCGGTCCTTTCGTGCAAGATAGCGTAGCTGCCCTGAAGTCGGATGTGAATCAGATCGATCCATTCCTTCTCTTCGATACGGACGGCAAGATGTATCTGTATCATGTGAGGCTGCATGAAGGAAATTCTATCTGGGTAGCTGAATTTAAAGAAGATATGAGTGGTATTAAAGAAGAGACATTAACGCAATGTATCACTGCTACCGAACCTTGGGAGGATACACAGACTTTTGAATCGGCTCCGGTGATCGAAGGGCCGACAGTGGTGAAGCGTGACGGAATTTATTATCTGCTCTATTCTGCCAATCATTTTGCTTCTAAGGATTATGCGGTAGGCTATGCCACTTCCACTTCTCCTTACGGACCGTGGAAGAAACCTGACGGAAATCCTATCATCAGTAAGGAAAACATTCATCAGAACGGTACCGGGCATGGCGATCTGTTCCGCGATGCCAAAGGGGATTGGAAGTATGTATTCCATGTGCATAATAGTGATACCGCCATACATCCCCGCCGTACGTTGATGGTCGATGTAGAGTTTGCTCCCGATCAGGCTTCCGGTGAAGAGATCATACGGATAAAACCTGAAACCGTGGTTGTTCCTGTAATGAAACCTGCAGCTTCCAACTAAAGCTGCTTTCAAGATTCATCTTCCGTCCTTTTTGGTAAATCTATCCATGCTTAGATTTCGAAAAGGGCGGAAGATGCTGTTTCTTAGCCGTTCGGCTTTTCTATTCAGAGTCTTTTCTTCTTACCGATAATGATAATCAGGGATATCTTTCACAGAGATTACCTCTATTTCTACTATGATATAAACCTGTGAATATCAATACTTATACTCTTTATTATCTTTCAACTGGGTAATAGCTTTCCATTCGGTGAAATATAGCCATTCAATACTTTGAAAAGCAGATTCTTACAGGTGAAATATACTAATCGTATTAGAAAAACATGGGGATGTTGTATATCAAAACATCCCCATGTTTTGTACTAAGACATCCGGATGTTCTTAAGTAGGACATGGGGATGTTCTTGAATTTTGATCTTAATGTTCCATTTCTGCGAAATAGACCATCTTTCAATTGTCTATTGATGATTGGACACTCGGTTATTAATACTTTATTGTTCGTTTTCTATAAGTCAATATTTATTTCCTTTATTATAGTTCATTTTGTGGCGAAGGGTAAGATAAGTGATCTTTTTTAAGGGAAGTCGTATGTAATCACTTTCATTGTGTTATTCGTTTAGATGAAGTGAATCCGGAGTAAAGATGTGCCTTATACAGATAAAGAAAGGAAGAATTCACCTACAGATTCCCGATAGAGTGGTCTTGTCTGTATTTAAGTTTCGTAAAGATGGCATATTTTAGAAAGTACTGTTAGAGAGGGATTCTGAAGTTCTATTATTATCTATTTTCAGTGCGACGAATGGCGTTTGTTGTAGCATGTCTGGCTCTTCGGAGGTTGTTGCTCTTTGCAATTATCATTTTGCTAATAAAAAAGCTCCGTTTACCTCGAATGGCAAACGGAGCATGCTGTAAATAGATTTATACCTAAAACTATTTCACAATTCCTCGTTCAGAGTTTTTAACGAACTTGACAATGTTCTCTATTTCTTCACTCATAGGAACCTGGTCTACTATTTTCTGTACGGCATCTGTAACGCTGAAATTGCCTTGATAAATCAGACGATAAGCATTGGCGATGTGGCGCAGAATTCTCTCTGATGTCTTTTTATGCTGGGTCAACACTACTGCATTTACCCCATGATAGGTGGTCGGATTACCAGACATGATGATGTATGGAGGCACGTCTTTAGAGATGCGGCATCCACTTTGTATGAGTGTCCAGCTACCTACATGGCAATATTGATGCAGTATGACATTGCCGCTCAATATGGCACAATCATCCAAGGTGCATTCGCCTGCTATGGTAGTCTCGATACCCACTACGCAATTGTCTCCTATCTGCACATCGTGGCAGATATGCACCTTATCCATCAGAAAATTACCATTGCCGATCTTTGTTGCATTTTCTGAAAATGTGGCACGGCTGATAACTACATTCTCTCGTATGTGGTTGTTGTCACCAATGATCAGGTTGCTGTCCTCACCGGAATAATGGAAGTCCTGAGGTTCGGCACCCAATACGGCATGATGGTGAATGTGGTTACCTTTACCCATTCGTGTGCCTTTCAATACGCTGGCATAAGCCATGATTATACAGTCGTCCCCGATTTCGACATCTTTTTCAATATAAGCGAAAGGTTGGATGGTAACGTTTTTACCAATCTTTGCTTCGGGATCTACGTAAGCTAATGGACTAATCATGATATTTTCGATTTATTCCCTATGGTGATGATCTCTACCGGATCATCACACATAAGTACGTTAACGATTTTACTATTGAAACACATTCACTTAGTTCTCTCTGCCTCCGCCTAAAGCACTGTAAAGGCTGACTATGGCCTGCATGCTGTCAAACTGGTCGGAAACCTGTGACAAGCGTGCGCTGAGCAGGGACTGTTCTGCAGACAATACTTCAAGATAAGTTGAATTACCCAACTGGAACAACTCCTTCGTATACTCGGAAGCTTTCTCTGCCGACTCTACCTGTAACTTGCGGGCAGAAGCCTTTTCGGAGGTTGTCTGATATTTTGATAGCGCGTTGCTGACTTCACTGCCTGCATTGAGAAGAGATTGCTGGAAAGCGAGTTTTGCCTCTTCCTGTTGCGCCTTAGCTATCTTCAGACGAGCTATGTTTGCCCCCCTGTAGAACAAAGGCTGGGTCAGTGAACCGATTGCTGATGCCAAGAGTTTGCCCGGGTTGACAATCACGCTACCTGCACTGTTTGTCCATCCGGCAGACCCGCTGAGAGTAATCTGCGGATAAAAAGCTGCACGGGCTTGGTTGGCGTTGTAATATGTGCTTGCCAGCGACATCTCGGCTGCTTTTACGTCCGGACGGTTGGACAATAATTGTAACGGAACACCTACGGAGAATTCGGTAGGCAATTGTTGACCGGCCAATGTGCTACGTTTGATGGCTTGCGGAGCTTGACGGAGCAACATGCAAAGTGCGTTTTCTGTTTCACGAATACTCTGACGGATAGCAGGGATGGAAGCTAGTACTTGTGCATAAGCGGCCTCACTTTGAGCGACTGCGGCTGCATTCGTCATGGCAGCATCTTTCATGGCACGCATGGTTTCCACATTGCGCTTCATGATGTCAGCGGTCTCTTCGGTAATGATCTGTTGCTGGTCGAGCATCAACAGTGTATAGTAGGTGTTGGCGATACCTGATATGATCTGTGTCTGTACCGCTTGACGATAGGCTTTGGTCTGTAACAAGGTCACTTGTGCCCCTCGTTTTTCATTCAGCAGTTTACCGAACAGGTCGATCTCCCAGCTTGCCGTGACGGGTAGTGAATAGGTTTTCGTTGCAGCACTTTTGTCGAAGCTGCTGATCGTTCCTTGCGGTGATAAAGCCAGCATGGGTGCATAAGCCAGCCGGGAAGTAGTTAATGCAGCTTTGGCCTCTTCTACTTTCAGAATTGCGGTCTGGAGGTCAGTATTATTGGCCAGCCCCTGTTCGATAAGCGCTTGTAACTGTGGGTCGGTGAAAACCTCTCTCCATGGCAGGTTGCCGAAATTAGCGGTGTCCGAGGCAAGCGTATCACCGGTAGACAGTGTGTCTCGATACAAGCCGGCTGTTTGTATATCGTCGGGTCTGTCATACGATTTATAGATGTGGCAACTACTCAGAAGAGCAGTTGCACACAACATGCATATAATTTGTTTTTTCATTCTTACAGTTTTTAGTAGTTAGGGCTCTGATTCCTAATCTTATTTAGCATATTGTTCTATTTCCGTTTCAGCATCAGAGTTGTCGATATCATCCCATTCCATCGGCTTGATCTTCTCTTGCAGATATTGGAAGATAACGAACAAGGCCGGTACTATGAAGATCTGGCAGATCATGCCTATGAACATACCACCTACGGCAGCTGTACCCAAGGCACGGTTACCATTAGCACCTACGCCCATAGCCAGCATCAACGGAATCAGTCCGACAACCATGGCGAGCGAGGTCATCAAGATAGGACGCAGACGGGCTCCGGCTCCCAAAACGGCAGCCCAAGTGATACTCATACCCATTCTGCGGCGGTCGAGGGCAAACTCTACGATCAAGATGGCATTCTTAGCCAAAAGTCCCATCAACATGATCAAAGCGATCTGTACATAGATGTTGTTCGTGGCTGCTCCCAAAATAGGAAGTATGTTATTCGCAAATCCCATCAGGTGCAGGAAGATGAAGCTACCTGCCAGACCGAATGGAATAGAAAGCAATACGGCCAACGGCAGAATGTAACTTTCGTATTGGGCACTTAGCAAAAGGTATACGAATACGAAGCAGAGAATGAAGATCATAGCCGTCGTGCTACCACTTGAACTTTGCTCTTCACGAGTCATACCGGAGAACTCAAAACCATAACCGGTAGGCAGGCTTTGTTCGGCTACCTCCTGCATCGCTTGGATGGCTTCACCGGAGCTGTAGCCATCAGCAGGCGAGCCGTTGATCGTCATGGCGGTAAACATGTTGAAACGTTTGATGTTGTCCGGTCCGTAGATACGTTTCATGGTCATGAACTGGGTGATAGGTGCCATTTCGTTACCATTGCGCACTTTGACGGAATTCAATGATTCAAGGTTGGCACGGCTGTTCGGGTCGGCTTGAATCATAACACGGTATAACTTTCCGAAGCGGTTGAAGTTGGACGAATACAAACCACCATAATATCCCTGCAAGGTCGTCAGAATGTCGTTCGGTGAAAGACCTGCTTTCTTACAGGCCGCTGCATCGATATCGATCATGTACTGCGGGAAGTTCGGGTTAAAGGATGTCTGGGCAGACTGAATTTCGGGACGTGCCTGTAACTTGGTGATAAAGTCTTGGGCAACTTCGTAGAATTTGTCCAGACTACCACCGGTCTTGTCCTGCAAGTTTAGCTCGAAACCGTTGGAAACACTGTAACCGGGGATCATAGGAGGTGCGAACAGTAGTACGCGGGCATCCTTGATCACTTCGCGCGCTTTGAGGTAAAGCATACCCGATACGAAGTCGGAGCGTTGTTTGATGCTACGTTCTTCCCAAGGTTTCAGCTTACAGATGAACGAACCGTAACTCGGTCCTTGTCCGGCAAGGAAGCTGTAACCCACAATCATGGTACGGGTGTCGATAGCCGGATCTGAGCCGAGCAGGCTGTCAATGCGTTCCATTGCTTCTGTGGTGCGCTCCATGGAGCTTCCCGGTGGCATATCCACTACCGCCATGATCGTACCGGTATCTTCGTTGGGAACCAAACCGGTCGGGGTAACATTCATCAGGAACAGCAGCAAGGCAATACCGATTATCACACTTCCAATGGTCAGCCACGGCCTATGAATGAAACGTAGGGTGCCTTTTTTGTATTTCTTCAGCAGATTGTCGTAATAGACATTGAATGCAGTATGGAAACGACTGACGAAAGTCGATTTCTTCTTTTCGTCTTCTTTGTGAGGTTTCAACAGGATGGCGCAAAGTGCCGGGGTCAATGTCAATGCATTGACAGCGGACAGACCGATTGCAATCGCCATTGTCAAACCGAACTGACGATAGAATGTACCGGAAGTACCAGTCATGAAACTTACAGGGATAAACACGGACATCATCACCAGAGTAATAGATACGATGGCACCGCCCAACTCATTCATCGCATCGATGGATGCCAACCGGGAAGATTTATAACCTTGGTCGAGCTTGGCGTGTACACCTTCGACGACCACAATGGCATCATCGACCACAATGGCAATGGCAAGCACCATGGCACAAAGCGTAAGCAAGTTGATACTAAACCCGATGATGTAGAGGACGAAGAACGTACCGATCAAAGCTACCGGGATGGCGATAGCTGGAATTAAGGTAGAACGGAAGTCCTGCAGGAAGATGTATACTACAATAAACACAAGCACGAATGCTTCGAGCAGCGTCTTGATAACTTCGTGGATTGAAGCAAAGAGGAAGTCGTTGGCATTCTGTGAGATATTGACTTTGACACCCGGAGGGAATGTCTCGCTGGATTTATCCAAAAGCTTTTCGATGTCTTTGATAATCTGTGTCGCATTAGAACCTGCCGTTTGGAAGATGATACAGGTTACACCCGGATGACCGTTGACTTTGTTGGTAAAGCCATAGGTCAAACGTCCCAATTCGACATCCGCAATGTCTTTCAGTCGTAAGACTTGTCCGTCACTGGTCGCGCGGATCACGATATTTTCGAATTCGGTTTGATCCTGCAGGCGACCTTTGTATCTCAATGTGTACTGGAACGTTTGGTTCCCCTGTTCACCGAATGAACCCGGTGCGGCTTCTATGTTCTGTTCCGACAGGGCAACCGATACATCGGTAGGCATCAGATGGTATTGAGCCATTTTATCGGGTTTCAGCCAAATACGCATAGAATAGTCGGCACCCAGCACCATGGCATCACCTACACCCGGTACACGTTGTACTTCCGGAATTACGTTGATCTTGGCGTAGTTCTCAAGAAATTCGTTGTCATATTTGTTGTCCGAACTATAGAGGGAGAATACCAGCAACATACTGGTTTGGCGTTTGGAAGTGATGACGCCTACTTTGGTTACTTCGGCCGGTAAGAAACCTTGTGCTTTGGCTACGCGGTTCTGTACGTTTACGGCAGCCATATCAGGGTCGGTGCCTTGTTTGAAATATACATCGATACGGGCTTCACCTGTATTGGTGGCGGTAGATGTCATGTACATCATGTTCTCCACACCATTGATCTGCTCTTCCAATGGAGCAATCACACTATTCAGCACAGTTTGTGCATTGGCTCCCTGGTAAGTGGTGGAGACGCTTACCGTTGGCGGTGCAATGTCCGGATACTGGGAGATAGGGAGCGAGAGCAATCCCAATACACCCAATATAACTATTACGATGGAGATCACCGTAGATAGTACCGGGCGGTTAATAAATCTATCTAACTTCATAGTTTTGTTATCTCTATAAACTGAATTTACATTTTTCCTTCTTTACGATCTTGCATGGCTTGTTGGAAGCTTGCTTCCGATTCGGCCGGAGTGACAGGTTTGATGGTCTGCCCGTCTTTCAGTGTACCTACGTTCTCGATTACGATTTTATCACCGCTTTTCAAGCCGGAGGTTACCACATACTCTTTTCCATCACTGATGTTAAATACCGAGATCTCGTTCATCTTGACGGTGTTGTCCGGTTGCAGAAGGAATACGAATTTTTTGTCTTGTATTTCCGTAGTAGCTTTCTGAGGGATGCTGATCGTATTCTCCATAGTGTATGGAATGATCAGATTGGCCATACCTCCACTTCTCAAGAGATGGTTGCTATTCGGGAAAGTGGCACGGATACTTACAGCACCGGTATTTGCATTGATTAAACCACTGATGGTTTCGATCTTACCCTTTTCTCCGTAAGTAGTTCCATCGGAAAGTTGCAGCTCGACTTCCGGATAAGTCTCTACGGCAGCCGTTTGTGAACCGTCTTTGCGCACCAGATTCAGAAGTTCTTTTTCTGTCAGTGAAGCATAAACAAACATCTCCGTGATGTCTGAAACTACCGTCAGCGGTGTTTGGATGGAGGGACTTACGAGACTACCCAAACGGTAGGGGATGTTGTTGACAATACCGTCTGAAGGGCTTTTTACGTTTGTAAAGCCAAGGTTCTGCTCTGCGCTGATAAGCTGTGCTTTGGCGGAAGCTAATTGTGCTTTAGCCGATGCCAGTGAGTTTTCAGCCATCGCCAGATCGTAGTCACTGATAATATTCTTCTTGTTTAATTCGCGTTTGTTGTTGACGGTGATCTGCTGGGTGCTTACGGCAGCTTCTGCAGTTGCAACAGCGGCTTTGGCAGAGCGTGCGGCTGCTTCATATTGGGTAGGGTCAATGACAAAAAGGACTTGCCCTTTGCGAACCATAGAACCTTCATCCACACAGACTTTAGTGATGAAACCGGAAACCTGAGGGCGGATTTCAACGTCTTGTTTACCTTTAATAGTAGCCGGATAAGAACTTGTCAGGCTGACAGTCACAGGCTCCAATGTTTGTACAGCACATTCCGGGGTTCCCCCTAAGTTAAAACCCTTTTGACCACAGCTTGACAAGAGGGCTAAACAAAATGCAAATAATACAATTCTACTTTTCATACTTTTATTTCAGTGTTTATTGATAATTTCTCGGCTATATCGCGCATCCATAGTAAAGACAGGAGATAGAAGAAGAAAACCGAGTGGCTTTTCTCGGTTTTCGCTGCAAAAGTACTTCATTTTATGCTAAAAATGTTCTTTGTCCCGTTCTTTTTTAACTATGTTTTTCTCTTATTAATAGAGGCCTTCCTGCTAGGACGGAATATTTCAGTAAATAGTTGACATTTGGAGACTATCGGTGAACCTATTCCTCGTTTTTTCATTAAATTAGTGTAAAGTATGACGTTTATTATTCGAGAACCTTTAATTTTGCACCATGTTAAGGAAGAAAGAATACAATAGGAAGCAGCTTATCCGCAAGATAATGAGCGCAGTCACCTTGGTGGCTGTCCTTTATTCCTGTGCAAGTATAGGACGACCGGACGGTGGTCCGATCGACGAGACTCCACCCCGTTTTATCGGCAGTTCACCGGTTGATGGAGCGTTGAATAATAACAAGACAAAGATTTCACTTGTATTTGACGAATTTATAAAACTCGAGAAGGCGAATGAAAAGGTTGTCGTTTCCCCACCGCAGATACAGATGCCCGAGATAAAAGCATCCGGGAAGAGGATACACGTCAACCTGCTCGATTCGTTGAAACCCAATACTACCTATACGATTGATTTCTCGGATGCCATCGTGGACAATAACGAAGGAAATCCGTTAGGTAATTTTGCGTATACCTTCTCTACAGGTGGAGCGATCGATACATTGGAAGTATCCGGTACGTTGCTTGAGGCTTCAGACCTCGAACCGGTGAAAGGGATGTTGGTGGGATTACATTCTAACTTGAGCGACACGGCTTTCACAAAACTCCCGTTTGACCGGGTGGCGCGTACCGATAGCCGTGGTCGTTTCTCGATCCGTGGCGTTGCACCCGGCAAATATCGCATTTACGGGTTGATGGATTCCGATCAGAACTTTGCCTTTACCCAAAAAAGTGAAGCGATTGCTTTTGACGACTCGTTGATTATTCCGCGCTGGGAAGAACGTCTTCGTCAGGATACCTCTTGGATAGATTCACTTACCATCGATACGATAATAGAACGGAAATATACTCACTATTTGCCCGATAATGTCATTCTGCGCTCGTTTAAAGAGGAGTTGTTCTCTCAGTATCTCATCAAGAGCGAACGCCTTACTCCTGAAAAGTTTACTTTTTATTTTGCAGCGAAGGCAGATACGTTACCCCAATTGAGGGGCTTGAATTTTGATGAGACCGATGCGTTTATCATCGAGAAGAATTTGAGGAATGATACTATTCATTATTGGGTAAAAGATTCGTTGCTTTACAAACAGGATACGCTGTCGATAAGCCTGACTTATCTCTATACGGATACTTTGAACCAGTTGATACCCCGCACGGATACTTTGAATCTGGTTGCAAAAAAGGTGAAGAAAGATACGGAAGAGCCTAAGAAAAAGAAGAAAAAGAAAGGGGAGGAGGAAGAACCGGAACCGACCCAGTTCCTGCCGGTATCTCCACACGTGCCTTCTGCCATGGATGTGTACGATTATATTTCACTGAACTTTGAGGAACCTATCGCATCCTATGACACTGCGGCTATCCATCTCAAACTGAAAGTGGACACATTGTGGGAGGACGTGCCGTTCTTGTTTGAACAGGATTCATTGAACTTGCGCAAGTATAATTTGTTTTACGACTGGGAGCCTATGGCCGAATATGAGTTCTCGGTCGATTCCACCGCCTTTCATGGCCTTTATGGGCTGTTTACCGACAAGATAAAACAGAACTTTAAGGTACGGTCTACCGATGAATACGGTGCTTTGTTCTTTAATGTGACGGGAGCGGATTCCATTGCCTTCGTCGAACTGCTTGATTCGCAAGATAAAGTGGTACGTCGTCGTGCGGTGGACAAGGAGGGTAGGGCCGACTTTTATTTCCTTGACCCGGGAAAATACTCTGCCCGTCTGATTAACGATACGAATGGGAACGGAGTATGGGATACGGGGAGCTTTGAAGATAAACGGCAACCCGAGATGGTGTACTACTATCCGCAACTGATAGATATAAGGGTGCTGATGGAATACAACCAGGATTGGAATGTGAAGGCCGTTCCTCTGGATAAGCAGAAGCTTGATGAATTGAAAAAACAGAAACCTGATGAAGATAAAAAAAATAAAAACAGGAACAACAGTCGGAATAACCGCTAAGATTAACAGAAGGATTCTTCTGGGGGGATTGGCGATACTCTTTTGTCTTTGTTCTTCTCTGCCTGCAAAGGCGCAATGTGAAGCTCCGAATGAAGCATTCAAGTCGGGCGAACATGTCATGTACGATTTGTTCTTTAACTGGAAGTTTATTTGGGTAAAGGCGGGAATAGCCAGCCTGACTGCCAATGCAACGACCTATCAATCCAAACCCGCCTATCGGTTCAATCTGATGTCGATCAGCAGTAAGAAGGTTGACTTCTTTTTCAAGATGCGGGATACACTGACCTGCATTGTGACGGACAAGCTTGAACCCCGTTACTTTCGTAAAGGAGCCGAAGAGGGCAAACGCTATACTGTCGATGAGGCTTGGTTCACTTATAGGGACGGTGTAAGTTACGTCAACCAAAAGCGTACATACAAGGATGGCGAGATAGTGGAAACGGAATATAGTGACAGCCGTTGCATCTTCGATATGCTCAGTATTCTCGCTCAGGCGCGTTCCTATAATCCGAAGGACTATACCGTGGGACAGAAAATAAAGTTCCCGATGGCCACAGGACGTAGGGTAGAGGAACAAACCCTTATTTACCGGGGAATGAAGAATATAACGGCTGAGAATGATACGACCTATCGTTGCCTGGTATTCTCTTTTGTGGAATATACCGATAAAGGGAAAGAGAAGGAAGTGATTACATTCTATATAACTGATGACAAGAATCACCTCCCCGTCCGTCTGGACATGTTCCTTAATATCGGTTCGGCAAAAGCTTTCCTGAAGAGTGTTACCGGAAACCGTTATCCGCTGACCTCGATCGTTACAAAGTAAAAGGCACCTGTTGGTCTTTGCGGAATACGCTTGACTCGAAAGTTGCAATCAGTTCTCCCTTTTGGTTGGTGATATCTATCTGATAGTATCCCGTACTCCTGCCGATGTAACGTTCGCGCGCTTCGGCATAGAGTGTGTCACCTTCTCCGCTGGCACGCAGGAAAGTGATGTTCGATGACAGTGAAAAAGAGAGTTGTCCGTGTGAGTTCGCGGCCGCTGCCAAGGTGAGATCCGCCAGAGTGAAGATCGCTCCTCCTTGGGTACGGTTTCCTGCGTTCAGATGTTCCTTCTTTATTTCAAGTTTGGCTTTGCCATATCCTTTACCTATTTCCATCAATACAACGCCTGTCTTTCGGGCGAAAAGGTCTTCATTGAAAAATTCTTGTGGAGTCATGATCAGATTGTTTTTTGTCTTTTGCCTGCAAATTTACCAATTTTGAAGTTTAATTGGTTATTTCCGGGAGATCAAATCTATTATTTCATGTTGACTAGTATTCTTGCGGGACATCGGAAAGGAAAAGGGCATTATCCGTAGCCCTTTAATGCATGTCTTATAAAGGAACATATGACAACATGCCGACATAGTATGTAAGACATGCCCATGTTTCACTGTCAAACATGTACATGTCTCACTGCGAAACATGGGGGTGTTTCACTGTCAGACATGGGCATGTTTCACATTGTATCTTTGCAGGTAACTCCACTTTCCTTTCGGAGGGATGTGGCTTTCCTTTCCTTGCTTGCTTATCTTGGTGTCCGATAGACAATGAGACTGAAGCAAAGAAGTCACTTGTTCCATAAAATCCCTTGTCGATCTTACAAAACGTGATGGCTATTTTATGATTTACGTTTCACCGTAATGTTTGCAGTATACATCCACTAATAAGCTTTCAGGATGGCACTGTTGATATTGGTATTGGTGTCATTTTTCTCTCTGTCTGTCTTTTTCCCGAAGTCAAAAGTGTATGATAGGCTGATGTAGCCGGTTTGTTGGAGTGATTCGTCATAACGGATCTGTTCATATTGATAGGCTTCTGTATCCAATCCGGTGGTGATCGACCAGTTCTTGCTGAAAGGATTGTTCGTTCCTATTTCTGCCGACCATCCTCCATGATTCCAGCTGATGGAAGCACCGTAATTTGTCTTGTATTTGAACTCTTTTCTTAATAGAGAAGTATCTACTATTTTGTAGGGTAGGTTTGTAAAGAGATTAAATTTCCAGTCTTTTAGATAATAATTCATAGTAAGGCTGCCCATCCAGGTCGTATGGTCTTTGTGAGTAAGCTTGGAGATTCGGCTATGTACCCATTGCCCTTTTGCTTTAATGCTGAGGTTATTAGTCGCTTTCCATGTTATTTCTGCCATCATATTTGTAAGTAAGAATCCGGCATGGCTGCTATAGCTGCTTATTAATTTTTCTTGGTCTGTATAGTAATGTTCCGCCACTGTATTTGTCGAGTAGAAGCAAAAAGCTGCAACCATGATGTTGATGGGGCCGAATTGTGCGTTGTAACCGGCATTGCCTTGATAGAAGATGGAGTTGTCCATGTCCGGATTCCCTCGTTTGATGATAAAAGGATCTATATCCAATTCCACATCATTCAACCGATCGAGTGTGGGATATGTGCTTGTGATGTCAAAAGAGACTTGTATAAATTGGTTTTGCTTCGGTTGAATTGTCAGACGGCCGTTTAGTCGTGGCCCTATGCGGTCGACACGATCTTTGCCCAACAGTTTGTATTGTAACATCGAAAAACCGGCATGTGCGTAGAGCGAGAGCTTCTGGTTGATTCTTTGGTTGTAGCTTGTATAGAAGAAGGATTCGGCTGACCACAATTGCTGTTTGTTGTTATAGTCGCCCGTGTAGTTCGATCTACTGTTTTGATAAAGGTGACTGAGTTGTATGGATAGCGAATTGTTATGTTTCATTCCGATATAGTACATAAAGTTTGCGAGGCCTTTGTAGAAATCTTCATTTGCATCGGTTGCGGAGTTGAATCCTGTTTCCCGGTAAATGCGATTGTAGTTGTTGTGCGAGTAGGAAGTATTTAGGTACGCAATGAACATTTGATTGCTTTTTATACTGAACTTGCCCATGAGGTCTAAGTTAGGCATCCATCCGCTTTGTGTGTTTTCAATATAGGCTGACGACTCTTTTCCCGCATATCGGCCTCCGTAGATGATGTTCTCTTCCAAAAAGTTTAGTGGTGAATTGCTGTGCGCAAGGGTCAATTTGCCGGATAATGTGCGCTTTTGTGTGGAGTTTTCTACATCGAAACGTGCATATTGGTTATTTGTTTTTGTTGTTGCTCTGTTGCCGCTTTTGTTGCGGGTGATATTGTAATCGTGAAAATTCAACGTTTCAAGTTCCTTTACCGTACTGTCCACCTTTCTCATACTGTGTCCGCCGAAAAATTTATAAGTCGTGCTTCCTCGGCTCATTTTCGCTATTGCGTTATAATCCCCGTTCAAATATCCTATGGACTGTCTCCCGTCCACAGAGAGGTATCCCCCTGTCTTGTATTCCTTAATGATGTAATTAATTGCTGCTATCTCGCCCGCGTATATTCCTTTTGGCGCATCATGATATTCTATCTTTTCGATATCTTTGGAACGAAGGGATTTGACTTCACGGAAGTCTGCTTTTCGTCCGTTAATGTACAGGGTGACAAGTCCATTGAAATTTTTGACAATGCCGCTTTGCTTGTCCACGTCCAAACCGGGAATCATCAGGTTGTCCAGTAAATCATATCCTGTGGTGGCATGTTTTGATTGCTGTTTGCCGGGTATAATCAGCATGAAATCCTCTTTCCTTATGAATTCCCTACCTTTTACTTCCACTTCGTCCAGGAGGAAATTGGATGTTCTCAGCAGGATGTCAGGCATGTCGATGTCTTTCCCTTCCATTACGATAGGGTTTGAAAAGTCTTCGAATCCCATGCTTTTTGCTGTGAATATGTATTTACCTCTTTCAATGTTATTGAAGGTGAAATGTCCGGTTGAGTCCGTCACTGCGCCTTTTATTAGAATAGAATCGGGGTCGGACAGTGTCACTGCGACATATGGCAATGGTTTATGCTTTTCATCCGTTACGTTACCTTTTATATAATGGAGTTCTTGCGCATATGTTGACAGAAAACAAGCGGTTGAAAAAATGAATAGTAATATGCTTTTCATAATAGTAATAGATTTTGTTAAACAATATATAATTGACGCGATCGATTCTATGTACCAAAAGGCTAATTGCATGTATATTAGTTTGTGAATTACAACAGTCGCAATAAATGATAATGTTTTATTGCTCAGTAGGATGTCTCTCGCATGCTAATAGCCTCTTCATCTTGTAATAGATTAAATTACCAATGGCTTATCCTTTTACAATATATGGTTATTTTTGTGTTTATTGATAATATACGTTTAAATATTGTTGTATTTTAACACGACAGGGAAATAATTATACAATTTATGAATAATTACAGACAGACTTCGTACAAAATACTTTGCTGGGAAATGTACAAAAACATCTTCTCGGCTTCATTCTACTATACTACAGATTATACCTATGAATATTGACAATGACCACTCCTTCTGAAAAGTGTAAATGAGTATCGAAATAAGCATTAATAATGAACGTGCTGGGTATTAATACTTATCGTGCTGGTTATTAATGTCCAGCATGCTAGCCTTTAATACTTGATGCGATCACTGTTAATACCTGTTAGCATGGTTGTTGCTTGTAGTAAATTTGGGTAATAGGGAAGTTGACAATAGAAAATACCTAACACCCTTAATCATTATGATATCGTCTTATGCTATATCTAATAATAAAGGGCGTTAGGTGTGACAGGGATGATTTTCAAAAGTGATATTTGGGGGAGTGAGAAAGGGTTTATTTATTCAGTCTCCACTCAAATCCGTCTTTCGTATCTTTGATCTCAAATCCCAATGCGGTAAGTTCGTTGCGAATCAAGTCCGAAGTTGCCCAGTCTTTATTCGCCTTTGCCTTCATACGCTGATCCAGCAGCATGTCTACCACTTTGCCGTAAGCGGCTTCACGTCCATCGGATGAACCTGTTTCTTCTTTCAGTCCCAAGACATCGAAGCTGAACAGGTGGAAAGTCTCTTTCAGGTCTTTCAGGTCTTCAGCGGTGATCGTGTCGTTTCCAGCGATGATGGTATTGATCATCTTTGCACCTTCAAACAAGTTGGCAATGACTATCGGTGTATTCAGATCATCGTTCATCGCCTCGTAGCATTTGGTGCGTATATCTTTTACGTTTACGGTTGAATGGGCTGACGGAGTGATCTTTTCCAGATTGTCCACAGCTTCCATCAGTCTCTGAAGCCCTTTTTCGGCAGCCTGCAATGCCTCATTGCTAAAGTCTACCGTGCTGCGGTAGTGCGCCTGAAGGATGAAGAAACGGATCGTCATCGGAGTATAAGCCTGAGACAATATCTTGTTGGAACCGGTAAAGAACTCTTCCAATGTGATAAAGTTGCCCAATGACTTACCCATCTTCTGACCGTTGATAGTGATCATGTTATTGTGCATCCAGTAATGTACCATATCGTCACCTTGTGAAGCTACCGATTGTGCGATCTCACATTCATGGTGCGGGAATATCAAGTCCATTCCTCCCCCGTGAATGTCGAAATGTTCGCCCAGGTATTTACGTCCCATAGCCGTACATTCGGCATGCCATCCCGGGAAACCATCGCTCCATGGGGAAGGCCAGCGCATGATATGTTCCGGTTGTGCTTTCTTCCACAAGGCAAAGTCAGCGGGATTGCGTTTCTCGCTCTGTCCGTCCAGTTCGCGGGTGGTGTTCAGCATATCGTCCAGATTGCGTCCGGAAAGCTTGCCGTAATTGAAATCCTTGTTATATTTGACTACGTCGAAATATACCGAGCCTTCGCTTTCATAGGCATAGCCTGCTTCCAAGATCTTTCCCACCAGTTCGATTTGCTCGATGATATGTCCCGATGCGTGAGGCTCGATGCTGGGTGGAAGGACGTTGAGGGCATCCATCGCTTTGTGATAGCGGTTTAGGTAATATTGCACCACTTCCATCGGTTCCAACTGTTCCAAACGGGCTTTCTTGGCAATCTTGTCTTCTCCTTCATCGGCATCATGTTCCAGATGGCCGACATCTGTGATGTTGCGCACATAACGTACTTTATATCCCAGGTGAGTGAGATAACGGAAGAGTACGTCGAAGGTGATTGCCGGACGTGCATGTCCCAAATGGGCATCACCGTATACGGTCGGCCCGCAAACGTACATCCCTACATGAGGTGCGTGCAATGGCACGAACAACTCTTTTTTCCTATCTAAAGTGTTGTAAATGGTCAGTTGATGTTCCATAACGTTTGAGATTTATTCTATTTGAATCCACAAAGTTAGAATAAATAATTGATTCGGACAGTCCGGGGAGTAACTTTTTGCATATCCCGGCTTTTCTATCGCTTACTTTTTAAAGAATTGATAGGTCAATGATAGTCCGAATTCTTTTGTCTGCATCACATTTCTTTCCGTCAAATTATTAAATGTTTGGGTAAACCGTTTATCACCTATGAAGTCTGTGGCGTATAAGGCGACAATCAAGTGTTTCTTTAATAACTCTTTTGAGAGGTTCAACCGATAGAAGTAATTGCCCATTTCTTTATTACCTTTTATTTGCCGGGGGAAGTAATATCCACCGTTTGCGGTCAGATTGAACAAACCGGGAAATGTGAAAATTGCTCCACCGGACAATTGGCCGTAGGTGCCATCAAGTTCTTTTTCATTAACTATAGTATAAGTCTGTTGAGCGACCATGGCTGTTGCTTGTAGGCGTATGGATGGAGATATTTTATAAGATCCTGCCAATGAAAATAAAACTTGCTTGTAATGGATGTTTGCTTTATATATATCATGATAATAGCCATATGGCTCTTCATAATTATCGTAGGAAACGAATTCAATGGCCGATATAATGCTTTTTGGACTGTTGTGATAGATCAGGTCAGCCAATATTTGGAGTTTTGTGCCATTATAATGGTAATTCAGGTTTAATTTATTCAGGTATTTGTGTCCCGTCCATCCTGCGGCCAAAGCTGGTTCGGGAACGGTACGCTGTATGGTATAGTCCACTGAAAACCATCCGTTGGGAGTTATTTGGTAGCTTGCATTCAAAAAAGGGTAAAGTGTGTTTGAATCATCCAGATAATAAAAATGATTGTAAGGACGTTCCCACTGTAAACCGGTATTCAGTCGGAATTTGGATAGTTGCAGCGAATATTGTAGATAAACTGACCATCGATCCAAATCGTTTGAGAGATGATCGTAACATTTTGAGGAATAGCGCGCGCCTGCACCGATTGCATTGGCATGGTTGAGGGGAACAAATGCATCCAATCGAACGGCATGTTCTTTTAAATCAATACTGGATAAAGTTTTAATTAAGATTGGTGACAGTAAGTTTGTTGCTCTGGTTTCGGTTGATATCGGTACAATTGCCTCGGTTATTATATCTGTTTCAGAATTGTATTTTGAAGAGCCTTGTTCATAGGCAAGTGAGAGATACCCTCCACTGTTGAAACTGTGTTGGTAGTAAGCGCTTAAGTTATGGGTCGTTTGTTTGGTACTTAATTTGTTGTTTTCGTATAAGTAATAGTCTTCCGCAGGGATAAAGTTTATTTGAGCCTTCCTGTCGAGTTTCCAGGGATTTACAAACAAATTATACGAAAAGCCGATAATATCTTTTTTTGTGAGATTAACCCCGGTTTGTAAATGTGCATTATGATTATTGTTATGGCGTATGTCTAAATGACTGGGCGTAAAGGTGCCGGTTTCGACTTTTTTGTAGGAGAGATATGTTGCATCGTTGTCTGATTTTTCATAGTTTTGGTAAGTATAAGCATATCCGCCATCAAAAAAGAACTTTTTGTATTTGGCATTCAGCATGACATTTCCGCCCGAAAGGGTAGAAGTGGCGGTATGGCCGGATGCTCTTACAAACATTCCTTCGTTTTTTTGCTTTCGGGTAATGATATTAATGATTCCACCTTCATCTAGTGCCTGATCAGCTACATGATGGTTGGTGTAAATTTCAAGTCGTTCTACTTGATTGGCTGGCATCGATTTGATGAAACTACCTATCCCTATTTTGGGTAATAACTGGGGTACACCGTCTACATAGATGGCAATGCCCGATAAGCCTGTTAGAGTGACTTCTTCGAATGCATTGACTTGTACAAGCGGCATCTTTTGTAATATTTGCAAGAGATTGGCAGAAACGGCCTCGGGATCGGTTGCGACATCGTAAACGATGGCTTCATTCTTTGATTGGTTTTCTTTTACTTGGGCAAACCCATGAAGAGAAAGTGTTGCAAGCAACAAAATAGTAAGAATCCTTCGTGTCATAATATTACATTATTGGTTAGTCATAGTGTGTTGAGAATTCGCTTCTTTTTCACAAAGTTAGAATAAATAATTAAATACTATGTCAGTTGAAGGATAATATTGCTTTTGTAATTGAATTTTCCCTTACTTTTCTACTAGAAAGAACTTTTCGACGGCTGCTGCTACTCCATCTTCATCATTTGAAAGAGTGATATAATCGGCTGCTTTCTTTACCGGTTCCTGTGCATTTGCCATGGCTATGCCGAGACCGGCAAACTGGATCATGCTCAGATCGTTATAACCGTCGCCTATGGCTACCATCTCTTCTCTTTTCATTCCTAACTTATCCAGAAGCACAGCGAGTGATTGGGCTTTGTCTATGCCGAGGGGGACAAGTTCGAGGAAATAAGGCTCCGAGCGGTAAACGCTGATCTCTCCCTGTAACCGGATGGAGAGATCGGACTCTACTGTCATTAGAAGTTCCGGATCACCGACAATCAGGCATTTGGGAACAGGAAGAGAGAGGTCTGAAAGAAAGTCGTTGCTTGCCCTTATCTCCATTTTGTTGAGGTATGCCTCTTTCAGGACATATTCATCATCGGGGTTTTCAGTGATAACACGGTCTCCATCATAGGAAAGGATGGCCATTTTGTTTTGTTTTGCGCATTCGTAGAGTTGGGGTATTATAGCATTGGGCAGTACGTTGGCATAAAGCTCTTTCTTGGTTTTCCAATCGATGATTTCTCCACCATTGTACGAAAGGATGTAACCTCCGAACTGTTCCATGTGGAGTTTGTCGGCAAGAGGGGCTATACCATAGGTGGGGCGTCCCGATGCTAGCACCAATTTGGTCCCTTGCTGTTGAGCGCGTATTAATACCTCCAGGTTTCGGGGAGTGATCTCTTTTTTTGTGTTTGTCAACGTGCCGTCCAGATCGAGTACGAGAAGTTTATAATCCATTTGCATCTTTGTTTAAGTTGAATGAGGGTGCAAAGTTAGTACTTTTCTTGTTATTCCAATAAACCTATCCATTCTTGGTCGGTGAGCGCAGGGATGGAATCTGTGTCTGTGATGAATGTTTCCGCCAGTTTCCGCTTGTCTTGTTGCAGATGGATTATCTTTTCCTCAATGCTGTCCTGGGTAATGAATCTATAGGCAATGACCTGTTTGTCCTGTCCGATACGATGGGCACGCGCTATTGCCTGGGCTTCGGTGGCGGGATTCCACCACGGGTCGATGATGAAGACGTAATCTGCTTCTGTCAGATTCAAGCCAACGCCTCCGGCTTTGAGCGAGATAAGGAAGGCCTGGATATCTTCGGAAGTGCTGAAACGGGTGATCTCTTCCGGACGGTTGGTGGATGAACCGGTGAGCATGGCGTATTTCCAATTGCGCTTACGCAATTCGTCAGCGATCAGTTCCAGATGTTTCACAAAGGAGGAGAATATAAGTACCTTATGACCTTCGCTGCGGAGGGTCTCGAAGGTGTCGATTACTTGTTCCAGTTTGCCGGAACCTCCTGTGAAGTCGGGGAATATCATTTGCGGATGGCAAGATAGCTGCCGCAGGCGAGAAATACCGTTTAAGACGGTGAATTGTTTGTGTTGAGGCTGTTTGCCTTCAAATTTGAGTTTGAGTAAGGTGTTGCGGAGGCTGTTCTTTTCCTGCTGGTAGATCTCATTTTGTTTCTCCGTCATGTCGCAGTAGATAATCTCTTCGGTAAGTGAGGGGAGTTCGGGGGCAACCTCACTTTTGCTCCTCCGTAAGATGAAAGTGCCGATGAGTTGGCGCAAACGGGTTTCCATGCGTGTATCTCCCTGTTTGATGGGGTTGATGAATTGTTTGGTAAATGCACGTTCATTGCCTAAAAGTTCGGGTTGGAGGAAATGGAACTGCGCCCAGATGTCTTTGAGCGAGTTTTCAATCGGAGTACCGGTCAGTACCAGCCGATGACGGCTTTGTAATTGTATGGCCGAACGAAAGGTGATTGATTCGCTGTTTTTGATATTCTGGCTCTCGTCAAGTACGACATATTCGAAACAATAGTTACGAAGGATCTCTATTTTGCTCCGTAAGAAGCCATAAGAGATGAATATCAGATGAAAACGGTTGAAATATTGTTCGGGATGAGCTTCGTTAAGCCGGCTGTTGCTATTATATTCTGTCATGGACAGGGTAGTGAAACGAACCGCTTCACGTCTCCAGTTATGTAATAAGGAAGTCGGCACGACAATCAGGCTTGCCGGTTTGCGTTGTACTTTTTTTATATCTTGGGAGATTGTAGGAGCATCCAGTGTGTTTTCAACTGTCAATTCTCCAAATAGTTCGAATTGTCCGTTTGTGGCGGAAGGTTCTGGGCCATTCTTTCCAAGTTCCATACTACTCCTTTCATTCTGCGGGTGATATATCTGTTCCAGTAAGGTCAATGTCTGCAAGGTTTTTCCCAATCCCATGTCATCTGCCAAGCAGCCGTTGAACCCTTTTTCATACAAGTTCATCATCCACCGATACCCTTTTAACTGGTAGGGGCGCAATTGGGCTTTTAAACCGGAGGGGATGGGATATTCTTCTTGTGGCCGGAATAATGGAATCTCCTTTGGAAAGTTACTTTCCAGAAGAGATTGTACCATACCTGCATAGGGATGTTTTACATAAATTGCTTTCCCCCGGGGCGTTCCTAATTCCATTAAATTGGCATATTTGCTGAACCACTCTTCCGGAAGTAAGATTACCCGTCCGTCAGGCAAAGTGAATTCATGCCTGTCTTCCAATATGTGTTTGCGGAAACGGCTGAAAGGAATCTGAAGCGTACCGATCACTACGGTAATATGTAATTCGAACCAGTCCGGTCTGTCTTCAAAACTTTGTTCGATACGGATCTCATCCAGGGCATAGGGGATGTCTTGGATGCTACTGGTCAGTATAAATGACTCCCGGAGCAAGGAACGATAATGGGAGATCCACTCTGTGAGGGTGCGTTGCGGAGCATCGTCAGACAATTTGAAATGACAATCGCTGATTTGTTCCAATCCGGCTTCTTGCAATAATTGCACGGCTCTTTTTTCAGCAGTTGCATTGCGACGGAAATAGTTGACCGGGTTTCCTTGTCCTGTCTTTCTCCGTGAAAAATACTTTTTAATTCCGTTCTCTTCCAAGGAGGAGAAAAGCTGGTCACCATAGCGAAAGTTGAGGCGCAGGAGGGGAGAGGAGTAGATTGTCTCTTCTACGTACAACAGGCATTCGCAGGCTCTTTTTTCTTCTATGATGTTGAAACCATGGGTACTGATTGTGTGATACCGGGCGATAGGGATGAGTATGTTTTCGATATATTTTTCGGTAAGCGAGGCATCTACGCTGATACAGTTTTTCTTGGTAAACGGCAATAGGCGGGATGCTTCAATATGCTTGAAAGTGTGGACTTCCATACCTAACAATAGTGTTGCAGGGTTAGAGGTTAACACACTGACCGGCTTGAGTTCGGTCAGAGGAACGGGTTTATCTTGCTGAAAGCATTGCAATTGATAACAGAAGGATGTTTCGTTTATTTCAAAAATGGAATGAATCCGAGTATCTTTCTTATGTACCAGGTAGGCATGGTAGGGATAAAGTTGTTTGCTCCCGCTTTGTTTTTGGTAAAGAGGTAGATTGCTGTTACGAATCAGTTCGATCATTTCCAGAAGTTTCTTCTCAATGAACAAGCGGATCGTCTTTAGTTTTTCCGTATCTTCTGCAACCCGGTGTAAGAATCTGCTGATCGTTTTGTCTTTGGAATAAACCGTCATCAGGTATTTTTCAGTGTAATGAGAGGCTATTTCAATGACCTTCTGATCGGTTTCGCTCATTCTTGAAAGAGCCTCCGGTGAAAGGTGGAAGGCTTGTTCCGTCAAACGGAGTTCTCCTTGCCCGGAAGAGGTTTCGGCAATGTATGGGATAAGGAGCAAACCTAGTACCGGATGCTCTGAAAGGACGATGACAAGTTGATTAAGTGACTCTGCTTCTTTCATTCTATCTGGTTTGAAAGGGTAAAGGTACGGGATTTTGTTTAATTTTGCGGCATGATGGACGAAAAGAAACGTGTTTTATTAGGTATGAGTGGTGGTACGGATAGTTCGGTAGCTGCCATGTTATTGCAAGAAGCCGGTTATGAAGTGACGGGAGTGACTTTTCGTTTCTATGAGTTGAACGGCTCTGTCGAATATCTTGAAGATGCCCGGCACTTGGCGGAACGGCTTGGAATTGAACATATCACGTATGATGCGCGCCATATTTTCCGTGAAAAGATTATTACTTATTTTGTGGACGAGTACATGGCAGGACATACACCGGTGCCCTGCACACTTTGCAATAACTATTTGAAATGGCCTTTATTAGCGCAATTGGCTGATGAAATGGGAATTTATCACTTGGCGACAGGACATTACGTACGTAAAATGTATTTGGACGGGAAGTATTATATTATTCCCGGAATGGATGGGGATAAAGATCAGTCGTTCTTTTTATGGGGGTTGAAACAGGATGTGTTGAAACGAATGTTATTACCTATGGGAGAGATGACGAAACCGTATGCCCGTGCTTATGCTTCGGAAAGAGGTTTCATGAAGGCTGCGACTAAAAAGGATAGTCTCGGAGTGTGCTTCTGCCCGATGGACTACAGGACTTTTCTGAGGCAATATTTAGCATCCAATTCTTTAAATGCTACTCTTGCCAAAGGGAGATTTATCGATGAAAAGGGGACTTTTATAGCTTGGCATGAGGGATATCCTTTTTATACAATCGGCCAAAGAAGAGGGTTGGGCATCGATCTGAACCGGGCCGTATTTGTGAAAGAAGTCCGTCCGTCTGAAAACGAAATTGTATTAGCTTCTTTACAGGCTTTAGAGAAAACTGAAATGTGGTTGAAAGACTGGAACATAGTCGATGAATGTCAATTGCTGGATCGGAAAGATATTATCGTGAAAATAAGATATAGGAAACAGAAGAATTTTTGTACGGTAAATATCGATGGAGAAGGGCTTTTGCATGTTCGGCTGCACGAACCTCTTACTGCGGTAGCTCCCGGTCAAGCTGCTGCTTTTTACCGTAAAGACGGGCTGTTGCTTGGAGGTGGGATCATAACCGGCTCGAAATAAAGTCATTGTTTGCTTATTTCGAACACAAATTGCACGGTGCTTCTTATTCGATAAATCCGTGCAATCCGTGTCTGAAAAAATTATAATGATAACGATTATACTTTTAATGTACTCTCACGGAAAATATTATTATTCATTCAATGATAACATTTCTTCAATATATTCCCGTGTATTGCTAAGCCTTGGAATCTTATGCTGGCCTCCTAATTTCCCTTTTTTCGCCAACCAGTCATGGAATAAACCTTTGCGTGCTACGATCACCTCCAAAGGCTGGAGGGCAATATCTTTCCAACGTTTTGCTTCGTAATCAGAGTTTACCTCTTTTAATGTTGCATCGAGTATGGCTGCAAAATGTTCGATGGAATCCGGCATTTTAGCAAATTCTATCAACCATTGATGGCGGCATTTTGCATGTTCGTCCATAAATACCGGGGCCGCCGAGTAATCACTAACCTGCGCTCCTGTTTCTGCACAAGCTTTAACCAATCCTTTTTCGGCATTGTCTACTATCAACTCTTCACCAAAAGCATTGATGAAATGTTTAGTCCGTCCTGTAATGATAAACTTATAAGGGTTCTTACTGGTAAATTTAACCGTGTCACCGATCATATACCTCCAAAGTCCGCAGGAAGTCGATATTATCAAGGCATAATTCTTGTTCAATTCGACTTCTTCCAGTTGATAGGTCTTGGGAAACTCTTTGCCCACTTCTTCTAAAGGGGTGAATTCATAGAAAATACCATAATCGATCATCAACAACATTGCCGGATCGGATAGATCATTTTGGGTGCCGAAATAACCTTCGGAAGCATTGTAAGTCTCTACATAATGCATCTTAGGCGAACGAATCACTTGCTTATATTGCTCCCGGTAGGGGGTGAAGGCTACGCCACCATGGAAAAATACCTCCAGATTGGGCCAAACTTCTTCTAATGTTTGTTTCCCGGTCTTTTCAAGGATTCGTTTGATCAGTACAAGCATCCAGGATGGTACTCCCGATAGATTGGTGACATTGACTGGAATGGTACTGTTGGCAATGGCTTCAATTTTGCTTTCCCATTCGTTCATCAGAGCGATTTCTTTACTGGGAACACGTATCAGGTTAATGAGCGGACTTACATTCTGAATAAGAATAGCAGATAAATCTCCTACCAGACTATGGTTTGAGTTTAAATTCGGACTATGGCTACCACCTAATATTAAACCTTTTCCGGAGAAAAAATGACTATTGGGATTTATCCGGAAATAGAGTGCGGCTGCATCTTTTCCGCCACGGTAATGAATGTCCTGAAGTGCTTCTTTACTGACAGGAAGAAATTTACTTTTATCATTAGTCGTTCCCGAAGACTTGGCAAACCAACGGATTTCTGAAGGCCAAAGCAGATTCTGTTCTCCTGCCCGAAGCCGTTCCACGTATGGCTTTATTTCCTCATAAGTCTGTACAGGTATGCGGTTCTTGAATTCTTCGTAATTTTGAATAGATTTATAATCATACTTCTTTCCCCATTCTGTGTTAGCGGCCTGGGCTACAAGGCGTGTCATAACACGGTGCTGTATGTCGCCAGCATGACTGGCATAGAGGTCGATTTCTTTCAAACGGGAATTGAACGCTTGCTTTATAATCTTTGTGATATTCATTTCTCTTAAAATGGATAATGTTTAATCGTGCAAAAGTAACCTTATTTATCTTTTTTTTCTATCTTTA
>ERZ773242.266-NODE-266-length-65326-cov-15.735058_pt1 | contig 65326 bp, 61 predicted proteins | sample MGYA00511077_ERZ773242 | MGnify/ENA primary metagenome ERZ773242 (study PRJEB29015, sample SAMEA2737754) | human gut metagenome | biome: human gut; feature: human-associated habitat; material: faeces | place: China | collected 2012 ... | reverse complement strand
AGCAATTATGCTGCCGGTGCGGTTTTCGGTTAAGAATGTATAGAATCAGGTCGGCAGGGGAGAGCGCTTCAGCTCTCGTAGCCCATCGGGTTCTTGCTCTGCCATGCCCATGTGTCGCGGCACATGTCGTCAAGGTCATATTCTGCCTTCCAGCCGAGGAGCTCCGCGCTCTTGTCGGGACTGGAATAGACGGTCGCCAGATCGCCGGGGCGGCGATCGACTATCTCGTAGGGGATCTTCTTTCCTGTGACGCGCTCAAAGGCATGCACCATATCAAGCACACTGTAGCCCACGCCGGTGCCGAGGTTAAACGCACTTTCGCCGCGGTGCTTGAGCATGTAGTCTATCGCGCAGACGTGCCCGCGCGCAAGGTCGACGACGTGGATATAGTCGCGCACACCGGTGCCGTCAGGCGTGTCATAGTCATTGCCGAACACGTTCAGATGATCGCGGCGGCCGATGGCGACCTGAGATATGTAGGGCATGAGGTTGTTCGGAATGCCGCGCGGGTCCTCGCCGATAAGCCCGCTGCTGTGCGCGCCGATGGGGTTAAAGTAGCGCAGCAGGACGACCGACCAGTCGGGCACGGCCTTTGCCGTGTCGCGCAGGATCTGCTCGGACATGTACTTTGTCCAGCCGTAGGGGTTCGTACACATGCCCGTGTGCGAGGTCTCGCGCAGCGGCATGCTGTTGTCGCCGGAATAGACCGTCGCGGAGGAGGAGAACACTATGTTGTTCACCCCGTGATCCTTCATCGCTCGGCAGAGCGTGACCGTGGAATTGAGGTTGTTGTCGTAGTACTCCAGCGGCATCGCCACCGATTCGCCGACGGCCTTAAGACCCGCGAAGTGTATCGCGCAGCCGATGTCGTGCTTTTCAAAGATCTTATCGAGTGTCGCGCGGTCGCGCACATCCGCCTCGTAGAAGCTCAGCTTTTTGCCGGTGATCTGCTCGACACGCTCAAGCGCCTTGGGGTTGGAGTTAACGAGGTTGTCTATCACGACTACGCCATAGCCCTTATTCAGAAGCTCAACGCAGGTGTGGCTGCCGATGTATCCGGCGCCGCCGGTAACAAGAATATCCATTTTCTTTACCTCTCAGTCCAAAAGCTTTTCGGGGTATACGCCCTCATCGCGCAGCGCCTTTATCGCGTTCACGACCGTGGGGAAATCCTCTTTGTATGTCATGCCGTACCACTGCTCGCGGCAGGGGAGCACAGCTACTGTGCCCTCGCCGTCCTTTATCATCGCGTTCGTGACAAAGGGGAGGAAGTATTCGCACTTGGTCGGGTTGACCGGGAGATTCGCGTCCAGCCAGGCGGGGAAGCGCTTGTAAAGCTCGTCGAGCATGGAATTGCTGAATGCCCAGCAGTTCATCGACACCGGCACGTCAGCGGGCAGGGGAGTGTAGCTCTCGCCGTCCTCGGTGAAGGAGATGACCTCTCCGTGCTTTTCGATGTGCGTGCGCTCCACAACGTCCGTGAGCAGGCCGTTTTCGACCTGGCAGATGCCACGCGCGACGTAGCCCGTTTCCGTCACAGTGTTCCTGAGATGATAGGCGATCATCGCGTGCTCCGTGCCGGGGCGCTCCGTTGAGAGAAAAGCGTACATCTCCTCATATGCTGTGCGGCCGTAGAAGTCGTCCGCGTTAATGACGGCGAAGGGGCCGTCCACTATCCCGCGGCAGCAAAGCACGGCGTGTCCCGTGCCCCAAGGCTTTACGCGCCCCTCGGGGACACTGTAGCCTTCCGGCAGCAGGTCGAGCTGCTGGTAGACGTATTTCACGTCGAAGTATTTCTCCATGCGCCGACCGACCGCGGCCTTGAAGTCCTCTTCAATCTCGTGCTTGATGATGAACGCGACCTTGCGGAACCCCGCGCGGTACGCGTCGTACAGCGAAAAGTCAATGATCGCGTGGCCAAAATCATCCACCGCCATGATCTGCTTCAGACCGCCGAAGCGGCTGCCCATGCCCGCGGCAAGGATGACAAGAGTAGGCTCTCTCATAATAAATACCTCTGTGTCAGATGGAATCTGAAAATACAAAAGCATTATAGCATTTCCGTCCGGATTTGTACATACTAAAACCGTGTTCTGCACTGCGGCTTGCGAATACTGCGGATATGTGCTATACTACAGTGAAATATAATATTATCTGTAACTCCATAATATTATCTGTAACTCCGCAAAGGAGGGTATATATGAAAAACGAAGCAAAAGGAAACGGAAGAGTCCGATATTATATCGACAGCAAGAGCATCTGGGGGCAAGGCGCGGTGATGCTCATGCTCATCGCGGTGGTCTTCCGTATCATCGGCTGCTGGGGGATGTGGAGCGAGGCGTCCTTTGCATGGACGCAGATAGTTCTGCCCATTGCGTGCAATGTCCTCTTCGCGCTGTGCGTCTGCCTGTTCGGTAAGAAAGGCTTTTTCGTGTCGGCGCTGCCCGTGCTCCTCGGAGTCGTGTTCTTTATAATCAAGTCCCTGACCTTTGAGAGCAAGATACACATGGTGCTCTGCGTCCTGCTGTATCTTGTCGTTGCCGTGCTCTATACCGGCACTGTCACCGGCAGCATCGGGACAAAGTGGCTCCTGCCGCCGCTCTTCGGCCTGCCGTTTATTTACCATGTTTTTGTTGAGGATCTCCCGGCTCTGTCGAACACTGTTCAGCCCGTGACCTTTTCGGCGGGCATGCAGGAGATGTCAGTGCTGTGCATCATGGCGGCGCTGTTCTGCACCGGCATGGGGCTGAAGAAGCGCCAGCCCGCCGAGCCGGAGCTTCCCAAGATCGCCGACCCGGTCGTGATCCCGCCGCAGAGCGCGCCCGAGGCAGACGCGCCGCAGACTCCCGCGGAGGAGACGGCGGCTGCCGAGTCTGCCGCACCGGAGCAGCCCGAAGCCGCTTCGACAGCGGCGGAGGCCGAACCCGTTCAGGAGAACAGTAATGAAGCCTGAGAAGAAAAAAGCGCGCGGCACAACTGCTGTGCGCAATGAGAAACGCACGATATATATCGTCTGCGCAGCTTTAGCGGCGGTGTTCATCATTGCCGTCGCGGTGGTGCTGCGTGGCGTTTCGGATAAGCGTGTGTACAATAACTACATGCAGCAGGCGCAGCAGAGCTATTCATCGAATGACTTTGACAGCGCGCTCTCTGCGCTGCGCAAGGCCGCAGCCATAGACGAGACGGACGACTGCCTCATGCTCATGGCCGACTGCTACGAGACGCAGGGGAACTATACCAAGGCGCTCGAGGTGCTGCGCAGGATGAACCTCCAGAATCCGACGGTCGTCGCGCGCATCTCGGCTATCGAGAAATACCGCCAGACTCTCAGCCAGGCGGAAAAGGTGACTGTTTCAGGCCGGCAGTATTCATTGAGTACGACGAGCCTTGTCCTTGATAACCAGGGGCTGACGGACGCTGCGCTCGATGAGATCGTGCAGCTCTATGCGCTCGAGAGCCTGTCCGTATCTGGAAACTCACTGTATGATATCTCAAAGCTCACCGCTCTCGGCGGGCTCACGACGCTGAACCTCAGCGGCAACAATATCAGCAATATCCAGCCGCTTACGCAGCTGACAAATCTGCGCACCCTATATCTTGACAATAACCCTATCACCGATCTTACGCCGCTGTGCAGCCTCACAAACCTGACGAGCCTGAGCATCAAGGGCATCGCCATCACCGAGAGCCAACTTGAGACGCTCTCCAAAGCGCTTCCCAACTGTGCCATCCACAGCGAGGCCGCGCAGGAGGAAGTGCAGGATATAAGCTTCGGCGGCGCTACCTTCAAGTCGGACGTCACGGAGCTTGACCTCAGCGGCATGGGTCTGCGCGATATCTCCGCGCTCTCCAACTGCAAGGAACTCACGCGGCTGAATCTCAGCAATAACGAGATAAGCGATCTCAGCCCGCTTATGAACATCCCGGGGCTTGTGTGGCTCGACGTGTCCGATAATCAGCTGAGCGACCTGCGCCCGCTCATGGGCATCGGCACGCTCGCTTTCCTCAACGCTTCGAACAACAGCGTCACGAGCACTGCTCCCTTCAGTATGATGACCGGGCTTACCGAGCTCTATCTTGACAATAACCCGCTCAGAAGCTTCACCGGCCTGCGCAAGCTGCGCAGCCTTACCACGCTTGGCCTCAGCGGCACAGGACTCACGGATGAGGGACTTGACAATCTCAGCGGCCTTGTGCTCCTGCGCACGCTTTATGTTGAGGATAACCCCTCCCTGACCGGTGAGGCCGTTGACGAACTGAGCGCCACCCTCGGCAACTGCACCATAGAGCACTCCGGCCTTGCGTATTCCGTGTCCATAGACGGCCACGTTGTGACGACAGACGCCGAGACCCTTTCGTTCCCGTCCTGCGGCATAATCAATATCGAGAACATCGCGAAGCTGCCGAACCTCGTATCGGTAGACCTCAGCGGCAACTGCATCAGCAATCTCTATTCCCTGCAATATGCCGACTGCCGCTTCACGATAACCGACCTGAACCTCAGCGGCAACCGCCTTGAGGATATCACTCCGCTGTCGTATCTCCAGAATATTGAGCGGCTGGATGTGTCATATAACGACATAAGCTCCGAGCTGCCCTTTATGGCGATGTATAGCCTTGAGTCACTGAACCTCACTGGCAACCCGCTGACGGACGAGCAGGTCGAGCTCATCCGCAAGAACCTCCCGAACTGCGATGTGATTTTCTGAATAAGAGTAATATTAAGAGTCCCCAGCCTGCGCCGGGGACTCCGTTTTATCTGCTTCGGCTCTGCTCAATGACAGCGTGTATACCCTCCGCAGTTTCGCCCTCGCGCAGTCCGCGCGCGAATATCAGCAGGCGGCCGTCGATGCCTGCACGGCTGCATGTGACAAGCACAAGGATCTGATCCTGCGCGTCGACCGTGAGCGGGATACTGAAGATCGAGCGCGTCTTTGCCTCGTCAATGAGCGCCTGCATACCCATGTCACCGGAGCTTTTCAGCTCGTCGAATCTGCGCAGATAGAAGCTGTCCTCGTCGTCCGGCAGCATGGATGCGTCGAATACCGCGAACACTGCGTACTCCTTCGCTTCCTCGAACCTGACCGTGTCCCATTCAATGACTGCGTTCTCCTTCAACTGCTCTAAATTCCTGTACTGCGAAAGCTTTCCGAACTTGATCCCGCCGTCGATGTTATGCCCGTAAAGTATTAGATATGGCGCGTCGACCCAGTCGGTGTTTTTCTCGTCGGCGAAAACCGTGCCGATGCCGCTGTACTCTCCGCGGAAATCGTGGTCGAGATAAAACTCATTGTCCCGGAATACGACCGGCTCGTCAGCAAGCTCACCTGCACGGAGCCAGCCGATGATATCCGGATTGATCTCGTAAAGCTCACGGAAGCGCTCAGGTATCTCGAAAGCTGTGTCGACGCTGACGTTGATTTCCTGCGCGCTGGGGGACTGGGGAGCGTGGTACAGCTCGGCAAGCTCGGCGGCATTTGCCGCCTCATGCCTGCGCATCAGCACCGTTCCGGTCAGGGACGATGAAAGCACGGCAAATGTACACAGCGAGGCAATTAACAGCACCTTGTATCTGCTGCCGCGCCGCTTCCCGGGGCGGCGCTTTTCCGTTTCTTTCGTCTGCATGTCGTGCTCTCCTTCTCAGAACGCCTCAGGCTCTCTGCGGCAGAGCACGATAGCCGCGCCGCTGAGACATGCGCTCACCGTGATACCGGCTGCAAGGATCGCTTGGATAAGCGGCAGGCTGTCGCCGGTCTTTGGGATATCTTCGTTCCGACCTGAGCCGACGTCTTCACCGACGCCGGGGAGAGTGACGGTGTAGTATTTTCCCGTCCAGTGCGTCTCGCTGTTCTCGCCTTCGGACGACGAGGAGGAAAGCTTGACGGTGGGGTCATCGACGTTGAAGGAGAAGTCGACGCTCAGGTCCACATCCTGCTGTGCTGAGCCCGCGCCGATGAAGGTCTGAGAGGACTGATTATTCTTTACGCAGGTGAACAGGTACACGCCGTTTTCAATGTTCTGTGTGCCGTTCAGGTTCAGTGTCACCGTCGTGTTTGCGGACAGCAGGAGCCCCGAGAGCGTGTATGAGCCGTCAGGGTTCGAGGTGACGGCGCGTATCCCGTTCTCGCTGTCCCTGCTGCTGCCGCCGCACAGACGGTAGGAGCCCGCGGCAACGCCGTTTGCGAACACCGTCACTATGAGGTCGCTTGAGGTGCTGTCGGGGATGACCGCCATGCTGATGGTTATGTCCGTCTCATACTGCCCCGCGTCGTTCCGCTCGCCGACCGTGAGGCTCATGTCCTTCGCAAAGTCGTCCTTCGTGAGAAGAGTGTTGTTTATGTCAGCCTCCTGCCCCGGCATGCCGATCAGGTACCGGTATATCCCGTTTATAAGCGCCTTGTCGGCGGAGCTGACCTCATCGAACTTGCTGCCGCTGCAATAGCGCCCGACGATATCGCTGACGTCAAGCGCCGTGCTGCCGCTATTGCCGAAGTACCATATTGCTGCCTGCGTTGCTGTGAGCGCCATCCCGTCGCTGAGCTGCGCGGCCTGCTCCTTTGTGAGCTGCCCCGCGTCAATGAGCATTTTTTTGAACGCGTCGAGACTGCCCGGAGTCGGGCTCTCGGGGTCGGTGCTGGAGTTTTCCACGCCCCAGTACCCGTTGAGCACAATCGCGCGGATCCTGTCGGCTGCCTCGCCGTCCTCGTTGTTTGCGTAGTAGTCCGCGTCCTCAAGTCGCTCCATGTTGTACTGCGCACCCTTGCGGGGGCTGACGTCGAAGTCCGCGCAATATACGTAGTATTTCGAGCCGTCCGCGCCCTGAAGCACGAACTGGTGCTGCTGCCATGTGCTGGCGCCGCCTGCCTTGACGCGGAACGCGCTTTCTATTCCGTATTCGCCGAGCCACTGGAAAAACTCCGCGCTGCTGTCATAGTCTGTCAGCTCGTAACGGCGGTTATAGAGATCGCGCTCGGTGTCCGTGGTGCCGCTGCCGTCGTTGCGGAGCGAGGGGAAAAAGGTACGGAAGGTTTTTGAGTAGTCAATATCGGTGCTGCCCGTGATCTTTCCCATCCATGCCGACAGCCTCCTCTCGCTGCCCGATACGCTGCATGAGCTGCCGCGGCTCTCGGCGCTTATGACCTTCGTCCGGCTCTTCGTTATGAGCTGCTTTCCGTCCGGGAGGGTCTCGACCTTCGTCGTCGTGGCCACGTACTGCCCGAATACCGGGTTGCTGTATGCGACGGGCTTGCCGTTTTCAAAGGTGATGACGGTGTAGCCTGTGAGCTTTCCCTCATCGTCGTATATTTCTGATACGAGGTCGCCGCTGAGTATCTTACCGTCCGCATCGTACACTGGCTCATTTGCCGGGGTAGGCTTTTCGGGCGGCTCGTAGTCGAGGCTGGTCCAGCCGCCATTGGGGTTTATCTCCGCGTTTTCCGGAGGCGCGGAATCCTCCGTCGTCGCGGACGTCGTCGTGGTTTTCAGAGTGCTGTAGCCCGTGATGCGGCCTTCCTTGTCCCGCGTGTAGGCGACGGTCTCGGTCGTCTGCTGCCCGTCCGTGCCGTAGACCGTGCGCGTATATGTAGTGGTGTTGGTCTGCGCATCGATGCTGACCTGTACCTTGGTTATAACGCCGTTATCCTCGCTGGTGCTGTCCTCACTTATCCATGTGTCGTCTGCCTTGACCCAGTCGGGGATGTCGATAGTGCCCTCGTCGAGCCATGCGTCGGCAGCTTCACTGCTCTCTGCGCTGCCGCCCGGTGTGAGCTCGACCGTCAAGTCCGGGACCTCCGTCTTGATATCGGGTGTACCGTCCACGGTCTTGCCCGAACCGTTGTCGGTTTTTATCTCCGCAGTGCCGCCGTCTGCACTGCCCTTGACAGTCGTCTCGCGCCCCTCGGCTTCACCCTCGGCGCTTGTTAGGTTCCCGGCTTCGTCTTGTGTCTCCGAAGTTTTCCCGTGCTCCTCGCCGCTTGTGCCCTCGTCGGACCATTCCTTGTCGAAGCTGACGGTTATCGTCGTCTCCCCGGTGACGGGATCCGTGACGGCGGAGGAATCAGCGGTGAGCCTTGGGGACTCCGGTGTCCCGTCGCCGGTCTCGGTGCGGCTCTGCGCGCTCTCTTCGGCAAATGCGGCAGCGCCCGAGAAGGCGCTCAGCGTCATTGCCAGTACCAGTACGCAGGACAGAAGCTTCAAATGATTTCTTTTCAACATTATGCCCTCCCATTGTAATTGACCCGGCCTGCGGTGTATTTGCCTTGGCCTTGCCGCAGGTCATACCATATAAAGCATATTCACGTTCCTGGGAGAATATGAAGGCAGTTTTGTAAAGCTGTACAAAATTTTCCATCAAAGTCGGTGACTTGTGACGATTATTGCATTATTCACAAAAAAGACTTCTTTTTCTTGCAGAGCTGTGATATAATATCCACAAGAAGCAGAGATGCTTCTTTGGTCAATACAGCACAGTCGAAAGGAGTTGTCACAAATGAAGTTCACTTTTACCGAGAAAAAGATGGAGTCCTCCGAGGATCTGAGAACCTATTCGATAAGAAAGATAGGAAAGCTCGACAGGTTCTTCAAGACCGAGGCCGATGCTTACGTTACTTTCAGCATTGAGCGCGGCCGCTTCCTCGCCGAGATCACCATCCACAACAACGGCATGTATTACAGGGCAAGCGAACTTACGAGCGACATGTACGCATCTGTTGATTCCGGCGTTGCCGCGATAGAGCGCCAGATCCGCAGAAACAAGACCCGTCTTGAAAAGCGTCTCAGAGAGGGCGCGCTGGAGAGAGACGCCGGTGCGGCCCTCGCCGCAGTTCCGGACGAGCCGGACGAAGAGTTCAAGATCGTACGCAGCAAGCGCTTCTCCATAAAGCCCATGTCCCCGGAGGAGGCGATACTTCAGATGAACCTGCTTGGGCACGAGTTCTTTGTGTTCAAGAATATGGACTCTGATGATGCAGTCTCCGTGGTTTATAAGCGCAAGCAGGGCGGCTACGGCCTCATCTGCGACGACGGCATGGACGATTGAGACACGCTCCTTCATCGACAGAGACTTGATATAAATTAAAGTACCTCTCCGCGGCTTGACCGCGGAGAGGTACTTTGCTTGCTTTCACATGACGGCTGAACAGCCATTGTTCATACACACAGAAAAAAATATTTGAAATTGTTAAAAAAAAGTCTTGCAATTTCCGGAGAGATGGCGTATATTATAGGCAACGAGGAATGTTAAAAATTTATCGTTAATTATTACTCAATTTATTTGGGAGGTATTAGATATGAAGTGCCCTCGCTGTGGTGGAGAAATGACCCGTGATGATCATCGCAAGTATCCCATCGATATGTGCTATAACTGCGGTTATACGGAGAGCAGAGGGAATTCCCGCTCCGCTAAGGTGCTGTCCGGGACGACGAATTTTGAGCATCTCAAGAAGCTGAACTTCAATGAGTTTGTTGCGTTTGTTGGGGAAGGGCTTGGGTGCAGCGCCAATAAGCTTTCCGAGTGGCTGACTCATACTTGCTGATAAATTGATTTGATACGCAGACCGCTCCGACCAATTTGGCCGGAGCGGTTTTCTGTTGCCAATTGCATGCGGCTGGTTTATAATATCATTTATCAAAAAAGACAGGATACGGTGAAACAATGGACGAAAACAGAAGCGTCGGCAAGCTTTATATTGTCGCGACGCCTATCGGCAACTCAAAGGATATGTCCCCGCGCGGCAGGCAGATCCTCGCGGACGCGGATATGATCGCCGCTGAGGATACGCGCCGCTCCATGGTGCTGCTCAATAAGCTTGAGATACGCAATAAGCTTGTCTCGAACCATAAGTTCAATGAATATGGCAAGGCAAAGTATTTTATAAATGAACTGCTCTCCGGGAAGAATGTCGCCGTCATAAGTGATGCCGGTACCCCCTGCATCTCCGACCCCGGCAATGAGCTTATCAAGGCCGCGGTCGAGGCCGGTATCCCGGTCATCGGCGTACCCGGCTGCTGCGCCGCCGTTACGGCGCTGTCCGTCTCGGGCTTTGATCTGTCAAGCTTCATGTTCTATGGCTTCTTCCCACGTGAGAACGTGGAGCGCCGCCGCCTGCTCGAAAAGATGCGCCGCGGCGATACGCGCACCTACGCGCTCTATGAGTCGCCCAAGCGCATTATGGAGCTGGTCGATTTCTTTATCGACAGCGGAGCACACTGCCGTATGTGCCTGTGCAACGACCTTACGAAGCTGCATGAAATGAGCTTTCGCGGCACGCCCAGCGATGTCAAGGATCAGCTCCTTGCCAAGGGCAGCTACGATAAGGGCGAGTACGCCGTCGTCGTCGAGATAGACGAGGATTATATTTTCAATAAGGTGGAGCATACAGTCAGCGCCGAGGCGATGCTTGTCGACGCTATGGTATCCGGCAGCCTTTCGGCAAAGGACGCCGTCTCCGCTGTACTCGCGGATGAGAATAACTCCTACAGCAAGAATGAACTCAAGGCCGCCGCGCTGAACCTCAAGCGCCTTTTCGGAGGCTGACATGGGCAGAATAATACAGGAACTGGAGCACGCGCTGCCCGGTCTGTCCAAGGCTGTTTTCTCCCAGAGCATCGATAAGCTCTCTGATGAAAAGGTCGTCATCCGCCCCGTCAGCACTAAGACAGGCATAGCCTATCAGGCCGAGAGCTTTCGCAATAATAAGGCCTTTCACCGTAACCTTACCGCCGACGCGCTTCTGCGCTATGCCGAGGAGGCGCTTGAGGGCAGATACCGTCAGGTGCTGATAGTCTCACAGAGCGGGGGCGGGCAGTTCTGCCTCAAGGTCAACGGCGAGTATAAGCGCACCGGCAAGGCCGCGGCGCTCCCGCTGCCCGGCGGCGCTGCCGCGCATGACCGCGAGAAGGAATATCTCCTGCGCGAGGGTGAGAACATCCCAGCGTTTGTCGACCTCGGCGTGTTCACGCAGGACTTCAAGATCGTCCGCGCCAAGTACAGCAAGTACCGGCAGATAAACCGCTTTGTCGAGCTTGTCGATCAGTCCTTTGCCGCCGACGGCAGGGAAGAGATCAGCATCCTTGATTTCGGCTGCGGCAAGTCGTACCTGACTTTTATTCTCTATTATTACTTTTCCGTCAAAAAAGGCATACGCACCCGCATCATCGGCTACGATCTCAAGGCCGATGTCGTCGAGCGCTGCAATGAGATCGCCTCGCGCTACGGCTATGACGGGCTGCGCTTCGAGGTCGCGGATGTGACGCGGGACACGCTTGCCGATACGCACATCGACATGGTCGTGACGCTCCACGCCTGCGATACCGCCACGGACTATGCTCTTGCTTATGCCGTGAACCGCCGTGTCGGGCGCATCTTCTCCGTGCCCTGCTGCCAGCATGAAATCAATTCCAGCATCCACAGCGGGGGAGAGCTTGACCTGCTGCTTGAATACGGCATCGTCAAAGAGCGCGTCTGCGCCCTGCTGACGGATTCTATCCGCGCCGCTGTCCTTGAGGACGCGGGCTATAAGGTGGATATGATTGAGTTCATCGACTTTGAGCATTCGCCGAAGAACATCATGCTCCGCGCGGAGTATACCGGTAAGCACAGCGGCTCAGGCCGCACAAAAGCAGAAGCCCTGCGCGAAAAATACGGTTTCACCCAGACCCTGCTTGATCTTGTGAAATGAAGCTGATACGCCGGTAATAAGACTACCCAACGGCTCCCCATGTTTTCATGGGGAGCCGTTTTTTTACTCCGTATACAGCGGGAAAGCTATGTCTATCCTCAGCCCGTTTTCGTTGCGCACGGCCATCGTTCCGCCGTGTGCTTTTATTATTCTGTAGGCAAGCGGCAGACCCAGCCCGTGCGTGCTGTCCGGGATAGTGCCGAGACTTTCGAGCACCGCTTCGTCGATACCGCTGCCGTTGTCGGCAATGCGGATGCACACGCTATTGCCGGTCGCATACTCCTCTATCTCCACGGTGAAGCCCTCGCCGTTATGCTGCATTGCATTTGAGATGAGGTTAAACACCGCACGGGCGATAAGCTCGCTGTCACAGAGGATCACGGCGGCCTCGTCGCGCAGCTCCGGTCTGATCTCCCGCCCCTCGGCAAGGCTGCTGTTTATCACGTCCGTTACGGCCGCGCGTATTATCGGGCACAGCCGCGCGGGCTTTCTGCGCTGCGGCTGCATATCGCTCTCAAGCGTGGAGATTAGATTAAGGTCATCCACGAGCCGCCCGGCTCTTCCCGCTTGCAGGATTATGCGTTCGGCGCTCTCCGCCGCAGGTTCCGGGGTCGTATCGTCAGCGGCGATGGCCTCGGCGTTTCCCATTATCACCGCAAGCGGCGTGCGTATATCGTGCGATATTCCGTTTACCCAGTTGCGCCGCGCCGTGTCGCGCTCCTCAAGGGCACGGCTTTTTTCACGCAGGGCAGCGGAGCATTTGTTCAGCTCCTGATAGGCCGGGCGGAATATCCCGCCGCCGCGGAGATCGAGCAGCTCCTCGCGGCTCAGCCTGTCGATGCCGTCAGTGAGCGTCTGCACGCCCTTATACAGCCGACGGCCGGTGAGCAGCGACAGGCCAAGCGCCAGCGCGGTGTTCAGCGCCAGCACCAGCGCGATGCGCGCGGGCAGCGAATGGAACCAGCTCATCGAAAGAACTATCTGATATTTCCCGACCGCATTTTTCGGCTGCCCGAGGATGAACAGCCCGCAGTCCTCCGCCTGCGTGTAAACCGGATAGTCACACAGGAACCAACGAGAAAGGATGGCGACATCGCGCAGCGTATAGTGCTGCGGGATATCGTCCGGCATGTCCGCCGACCAGATGACGTCCCCGCCGTCGTCCAGCAGTATGCACCAATAGCCCTCGGGCAGCAGCACTGAAGCATCCTCGCCGGATTCGTAGGCACTGTGCATGAGGTCGATAACGCGCTTATTCGAGCGCGTCGCGGCGGTGCCGTTGTCGTAGCTTATATACAGCAGTCCAGCAAAGTTCAAAAGCAGCAGTATCAGCGCCGTGACGGCGGCTACGGCGGCGCAGCTCAGGAAAAATTTCAACGCTGTCTTATTAATCCCGCACCGCCAGTCTGTAGCCCAGTCCGCGCACTGTCAGCAGATACTTTGGGGAGGAGGGCGTGTCCTCAAGCTTTTCGCGCAGACGGCGTATGTGTACTGTCAGAGTGTTTTCGTGGCCGTAGTAGTCCTCACCCCACGCCGCCATGCACAGACTGTCAAAGCTCACTATCCTGCCGCGGTTTTCCCAGAGCTTCTTTATTAGAATAAGCTCCTTCGCCGTAAGCGGAGTATCCGCATCTCCGCGCCGTACACAGGCACGGGAGAAGTCCACATAACAGCTGCCTATTTCCGCGCCCTGCTCCTCGGCGGCGATGGTGTAGGTCCTGCGCAGCAGCGCCTTTACGCGCAGCACCAGCTCACGCATCAGAAAGGGCTTGACGATGTAATCGTCTGCGCCGAGCCGAAGCCCCGTGATCCTATCCTCGCCGCTGCCGCGCGCCGTGAGAAAGATGACGGGCGCGTCCGTATATTCGCGCAGCTGCTCGTACAGCTCGAAGCCGCTGCCGTCAGGGAGACTTACGTCCAGCAGCATCAGCGCGACAGGCTGGCTCGCCGCCACGGACAGTGCCTCCTCGCAGCTCGCCGCCGCATAGATATTGAAGAAGCCCTCCTTGAACAGCGCGTCCGACACGGTCTTGAGAAGCGCCTTCTCGTCGTCGACTATCAGTATTTTCTTGTTCATCAGTTCATTCATTGCTGTCACCGCCTGGTCGTATAGTAACACTTTTTTGCCCGATATTGAACACATATCCCGCGCTTTAAGCAAATTTAAGGCTGAGTTAAGCTGAATTTAAGCGTGGGGAAATCCCGGCGTGCTACTATCCGGAGCGTCGGCAGGGAAGTCTGCCGCAGAAAGGATGATAATTATGGATCAGATAGTCGCCACATACGGGCTGACAAAAAAGTATAAGGACTTCTGCGCAGTGTCGCAGCTCGACATGACGGTGCGCGAGGGGCGGATATACGGATTCCTCGGCCCGAACGGCGCAGGGAAATCGACCACGCTCAAGATGCTGCTCGGCCTTGTGCAGCCAAGCGCCGGGAGCATAGAACTCATGGGCAAGCCCATGAACGGCAGGAACAGAATAGAGCTGCTGCGTAATACCGGCTCGCTCATTGAGTCGCCATCGTTCTACGGGCACCTGACGGCGCGGGAGAACCTGCGCATATACACGACGCTTCTCGGACTTCCAGAGAAGAACATCGACGAGGCGCTAAAAATCGTTCGGCTCGACAGGCAGGAGGGCAAAAGACTCTCGGCCTACTCTCTCGGCATGAAGCAGCGCTTCGGCATAGCCTCGGCGATGCTGGGCTTCCCGAAGCTGCTGATCCTCGACGAGCCGACGAACGGCCTTGACCCGTCCGGAATACAGGAAATGCGCGAGCTTATCCGCTCCCTGCCGGAGCGCTGCGGCATGACCGTTATCATCTCAAGCCACATCCTCAGCGAGATCGACCGCATCGTCGACGATATAGGCATCATCGCAAACGGTGAGCTTCGCTATCAGGGTGAGCTTGAGCGCCTGCATGAGATAGACGAGGGAAAGACGCTGGAGGAAATTTTCCTCGACATGACCGGAAAGGATCTAAGCCTATGACTGCCCTGCTGAAAGCCGAATACTTCAAAAATCGCCGCCGCTATATTTTCCTGACGGAGCTTGCTCTGACCGCGGCTGCCGGTGCGTGGGCGTTCTATGGCAGCTATACCGGGGAGAGCGGGAGCTTCGCCCTGGAAAACGGCTATATGCTCTATCTCTATCAGCTCCCGCTCATCAATACTATCTTTTTCCCGCTCATGTGTACGCTCATCGCCTCGCGCCTTGCCGAGACAGAGCACAGCGGAGGCGGCTTCCGCCGCCTGTGCGTTATCGCAGAGAGGGGAAGAGTGTATGACGCGAAGCTCATTTACGGGATTATTCCGGTACTGCTGTGCGCGGTGCTCTTCTGCGCCGCAGCCGCCGTCTCCGGACAGATCGCGGGCTTTACAAAGCCGTTGCCGGTGAAGCTATATCTCATCCACCTGCTCTTCACGCTTATACCGACGGCGACGATATATGTTCTTCAGCACTCCCTGTCCATGCTCATCGAGAATCAGGCAGTGCCGCTGTGCGTCGGTGCTCTCGGTGAATTTATGGGGCTGTTTTCAATGTTCCTGCCGCAGCTCGGTGCGCTGCGCCGGTACTTCCCGTGGAGCTGGTATGGTGCGCTCCAGTTTGTCGGGCTCTTTGGTTGGACGAAGGAGACGAGATACGCCGGTGCGTACCTCGCCGTCATGGGCTATGACTGGTTGTGCCTTGCGATAGCGGTCTTTGCCGCGCTGTGCTTCTATGCTATAGGCAGGGGACTGTTTTCCCGAAAGGAGATATGAACAATGTTATGTAAACTTATCCGCGCCGAGCTTATGAAGCTGCGCCGTTCACCGGTCTGGCTGGCGTTTATCGTCATGCCGGTTATACCAGCGCTTATGGGGACCTTCAATTATCTCGAAAACCTTGAGCTTCTGCACAGCGAGTGGTACAGTCTCTGGACGCAGCACACGCTTTTCACGGACTATATTTTTCTCCCCCTGCTCATCGGCATCTATTGCTCGTACACGATGTATATCGAGCAGAAGAACTACAACTGGAACCGCGTGCTCACCGCGCCTGTGCCGAAAGGCATGGTATTTGCTGCAAAGCTTGTATGCGTCGGGTTTATGATACTTCTCAGCGAGCTGTGGATCGCTGTGCTGTATGTTGCTTCCGGTAAGCTCGTCGGCCTGAGCGCCGCCGTGCCGCTGGGTGAACTCACGGTCTGGTGCCTGTTCGGGACGCTCGGCGGCCTTGTCATGGCGGCGATGCAGCTGACGGTGTCGCTCTTCCTGCGCGGCTTTGCTATGCCGGTCGCTATAGCGCTTGCGGGCGGCCTGTCCGGGCTGCTCTTTCTCGCAAAGCACATGGGGCATATCTGGCCGTATTCGCTCATGGCCTATGGCATGAACTCAAACGCGCCGCAGGAGCTGATGAAGAGCGGCTATGCCGGTTTTATAATTACCTGCGCAGTATATTTATGCGTTTTCACGGTGATAGGTTCTATGATCCTCTCCCGCTGCGACAACTGAAAATGTAACACAAAGCCCGAGCCTATACGGCTTGGGCTTCGCCATGTATATGGATGCCAAAACGCTTAGCAAAAGTAACCAAAGTGGAGCGATGCAAAACGACATTACAGAAAAATGTGACAAAAAAGTTGGAACAACGTGCATTTTTGTGCAGTTTTGACACGATTCGACGTAAAAAGGGTTACATAATAATCCCCCACGATTTGACTAATATGAAAAAACGTGTTATAATGCCGTCGTAAATCCCTATAGGAGGGTAGAAGCTTATGCAAGTGCTGGACATGATACTCGATGTTCTGGCGTACATTTGGTATGGGATAAAAAGAATTTTTAAGAATCCGGTATTGAGAGATGCGGCGATCATTCTGCTTTCAGTGCTGGTCAGCGTACTTGTAATAAACGCAAGGACAAAGAGCATAAACGAACAGGCAGAGAAAAGGATAGCGGCGATAGAGCAGCGCTATCAGAGTGAGCTGGCCGCGGCGCAGTCGCAGACCGCGGGCTCGGCAACACAGTCGACTCAGCAGACCACATATTCCGCCGACGCGGAGTACATAGCAAAGGTCGTCGCGGGCTGCGCTACATATTACAGCGAGAACGTTCAGCGAGCGGTGGCGTGGTGCGTGCTCAACCGCGTGGACAGTGCGCTGTATCCCGATACGATCGAGGAGGTCTGCGAGCAGGCCAACCAGTGGCAGGGCTATGAGAATGCCCCGCTTATCGACAGCATATGCCGCGTGTGCCAGGACGTTATAGACACATGGCAGTCAGGCGGAGTGCGCGACATCCCGAGAGAGTGTGTCTTCCTTAGAATGACGGAGGACGGCGTCGAGCTGCGTACCGAGTTTACCGGCGGCAACACATGGAATGTTGTCAACAGCTGACATAAAAATACAGGAGCTGAAAAAAAGCTCCTGTATTTTTATGTTCAGTTTTCGGGTATTGCCGTGGCGAAATAGAAGATATCGCTCATCCGCCGCTCAACGCCGAACTGCACGGGATTTATAAGCTCGTTTCCGATGATGATGCTTCCGGTCTGGCCGCCGTCGAGCGTGTAGGCATTATAGCAGCCGTGGGCTATCATCGAATCCGCGGCCTGACGGAGCGTGACATAGACGTAATAGTCGGGACTCTGGCAGTTGATCGTCATGGCAAGATAGTGCAGCTTTCCGAGCTGACCTATGGCGCAGCGGGCGTAGGTATCGCGAACCTCACCGAGGGGATAGTCGTAAGGCGTGACGTCAACGCCCTTTTCGACCATGACCGGACCGAAGCTGAGCGAGAACATAATGTTGTTTTTGTCCAGATATGCCTGAGCCTCGGCTTCTGTCTCGAACTGATCCTCATAAGTAAAGAGCATATCGCCGCTTTCGGTAAAGAGACAGGCCTGCCCGGCAGTGAGACAGCTGCGCATCAGCTTTCCGTCGTAGGCGTACAGGCCGTAGCAGCGGTCAGGAATATCGTAGAAATCACCGCTGACGGCAAGCACGGCGTTTGCCTGCGCGGCAAGCTCCGTCGGGTAATAATAGGTCTGTCCGCCGAAGGTGTCGTCGGCGATCTTGCGGCGCAGCTGGCTTGCGTCGGCGATGAAGACCTCGGCAAAGGTGCCGACCGCACCGTGCTCGCTCTCCTGCCAGACTATGGCGAGTATCGTTTCATCAAGATAGTAGCGGATGACGCCGCCGTTTATGAGATCCTTGTCGGGGTTCCAGTCAAGCTCCTGCCCGTCAATGAGCTTTTTTGCTTCGTCTGTCTCTAACAGTGCGGAGATAACGGCGGGATCCGTCGTCTCACCGTAGCGGCTCTGGTCGGGCTTGGGGCCGGGGCTTGTCAGATCGGGCAGCGTGTAGTGAAAATCAATGTGCTCCATCACGACGCAGGCGTTTTCAAAGCCGGGCATATCATCCGCGGGAAACGCAAGCGCATAGAGACTGGACAGATCGTCGACCTGCCAGACGCCGCCGCTGTAGCTCATATGCAGGGTAAGCGTATCCTCGCGCAGGTAATCGCCGGCATGCTCAAGACGCTTGCTTACGGCGCGGTCATAGGCGCTTGTGAGCACCTCGGGCAGATATTCGCCGCTGTCAGTGTATATCTCCGTTGGACGTTTGGCTGCGTCAACAAGACCGACAAGCTCCGCCTGCATCTCAGGCTCGATGCCATCGATAAGCGCGGCGGTATCCAGATATGTGACCTCGACTTCGGCGGTTGCTGTGCGGAAGCTCTGCCGCGGATCGCCTGATATGACGGCGCTGAAGTTTTCAAAGGCCGCGCCGCTTATCAGCCCGCTGTCAGAGGGCTGCTCGATGGTGGATAGCGCTTCTTCAAGCGCAGGGCGAGGAGGAGAGGACGGTCTGAGAATAAGAAATACAGCGGTCAGCGCCGCAATAATAAGAACGACTGCGATAATAAGCGTGAGTTTTCGTTTAGCCATGAGTGTTCACCCCAAAATGTTTCACAAGTCATAATGCACAAATTTTACACTGAACATCTGAAATCGTCAAGCGCTGAGCTTGTAAAATGCGGAGAATAATTATATAGTAGATACAAGCAAAATCACGGAGGAAAAGCAAATGTTTTTTGACACACATGCTCACTATGACGACAAGGCCTTTGATGAGGACAGGGACAGCCTGCTTGCCGCGCTCCCGGAGGCCGGGGTGACGCTGGTCATTGACCCGGGCTGCGACGTTAAAAGCAGCCGGGCGGCGAAAGAGCTTGCTGCGCGCTATGAGCATGTATACGCGGCGGTCGGGATACACCCGGAGGAGCTGGGAGATTTCACAGAGGAAAACCTTAATGAGATCGCACACTTGGCGAGGGACGGGAAGTGCGTGGCCATCGGCGAGATCGGCCTCGACTATTACTGGGACGATACGTACAAGGCCGAGCAGAAGGAGCTTTTTAGGCGGCAGATCGAGCTGGCACTTGAGCTCAGTAAGCCCATAATCGTCCACGACCGCGAAGCGCACGGCGACAGCCTTGAGCTCGTCAGCCGCTATCCGGAGCTGCGCGGCGTGTTCCACTGCTTTTCCGGTTCCGCGGAGATGGCGAAGGAACTGCTGCGTCGCGGCTGGTATCTGGGATTCGATGGACCCGTGACTTATAAGAACGCGAGAAAGGCGCTTGAGGTGATGGAGCTGTGCCCGATAGACAGGCTGCTGCTTGAGACGGACAGCCCGTATCTCAGTCCAGTGCCGATGCGCGGGAAGCGGAACGATTCGAGGAATCTGAAGTACATCGCGGAGAAGATAGCGGAAGTCAAGGGCTGTGCTGCCGAAGACATTGCATGCGCCGCGTATGAGAATGGCCGCAGGCTGTTCGAAATTTAATACAGATGGCTTCAGCAAAGGCCGGACAGCCTTTGCTGAAGCCATTTTTTTGTCTGCCAAAATGTGACAGGCAATTACACACGGCGCAGGATATACTTGCTATAGAAAATATAACAAGTAAATATCTTTTGGTGGGAACTTTTGGTGAGGAAGTACGTCTATAAGAAAGAAAGGCATCGGGACAAGTCTCGCCCGGAGCAAACATAAGGCGAATCTGTAATTTTTTGACGCCAAAGAATTATTAAGAATTGCCGGTGAAACGCTGGAAGCCCTGAAAATACACGCGGCGCGCACAGATGCTGCATAGTTTTTTGTAACAATTTGAAATTTTTTGAGATTTTTATGTTTTTGGGGCTTGCAATTTGAAGAGACTTGTTGTAATATTATAGCCGAAACGTAACAGTTTTTTTACTTTATTTCAAAAACTGTTCGTGATAAACCCGCAAAGACCCATAGCACAGTAAATCATTATACCCGAAAGGGTAGTTTAGGGGGAGCAAATATGAAGAAACGGATCATCAGTGCTCTGCTGACAGTGCTCATGGTCATGTCCCTGTTCACGGGGCTGTCCGTAAGCGCTTACGCAGACGACGAAAATCCTCAGGTGGTCGAGTACACCCTCAAGGCCGGCGACTATGTTCTTAAACTCTGCCAGGCACAGGGCATCAACTACTTCACCTGCAAGGATGCTATTATAAAGCTCAACGGGCTGAAGAGTGAAAACGACTTCAGGTTCCTGGCCGTGGGCAGAGTGATCAAGCTGCCTGCGACTGACGCTGCGGCTCTGAACATCATTGCCAGCGGCAGTACCGGCACCGGCACCGGTTCTACCGGTTCTACCGGTACCACAACGGGAACCGTCAGCGCCGCAAAGGGCAGCGACAGTGTCGCTTATTATCTGATCCCTTACACGATCCAGCGCGGCGAGACCGTTGCGGGCATCTGCAACTCTCTGGGCATCAGCTTCACCAACTATGCCGATCAGATCAAGAAGCTCAACAACATCTCCAGCTGGAACAAGGTCGCTGCGGGCAAGACTCTGCTTCTGCCTTCACCCAAGGCTCCCGCAGTCGGCACCACCTGCTATCAGGTCGTGGCGCATAAGATAGGCTCAGGAGAGACCGCTTACAACATGGTCGCAAGCTACGGCGTTGACTACGGTCAGAACACCAAGCTGCTCCAGGCACTGAACAACACCAGCAACCTTGCAAAGGTCAAGGCGGGCAGCACTTTCTATATTCCCGTTGCCACCACTATTACTGCCAGCAGCACCGGCAATACCGGCAATACGGGAAACACCGGAAACAACGGCAATACTGGGAATACCGGTACCGGCAGCGGCAACAGCGGCAACAATAACAGCGGTAATAACAATAACAACAGCGGCAGCAATAACAGCAGCCAGAAGTACAGCATCACTCCCAATATCAACACCGCTTACGGCACCATGACTTTCTACGTCAACAACACTGCGGTCAGCTCCGCAGCAGCAGGCGATAAGGTCACGGTCGACGTCAACACCACTGACGGCAAGGCGATAAGCAGTCTGGTCGTCAAGCACGCCGACGGCAGCGCCGATGTCAAGCTCGAGGGCAACACCTTTATCATGCCCGGCTGCAACGTCCGCGTAGATGCCGAGATCAACAGCGGCTACGATATCGATATCGAGAGCAACTATCCTACGATCACCGCAGCTACCGTAAGCGGCGTTTCCGTAAGCTCCGCTTCTCAGGGCGCGAATGTCAAGATAGTCAGCACCGACCCCGGCTACATGGTCGATTCAGCGACTGTTTACTACTCTACCTGGCTAGGACTGAAGAAGTTTGTCACCGTGAACGACGCGATGTGCTTCATCATGCCGGCTGACGATGTCACCGTAAAGGCGACTCTCAAGGCTGTGCCTACATATAACTTCTACAGAGCCGACTGTGTCAACGGCAGCTTCGACCTTCAGGTAAACGGCTTCAGCGCGAGCAAGGCCGCAAAGGGCGCTCAGGTCACCATCGTCTGGAAGGCAATGGATGGCTACACTCTGTCCGGCATCTCTGTTACCGAGAAGAAGACCGGCACGTCTGTCAGCGTTCTCAACAATTCCTTCACCATGCCCGGCTGTGACGTCGAAGTCAAGCTGACCTTTGGTAAGACCGATAACGCGATCGTTATCAATGCTGTCGAGGGCGGCATACTCAACGCCTACGACACCAATGGAAATTCCATCACTGAAGCAAAGACCGGTGACCTTATCACCATCAAGCTGAAGGACGGCTCGAGCGAAGCAGGATACGGCAATAAGTTCAACCTGACCGTTACCCGCAACGCTGACGGCAACCTTGTTACGACCGCTCCTGCAAACGGCCCTGCCGAGGAGTACACCTTTACCATGCCTGCGGGCGGTGTTACGGTCGACGGACAGTTCATCGGCGACAATAAGGAGATCAGTGTCACATTCAACGGCGGCAGCAACGGCAATACCATCATTGTCAATGACGCACGGTTCACCGAGGACGGAAAGGTGAAAGCCGCAGTCGGCAGCAAGGTCATCCTTGGCACGCTGGCAAGAGACGGCTATGCATTCAACAGGTTCGAAGTATCTGTTGACGGCGAGTATAACGTCGAGCAGAGCGAGCTTGCAAACGCTCAGGGCTATATCCTCATGCCTAACGGCGCTGTGTCTGTCGAGGCATTCTTCGTGGCAGACGCGATACCTCTTGAGGCCGCATCCATCAGAGGCAGCGGCGATGTAAGCTATCAGGTTTCTACCACCGGCAAGGACGGCGAGTACAAGACCGCCTGCAGCAGCAAGGTCGGCGATTGGGTCAAGATCATTGTCAAGCCCAGCAATGCTGGCTTCGTCGTACCTGACAACGCTATTCTGGTTACCGACAAGGCAACCGGCAAGTCTGTTAAGCTCATAAAGATCGATAACACCAGCTATATATTCCAGATGCCTTCTCAGGGCGTGGATGTCTCTGTAATCCTGGTCGGCGACCCGCACAAACTCACGCTCAAGACCATGAATGCGGATAACAACAGCGCAGATCTCCAGGGCAAGAGCTTGTGGCAGATCTCCGTCGAGGGAGACTGGCCCGTAGTCGAAAACGATCCTAATGGCGGCACCACCAAGGCTGATGTCAAGGCCAACGACCCGATCGTTCTCTCTCTCACCGAACCCGGTGCTGCGAACTACGTGATCGACAAGGTCGTGCTCACGACCAGCGGCGGCGTGTACGCAGGCGGTATCGAGTACATCGGCAACCAGTACTACTTCCTCATGCCTGATACGGATACGACCTGCACCGTATACCTCAAGGCAAAGACCACCAGCGATGTATCCCTTACCGGTTGCCTCATCTATGACAAGTCTCGCGGCAGTGCAAACTTCGAGATGGGCGGCACGGCGATAGGCTCCTGCAAGGCCGGAGACACCGTTATGGTCCGCGCGACTGCGGCTGAAGGCTTCACCTACGGTCCGGACGACGTCATCATTACCAGAGCTGACGGCGGCACGCTTACCAGCGGAACCGATGTCAATGCAGGCAACTTCGTACCCGTGTACGAGAATAAGGGCAGCGGCGCTGTACTGACCGGCTGGATATTCAAGATGCCTCAGGGCGGCGTGAATGTCGAGATCAACTTCAAGCAGAGCGAAGCCAACGCGATCGAGCTCAATGTCTATGACGAGACCGGCGCAGTATTGACCGGAAACGGCTATGTATCCGTTCAGTATGGCGGCAACAACTTTAACGATATAAGCGGTGATTTCGGCAAGGTACCTTACGGTTCTGCAGTGACCGTATCGCTGACCGACCTCGGCAAGAGCCTCTACGATCTGACCAAGGTCACCGTTGACGGTGTCACCTGCGAGAACAGAGTCAACTTCTTCGGCTTCTACATGCCGAACACGACCGCAAAGATCACCGTTGTCCTGACCGCAAAGACTCCCGAGCCCACATCCTTCAAGCTTTACAGCAGCTATGATTACAACAAGGGCACCGTCGGCTTCTATGTTGGCGGAAACCCGGTCAACACTGCTACTGAAGTCGACACCGTCAGCATCGTGTTCACTCCCGCGGCCGGATATATGCTTGACAGCTACACTATCGTCCGCAATACCGACAACGTGACGGTCAAGGAAGAGACCAAGCTTGCCGAGGGCAGTGCCAAGACTGTTGATGTAAAGCTGGCGGATGTTATGGATGACTTCACCGTTACCGTAAAATTTGTAAACAGGACTTACAAGACTGTGATCAAGCTCGTCGATAAGGACGGCAAAGTGATCACTGACGAGAATCTCGTCCAGTTCAAGGGTGCGGACGGCAAGTACAAGGCTGTGAAGAACGGCTCCGAAATAGAGGTCGTATTCGATAACAACGTGAACATTGGCCTTACCTCCACCGGCAATGGCTACAAGATCACGAAGTACACGATCACCGATGCCAGCACCAGCAAAGTTAAGACCGCTACCGAAAGCAATTGCAGCGATTTTAACTTCAAGGTGACAAAGGAAGGCGTTTCTGAAATCGAAATCCGCCTCGAGGTCAAGTAAGACCTTAACAAAATGTCCCCCTAACCGGCAGGGCTTCGGCTCTGTCGGTTTTTTATACCGCGCGAAAAAAACCGGGCAGCTCCCTGATACGGAAGCTGCCCGGTATAGTCTTGTTATGTGCCCGATCAGAATGAAACGATGAGCTGCATTTTGAAGCGCTCCTCACCGTATACGGCATGGGGGATGTTCTTCGGCATGATAAGTGTCTCACCCTCGCTGAGGATGAACACCTCACCGCCGACGGTGAAACGGCCTGTGCCGTCGAGCACCGTGACCATCGCGTCGCCGCCTGCTGCGTGGGTGGATATTTCCTCGCCTTTGTCGAAAGAGAAGAGAGTCATGCTGACGGAGTTGTTCTGCACAAGCGTCTTGCTGACGACCTGCCCGTCCTGATAATCCACAAGATCCTTAAGCAGAAGCTTTTCCTGCTTGGCAATGTTTTTGTACGTCTGAGTGACCTCCGAAATTTATGATACGGATAGTATACCACGCTACGGCGGAAAATTGTACCATCAATTGACAAGGACACACACGGTTTTGACGGGCAGAAAAACGCCCATGCTGCTTCAAAGCCCTTGGCAATACACAAAGTATTGCCTGCGGACTTTTCATTGCCTGAACGCTTTTCTGCTCCGGAAAAACTGCTTGCACCTGACAGTGATGGATTTCTTGCGTGATTTTTGGTTTTTGAGACGCAGACGGGCTGACGCCCGTCAAGGCGAAAAGGACAAAAAGCACCGGAAAGACGCGCTGTCAGGCGTGTGTGCTCTTGCCAATTGATGGTATACTCATTGTAAAATTGACATCGGAGATTGACCGGAGAAAAAACGGTGGTATAATGATGAAAAAGTTCCGAGGAGGTAGAAATACATGAAGCTTGCGATGGCACAGATGGCGATGAGTACGGACATGGCGGAGAACCTGAAAAATTCCCTGCGCTTCTGCGAAGAAGCAAAGGGGAGCGACCTGCTGTTTTTCCCGGAAATTCAGCTCTGCCCGTTTTTCCCGCAGTACGAGAAGAGAAACGTGGACGCTTACTGTCTGCGCTCGGATGCGGAGGAGATACGCGCGCTTTCCGCCGCGGCGGGAGAGGGCGGCTATTATATGTCGCCGAACGTGTATCTTGAAATGAACGGCAAGCGCTATGATACCTCGCTGTGGATAGACTCCAACGGCAAGTTGCTTGACTGCGCAAAGATGGTACACATCGCGCAGGCGGAACAGTTTTATGAGCAGGACTATTACACTCCATCTGACGACGGCTTCAAGGTGTTCAACACGCCGTTCGGGCGGGTCGGTATTGTTATATGCTATGACCGGCACCTGCCGGAGAGCATCCGCACCTGCACACTCATGGGCGCGCAGCTTGTGATAATCCCGACGGCGAACACCAAGGCCGAGCCTATGGAAATGTTCGAGTGGGAGATACGGGTGCAGGCGATGCAGAACCAGGTGTTCATCGCAATGTGCAACCGCGTGGGCAAAGAGGGCGATATGGACTTTGCCGGTGAGTCGCTCGTCGTGCACCCGAGCGGCGACGTCATATGCAAGGCCGATGACAAGGAGCGGCTCGTCTGCTGCGAGATAGACCTTGCCGAGAGCGACGCATGGCGCGCAAAGAAGCCGTATATCCCGACGCGGCGTCCCGAGTGCTATCTGTGACCGGAGGGCGGTGCGATGCGGGAACTTAAACTCAAGCATGTTTACCGGCACTTCAAGGGCGACTATTATCTCACCGAGGACATAGCCAACGACTCCGAAACGGGCGAGCCTTTTGTCGTATACAGAAAGCTCTATGGCGACGGCGGACTCTGGATCCGTCCGCTCGAGATGTTTCTCAGCGAGGTGGATCACGAGAAATACCCCGACTGTGAGCAGAAGTACCGCTTTGAATTGCAGGAGATCGAAAGCGCGGCGGGACACTGAAAACCGATATCAATATGTCAAGAGCGGATAAATGATCCGCTCTTGATTTTTTCTGCGCGTGAGTGTATAATGACCTTAATGAGACGAAGCGTCTCATTAAGAAAAACGGAGGAACGGCGAATGAGGAGCAGAAACCCGGAGCTGATGAAGGCAATACGCGGCTATGTCGAGAGCTATTACAGAGGGCACCTGTCGTCCCCGCCGATAAGGAACATATCGGAAGCGACGGGGATACCGCGCGCGACGGTGCAGCGCTACCTTGTTGATATGGACAGCAGGGGAATGCTCGAATACAGCGGACGCGTCGCTGCCTCTCCCGCCATTGCCAAATGCACCACGGGCTATATCTCTGCGCCGATAGTAGGGTCGATACGCTGCGGCAGCCCTGAGGGCGAGGAGGCGGACGTTGAGGAATACGTGAACCTGCCGACCTCCGTGTTCGGCGGCGGCAGCATGTATCTGCTGCGCGCGAAGGGGGACTCGATGCACGACGCGGGCATAGACGAGGGCGACCTTGTGGTAATAACTGCGCAGAACGAAGCAAACGTCGGGGATATCGTTGTCGCGCTCGACGGCAGCGGGCAGAACACGCTCAAGCGATATGCCGGCTTTGACGCGTCGCGCGGCCGCTATGTGCTGGAATATATGAACGAGAAGGTCTATCCCGGCAAGGCCGAGCTTGTTGACAGCTTCACGGTGCAGGGCGTCGCGCGGCACGTGATAAAGGCGATTTGAGGAGCGCGGAAAAATGGAACGCAGCTATGTTTCCATCGACCTAAAGTCCTTCTTTGCGTCGGTGGAGTGTGTGGAGCGCGGGCTGAATCCGCTTACGACGAATCTTGTCGTGGCGGACTCCTCGCGCACGGAAAAGACGATATGCCTTGCGGTGACGCCCTCGCTCAAGAGCTACGGTATCTCCGGCAGGGCAAGGCTGTTCGAGGTCGTGCAGCGCGTGGGCGAGATAAACGCCGCGCGCCGCCGGAGAGCGCCGGGCGGGGAGTTCACGGGGAAGTCGTACCTCGCCCCGGAGCTTAAGAAAAACAGCGCGCTCGAGCTGGATTATATAGTGGCAAAGCCCCAGATGTCGCACTATATAGAAATGAGCACGAAGATATACGATATATACATGAAGTATGTCGCGCCTGAGGATGTGCATGTCTACTCGATAGACGAGGTGTTCATCGACCTGACGGCGTATCTCAAAACCTATGGACTGACCGCGCGCGAGCTTACGCAGCGGATCATCCTTGATGTGCTGCGCAGCACCGGCATCACTGCGACGGCGGGGATAGGGACGAATCTTTATTTAAGCAAGATCGCAATGGATATAGTCGCAAAGCACATCGAACCTGACGCGGACGGTGTGCGCATCGCGGAGCTCACGGAGCAAAGCTACCGGGAGCAGCTTTGGGAGCACCGGCCGCTGACGGATTTCTGGCGCGTCGGCAGGGGCTACGCAAAAAAGCTCGAAGCGCACGGAATGTACACGATGGGCGATGTCGCCCTGCGCGCGGAGTACGATGAGGACGCGCTCTATAAGCTCTTCGGCGTAAACGCGGGGCTGCTGATAGACCATGCGTGGGGCTATGAGCCGTGCACGATCGCGGACATTAAGGCGTACCGTCCCGGCAGCAGCAGTCTCGGCTCGGGGCAAGTGCTCCAGTGCCCGTACACCTTCGATAAGGCACGGATAATCGTCCGCGAGATGACGGAGCAGCTCGTGCTCGAACTGGTGGAAAAGCGCCTTGTGACCGACCAGATCATACTCGACGTGGGCTACGATATCGAAAGCCTCTCCCGCCGGGAGGTCGCTGCGCAGTATAAGGGCGAGGTGGTGCGCGACCATTACGGCCGTCAGGTGCCGAAGCCCGCGCACGGTTCGTGCCCGCTCGGGCGGCAGACGGATTCGCTGAAGCTGATAATGGACGCAGTGCTGCCGCTGTACGACAGGATCGCGGACAGCAGGCTGCTCGTACGCAGGATCAATATAGCGGCGAACAACGTCGTGCCGGAGTCGATGGCGTGGCACGCGGAGGAGGCGACGCAGCTTGATCTGTTCTCTGACTGCGAGACGCAGGCAAAGCGCGCTGATGAAGAGCGCGCGCAGCTCGAGCGCGAGAAGCGCCGCCAGAGGGCGGTGGTGCTGATAAAGGGTAAATACGGGAAAAACGCGATCCTCAAGGGCACAAATTTTTTGGACGGCGCGACGATGCGCGACCGCAACCGGCAGATCGGGGGACACTTGGCATGAGCGGAAAGTATGATTCACTGCTCCGCCGCGGCCGCCATTTTTCCGAGAAGCACCCGCCTATGCCGAACTGTGAGCGCGCTGCGCAGTTTGCGCCCTTCGCCGCGCTGAACGGCTTTGAGGAAGCCGTCGACGAGACAGCGCGCCTGACCGAGCGGCAGGTCGAGCTTGACGACGGCGGCATTGAGGAGCTTGACCGCGCGCTCCGGCTGATAGCGGAGCAGGCGGGGGAGCGTCCGGAGATATCCGTAACATGGTTCAGACCGGACGACAGGAAAGACGGCGGCGCGTATCTGACATGGCGCGGCAGGCTGAAAAAGATGGATATGTATGAGCGGAAACTCGTCTTCGCCGACGGCCGCAGCATACCGATAGACAGCATACGCAGCGTTGAGTGCGGGCTGAATGAAAAAACATCCCCGGCGACGGCTGAATAAGTCCGACGCCGGGGATGCCTATTTGCTACGTATCAGCTTGCGAGGATCTTGTTGATGCGCTCTTCTGCTTCCTTTGCTATTGCTTCGGGGACAATGCCGGTTGCGACGACTTTGTCAAAGATCTCGCCGCACTTTTTCTTGCCGAGCAGCTTTATGGGGTACTTGAGAAGCTGGGGGGCAAGCTCCTTGATAACGGCGGCGGTATCGGGATTGTCGAACAGCTCCTTGACAGTAAGATTCCTGAAATCCATGACAATACTCCTTTTCGATATTGCGGGGGCGTAGTCCCGCGGATACTTACATTATACCGTCTATCCCGTAAAATGGCAACAGGTATTCATTTAAGCGTGCTGTTGGGCACATCGAGCACGATGTCGGACATCGGGAAGGACGCGCATGGGTGGATGTAGCCGAACTCGATATCTGCTCTGCGGCGGCCATCGGTCTTTTCCGGGACAAAGACCTCGCCCGAGACGAGCTTCGAGCGGCACCATGAGCACTCGCCGCTGCGGCAGCGGGAGGGGGCAGTGATGCCCGCGCGCTCGATGGAGGTCAGCAGCGGCTCATCGGCGGAGGCGGTGATGTCATATTCCTTGCCGCACTGAATGACCTTGAGGCTGAAGGTCTTGCCGCGGATATCCTCGGGGTAGCCGGGCTGGTTCCACGGATCCTTTATCATGCCGAACAGCTCGCGGCGCACGAACTTGCGGCGCAGGCCGAGCTTCGCGATCTCGCCGTCGAGGAAGTTGTACATCGCCTGCGGACCGCACATGAAAATGCTGTACTCCTCGCCGCCGTACTTTTTGATAAGCTCGGCGGTGATGAAGCCGTGCTCAAAGCCGGGCTTCTCCTCGTCGGACAGGACATGCACGACGTGTACCTTGTCGCAGGCGGCACAGACCTCGTCAAGCTCCTTCTTGTAGACTATGCCGTCTTCTGTACGGGAGCCGAAGAGTATAGTCAGGTCAAAATCCTCAAAGCCGTCGCGTATGGCGTAGGCCATGCCCATGAACGGCGTGATGCCGGATCCACCCGCGAGAGCGACGACCTTCTTCGCGTCGCGCAGGCGTTCATAGTAAAGATGCCCCTGCGGGCCGGAGATCGTGACATGCTGCCCAACGACCCAGTGATCCTGAATGTACGGGCTGACAAAGCCCGCATCGTCGCGCTTTACGGTGATGTTGTATTCGCCGCGCTTTGCCCATGCCGGGGACGAGCAGAGTGAATATGAGCGCGTGGTCACGGTCCCGCCGATGGGGACGCACACGCTGATGTATTGCCCGGCTCTGAACGGCGCGAGGGCGGAGCCGTCCTCGGTCTTGAGGACGATCGTCTTTGCGTCGGCACCGTTCTGACGTATCTCGGCCGCGATGACCTCCTGCTTCTCCGGGTGGCGCTGCTTTGCCTTTTCATTGGTGGTGAGCGTTTTCGGCAGCGGAGCGGAGGAGGCCGCCTGTATCGCCTTTTCGCGCACCTTGGGCATATTCTTGAACCTCAACATATCGAGTGCGCCGATCATGCCTACCTTGTAATTGAGCTTATCTGCCATCTTCTCAAGCCTCCTCTGCTTTCATTTCCGCGAGAGTCTTTTTGGCGAGCGTGTCTCCGCTGAATATCGCGGAATTGTAGCCGTCGCCGCGGATGCTTGCCGCACCGACGAACTTCAGTCCCTTTACCGGGAACTCCGTACCCATCATCATCATTCGCGGCATCATGTTGTCCCAGTCCTTCAGCTCGAAGCCGTAGGCCGCGCCCTGCGGAACGTTGACATAGTTGCACATTGTCCACGGCGTTGCGATCTCAAGCTCTTCAATGTACGGGGTGACTGTGACGCCGTAGCGCTCCTCGAAGAGCTTTATCAGCTTCTCAGCAAAGGCGGTCTTGGTCTCGACGTAGTCATCGGGGTCGACGTTTGCCCAGTCGTCATCCATGAAGGTGCTGGTGAGGGAAACAACGCAGGTGCCCTCCGGTGAGAATCCGGGATTCACAACGTTGTAGCACACCATGACCTGGTTGCAGTTTGTCGCAATGGTTTTGCCGGATTCATACTCCTTGGCGGTGTTTGCGGAGGTCGGGAGGAAGACTGTGTAATCGCGTATGCCAAGTTCCTCTGCGCTCCTGTCAAGCCCAAGGTACACGACGAACATTCTTGCCGAATACGTGCGTGCGTTGCCGAGCTTCACCATGCGCTCAGGCACGACCTCCGGCGGGCACATCGCGGCATATACCATGTTCTGGTTCATGTTGCAGAGAATGTGCTTTGTCTCGACTTCTCCGCAGGTGGTCTTAACGCCGCGGACGGCCTTGCTATCGTCGAAGAGTATCTCGGTCGCGGTGCAGTTCATCCACACCTCGCCGCCCATATTGCGGAAGCATTCAAGCAGACCTGTGGTCAGCTCGTTGCTGGTCTTGTCGGGTATCCACGCGCCGTGGTTGACGTACAGCCAGAGCATGTTGACGTACTGGAGAAAGGACAGATGGTCGGCGTCGACGCCGAGGTAGCCCCAGTAGGTGTTCATTATATCCTGCGCGAGCTTCGGCATCTTCATTGCCCTGAACACGCGGTTGACCGTGTAGCTGCCCAGCCGCAGGAAGTTCGGGAAGTGCTCCTGCATGTACTTCGGGTCGGTCTTACCGGCGACGCTCAGGGAATAGTCACCGGCGGCGTGAAACTCCGTGCCGAGGTCGAACAGATCCTGTATCGATTTGCGGCAGCCGGGGACAAGTCGCTCCATTTCGTTGACAAATTCCTTGACCGTGCATGGGAGCGTCGCATCGATATGCGTTTTGCCGTCGGAGGCGGTGGTGATAACGCGGAAGTTATCCGGAACCATGTGCCATGGAATGTCAAGGCCGAATTCCTCGCAGGTCTTGCGGCAGCCGCCGGGGTTCTCCTTCGTGCCCCATTCGCAGATCTCGTGCAGAGCCGTTTCAAATTCAAAGCGGCCCCTGCGGAAGCTTGAGGCGCAGCCGCCGGGCATGTTGTGGCGTTCGATGAGCAGAGTCTTTTTCCCGCCCTTTGCCATACGGCAGGCGGCGGCAAGACCGCCGTTTCCCGCGCCGATCACAACGGCGTCAAATTTTGGCATCAATATCTCCTCCTTGATTTGTGGTAATACCACGCGTTTACAATGTGCATTTTATAACAAGCACCGGCAAAGGGTCAATACCTCCGGTGTATTTTCAGCGTAGTAGTCAGCTTTGCGCTTGACTTTTAAGCATCTTGCAGGTAAAATCCAAGGTGTGGTATTTGGAATGACCACAGACACTCTGGGCTCTGGAGGCGACTATGGGCTTTAATAAAATAGTGGTAGTGTCCATGACTGATCTGTTCGTGCAGCAGATAGAAAATATGATACTCTCCGGGGAGCTTGCCATCGGCGAGCAGCTGCCCCCGGCGCGGGAAATGTCGGTGAAAATGGGCGTCAGCAGGACGGTCATCTCCGCGGGGCTTGTGGAGCTTGAGAAGCTTGGCTTTGTCGAGATACGCACGCGGCAGGGCGTCTTCGTCTGTGATTACCGGCGCAAGGGCAGCCTTGAGACGCTTATCGCCATCATGCGCTATAACGGCGGTGCGATGAGGAAGAACGAGGTCAAGTCCCTGCTCGAAACGCGCGACGCGATGGAGTGCCTGTGCCTGCGCCTTGTGTGCGAGAAGAACGATGTAGCCGAGCTTGAACGGCTCAGCCCGATCCTTGACAGCATCCGCGATGCGCGCAATGCCGACGAGGCCGCGGAGCGGGTCTTCAGCTTCCACCATGAGCTTGCGATAATGTCGGGCAATGTGCTGCTGCCGCTGCTGTACTATTCCTTCAAGCCGCAGGGGGAATACCTCTGGTCGCTCTATTGCAAGCGCAGCGGCGTGAAGAAGCTGTATGAAATAAAGCTTGCGCTGTTTTCGGCGCTTATGAATAAGGATCTTGATTCGGCAATTGAGCAGACGCACCGGATCATGGACGTTGCGAAAAACGATCTCGGCTTCTACGGGGCGTGACAACAGAAAAAGCGCGCTGGGTTCAAAGCACCCATACGCGCTTTTTCCTTGCCCTATTTCCCGCATTGGCGGCCGGTGTTGTCTATGTAGTATTCGCCGCTCAGCAGTATTTTCGATATCGGGACGATAGTATAGCCGTCGGCGAGCAATGATTCTATGATGCCGGGGAGCGCCTCGGGCGTGTTCTCTGCGGCGTTGTGGAAAAGGATGATACTGCCGGGCTGGACTTTACTGAGCACGCGCTTTTGTATCTCGGCGGCGGAAATGCCCTTCCAGTCGAGACTGTCGACGTCCCACTGCACCGCCGTCATGCCCATGCTGTTCACGGCGTTTATCACATGGTCGTCATATTCTCCGTATGGGCAGCGGAAGAGCGTGGGCGTGACGCCGGTCAGCTCGGCAATCTTCTCGTTGCAGGCGGTTATATCGGCAATGATGTCGCTGTGGCTCAGCTGCGAGAAGTGCGAGTGCGTGGAGGAATGATTCATTATCTCGTTGCCGTTTTCGGCGAGCGCGCGGACGGATTCAGGGTATTTATCCACCCAGTCGCCGACGACAAAGAAGGTCGTGTTTATATCGTATTTGTTGAGAATGTCTATGAGCGTCTGCGTGTCCTCGTTGCCCCACGCGGCGTCAAAGGACATGGCGACGACCTTGTCGTCCCGCTGCACGCAGTAAACCGGCAGCTGCCGGTTTGAGGCCGAGACGCCGACAATCGCCGGGCTGTTCACCGTCCAGAATATGAGCACGACTATCAGCAGCGTACCCAAGGCGGACAGCACGCGCCTGTACCTGTGGAAAACACTTTTTTGCTCCGTCACTTTTCATCACTCCTTTTGGTACATCCTATGACGAGCCCGAGTGAAATATTAAAGCGGCGTTACGATCACGGAACGATCATAACGCCGCTATTAGTTTTTTGTTATATTACTCGTCTTCCGTCGACTCCATCGCGTTGAAGCGCTCAAGGAAGCTGTGCTCGACCCCGCCGGTCTTGAAGCCGGGCATCGTGTCAAGGGCGACGGCGTGGATGCTGTTGAAGATGCTCTTTTCAATGTTCGGGTTGCCCTGACGCAGACGGCGCAGCAGAAGCTTAATCTCCTTCCGCTTCGAGACGTTGACGTCCCCGGTGTCAGCGGCGCTCCTTTCTGTAAGGCGGCAGGCGCACTGGATGAACTCAAGGTCGTTGTCGCGCGCCCAGGCGATGATGTCGTCTTCGTGTACGCAGTAGAGCGGGCGGATCAGGGTCATGCCCTCGAAGTTTGTGCTGTGCAGCTTCGGCAGCATGGCCTGAAGCTGAGAGCCGTAGAACATGCTGATGAGCGTCGTCTCGACCACGTCGTTGAAATGGTGCCCCAGAGCGATCTTGCTGCAGCCGAGCTCCTGCGCGCGGCTGTACAGGTAGCCCCGGCGCATGCGGGCGCAGAGATAACAGGGGGACTTGCCGGCGCTGTCCGCAACTTCGAATATATCGCTCTCGAAGATCGTGACGGGGATGTTCAGAAGCGCCGCGTTGCTCTCGATTTTTTGGCAGTTGAGCTCATTGTAGCCCGGGTCCATCACGAGAAAGACGAGCTCAAACGGAAAGTCGCTGTGCTTTTGCAGCTGCTGCATGAGCTTTGCCAGCAGCATGGAGTCCTTGCCGCCGGAGATGCACACGGCGATCCTGTCGCCGGGCTGGATCATCTCGTACCGCTTCACCGCTTCGATGAACGGATTCCACAGCACCTTGCGGTATTTTGTTATAATGCTGCGCTCAACAAGCTGATATGGTTCAAGGGTTCTTGCCATGGGTATGCCTCACTTATTTGTATATTTCGAGTATGCAGAAGTCACCTGTTTCCGCCCAATCCTGAATTGCGTAATGGCGGAGATAGATTTCGGCCTCCTGCTTGCTGTCAAACAGTCCGTTTTCATTCAGCCGCATAAAGTCGTCGGTGAACTCAGTTCCAGCTTCATCACAGCCGTGCCAGCGGCATAAAAACATACAGTCGCATATCGCAGAAAAGCCGTCGCCGCCGGGTGGATAGCAAACGTCATAGCCTAAGAAGTGCAGCCCGTACGGGATGTCCGCATCGGAACCGGCGGCTCTGACAAAAATCACTTCCAGATCGTTTCTGTCGCTCAGCGACTGGTATGTTTCCCGCATTTCATCATATGAGCACTGTGCCGCTTCACCGGTGGTATGAGCCAAAGGCTCCCGGTCAAGGCCGTTATAGACCTTTATGCTCTTGCTCTTTCCGGGCAGGGCATAAGGCGCGTGCTCTCCGAGCTGCTTGTGCTTTTGGATGTACCAGTCCTCGTACTTGCGGTATAGATATTCGTATTTATAAACGATGCACGATTGCGAAAACAAAAAGTCAGGATCGTCTTTTACTATGCTTATGCGGGTAATATCTTTTGTCAGCGTGGGAGAGTATACAAACTCACAGCAATATAGAGTTACGGACATAACACACCTTCAGCAAATTCTGACTAGACAGAGATTATTTTATCATAATGTGTTCAGCCATGCAAGGAAGGAAAAACGTTCGGAATACTACCGTGGCAGCGTGGGGCGTTAGTAAAAAAGCGTGTTAAAATAGTGCTGACGGCAAGGAGATAGCGGGAGTTGACCTGCCGTGCGCGGCAGGCCGGGTCGCGGTTCTGGAGTGCCCCCGGCACTCCATTCATTACCGCTCCCGTTCAACTCCCTACACATCCATGTATAAACTAAAGCCTCGCCATAGAGGCGAGGCTTTAGTTTATGGTGGAGATGGCGGGAGTTGAACCCGCGTCCGAAAGCACTTTAACAGGAACTTCTCCGGGCGCAGACGGTTATTTACATTCCCTTGCTTCCGCGGGAGCCGTCACCCTCGAAAGCTTGGTAGCTTCATTGTTCATGGTGCGCTCAAAGCTTTGCGCACGCACGTGCACCACTTGTCGACGCTCCGTTCCGGGCCGTGGTCCTCCCGGAGGGAACGCTCGCTAATTAAGCAGCGAGAAGAACTTCGTTGTCGTTGTTCTTTAATTTATAAAGGTTGCCCATTTTATGGATGGTAGGCGCATCCGCCCGCTATTCCTGCCTCCGCACCCCCGTCGAAACCGTTACATCCCCTCGTCTCGTCAAACAAACTCAAGGGGTCATTTGGTATCGCAAGCGAAACCAAATCGACCGGTTGAGTTTGTTTTCCTCTCAGCCTTGAAGCAGACGCTTCAAGGCTGTTAAGAAAGCGTAGCTTGGTGTTAAGCTATGAACTCATTGGGAAAACCGGCTGTATCAATGCTCCTCTTAAAAGTGAAAGCCCAGCTTTCGCTTTTGTAAAGAACGTAAAAAGTAGGGGTAGGGCAGGTGGATTATTCTTTTACAGGTTCGGGGTAATCGACGCCGAGAGTGTCGACCGTGACTTTCTTCATGACCTGAGGGATGCGCGGCTTGTCATTGTAGTCGGTACGGACGGAACAGATCTTATCGACTTCCTCGATGCCCTCAATGACCTTGCCGAAGGCAGCGTACTGGCCGTCGAGATGCGGGGCATCCTCATGCATGATGAAGAACTGACTGCCCGCGGAATTGGGAGCCATGGTGCGTGCCATGGAGAGCACGCCGCGGCTGTGGAGCAGGGAATTGTCAAAGCCGTTTGCCTTGAACTCGCCGCGGATGCAGTAGCCCGGGCCGCCGGAGCCGACGCCCTTGGGGTCGCCGCCCTGGATCATAAAGCCGGGGATGACGCGGTGGAAAATAAGCCCGTCATAGAAGCCGCTCTTTACAAGGGAGATGAAGTTGTTGACGGTGTTGGGAGCGACCTCGGGATAAAGCTCAGCCTTCATGACTGCACCGTCTTCCATTTCAAAGGTGACTATGGGATTGCTCATGAGTAATTCCTCTCTTTCATTGCTCTGTCGATATCGCGCTTGGATTCACGGTCGGCCTCGCTGTCGCGCTTGTCGTGCAGTTTTTTGCCCTTGCACAGGCCAAGCTCCACCTTGACGCGGCTGTCCTTGAAATACAGCGACAGCGGGATCAGCGCGACGCCGTCCTGCATTACGCGCGCCTGAAGCTTGAGTATCTCGCGCTTGTGCATCAGCAGCCTGCGCGGCCGAACCGGGTCTTTGTTGAAAATGTTGCCGTGCTCATAGGGGCTTATGTGCATCCCGCGGACGAAAAGCTCGCCGTCCTTGATGGTGCAGAAAGAATCCTTGAGGTTTACCTGACCAGCCCGGATCGACTTGACCTCGGTACCTGCCAGCTCAATGCCGGCCTCGAAGCGCTCCAGCACGAAGTATTCATGGAAAGCCTTCCGGTTTTTGCTAATCTCCTTTATACCGGTCTGCCTCGGCAAAGCGCTCACTTCCTTTCCGCGCACATACGCCTGTCTGTTTGCTGGAATATTATAGCACAGGACACCGGAAAATAAAAGAACATTTTGTTAAAGACGGTGAGCCCATCAGTGTTTGACCCGCCGCCGGTATGTACCGCGCTGCTGCCGCGGGGGACGGGGGCGCGCGAGCAGCAGGCACCCGCTGCCGGATTCAAAAAGCTCTGCCTCCATATCGCCCCACGGGCGCAGCCCGGCGGAGCGCAGGCACAGGCGCACCAAGCCGCGGATATCCCCGGCTTCTCCGTCGGCAAGTGATATAGCCACGCCGTCTGATGATACAAATTCTGTTACCATACTGTAATTTACCATCTCCGTTTATTGAAGCAATTCTGCATTTTCGCCAATCTCAGGGGCTGATTAGTATGATACTTAAACAAAAAATGATTTTCCATGCAAAAATTATGGAAATCCGCGGGATAGTGTGATATACTTTCTGAGGATTATGTAAATCAGATTATTTATCGGATATGGAGATATACATATGGAACTGATAGAAAAGCAGGTAAGCAGTGAACTTAAATATAAAGGCGTCATCGTCGACGTGTATCTTGACAGGGCAGAGCTCTGCGACGGTAAGATCGCGAGACGCGAGGTCGTGAAGCACCCCGGCGGCGTCACGGTGCTCCCGGTCGACAGTGACGGGATGTGCTACATGGTGCGCCAGTACCGCTACCCGGCGGGCAAGACCCTGCTGGAGACCCCGGCCGGCAAGCTCGAGTACGGCGAGGAGCACCTTAGCTGCGCGGTGCGCGAGCTTTCGGAGGAGACTGGCTTCTCCGCTGACGAGCTTATAGACCTCGGTTGCTGCTACACCTCGCCCGGCTTCTCGACCGAGATCATCCACGTCTACCTTGCGCGCGGGCTTCACGCCGGCAAGTGCCACCCGGACGAGGGCGAGTTTCTGAACGTCGAGAAGTATAGCTTTGATACACTGACGCAGATGGTCGCGGACGGCAAAATAGAGGACGCAAAGACCGTTATCGCGATCCTCAAGGCGGCAAAGTACCTCAAGTAAAACCGGCCTAAAAATATAAATGTTGATATTGCAGGACTTTTGTGGTAAAATCTGAAATTGGTCGGCCTGTATGCGGGCCGCATCCGACAGTATCGGAAGGTGCTTATATTGGAAAAGTATGTTATTAACGGAGCTACAACGCTGCATGGCGAGGTCGAAATAAGCGGCGCAAAGAACGCGGCAGTGGCGATAATCCCGGCGGCTCTGATGGTGGACGGCGTCTGCTGCATAGAGAATATCCCGCAGATAAGCGATACGGATATGCTCCTCACCATCCTCAAGGAGCTTGGCGCAAAGATCCGCTATATCAATAAATCCACGATAGAGATAGACGCGAGGAACGCGACCTATAAGGACGCTCCCTATGACCTGATGCGCAAGATCAGGGCGTCGTATTATCTCATCGGCGCAATGCTCGGCCGCTTCGGCAGCGCAAAGACAACCATGCCCGGCGGCTGCAACTTCGGTGTGCGCCCCATAGACCAGCATATCAAAGGCATGACCGCCCTTGGCGCTGACGTTGACGTAAAGAACGGCTTCGTCTACGCCGACGCGAGGGACGGGAGACTCCACGGCGCACGTATTTATCTGGACAAGGTCTCCGTCGGCGCAACGATGAATATCATCATTGCCGCGGCGCTTGCTCAGGGCAGGACGATAATCGAGAACGCCGCGCGCGAGCCGCACATTGTCGATCTTGCAAACTTCCTCAACTCCATGGGCGCGGATATCCGCGGCGCGGGCACTGACACCGTCAAGATAAACGGCGTCGATAAGCTCCACGGCGGCAGCTACGCCATCATCCCGGATCAGATCGAGGCCGGAACATATATGGTCGCCGCGGCGGCTACCGGCGGTGAGGTCCTTGTGAAGAACGTCATTCCCCGCCACCTTGAGTGCATCAGCGCAAAGCTCAGGGAGACCGGGACGATCGTTCAGGAAAATGAAGATTCTGTGCTCGTCAAGGGTGCAAGCACACTCCGCCGCGTGAATGTCAAGACGCTGCCGTACCCCGGCTTCCCGACGGATATGCAGCCGCCTATGGGCACGCTCCTGTGCCTTGCAAACGGCACCTCGGTCATCACCGAGGGCGTGTACGATAACCGCTTCAAGTATATGAACGAGCTGCGCAAAATGGGCGCGGAGGTTCAGGTCGACGGCAGAGTCGCCGTTATCGAGGGCGGCAGGAGACTGACCGGCGCTCTGGTTCAGGCCTGTGACCTGCGTGCGGGCGCGGCGATGGTCATCGCCGGTATGTGTGCCGTCGGTACCACGATCGTGGAGGACATCCATTATATCGAGCGCGGCTATGAGGACTTTGTCGGCAAGCTCAACGCACTGGGTGCGGATATCAAGATCGTTGATTTCCCGGACAATGACGATTCGGAGAAGATAATTTCGGTAGTCTGATGAGAATATGCATATTTGCCAGCGGTTCCGGCGGCAACTGCCTGCTGCTCTCTGACGGGAGCACGCACGTGTTGGTCGACGCGGGGATATCCATGCGCAGGATAGAAGCATCGCTGCGCGAAGCGGGCATTGCAATGAGTGATATTACCGGAGTGCTCATCACGCATGAGCACTCCGATCATATTTCGGGGCTGAAAATGCTGCTGAAGTATCACCATCTGCCCGTGTACGCTCCGCATACGGTCGCAAACCATATGCGCGGTATGCTCCCGGATATTGACGGGAGCCTGAACATAATAGAGGTCGGCAGCGTGTTTGAGCTCGGCTCACTTCGTGTGCGCGCGTTCCACACCCCGCACGATACGGATGAGAGCGTCGGCTACCGCTTCAGCGGGACAAGCAGCTTCGCCATTGCGACGGACATGGGGCATGTGACCGATGAAGTGCTTGACGGCCTTAGGGGTGCGGAGACTGTGCTTATCGAGTCGAACCACGATATAGATATGCTCAGCTACGGCCCGTATCCCGTGTACCTCAAGCGGCGCATACTGTCCGACCGAGGCCACCTTTCCAATAAGGACTGCGCCGTGCTCGCAAGGCGCCTTGCGGAAAACGGGACGACGTGTATCATCCTCGGCCACCTCAGCAAGGAAAATAACACTCCCGAGACGGCGCTTGCCGAGTCCAGAGCCGCGCTTGACGGTACGCGCGCGGAGCTTTACTGTGCGCCGAGCAGCGGATTTATGAGCTTTGAAATAGGGGAGACACAGCCGTGCTGTCTGTGAAATTCATCTGCGTCGGCAGGATGCGGGAAAAGTTTTATATCGATGCCTTTGCCGAGTACGAAAAGCGTCTGCGCTCGCTCTGCCGCTTCGAGCTGACGGAGCTCACGGAGCAGCGGCTGGGCGATAATCCGTCGAGCGCGGAGATATCCGCCGCGCTTGACAGAGAAGCGCATGATATCCTCAAGGCCATCCCAGCGGATGCTTTTGTCACGGCGATGTGCGTCGAGGGCAGGCAGATGCCGAGCGAGGGCATGGCAAAGCTCATCGCTGAGCGCGAGAATTCCGGCAAACCGAAGCTGTGCTTTGTGATCGGCGGCTCGTTCGGGCTTTCGGATAAGGTCAAGAGCAGGGCGGATATGAAGCTCAGCATGTCGCAGATGACCTTTCCGCACCATCTCGCCCGCGTGATGCTGATAGAGCAGCTCTACCGCGGCTTCAAGATAAACGAAGGCTCAAGGTATCATAAGTAATGCGGCAGCCCATCGAAAAGCTTTGTAAACTTTTGTGCTTTGTGTACAAAAGTTTGCGAAAGTGATCTTTGTGCTTGACAATGCGAAAAAATGTGGTAATATACATTTGTTGCTGATGCGGGCATAGCTCATCCGGTAGAGCGCCACCTTGCCAAGGTGGAGGTAGCGAGTTCGAGCCTCGTTGCCCGCTCCATTAAAGCCTATTGCGAAAGCAGTAGGCTTTTAGTTTAATATTCCGCGGGTATGATGGAATTGGCAGACATGCGAGATTTAGGTTCTCGTGCCGAGAGGCGTGCAGGTTCGACCCCTGTTACCCGCACCAAACCAATATAATCCGAACCAAATCTTCTTAATCGGAGATGGGTTCGGATTATTTGTTTTCTTCGAGAAGTTCGAGGATACGCATTTCAGAAACGGCGTGGTCAAGCGCCCGGAATCTAAACCAAGAGGACCGAGAAAACCAAAGCTGGTAAAGGATAAGGAGGACAATTATGAAAAACATCAAAAGCTGTGAATTTAACATGGACACGGGCTGTGTGGAGCTGCGGTTTCAGGACGGCAGCATGATCTCCATCGACTGCACCGCCGTGGAGAACGAAGTGGCGGATAATCTTTATGAGCGGTCGGAGCTGGACTACCTCATCTACAACGACCCGCTGGCTTATGCCGATCTCATTTTGAACGGAGATGTCGAAGCATACCTGAACGCCGTCACGGAGTATAAGCCCTATGAAAACTGAACAAACGCACAAAAGGGGATGGCGGTCTGCCATCCCCTTTGCCATGCTGTTTTAGGAGCATATATCCCTTGGATTTGTCTTATATCTATCGTCAGGCGACGTTCTCGCCGTTGCTGTCTTTGTCCGTTTTTGCCCCGTCCCGTGCCGCCTTCCATTCGGCAAATTCCCGCTGACCCTCCTCGCTTTCGTAGTAGGCGAGGATATCCGGCAGCAGGATTCGGGCGATGTTCTCGATCTCATGCTGCGGGATGCCGCTGTTGTTGGTGAGCTTTTTCCGCCTGCTCAAGTTGCACCTCCGAAAAAGTATTTTGCCGCAGCTTTCTCCCGTGCGGCGGAGGAATGGCGTCTTGAGCGTCTTTTGTCGTCTGCTCTTCTTCCCTTCGAATCCTTCCTTTCCTATCTGAAAATGAAAACGCAGCCGCCTGTCAAGCCTTTCAGCCCGTCTGCGTCTGCATGGTGTCCTGTGTCTGAAATTGTGTTTTCATTATAGCAGCGACGGGGCTGCACGTCAATACCACGGGACGGAGCGGCTGACAGCGTAATTTCGGCAGCGGCTACCAAAATTGTTCTGTGCCTTGCAAATTGGCAAGGGCGGTAGCGCAGCAGCCGCCAGCCGTCAATGGTCAAGATGAACGCTTCGCGCCATTGACTGCCGCCGCCCGCCGCGCTTTTTGGCAGACAAGGCGGGCAAGCACAAGCCGTGCCTGCCCGCCTGTATGGATTTTTGAGATTTCGCTTACGGCTTGGTGAGAATGGCGCTCACGTCGGTCATTTTTTCGCCGAGGGTGAATGTGACGGCCTTGCCGTCGTGGGTGAGCTTGTAGGTATCTCCGCTTTCGCCCTTTTCCAACAGATCAGAGAGCAGGAACACTGACGCTGCGCCCTTGGTGACAAAAATGATTTTCTCCACGCCCTGTACCTTGAGGGTGCGGATGCCGCTGAGTCTGCCCGTGAGGATGGCGAAGTCCTCGTCAACGTTGACGGTCAGCACGCCGTCTTTACGCTCTGCCGTGTAGACAATGTCCCTGCCGTCCTTGTCGGTCACGCGGTAGAGGGGTGCATCCATGCCGCGCTCCGCCTCTGGCTGCTCAGGCACGGCGGGCTCGATGGGCTTCTCCGGCTGGGAAGACGTTCCGAACGTGATACTTGTCGGCTTATCATTCTCCATGTCCGCACCAGGGGCGTAATACGCTATGCTTCCGTTCGTAGTCAGACCTGAGGTATCCGGCTCCACCTCTGCGCCGAGTATCTTGGTTCCGTACGCATTGCTGCCGCCGTCGCCGATGCCTGCTCCCGCTCCGTCATAATGGTCTTCATCGCCGCCCTGCACCTTCAGCTTCGTGTCACCGGAAACGGTGATGTCTTTTCCTTTACTCCGCAGACCGCCGCCGATGCCTGCGCCGTTTACGCCGCCGCTGGCATTGACCTCGCCGCCGGAGATGGTGATGTCGCTGCCAGTGCCGCGAGATCCGCCGCCGATGCCTGCGCTGAATCTGCCGCCGGTGGCATTGACCTCGCCACCGGTGATGATAATGTCCTTGCCGATGCCGTATTCGCCGCCGCCGATGCCTGCGCCGTACTTGCCACCGGTGGCATTGACCTCGCCGTCGGTGATGGTGATGTCGCTGCCATTTCCATTGTAGCCGCCGCCGATGCCTGCGCCGCTTGTTCCGCCGGTGGCATTGACTTCGCCGCCGGAGATGGTGATGTCGCTGCCATCTCCCTTGCCGCCGCCGATGCCGGCACCGTATTGGCCGCCGGTGGCCTTGATCTTGCCGCCGGTGATGGTGATGCCGCTGCCAGCTCCCTGATCGCCGCCGCCTATGCCCGCGCCGTATTTGCCGCCCTCGGCGGTCAGCTTGCCGTTTTTGTCCTCGTCCGCAATGGTCAGCTTGCCGCCGTTTTTCTTTTCAAGGCCGGCATGACCCTTACCGCTCTTGAGCGTGTTGTCGCCGTTCAGCTCGATGCTGACATTGCCCTCGCCGTTTGTGGAAACGGCGGCCTTGCCCTCATTGCTCACGTCGATGTTTGCGCCGGAGAGGGTGACGTTTGCGGTCTGATCCTTCTCCGCGTTGATGGTGAGGGTGTTTTCCGTGGAGCTTCCCGTAATGACGGGGGCGCTGTCCGGAACATCGACCTGCGACCCCTGGGTGACCGTCTGCCCGCCGCTTCCGGCGTTTACGGTGATGTCGCCCTTGCTGATGTCCCACTCCGCCGCCAGCGCCGACACGGGCAGGCTGGCGAGAAGCAGCAGCGCAAGGAGCGTTGATACGATTTTCCTTTTCTTCATGTGTAAAAGCCTCCTTCTTTGTTCTGATTGATCGCCTCGATTCCTTTTTGATGTGAATCCTTATACACAGCCATTTTACCAGACAATGCTGAAATTTTCAATAACTTGTTCGGACAAGGACCTGCTTTTGACGCGCCGCCAGGGGGAGCGCAGAAGGAAGTAGCAAGCAGGGCAAAGCGGTACCCACTTTGCTGCTTGCCAACCTGCGAACCCTGTCGTCTTCACACTTGGCAAGCAAGGTGGCTTGGAGCCACTTTGCGCTTGTTGGGGAAATTTGTCCCCAAGCCCCTTTGAACGATTTTTGCAAAATCGGCTGCGCTCCTGCGGAGCTTTCTTCGCCTGCGGCGTGTCAGAGAATTGCGGCGTTATGTGAATGTGTAATTGACATATCCCCTGTTTCTGGGTATACTTGAAACAGAAAAGGAGGTGACGCAGCCTTGAAAATCATCGGTGAACGGCTCAGGGGTTTGCGCGAAAGCGTAAGGCTCTCGCAGGCAAAGCTGGCAAAGGAATTTGACGTTTCCCAATCCGCCCTTGCCCGGTACGAGATCGACGATTCCACGCCCTGCCCGGAGGTTTTTCTGAAATACGCCGACTACTTTGACGTATCGCTGGACTACATTTTCGGCAGGACGGACGACCCCCATGGCATGATCTATAACAACTGTGTGAAGCTCGGCCTGAACAATCCCGAAATGGCGCGGTTCGTGGAAATGTGCTTTGACCCCGGCTCGGCCATGAACGAACGATTGAAGGCAACGCTTGTGCAGATGCTCTCGGAGGTGGAAACGAAATGAAAGCCGTGATCTACGCCCGCTATTCTTCCGACAGCCAGCGAGAAGAAAGCATTGAAGGGCAGCTCCGCGAGTGTACCGCCTTTGCCGAGAAAAACGGAATCACGGTATTGCGGCATTACATCGACCGCGCGTATTCTGCAAAGACCGACAACCGCCCGGAGTTCCAGAACATGATAAAGGACAGCGGCAAGCGGCTGTTTGACATAGTGATCGTCTGGAAGCTGGACAGGTTTGCACGAAACCGCTATGACAGCGCCCGGTACAAGGCCACGCTTAAAAAGAACGGCGTGAAGGTGGTATCCGCCACCGAGATTATTTCAGAGGGCGCGGAGGGCATCATTCTCGAATCCGTCCTTGAGGGCTATGCGGAATACTACTCCGCCGACCTTTCGGAAAAGGTCATTCGCGGCATGACGGACAACGCCCTCAAGTGCAAATTCAACGGCGGCATGATGCCCATAGGTTATGTGATCGACGCGGAGCAGCACTTCCAGATCGACCCGCTGACCGCGCCGTTCGTGCTGGAAGCCTTCAAGCGATATGACGGCGGAGAAACCATTTCCTCCATTATGAATTGGCTGAACGAGCAGGGGCTTACCAACACGCGGGGGGCGGAAAATGACATTCAACAGCGTGGGGCATATACTCCACAACCGGCGCTATATCGGGGAATTTCGATACCGGGATGTGATCGTGCCGGACGGTATCCCCGCAATCGTACCGCAAGACCTCTTTGACCGGGTGCAGGAGAAGCTGGCGAAGAACAAAAAGGCCCCGGCACGTCACAAGGCCGAGGACGATTATCTGCTGACCACCAAGCTGTTCTGCGGCTACTGCGGGGCCTACCTCTGCGGCGAGAGCGGCACAAGCCGCACGGGAAAGGTGCACCACTACTACAAGTGCGTGTCCGTCAAAAAGAAGCGCACCGAGTGCCACAAAAGGCCCGTCAGGAAAGAATGGATCGAGGATTTGGTGGTCGGTGAAACCATGAAAATGGTCATGGACGACAAAGCAATCGAGGCCATTGTGTCCATGCTGATGGACTTGCAGGACAGGGACAATGTGAACGTGCCGCTGTATGAGCAGCAGCTTCGAGAAGCAGAGTCAGCCATTCAAAATCTGCTTAATGCTATTCAGCAGGGCATACTCACAAAGTCCACGAAAGAGCGTTTGGAAGAACTGGAAGCCACGAAAGAAGAATTGGAGAACCGGATTGCCTGTGAAAGGCTGGCAAAGCCCAAGGTCAGCGCCGAGTTTATGACCTTCTGGCTGCACCGCTTTCGCAAGCTGGATGTGCGTCAGAAGGCGCACCGCAAGATACTGATTGATACATTCATCAACGCGATTTTCCTCTACGATGACAAAATGGTGATCACCTTCAACTACAAGGAGGGCACGAAAACCATCACCTTCGCGGAATTGCAGGAAGCTATCAGCGACAAAAACGGTTCGGATTTGGATTGCCTTGTTGCACCACCATGGTCAGCCAATTTTGAGGACAGATAGAAATAGGAGATAATAAGCTATTATTAGTCGTCGTGCTTTGATGAAGGCAATTCTTTAATTAGTTCGGCTTCTTTCAGAACATGAAGCTGATATTGCGCTATTTCTTGTAAGCGCTTGAAACGTTCGGCTTTCGGCAATCCTTGCTTTATTAATTCTGCGTTGTGGGTTTCCAAATTCGACAATACCGTCAATTCGGCAATAGAAGCATAATCACGAATGTTACTGTTCTTTGCAAGCTCCGGATTTGCCTCGCGCCATGCCTTGGCTGTGCAGCCGAACAAAGCTACGTTCAGCAAATCCGCTTCGTCGGCATAAGCCAGCCACTCGTTAGACTTCGTGTAATTGCTCTGCGGCAAGACGTAGTTTTTGACTGCATCTGTATGGATAAGATAATTATTCTTGGAAAGAAATCTCTTTGCACTCCATTCAATTTTGAGCCTGTCGTTTTCGTCGTCTTTAAGACGTTGATACTCTTTCAGCAGGTATAACTTGAAAACAGGGCTTATAGCAGAACCAAATTCAAATGCAATGTCTTTGTGCGCATAAGTGCCGCCGTAACGTCCGGATTGAACATATATCCCGATAGCATTCGTCTTTTCAATCCACTCTTTTGCGCTGAGTGTGAATGTGTGCAAACCGGCTTCACTCTTAAAGTGGTCGAATTCGACCACTTTGAAATCCGGGTTATACATGACTTCCCATGTGCCGAGAAACTCCAACGTAGAACGGGCACGCAGCCAGTTTTTGATGACATCCGCGGCTCTTGCCGCATCGGTACGAGCCTTTGCCATATCCGTAAGGCTTATGTAATCACGCTGGTCGATGCTCATAACCGTAACAGGAATCTGCTGCACGGTAATCAGAGATGTCTTCTTCTCTCCGCTCATCATTTTACCTCTTGTATATCATATTTTTACTTGCTACAATGCAGTGTGTTCAGCGATATTCACCAGCATGACGGCATTTATATAGTAACATATTTTCTGAGAAAGTAAAAGAGAAAAATACAGACACAAGAGCCAAGCCAAATCCCAGCCACAATCTGGTTCAAGTTGGAGAGGAGGAACGGGTCACAAGAATTACACGGCGAGCCCAACGAAGCAGGGTGCCGTGTAAAAGGAAGAAAGAGCTAACCGGGTTCAGTTTTCGCGCAAGGAGAAAACGAAACAGTGTTTGCTCCTTCTGACGGTGTGTCCTCGGCACGTAAAAAAGATGTTTTGGCAACTTCAGCCGAGAGAACTGAACTCTCGAACGCACTAACAACGCTGTGACTTTGATTTTAAATATTCATCTTTAGCTGTTTATTATCCTTAAGCGCTTGTTCCACAATACTCTCTTGTCCCAACGAATCGTAATGCTCTTTGAGACGATCCCTTAGTCTGAACAGCTTTCCGCTTGCAGTGTCAACTAATTGGCCATAAGTCACAGCATGAATTCTGCCGCTTGAAGTATTTTTTTCGGGATCAATATCTCCGAGCTTTGCTCCAACTACATATGCGTCAATAGTCGCAGAACTATGTAGTACGGCAGATTTGCGGATTTGCCTAACATAAAATTCTACTTGGGTTACCTCATCATCAGTAATTTCAAATCCGCCTCGCTTTACCTCAACAATCAAAATTTGATCAGGTTTCATTATTTCACCGGCGGTAGGATCAATTCTATCCGTGCATACGGCTTTCAAAGAGTATTGCTTGAGGCAAATAATGTCGGGTCTTCGCTTCGGGCTGCTTATCGCGTCCAGATCGTAATCCTCATCTTTAAACAGTCCCTTAACAACCGTTGTTAAGGCTGAATTTGACATGAACATTGGAGAATCAAATTGTGCGCCAAACAGCCATCTTGAGTTAAGTATGAGTGGGTGTAATGTGTGCAATTCTTCGGTTGTTTTGTCGTTATATATACGCTGAATGGCTTCAATAACCACTATGCGCTTATCTATTTCACCAATTACAGTAGCAAGATCATCAACGTTCCATGTACTTAATATGTCTGTTAACTTGTCAAGCTGATCTGGAGTCATCTGCCCCAATTGACTTAGAAGCAATTCTCCCTTCTTTGCTTTTTCGATAGATATCATCGCTTCAACAGCGCTATGCAGATAGTCTGGCGCAATTATCGGATTATCGTCCGTCACTTTTTCAATAAAGGCAGATATATTTCGTTGTCCGGTAACATTTAATGTTTCTAATTCGTCCCGGACATCTTTTATAACATCTAGTCTAACTTCGCTCAAATGACTTTGCATTACTGATTTAATGAATTGATCGACTTCGGCCTTGACACAATGATAAACGCTTTCCATCTGAGCTGAGTCGATAAAGCCACTCCAATCAGGTAGGACATCATCAATCAAATCATCGGATTTTATAATTACGGTATATCTTTTTGCTGCTTTAAATCTCCCGTCAAGAAAAGTTATTTTTCCGTATGTCCACGAAGGTTGCCCTACTAAGCGACCAGAAACCCAAAACGCAATACCGTGTTGCTGCGATTTTGCAGCTGTCTTTTCAGAGTCAACAACTGTCATTAATAATTTAGCTTTGGTTGGGGTTATAAATTCCTTGGAAAAGACGACACCTTTATGTTGAGATAAATCAATACGCTTGCCATTGATTTTTACAACAAACTTCGGATCATACAAGAACCGCGCAGAAAGTATATCTGTCATTGCGGCTGCATCCGGCAAGTGTCTAAGCACAAATGTGCTTATTCTTGTGCCATGCCCAGCCTTATCATCAGTGCTGTGCTTTAGAATTTTAAATGGAGAATCTCCCTTAGATACTGCTATATCGTAAGTATTGCACTTACCATCTTTCCATGTTTCTACGGTATAACTGTCTGCAAAGCATAGCATCCCATGGCGGCCTACACCGTTTCGTCCGTATGCAATTCTTTTTGAGCTTTCGACATCTTCAGGAAATAGGACATCCTTGCCTTGCCGCTTTTGACGGTCATAATTCAATGTCATCCATCTGCTGCGAAATTCCTCATCGGTCATACCAGTTCCATCGTCTTCAATAACGATTTTCTCGTGTTCCTCAAAGGGTATAGTAATGTCAACATTATGTGCACCTGCATCCCATGCATTAGCTACAAATTCCGTTAAAGCGATGTCGTTATTGGAGGTAATAGACCTGTTGTTTCTAAAAATATAATTCTCCTCAAAAGAGACAATATTATCCATTGCTTCCCCTCCTATAAGCGATATGCCTTTCAAGCCATATACCTATTCAACTCATATTATATTGTGTTTCTTGCAAATTTTCAAGGGATACAACTGAAATCATATAAGAATTATACTTCTAAGTCCCTTCGAAGGATAACCGCCATTGGAATTTCTCTGATAGATGGATTCCAATAGCGGCTATTAAAACATGGAAGTGTGACATTATTCCCATGCGCAGAACATCCATACACGCAAAAACGACCTCTCTGATTTTTAGGCTTTTAGCAGAGCTTCATTTCCTCGGCTTCCTGCGGGTAGGTGTTGGGAAGAAAATCGGAGAAATTCTCTTCCTCGCCGGAAAAGTTTGGGCTTGTTTCTTCGTCAAGCGGGATATATCCGCTTTCTCCAAACTCCAGCGGCTCTTTCAGGATCACAGAACCGCCATTGTTGATGCCGACACTTGGTTCTACAGCGCAGAAACTGCCGCTGTCATCACTGCGGCGCAGGTGGTAGCAGTACAGCCCCTCCGGGATGTCTGCATCCGTCAGATGGTCATTTGAGAACAGCGCCGTCTTACCGAGCAACTCGATCTTCTCGTATTTACCGTCCTCCAGATTGACATAGCTTGTACCGGCGGCATTCAGGGCAATCCCATAGTCAAGCGGATCCAGTCCCATCAGTTCACATCCGAAATCAATGGCCTCTCGCTCTGTTTCGGGAGTCCATTCTTCGATCCGTACTCCGTTCTGATAGCGGTATCTGCCACAGTTTTCGCCGATGTACTCATCTGCCCACTCGTGCTTGATCTCAACATCGGGAAACCTCTCTGCCAGCTTTTCCATTACCGGATGCGGAGCAGACCATGCCGTCAGAAAGTTTAGGACATCCCCATCATGATAGTTTACTTTCGCCTCACCATAGCCGTAAGCATTCCATTTGGTACCCCAATGCTGGTTACACCACTCATACCATGTGGGCACTCCGTATAGGCGAATGTTGTTCCAAGCGGCCTTTCCAAGTTTCCACGCCTTTGGGCGAATATCCGAGCGTTGCTGGAGGAAAGCGTCCTCACTTTTGCGTGGGATGTTCTCCAGATCGTCCTGATGGATCGTTCCGCCAAGGGTGTAGACCTCAATGAAATCCTGATAGGCTTTCAGGCCGGTATCCGTCTGGCTGCCTGCCTCGATGTCCAGACTCTCCGACATGGGAATGATCTTATTGAAATCCACCGAGCCGATTCCAAGATCATCATATTGGATGGCCTCCAGCATGGCTCGGATCTGCGCTGGATCGCCATGCAGTGTCAGGATATTCGATACATAATTTGGCATACTTTCTTCCTCCTAAAACTCTGTGCTTCCTGAATGGTCATACCATCCCTCCCATCTCCATGCTGCCGCCCTGACTGCCATCCATGACTTCCTCAATGCTGAAATATCCCCTGTAGGCGATATAACCCCGGTCGGTAAACATCCCGTCCTCGTTGTTCATGCGCTGCAAGGCATAGCCTTCGTAGTCATAGAAATCGTCTAAATTTGCATCATAATCAAAGTGACCGGACTGCTGGATCATGTACTTTCCGTACTCAGCCGGGGAATGTGCGTCTGGAGCAAAGTCAAACAGGTCAAGATTCTCCGCGAGATTCTTGACCTGTTCCGCATTCAGAGGCTTTGCCAGAGTTACAGCAGCGCCCAGTTTCTTGATGTTGTCCGTGGAAAGCGTACCTGTTGCCTGTGCCAGCGCGTTGAGATCCTCAAGACTTTCATGCTCCATATCCAGCAGCACATTCACTTCATCTGGCAGTTGACTGTGTTCCAGCCGGAGCCGGGCATCCGCAGAATCCGCGATTCCCGACCGCTGGAGAACACGGTCAATTTCCTCCTGCGCCATCGGGAGATATAGCCATGTGATGTGCTCGGTATCCTCCGGCTCGGATTTGGGAGTCGCCGCGACCATAGTGGCACGCGGCTCATAGTAATAGCAGGGGAAAAATTGACCGTCATATACTTGCTCCAGTTTCATGCCGTTGTCATAGACCACGCCGTAGGGAGTGATCGTGCCGCTGCCGCTCTCAATAAGCCGCAGTGCCATTTCCTCACCGTTCAATGCTTCCAACTCAGCAGCAGTTGCACTACCGCTATGCAGGTTCATGTAGTGGTCACGGCCAACAGCGGCAAGGTCAGAGAAATCCGTAATGACTGTGGCCTCCTGGCAGCAGAAGGTTAGGTTGATAAAATCCTTCAGTTCGAGAAGCTCCAGTTTGTGAGCCATTGCCTGAAACTGTGCGGCCTCTCCGATATCGAAACCATCCAGCCGCTTGGCGAGATAGTTTAACTCCTCCACATTGACGGCGAGCTTGTCTGTTCGTCTGAGTACAGAGTAAAAACTATCAATTTCTTGCACTTGGCAATCGGCCTTGACTGCATCGCCAATTTCCAATGCCTCCAGCAATTCCATGCAGTGTGCGTACTGGTCATGCGGGACGGGGAACGGAATTGTTACCACACCGTATTCCGGGTGGTTTGGATTGCCGAGTACAGCATGTATTATCATATTTCACCAACTCCTTTTTATAAATTCAAAATCACATCGCCGCCGCGGTTACATCTGCATCTCAGGAGTCTGCGATTCACTGTCACGAAGCTGCTGGGTGTATTCGTGCAGACTCATGCCGGTCTGCTGCTGACAGAAGGTCTCCATTTTGCGGAGCAGGACTTCCTGTTCGGCAGCGTTGAGAGTGTAACTCCAGCTTTCTTCCGAACCGTCTCCCTTGCAGAGGTTCAGTTCCAGTGTGTCGCATGGCCGATCCTGCTCCACATCATAGTTGGCGTAGATGTTGAGCCAGTCGTCATTCTGATCGGTGCAGACAAATGTCCCGAATGCAGAATCCACATCGAAGTCGGCTTGGATATAAAAGTTGAGTTTGCCGTCTGTCTCAATGATCTCATCTGAGAACGAAAAGTTGTTGGCAGAGAGATGTCCTGCCGAGGTGATCTCCTTGCCGCTCAGATGATCCAGCAGCTTGCGCCACCTGTCATCGTTAGTCGCAAACTGTGACCGGGTGGCATGATAAACTGCCACAGACACATCATGCATCGCCCTGGTCTGCCAGCCATCCATGATGTTAACAGCGGAGAACTCGCGTTTGTCAAAGTTTACATCGAATACCCCTCGCACCTTTCCGGTGTTATCCATGCGCAGAGCCGTCAGTTCATCAAACTCTTTTGCTGTGATGGGCTGCCCGCCGAAAAACATTCCGATGAATTTGTCAGGCACCACACTGTTGTCTTTCATAATATAACCGCGCAGCTTTTTCCCGACCGCCAACAGTTCCTCACCGGGCGAGGTTTTAAAGTACCATTCTTGACCATGCTCCGTCACATGGTAGGCGGCATAAGTGCGGGCCGCTTCTTCCTTTGCGCGCTGTGCGGCCGCTTCCGATTGAATCTCATGACTGATGCGCTCATACTCTTGATCTGGAAGCTGATCGCACAGCTCATCCAATACATTCTCCAGATACTCTTGCAAAGTCTCACCATTTAGATTCTTCTCGATAGCAATTTTCCAACGCTGATCGATCCATAGAACAAGTTCTTCCTGTTGTGCCATATCAGTTGATCTCCTTTACCGCTCCGTTTTCTAAGTTCAAAACCACATCCCCGTACCTGGCCATCAACAGCGCACAGATAATTAGTTGGAACGCCTCATCTGTGACCAATTCCGGAGATGCGAGGTCTGCGAGAGTAATGTTGCTGCTACCTACCGCAATGGCCTTTGCCGCCTGATAAACGCTGTAAAGCTCCGGCTTGATCACACGGAGATGAACAGCTTGAAAGTCAAAGCCGTCGTTGCCGCACTTCCAGACCATCCTTCGCCAAAGACTGTCATATGCCGTGAGCAGGTAGAGGGCAGCCTTATTTCGGTCAGACAGACGCCAGCATAGTGCTCTCCAGTGTGTCCATCTTCTGCGATGAGAGTCGGATAGGAAAAAATGAGTAGTTCTTTCTCCGAACTGCTGATGCATCCGCTTTTGAAGCTGTGGTTCCACAGGGGATGCAAAGCAGTCCCATACAAACTCGCTCAGATTCAGAACACCCGCCTCAATGCGTTCCTTCAAACAAGTGCATGCACACAGGAGGCATGGATTCTTACGGTCATAGTTCTGGCAGTATTCGCACTCCACATCTTTTGGAGTGTAATGAAATTGACTTCGGTACATTCCGCTTCCTCGCGGCTTGTGGCCGGGCTGAGACATCATCATCCGCTCCATTGCTCGCAGCGGCGTGTCTCGCATAAAATAGCATGGCATAAGTTACTCCTCTCCAAAACAAAAAGACCGGAATCTTATTACTAAGACCCCGGTTCTTACATATTACATTAATTCCTGATGTATTGATGCTCCGGATTTCAAGGCTACAACTATTCCACCGCCTGTCTCTACCGTCACACTCTCAACTACCTGACGGATCAGCGCTTCATCCCACTCAGTTATGGTCGCTGGTGTTGTTTCTGCTGCTTGCCTGCATTGCTCTATATGAGCTGCGGCTTTACCGCTCTCGGCTAACATCCGTTGTATCTCATCACGCTGGGCTTTAAGCGTTGCTTGCTTCTGCATGATCTCTCGGAATCTACCGCTGTACGCTGACTGGTCACCGCTTTCGGATGCTTCGGCAAGCACTTTACTAAACTCGATGTTTAACTGTTCGAGTTGGTTATCTATCTCAGACAGACTGAGTTGCTGCCCTGCGGCCGGGGCAAGTTCCTTTTCCATTGCCGCTTTTAGGTTGTAGACTATATTGTCTTTATCCTTGATCGTACTGTTTATTGCGGCAAGGATGGCTCTGTGCAGCGGCTCTTCATCCAGCGTTGGTGAATCGTGGCAGTATTTGCTGCCGTAGTCAACCCTGCTGACGCAACGCCAGACGATACGCTTGCTGCCGTCGCGGTTGCGCCATGTGCAGCGCTGATATCTTGTACCACACTCACCGCAGTACAGTCTATCTGACAGTGCATATTTGCTGCTGTATCTGCTCCGACCTGTCGGGGCATTTTTCTTTGACGGACTCTTTCCTGCACTACGACGTGCAAGCTCTGCTTGAGCAGCATCAAAGGTCTCTCGGCTTATTATCCCCTCATGATGATTCTGCACCAGATACATTGGGAGCTGCCCGGTGTTCTTCTTGACTTTCTTATTGATGCAGTCGTCAATGTAGGTTTTCTGGAGCAGTACATCGCCGCAGTATTTCTCATTCGTAAGTATGCTGTCTATGGCGCTCCGCGCCCATTTTGACTCACCGTTTATGTTCGGAACAGAGTTTGCATTCAGATACTCCTGTATACCGCGGACCGGTGTGCCGCTTAGAAACAGGTCGTATATCTTTCTGACAACCTCTGCCTGGTCTGGTATTATCTCAGGCTTGCCGTCATCGCCTTTGCGATAGCCATACAGATATTTGTACTGTATGGTGGCTTTGCCCTCTTTCATGGTCTGTCTAATACCCCAGCGGACATTTGCTGAGATAGATTCGCTTTCGGATTGAGCGAATGCACCGAGCATTGTTATGAGTATCTCGCTGTCAATTTCGAGGGTATTCATATTCTCTTTTTCAAATATGACCGCTATGCCGAGCTCTTTCAGCGCACGTACATAATTCAGGCAATCGACTGTGTTTCGAGCAAATCTGGATATAGACTTGGTGAGCACGATGTCGATTTTGCCCTGCTTACACTGGCGGATCATACGCAGGAACTCCGGACGCTTGCGGGCGGATGTGCCGGTTATGCCTTCGTCGGCAAAGATACCCGCCATAGTCCATTCTTTATTGGTCATGATCTTATCTGTGTAATAATTTTTCTGCGCCTCGTAGCTGGTGAGCTGCTCTTCGTCATCGGTCGACACGCGACAGTAAGCCGCCACCCGTAGCTGGCGCTTTGATGCCCGAACGGCTTCTGGCTTGGCTGGGATACATATAACTGTCGGCGTTGTATTGCTCATTTGAAGTCGTCCTTTCCAATATATTGTCCGTTCCATAGCAGGAGCTTGACTGACAAGGACTCAACGTATATGCCAGCAACGCTCGATTTGAGCAATTGAGAGTCAAGAGCAGTGGAGTGGGCAGCTTTTTCGAATAGCCTCTGGAGCCGTTCTGACTCATAGTCGCTTGTGTTTACCTGATCATATAGAGCGGCAGCCTCTTGAAATATGTGCCCTCTGGCAGCAGCCTCATCCACAGGCTGGACTAACATAATCGAATCCAAGTTCCTTTGAAACTCGCTGTCGTCATGATTTGCTATGGAGCTGAGCTGTGGTCGAATCTTCTCAGGATGCATGGACAGCAGATTCAGGATGGATAAAACCTGCTGCTCAAGCTGCGCAGACAGTTGGACTGAGCACAGTTTTGACAGTGCTTTTTGAACTTCGGTTTTCGCACAAATCTTGGTCCTGGACTCCCTTTGCCGCTGGACTATCGAGAAATCTGCGGCAGATATGATTTTAGGATAGACATCATTTTCAATGTAACGTCTATCCCCAAGAATTCTCGCTATCATGTTTTTGTTCCAAGGCTTGCCTTCGTCATACGAAACAGCCTGCCCGCGGAGCATATCCGTTATAGTGCTGTACGATGCGCCGCTGAGATATGCTTTGAAAATTTTCCGGACTATATCTGCTTCGGTTTCATAAATGACCGGTTTGCCACGGCGTATTTTATATCCAAATGGCTGCTTTCGGTTTGTCATGACAGTGTCCTTCCTATATGCTCGTCTAATTCGAGCCCGTTTTTGAGCCTAAACCGTACATCTGTGCGGCTTTTTACGATCACATTTTCAATGAGCTCGCTGAACAGTTCCTCGTCATAGTGTTCGAGAAAATCCGGGCTATCTCGAAGCAACTCGATGATATGCCGTGTCTGAGACAATGGATCGTCTGTTTCTGAATCAAGCAGATGTGCCTTTTCAAGCCTTAGCTTGCGAAGCTGTTCAGCCAGCTCATTGGTTTTGGATATGAAAATGTCAGGATCAACGAGCCCCTGCTGCTTCAGTACGGCTAACATTTGATTCTGACTTAAAATATCGGATATTTTCTTGTTCAGCTCTATTATATCCGGACTCCAGAGCATTCGCCGGTTACGAAGCTCAGTTAGAGAAGCGGCTGTCTTAGCCAGAATTTCCGGATGGTTTTTCAACTTGAAGTGGAGAATGCGAAAGGCTTCTTTCACAGTTGCGTCGGCAATAGGGGGCAGGGGGCAGAGTTCTTTGCTGCGGTTATGCCGTCTGCATACCCAATACATCAGACCGTTCACGATTTTAGGCTGCATTGGTGTACCGCACTCGCGGCAAATCAGCTTTCCGCGCATATCATCGCATACGGGATGCTTGCTATTAGACTTGCTCCGGGAGCTTCGCAATTCCTGAGCTGCGTCAAACAGCTCCTGACTTATGATGGCGGGGTGCGTATCCAGCACGCGATACATCGGCAGCTCACCGGCGTTTTTCACCTGCTTTGCGGGAAGCGTATTTGTGGCATAGGTCTTTTGCCATAGGGAATTGCCGGTGTAACTCTCGTTTGAGAGTATGTACAGAATGGTTGTGCTGTACCAGTATGGCCGCATCTGCTCAGACGAGGTGTTATTAAGTGTGTTCAGCTTTGCGGCGATAGCGTCCATACCGCTGCCGGAGACGTAGCTTTCAAATATGTATCTGACGATCTCGGCTTCATTAGGAACAATGATGTATTCTCCGTCTTGTATCTTATACCCGAATGGAGTTGACGGTGCAAGATATGTACCAGCCTGCATTCGCTTGCGCAGCCCCCAGCGCATATTGCCGGAGATGGATTGACTCTCGGCCTGTGCGAGCGAGGCAAACACGGCGGTGAGCATCTCACCGGAGACCTTGCCGGTGTCGATGCCTTCTTTCTCAAAGTACACGCTTACGCCGCGAGCTTTCAGAGAGCGCACCGTTTCGAGACACTCTGTTGTGTTTCTGGCGAATCTGGATATGGACTTTACGAATATCCTGTCTATGAGCCCGCGCTCACAGTCACGGAGCATACGCTTGAAGTCATCGCGCTTTTCTATTGATGTGCCCGTGATGCCCTCATCGGCGTAGATATCTACAAGCTGCCAGTTGTCCTTGCCGGATATGAGTTCTGTGTAGTATCGGTTCTGAGCGGCGAAGGAATTGAGCTGCTCGTCAGATGATGAACTGACGCGTGCATAGGCTGCAACTCTCAGCCGTATATCCTGCGGCTGTTCTGTTGACGCTATCGTTATGACTCTTGCGGTGTTTTCCTGTGCCATGCGCCGGTTCACCTCCCTCTGCAGCAACACACAATACCACAACACCTTTCACAAAGCTACTGAAATATGAGCATTTTCAGACGGAAATAATAAGCGTCGCGCCGGTTTGTTTGGCAACACGGGAAAGGATTTTTTCAGCTTCCCTCTGCGTGATCAGCCCGTTGTTCCGCAGCTCTCTGAGGATCGTCGCCGTTACCCACAGGTCTATGTCTACTGTCATATTGAACCTCCATATAATTTAAGCCGGGCATCTGCCCGGCTCTTAGTCTATTCAATTACTCTCTCGCAGAATACGAGAAGTCTCTGCCGCCCGCCGGTGTTTGGCGGATGGCAGGTCAGGAGAGTCACGAGGTCTCGCCCCTCCTGTATTTTTATTGCTTCAACATCGTCCGGCGAAATGACCTGTATATCCGCCACCTCGTACTTCATCAGCGTCCATACGTTATCTATGTACACAAGGTCGCCGATCTGAAGTTCATCCAGGTTCAGAAAATACGGGTAGCCGTTCCAGCCTCGATGACCTGCGATCACGGAGTTGGTATTGACGCCCCCGATGGGAACGCTCGTCTGTCCCAGCACCGCCGCACCGTTTGCCATGTTCTCATCGTTCGCGCCGAGATACAGCGGCAGTGTTACCTCAAGCTTTGGAATGTAGATTATACCGAATGTCTCATCCTGCAAGCCGTACTGCGTGAGGATGAATGTCGGCTGCTCGTATGCTGCCGCATTTGTGAGTGCTATTTGCTTGCCTTCGTACAGCCAAGTGTTGTACTGCTCTATCTGCTCGCGGAGCTGCGCATACGGAGTTGCCTCCGGCTCTGCGTCTTTTACAGACTGTATCTGCTCTAACTGCTGAATAAAGCTGTCGTTGGCTTCGTCCACCTGCTTCTGTCGGGAAGCACGCTCCATGAGCGGCTTGAAAGTCACAACGAGTCCAGCTGCGGCGAGGAGCGCCATAAGTGAGAGAAGAATTATCTTAGCCCTTTTCATGCAGACCTCGCTTTCTCCGCCTTGGACGTATGCGGTTTATCTCAAAGACTATCCCAATGGCGGCTATGCAGATAACGCCGAGCCCTATGCCCTTGAAATATTCCTGATGCCATGTGGACTGCGTGACACCCTCGCGCTCATTCCTCTCAGCCTTGAGATTTTCTACATACTTAGCTTGATCATTGCGGATGCGTGTCCCGCGCACCATGAGCCGATGGGTGTTGACACCGTATGGCGTGCATGTAACCAGCGTGCAGACATCATGCTCCGGAAGGATCACGAGCTTGGAAGTGTCCTCCGGGAGCACGGTGTTTATCTCCAGTACCATATACGCCATAGTCTCGTCAAGCGTGTGAATGTAGAATGTATCGCCGCACTCCAGCTTGTCTAAATCTGAGAACAGACGCAGTCCGGCAAGCCCTGAGTGCGCTGTCAGCACAGCATGGGACGTTTCACCGCCGACCGGCAGGGAGCTGCCGAGCAGATGCCCGACGCCGCGGTCAAGGCTATCATCACCAGTGCCGTGGTATATAGGCAGATTTACGTCTATCTTCGGGATCTCGACATAGCCCATGATCCCGTCACCTCGGATGTTCAGCAGGTTATCATAGTTCTCGGCGGCAGACTTAAGTGCTTCTTCTGAGAATGAGAGGTTATCTGCAACACCAGGAATCAGCGTTCGGTTATACGCCAGCGCCGCTTCCTTTGCTTTCTGCAATTCGGTGTCGTCCATATTGCTGACAGCCTTCTCGTATCTGGTCTGAACTATGGACTGGTACTTGACGGCGGTGAAATTACTTATGACAGGGTACAGGCAGACGAGCAGAGCAATCGAGAGAAGTATAATGCCAAGGATCATTTTCTTTTTTCTGCTCATACGCAAAAATGGGAGGCAGGTTTCTCAGCCTGTCTCCCTGACCTTTACTTATTTGTTTCTTTCTTCTTGTCTCTGACCGCAAAGTAGATTACCACAACTGCGACTGCTACAAGGCTCAGACCAACAGCCGGGAACATCCAGTTGCCGTAGCCGCCTGTCTTGGGGAGGTCGAAGCCCTTGGTATTTACGACAGTCAGAGGTACGAAAGCGTTCGCCGAGCCGTTATCCGGGCCGAGCGTGACCTGCTTGTTGTCCACCTTTGCAGACGCAGTCAGGAGCTTATGTTCCAGATGCTTCTGCGGCATATTGTGGAACAGCCCCTCTTCAACGTATGCATAACGGGGATCGTTCTGAATAAGGCCGAGGATATCAGAACTGTAAACATCGCAGACCGTACTGCTCTCGCCGACGCTTATTACAAGACCTATACCGTTCTTGAGAAGAGTATATGCTCCGTCCGTCTTGAGCTCGGTTATGGTGTACGCGTCATTTTCAAGGCCGTAGATGAGCATACGCCCGTCAGAACGAGGAGTGAAGCGCGTAGCCTTGGCCTTGTCGTCAGTGCTGTCGGTCACATAGTAAGCCTTTGCAGCCTCGTCATACTTGGCGACGACATAGTAATCGTCCGCATCGTTCTGGAGGGAGAACTCGACCTTGCTGAAGTCTCCCTTGCCATCGGAGAACTTCTTCGTGAGGTCAAGCCCGAACACGTACACATGGCAGTCATCGACGAGCGTATCATAATAGCTGCTGTTCGTGCGCTTCCACGTGAGAACAACGTCGTTGGTATTGCCCTTGTCGCCGTAGTTTGCGGACTTGTCCAGCTGGGCAGAGTATGTAATGCGGAGCGTGCAGTCGGAATACCCGGAGTTGACCATTGAAGCATCGGCGTATACGGCCTTGCTGGTGTTTATTTCATCCAGACCTGTCTCAGTCATCGCTATGCTCATGACATATCCATTGTCATTGGTTGTGTAGCTGACATTGAACTTGCCATCAGCTTCTGTCCATGTCGCTATCTTGTCCGTGCATGCAGCATCCTTAAAGAACTCAAGCGTGACGCCGTTCTGGAGGTAAGGTATGCCTTTCTCGGCGGTATCTATGAAGCTGTAATCCGTGAGATACGAAGCTGCCGAGGTGATGGACGGGAGCGTAGATATGATCTGGTACTCAAGTGTATCGCCGACAGAGGCAGTCGCGGTATGTGCAAAGCCGTCCGTGATGTCCGCGCTGCCGTTATTCTTGCCGCTGCTGGACTTTGCTTCACGCACAGTCTTTTCAAGCGTCGGAATTCCGGTGAGGTTTTTGGGGTAAAGCGTCACATTATAGAGCCAGCTTGCTTTATCTGCGGTGCTGGTCATGGGCAGAGAGACGAGGAAAGGCGCGGTAGTCTCCGTGACCATTTCGGGAACGCGGGTCTCAACAAAGAGGTACAGGCCAAGGGGAAGATCTGAAACTGTGCTGTGACCGTAGCCGTCAGTTTCCGGCATGGCAGTGCCGCCATTCTCGCGGACGTAGGCTTCAAGAGCATTTTTAACTGATGTGGCGTTTGTGGTAAGTGAGTTCTTCAGCGCATCGATAAGCACGTCCGACTGATACGCATATACATTGCCGTTATCTGCGGCGGAGTATCTGTCGTCGGTCGTCAGGTCAAGCGCGGCAAGGAACTTATCCGTGGTGTCGTTATGCTCAATGCTGTAGAGCACCTGCGTATTGCTCGTGTTGTTGTCTACGTCGGTGTAAGTGCATATGTCTGCAATTTTGAGATAGCTGAACTCAACGCCTTTGATAGCGTAGCCGTAGGATTCGCCGTTGCCGGTGAGCTGGTTCACTATCTGCGTATTGCCGAGTATGGAATCGACACCGGCTTCATCGCGGACACCGGTTGAAACGTATGAGCTGTTCCAGACGCCGTCTTTCTCGGCACTGGTCAGGTCATATTTATATATGTCTACGGAGCCTGTGCGGGCGTAGTCTATGGTGGGCAGAGCCTCGTCCGACAGCGCGCTTGCCGAGATGGGGAAGCAGAGGATCGCCGCAAGGGAGAGTATTAGTGCGAGAGCTTTTCTGAGTTTATTCATGCGTGTTTTTCTCCTTTTTCTTTTCATCAGATTTTGTGTCATGTGTAATTGTGAACGCGTAGAGCACCGCACCGAGGATGCAGAGCACGATGGGGATATACGCAAACCCGCTGCCGCCCGTGCTCGGCAGACGGTACATCGCGCCGTTGACTGCTGTGACGTAGAGGGAGTAACAATAGTTTTCGCCGTCTATTACCTCGCAGTCATCAGAGCTGAAAGACTTGTCCACCTTCACGGGGAGCGTGCCGGTGTATAGCGGCTCTGCCAGCAGCGTGCAGCCGTCAGGTGCTCTTGTCTCTGTGAGTTTATATATAATGGAACGGTCTGCCTTGAGACCGGAAAACGTAGCAGTGCCCGCACTGTTCACGGTGAGGCGGCCGTTATTCAGCACAGAGCTTGTGCAGCCTCCGGCTTCTATACTGTCAGAGGTGCGGCTGAACACCGGCTGCCACGAAACGCCGTTGTCTGTGGAGTATTCGAGCAAGTATTCAGCACCGGTGAGAATGCTGCCATCTGTACTCTCCTTCGTGACGGTTATGCTGCCGTCACGCTCAGGTTGGATGGCTGTGTTGTCTACCGTGACCGTGATGGTTTTACCGCGCTCGGTAATGTCCAAGGGATAAACGGTGTCGTCCAAAGCATACCCCGGAGGCGCTTCGTACTCCTGATACGTGTAGCTGCCTTTCTTGAGGTTCTCAAAGGCTATCTGTCCGTTCTCATCGGTATAGCCCTCTCCGACTATCTCACCAGAAGCATTGAACAACCTGAACCCGGCACCGGAGAGCGGCGTTTTAGTCTCGCCGTCCTGCTTGACGATGACAAGCTTTGCACGGAAGCGGCTGTTTGTCATCGTGACCTCGACCGTCTGACCGCTGGACACCAGAGAGACCGAATAACGGGTGTTGTCTAAGACATACCCATCAAGGGTATTTATCTCTTCGTAGTAGTAATCCCCAAGAGGCATATTCGTGAAATATACATACCCGTCCTCGCCTGTAGTACCGTAAGCGACGGTCTCGCCTGCGGTGTTGTACAAAGCGAACGTGACGCCGGGCATGGCCGCGCCGGTGTCGGCGTCTATCTTGCGGATGGCAAGCCCAGCAGTTTTGGGCAGCTCCGGCTCCGGTGTTACGACTTCAACGTTTGCATTCGCAACATCCTTTTCAATGTCGTAAGTGTAGGCGAGTATTCTCTGCTCGCCCCAGTTGTCCGGATTGAAGAAGATAAGCGAAGCGTCCGTCTGATTGTCTATACCGGTGGCATTCAATGTAAACGCAGTGCCGCCGTAGACTTTGGGGATGCGTATCGTGAGCACGTCTCCGTCATTGCCTGTCCAGCCGTATACCTCGGCGTCTGACGGCAGCCCGCTGTGGTCGAGCGTATAGCCGCCTGTGCAGTTCACAAGGGTGACAGTAGTCGTGCCGACATAGTAGTCTCCGTCCTCCGTGAGTGTGATTGGTGAGAAGCTGACCGAGTGGCTATATGTCACCTGATACCGTGCATTCTCAAGGAGATACATGCACCACTGGAACAGATACTCATAACCGGATGCTCCACGGAAGAACTGTGAATACAACTGGAGATTCATCCAATCCGGTACGCCCTCCGCACCACGTTCTGCGAGCCAGAAGCGTATGGCATTGGCAGTGGCGTATCTCGCCTCATCTGCCGAGAAGCCACCGTCGTCGTTCGGATAGCCGTGCTCGAGGATGGATTGCAGACCGCGGATGGTAGTCTCATCGTAATACTGCCAGCCGCTCGTTGAGGAGTAGCCGCTGTTGTTGGGTGAGTTATAATTCGTCTGGAGACAGTAGGCGACCTGGCCGGTCTCGTTTATGTAGTGCGCGGGAGTGCCTATTGCCGTCCAGACGCCCTTGCTGCTGAAGGTCTGGAAGTACGACGCTGAGTTTACCGTACTGACCGTGACCCAGTCTGCAAAGGCTGAGATGGGCAAAATTGCGATAAAGATAAGGAGCATACAGAGCAGAGAAAATATGCGTCTGTGTACATAAGCGCTTTTTGTTACAGTGATGATCACGACCTCCTTCTTTTTCTCTGCCGCTCATCTGCGGCGGCTTTCATGAGCTTCTTCTGGTACTTACCGCACTGCGACGGTGCGCGGTACGGTGCTTTGCATTTGTGGCGGTTTTTCTTTCCCATAATGGTCTCCTTTACATGCTCATATTCGGTTCTTCAGATTCTTGCTGTTCAAAGAACGTATCCGGCAAAACTTCAAACCTGCCGTTTGCAATGTTGAGGATTTCGGGCTGAGCAAAAAGCTGAGAGTACTTCTCTATGTACTCCGGCGGCAGCGACGTGAAATCTTCTTCTCCGAGACCGACGATCATAAAGTTACCGGCAATATAGTCATAGAGATTGCCTGACTCATCGCGCAGCCCACGGTTGAACGGGAGTTGTTCAAGCTTGCCTTCTTCATTGCAGATGATTGCGACGGGGTCATCGTAGGGCGAGATTGATTCTATGTACCCGCCGACCACCTGCTGCAAAGACTTGAGATCTGCGCCGATAGCAGCCTGATACGGAGCTTTGCCCGGCTCTACCATGAGCACGGTCAATGTAGATTTTTCATTTTCCATGTTTCCTCCTGATAATGCGGCAGCCGATGTATAACACCGGCTGCCATTGTTCTGAATTTTGACTTTTTTGGATTTTTGCTAACCTGTATTCGACACTACTTCCCCGGGTCGGGCGGACTACTGAACCGCAGATGGCGCTGCGCACGGGAATTTCACCCCTCCGAGGATCTCTCCGAGCTGCCCCCATTGCCTGAAAGCTGTGGCTGGACAGGAGTACCTGCGTGAATGCAGTCATGGCGCGCGGCTTGCCAAGGCCGCTTTTGAATGGACTGACCCGCTCGTCACCTTATGGCCGTCGATTGATGCGGTTTCCCGCACAGGTGAGTTCTGGCGCATCCTTCGTCTCGCTCGTACATTCACTGATGTTATTCAGTAGCCGGATATGACCGGTTGCCCCGGTGTTTGTCAAGGTACACCGAGGGGTGATAATTTATCCCCTCACTTCTTAAGCGAGTTCGGAGGGGGCTTGTAACAGGTTTTTTCAACTTTTTATAAAATTTTTTAATTTTGCAAGGATTTTTTGAACTTGGCGTTGTATTGTCATGTGACTTACACCCTGCTTTTCTGCAATCGTGCGCATTGAATAACCGTTGAAATACAAATCTGAGATCAACTCCTTTTCTGCTTGCGGCAGCATCTCAATAGCCCTGTGTAGCTTGCGGTAAATAATGTTCGTTAACGCAAGCTCTTCAACGCTCGGCTGCAAGAAATCGTATATCTGCTCCTCACCAGTAATCTCTCCATCTGCAAAGTCCTCATACTTCAATACAAAGTTGCGGGAATCTTTCTCGGCCAGCGTGCGTTCATGCCGCCTCATTTGGCGGTAAACGTTGTATACTTCCTCGGAAACACAGATTTTTTCGCTGTTGATGGTTATGTAATAGTTGTCTGCCATTACGCAGATCCTCCATATTCTGAATTTTGAAAAAGTCAAAATTCAGAACGGGAGGCGCGCGAATTTCTGGCAAAATTCCAGAGTGACGTAAAACGCACTTAGGAATGAACTGTAAGCGCTTTTTGGCTAAGCAGTCCATTCTTAAGTGCGTTTTCAAGATGCTATTTTCTTCATATAAAATGACGGGATTCTGTTTCTACTTCAAGACCTCGTCACACAAAATAGCTATATACATAGTACCACACCTTTTATATTGGAAAGATTTGGAACCGTTTTGCGTAAAAATAGAACTTTTTAGAGATTAAAAAGATGAAAAAATCCCGACATGTTTCTGAAGTGACCCCAAAAAGTTAGACAGTATTCTGAAGTAAAAATTGTTCAAGCAAC